>JADMIO010606983.1_pt1 | contig 63396 bp, 41 predicted proteins | sample 8958161 | NCBI WGS metagenome assembly JADMIO01 (sample SAMN16585339, study PRJNA669376) | soil metagenome | isolation source: Crop rotation soil | place: USA: Cullars Rotation, Alabama | collected 2011
GCCGCGACTTCAAGTCACGTGAATTCCAAGCTTCGGATCCCACTGTGCTGGAAAGGCTGCAAAGAGGCGCGAATGTAAAGGTTCAGCGCCGTTCCAACGGTTTATCGCCGCTGATCCTGGCGACTATGCTGGATGATGCCGTGGTGGCCAAAAAACTAATTGCTGCCGGCGCGAATCCAAGGGAAGAGCATGAATGCAAGTTAGTAAAATTCCCACTCACCTACCCGCGAACTGAGACGAAAGTCGTCAGTGCAATCAGCATGGCCGAGATGAAACCGGAGAATACCAGCATACGGGCGCTTCTTCTGGGTTAAGCAACGAGCTGATTTCAGCCCTTCCTTCGCACCCGAAAATTCAACGCGCGCTTGCCCTCATTATTCTCCCCGGCTAAGGTCGCGGTTGTGAACCCTCAACCCGCTGATTGCGCCACCACTTCGCTGGTCAGTCCCGGTTTACTTGTCTCCCGTCGGCAATTTCTGGGCGTCACTTTGACTGGCGCTGCCGCCATCGCCGCGGGTGCTCCAGCTCCCAAACAAACGTGGCAGCCGGGCTCTGTCCGCCATCTCCTTCCGACAGTGAACCATGAGCGGCTGCTCCTGAAGGCCAGCTTCGTGCATCCGCTCCCCAAACCGCCCGTCCTCCGCGCCGAACGCAAATCCGCAACTGGCGTGCGACTGGACAGCGCCGGTGAATTTTTCTCCTTCGATATTTCGGGCTTGGAACCGGAACACGAATATCAACTGAGCCTTCATGACTCGCGCGGCAAATCCCTCTGCGACCCATGGAAACTGTCCACTTTTCCTCGTCCTGATTCCCGGCCGCGAAAATTCCGCCTGCTCGTCTATACTTGCGCGGGCGGCCACCCCGCCACCCTCAATCCTGATACCAACCGTCCCTACTGGGTTTCCATCGCCAACCGCAGAAAATTGCTCATCACGGGATTGGCTTCGAAACCCGACGCGGTCATCGCCGTCGGCGACCATGTTTATTGGGACCTCCTTTCCCCAGTTGGCTCCGTCAACCTCGGTAACTCTCCGGTCGCGCGCAGTCTCGTCGGCCAATTCACTCGTTCGGCTCCCGTGCTCGGCACCGACAACGAACGCAAACTGAAGCTCGTCGCTTCCCCGCAACTTTGCGATCTCTACGGCACCGATTTTCGGTCCACGCCAGTTTTCTTTGTCCAGGATGATCACGATTATTTTGAGAACGACGAAGCAACCGAGCAGATAGTAACCTTCCCGCCAGATGACTTCATGCTCCGCATGGCGCGAGCTACCCAAAGACTTTACTATCCAGAGTTCCTTCCCGACGCCAACCGTCCCGCCGGACTTCCCTCCAGCGGCGCAGCCGATTGTCCGCCGGGTGTCTCCGAATCCTTCGGCACACTTCGCTATGGCCGGCTCCTGGAAATCATGATGTACGATTGTCGCCGTCATCTCACCCTCAAGGGCCCGGCCGGCGGTTTTTTGCCTGACACAGCCGAGGCCTGGCTGATGCAGCGCATGACAGCGCAGGAAACACGGCACGTCGTCAACCTGCCTTCGACTCCCGTGGGCTGGAGCGCCGGCAAATGGGGCGAATGGTATCCCGACCTGCTCCAATCGGACGGCAAGCTCGGCACCGCTAAGCCCAAATACTTCTGGCAATCCGGATGGCAATCACAGCATAACCGACTCCTAAAAGCCGCCTCGGCTATGAACGGTATCCCGCTGTTCCTCAGCGGCGATTTGCACGCCCTCGGTGAAGGCAAAATCCATCGTTACGGCAATCTCGACCTCACCCGCAATCCCGTCGTCACCGTTCTCACCGGCCCAATCGGGACCGGTCCCAAAGCCTGGCCATCCGCCTGGCGCGGAACGCCACCCCGCACTCCTTCGGGCCTCGAACTCACCGCGGGATTGGACCCGCTGGAAAAAAACGGCTTCACGATCATGGACTTCACCGAAGACCGCATCGAAGCCTCCATGTTCAACTGGAAAATGGACGAGCCGGAATCACTGCTCGATAACCTGCAGCCATTTCACCGCTTCTCCCTCATCCAAAGGGGGTGAGGTCAGGAATCAGAGACTTCTTCGGTGAGAGCGGCAGCGGGGCGGGCCGATTTTCCAAACTTAATTTCGGGAAGCAGAAAGCTTGAGCCGATGAGTATCAGGCCGACGCTGATCCAGCCAAGCACAGGGAACGGCAACCGCGAAACCAGATAGAACGCGGCCATCGGCGCAAAAACGCCGCGGACGCCAGTAAAGAAAGTGTGGACAGCCATATAATCGGCGACGCGATCCGGCGGCGCAAACTTGGTTACCCACAAGCTCCACGCGACATCCGCGCCGGCATTGGAAATTCCAAACACAATTCCACCCACGATGAGACCGGTAAGACTCCCGGTCGCAAAGAATGAAAGGATGCCCGCGGCGAAACCGAAGTTCAACGTGATGCGCAGCACAAAGAAATTCTTATGATCGAAAAGCCAGCCCCAGATTGGATTCAGAATCAGCCGCGCAATATTCGGAATGACGCCGGTGAGCAAAGCGATGGTTCCGGCAGTTAGCAATTCACCGTTGACTGTGACGCCGTACTTAGGATTGGCGAGATATTCGACGCGAAGCGGCGCCATCATAAGAGTAGCAAAGCCGAGGAATATCCACGAAATGAGGGTGAGGCGAAACAACCGATCGGTGCGGACATATCGAAGCGCGTGAAATGGATGGGTGCCCCCCGACGCGGTGAGCGAACGCGATGGTAATTGAGATAAGCAGTAACTGGCCAGGGCGGCGGCGACGGCAAAGACTACCAGCAACCAGCGAAAATGATCGAAGTGCCGGGATAGTACACGGCCCGCGAGATCACTGAAAATCGCGGCGACAGCGATGCGAATCATCGTGGTGCGGGCGAACCGCCGCCCTCGCTCGCGTTCAGGATAATTCTCCTGGTAAATCTGGGTGAGCAACGGGATGGCCGCGGAAGCCGTGGTGAGAGCCACCACGCATCCGAGCACGTAAACTGGAAGCACCGGGACGAGAGCCATGACGCCGAGGCTAAGTGCCCCCACAGCAGCCAGCCGGGACGCGGCTTTGGCCACCGGCCAACCGGACGCTTCCACACGCGAGACCAGCCACGGCGCGAGCAGCAGACCAACGCTGCCGCCGCCAGCCACCAACGCCTTGGCAACGGGACCGGCTTGAAAACCACGAACAGCTATCAGGAGCAGAAATGTGCTGCCGGCCGCCTCAAGGATGCCGGTGCATAGCGCGCGCCAATGCTCATATCGGAATGTGATTTGAGTGCGGTCGAGCGCGGTCATGCGATGCGAGTGTAACGACCTCGGGCAAAAGGTCAAAAAAACGGCGATCGCCGTCCCCGTCTCCTCTGGCGATCTCCGTTGCTACACCCCCGAAAACAAATTGGGTGTCGCCACCCCTCCGCCCACCGGCGACCCCAGAATCTGCGAGCCAGTTGGCTGGCACTCATTTAAGTTTCTCGGAATCCCATGGAAAAAGTTTCAAAAAAAGTTGCGCTTAAAATCGAGTCCTCCCGCTCGATTTCATCATGGATTCCTGTTGATAACTGGTTAGGAGAGTGGATTGCTAATCAATCCTTTAGAGAAAAGACCCAAGTCAGGGCGCGGCCGCCAGGGTCGTGGCCGGAAGGTAAACCGTAAACGTGGTCCCTTGCCCAATCTTGGTATGCACGTGCAACGCCCCCTTGGCTTCCTTCGTTAGTCGCTGAACGATGTTCAATCCCAGCCCCGTCCCAAGCCGTTCACCTTTTGTCGTAAAGTAGGGCTGAAATATTTTTGGAAGAATTTCGGTCGGAATTCCCGGCCCGTTATCCCGCACATGAATCGCCACCAGGGGAGCTATATTCTCAAAATTCTCCACGTTGAGAAATCGGCTTTCGGCGCAGTCTTTGACCGTGGTTAAATCCAGCGCCTGCGACAGGACCCGGCCCCCTACTTCCACGTCGTGAGTCTGCGCCGAACATTGAAACGCGTTCACGCACAAATTCAGCAGCACCTGGATGACATCCGTACCGTTCATTCGCACCGCGACATCCGGCGACATGGGCAAAATTGTAAAGTTATGCTGCAACCGGCTCGGATGCACCTGGACAAGGTGACTGAGATCCGTGAGCAACTGGTTGACTCCCACGCGCGAAATTGAATCCGTCTGCCGGCGCAAAAAACCCAGGTAACGGCGCGAGATTTCAATGCAGTTGGTAACCTGCCGGGTGATCGTCTTAAGCCGATCCTTGATGAAATCCAAATCCTCCACATCCAGGCGGGTTGCATTCCCGATCCGCTGATTCATCAATTGAATAAAACCGGAAATAACCGTAAGAGGTCCGTTGATATCGTGGATTATGCTCGCGTAAATCTCACCGCGCGTCTGGGACATCTGCTCTTCGATTTTCTGGTTCTGCAGTTCGCCCAGCAGTTCCTCGAGCTTTTCCGCGTTGGTGTGGATTTCGCTTTCCAGTGTGTGACGCTGCATCGCGCTCGAAACCGCGGCACGCATGGTCCCCACATCGAAAGGCTTGTTGATGTAATCGCAGGCGCGCAGCCTGAGCGCCTGGCGCATGGTGTCAGTGGTTTCAAATGCCGTCATCATCACCACTTCGATGTCGGGCGAAACAAATTTCAGCCGTTCCAGCACTTCGATTCCCGACATGCCCGCCATGCGAATGTCCACGACCGCGACATCCACCGCGTTGTTTTGCGCAAGCTCGACAGCGCTGGGGCCGTCTTCCGCCATCAAAATCTCGTAATCATCCTTGAAAATGACTCGCAATGATTGGCGTGGACCGTCCTCATCATCCACGACGAGAAGTGTGCCTTTGCGGCGCGGCGACGGGGCGGGCTCCACGGGCGTTTGGATTGCATCAATGGACATTGGGGCGGCCATCGTTCAATGCTGGCCCGCGGCGGCTTAATCAGCATTGACTCAAGCCTTCGACAAGTCCAGCAGGGGCTGATGTTGACAGAAAAATTCCTGCAAACAAGCCCAAAGAATTTCTCCTTCCCGGCTCTCGGGTTCTTCAGTTCAATGTTCTGTGTTCAGCTTTCGATGTTCAACGTTCCGCATGATTCTGTCCCGCCCCTTGCTCAACATTCCCCCCCTCATGCCGAACCAGCTCCCTCCGGTCCTTGGTGAACTTTTTTTGCGCCCTCGTTTGCGGCTACTTTCTCTCGGTTGCAGCTCCGCTGTTCGTCAGACGCCGTCCCGATAAAAGAAACTATTTAGAAGATTCCAACGGCAGTGAAATGCGAACGACTCCGGCTTCACCCGTCCTCGGGGCCACAATTTCGAGCTTGCCGTGATGCGTTTCGATAATCTTGCGGCTGACGGTCAACCCTAGTCCCAGCCCGACGTTGCGAGTAGTGAAAAAAGGTGAAGCGGCTTTTTCGGCGGCTTCGAGAGTGAATCCGGAACCGTTGTCCTGCACTTCGATCCGCAAATCATGATCCGCGCCGCCGTTGGCATCCGAAACGAGGCGAACCCCGATTCGCGGATCAGAGGGGTTGGCTTGAAGCGCGTTAAGCATCACTTCGGCGAGTGCATGTTTAAGGGCGGCGCGATCACCATTGAGTACGATCGGCGTTTTGCCGGCGTCCACCTTGAGCTGCGCGGCTTTGGCTGGCTGATATTTTCTGGCTTCCTGGTAAGCCTCTTCCAACAACGGCGCAAGCGCGAACGCTTCGTGCGAAATGAGAGCGTCCCGGGCGAGAAAACGCATCTGATTAATCAATCGGCTAACGCGCTTGACGCCTTCGGCCAGTGCGGCGTCGAGTGACGCGCGAAATTCCGTGTCTTTCCACTTGTCTGCGAGCAACTGTTGATGGGTTGAAAGCGGAACCATCGCATTGCCGATTTCGTGGGTGAGACGATCGGCCATGCTTTTAACCAGGCGCAGATTAGCGGCTTCCAATTCCAGGCGACGCAACTGTTCGCTCTGGGAAAGGTCCTCAGCCATAAGCAGCGCGGACGCCGGCATGCCACCCCCCTGCTTCTGGAACGGTACGATATTGATACTGTAAACTGTTCCCGGCGACTCTTCGGGTTCGTATTTGAAATTGCCAATACCCGACCCGGTTTTAAGGACCTGATACACCTTGGATCCAATAACCTGGGGCAGGTCGCTGAACTCCATTTCGCCCGTTCGGGGGGCCGAACCCCCAAAATATTTCCGGGCGGCTTTGTTCGCGTGCAGGATTGCCAGGTCCCGGCTCACCACCACGCATCCGCTGCTTAGCTCGCGGAGGATTTCCGCCAGCATTTCATGATTACCCGCCAACTGGTCGTGGAGGCGAATGTTCTTGATGGCCAGCCCCAGTTGTTCGAGCAAATGAAAAACGAGTTCCAACTCGGAATTGACGAGCGGCTCGCCCGTGATGCGCCCATCGAACACTGCCAGCCCCAGGACAGATTCTCGATCGAGAATCGGAACAACCACTTGAGCGCCGAGCAATTCGAATTCCTTTTGCGCTTCGAGATCATTGCGGATTTCCTCGCTGTTCCGGCGCAGAATCCGGCCGAGCCGGCACACGTGTCCCCCGATTCCCGTATCAAGTGAAAGCTCGAAGTGTTGGAGCAGGCTTTGGCTCAATCCCATGGCGCTGGCCGAGCGGAGGCGGCGATCCTGTTCCGGGGCCCATGCGAGCCCGAATGTCGAGGGCGGCTGCCGCAGGAAAATCGCGGCACGATTCACGCTCAACATTTCGCGCAGCAGCAGCAGAAACTGTTTCAGCATGCCTTCCGCATTCAGGGAATGCGTAAGAATAGCCGAAAAATCACGGGCCAGCTTTGTGGCGGGAGCGGTTCCCCCGAAAGCCGCGGGAGCAACCGCGATTTCCCGGGCCGGTTCCACCGGTAGACGCAATTCAGCCATTTGGGGCGCGGGGCTGGGAGTTTCCCAAAGTCGTTCCAGCAAAGCCGCCAGCATCCGGGCACGGACGGGCTTGTTGAGCACATGCGTGACACCCCGCAAATAGGCTTCTTCCTCCCATTCCCATTGGCGCACGCCTGTATAAATAATGATCGGACACTTGGGCGCGCGGCGGCGCAATTTCTCGAGAAACCAGATTCCCTGGACATTGGACAACTCAACATCAACAACGCAGGCATCGATAAGCGCATGGCCCAACAACGGCTCAGCTTCGTCGAGACCGTTGCGATGCACGATACGGTACTGCTCGGAATTGAGTCCCGCGCGGATATTTTCAACCAGCTCGGGATGTTGTGCCAGGACGAGGATGGTTCTCATTGAAAGCGAGCACCCCCGGATCGGCGCAGGAATTTTTGGCGGCGGCTTTGGGCGTCAGTCGTTCCCTTGCCACAGACAAATTCATAATCGTCGTGTAGCAGCAAGGAATACTTTCTAGCCGTTACCACCGCCACTAGATAATCCATACGCCCGTCACAAGGTCAACTCTATCCTCTACCCTAGCCCGAAGAATGCCTCTCCGACAACGACGGCGAATACTTATTTTTGCAGGGTGCTATTACGCACCACGATCCGAGGGTTTCTCCGGGACGGACAGGTCGGCAAATCCCCGGACCCGCACATCGCGCTGCGGAAAAGGAATCTGGATTTGATTGTCGCGAAGGGATTTTTCAATGGCGAAATAGAGGTCACTTCGAAACCGGCGGGGCGATACGGTCATTTCGGAAGACCAGACCGCCAGCTCAAAATTGAGGGAATTCTCGCCAAAACCGGTAAAAAACAGGTCCGGTTTGGGTTCCTTGAGGGCCTTGGTATGCTGGTCCGCAACCTCCAGCATCAGCCGGCGGAGTTTCTGCACGTCGGAACCGTAGGCCACGCCGAACGGAAGCCGAAATCGGACTCGCGGGTCGGCGTAACTCCAGTTGGTAACGGTATGAGTGATGAAATCCGCGTTGGGAACGATGATGAAAATATTGTCGTTGGTGACAACCGTCGTGCTGCGCAGGCTTATCTGCCGAACCTGCCCGGCGACACCCCCAACTTCAATACGGTCCCCAATGGAAATTGGACGTTCAGCGAGAATAATCAAGCCGCTGATAAAATTGCTGATAATATTCTGCAAGCCAAAGCCAAGCCCGACTCCCACGGCGCCCGCGAGAATGGCGAGCGAGTTGAGATTCACGCCCACCGCCACCAGGCTGATATAAAATCCCAGCGCGAGCATGAAATAACCGAGAAGACGCGCCAGAGTGAATTGCAGCGCCGCGTTGAGATGCGTCCGGCGAAGGACGCGGGTGAGGAAATGCCTGCGAATGAATCGCTCGATAAAGATCACCAGCGCAAACAGAACGATCAGCAACACGAGGCTGGCCACAGTGATTCCGCTTTTGGGAAGGAGCGGATAGTCAAGTACGTGCCGGAATGTTGCTGTGAACTCCTGAATCACCTCTCTCATACCCTTCGGGAATTTCGCTCACATGATGTAGAGAATCAAATCTAACTGACGGTTGTGCGAGCGGCGAACCACTTCCCGCATTTGTTGGCTCGACCCGGAATCGCTGAATGGATGATACTCCCGCTCCCAAATGACAACTTCCAGCTTTGCCAAACGTCGCAGCATAATTTCCCTGGCAAACATCCTTCTGATTTGCCTCGCCACCCTAGTCTGCGCGCGCGCTGACATCACCGTCGTGAGCAAACCCAACACGGCCGGAACAAACCAGTTCTACGTTAGCAATCGTGCCCCGCTCGCCCCCACCCACTTCATTGGGCTGCCCGCCGGAGCCGTCCAACCACGCGGCTGGCTGCGGGAAATGTTGAAGCGTCAGCGGGATGGCCTTACCGGTCATCTCGGTGAAATCAGCGCCTGGTTGCAAAAAGAAAACAGCGCGTGGCTCAGCAAGGATGGCAAGGGTAAATACGGCTGGGAGGAATTGCCTTACTGGCTCAAGGGTTACATCGAACTGGCTTATATCCTCGACGACGCAAAAATGATCGAGGAAAGCCACTCCTGGATTAACGGTGTTCTGTCCAGCCAGCGGACCAATGGCGATTTCGGGCCGGACCAGCGTTTCGAAGATGGCACGCGCGATTATTGGGCGAATATGATCATGCTTTTTTGCCTGCAATCCTATTACGAACACGCAAAGGACCCTCGCGTTCTGGAACTGATGACTAAATATTTCCACTATCAGCTAACCGTGCCGGACAAGGAGATGCTCACGCATTACTGGCAGCGCATGCGCGGCGGCGACAACCTCTTCGGCATCCACTGGCTCTACAACCGCACCGGTGACGCGGAGTTGCTGAAGGTCGCGGAAAAAATTCATCGCTGCACCGCCAACTGGAAAATGAAAGGCGATCTCCCCAATTGGCATAACGTCAACATCGCCGAGTGTTTCCGCGAACCAGCGCAATATTTTCTGCAATCCCACGACCAAACCGACTTACAGGCTGCTTATGATAACCACCTCGAAGTTCGCAAGCGCTACGGCCAGGTTCCCGGCGGCATGTTCGGCGGTGATGAAAATTGCCGCCGCGGATACAGTGATCCGCGCCAGGCCGTTGAGACCTGCGGTCTCGTCGAACAGATGCTCTCCGATGAAATGCTGCTGCAAATCAGCGGCGATCCATTCTGGGCCGACCATTGCGAAGATGTGGCGTTCAACTCCTACCCGGCAGCCGTCATGCCTGATTTCAAAGCGCTGCGCTATCTGACCGCTCCCAACCAGGTGGTCAGCGACAGCAAAAATCATTCTCCCGGCATCGATAATAACGGGCCGTTCCTTATGATGAACCCGTTTAGTTCGCGCTGCTGCCAGCACAATCATTCGCATGGCTGGCCTTATTTTGCGAAAAGCCTTTGGATGGCCACTCCCGACCATGGCGTTTGCGCCGCCCTTTACAGCGCCAGCGAAGTCACCGTCAAAGTCGGCGGCGGCTCGGACGTCAGGATCTCCGAAGAAACACGATATCCATTCGAAGACACGATTAGCTTCCATGTAAAATCTGAAAAATCCGTAAAGTTCCCCCTCTATTTGCGAGTGCCCGCATGGTGCGATTCCGCCCAACTTTCCATCAACGGCACGGACTCAACTCCCGGCGCCAATGCCGGCAAATTTGTTCGAGTCGAACGGGAATGGAAAAGCGGTGACATCGTCACCCTGCGCCTGCCGATGAAAACTTCTCTCAAAGAATGGGAACGCAACCACCAGAGCGTCAGTGTTAATTATGGCCCGCTCACATTCTCGCTGAAAATCGGTGAGCGATACGAAAAACAAGACAGCACGAAGACAGCTATCGGCGATTCAAAATGGCAGAAGGGCGCCGATCCGTCAAAATGGCCTTCCTTCGAAATCCACCCCACCACATCGTGGAACTACGGGCTGGTGCTCGATTCCGCCGATACTGCAAGCTCGTTTACGATTCATCACGGTTCCTGGCCCGCCAGCGATTTTCCCTTCACCGTAGATGATGTTCCCATCTCGATGACCGCGAGAGCAAAGCGCATTCCCGAGTGGCAGATTGACCCCCACGGACTATGCGCCGTCCTGCAGGATAGTCCGGTACTCTCCGATGAACCGACAGAAACGGTTTCGCTTATTCCCATGGGCGCCGCGCGACTTCGCATCTCCGCTTTTCCCGTGATTGGCGCGGGACCGAATGCCCATCGCTGGACTGCTCCTCTCAGGGCCAAAGCACCCCTATATAAAATCACTGCTTCTCATACCCATTCCGCCGACAGCCTGGATTCGCTCAATGACGCCCTGGCCCCCACCTCCTCCCAGGATCACACCATCCCACGCTTCACATGGTGGAACCACCGCGGCACCAAAGAATGGGTCCAATATGATTTTCCTAAACCTAAAACAGTGTCGTCACTTGAAGTTTATTGGTTCGACGATTCAGGCAGGGGACTATGCCGCGTTCCGAATTCGTGGCGAGTGCTTCAAAAGGAGGGTGGAGAATGGAAACCTGTAGCAGGTGCAATCGTCCCCGTTGCCGTGAAAGACCAATGGAACAAAGTTACCTTCCCGGCGGTGAAGACATCCGCGATTAGAATTGAAGTGGAACTTCAAAGCGGCTTTTCCGGTGGCATCCTCGAGTGGCGCCTGTAGCCGAAGTTCTTGCAGCACGCCGGGTGGATGGTATCCTCAGGGCAATAAATCTTACGCTCCTTCCGCCACGCCCCTGTTATGAATTCAATTTCAAGTCATTCGCCAGCGTTTTTTCGTGTTGTCATCGCGCCGATCATCTTCCTGCTCTCAAGCACGATTGGCGTGAAGGCGCAGCTCGTTCCGGATGGAGGAACGCTCGCTATCAATGGCTTCAACACCAACGTCGCCGGGACCGTAACGATCGGATCCACTGGCAATAACACAACCTTGATCGTTACGAATAGCGGTACGGTGACCAATTTTGGTTTTGGGAATATCAGCCTGAACGCGGGTGCGAAGACCAACCGGGTGACCGTGACCGGGGCTAATTCTACCTGGTGGATGCCGCAAAATCTGAACCTCGGGCAAGCCGGAGCGTTCAGCCGGTTGATCGTGACTAATGGAGGGCTCGTCGAAAACTATGCCGGGCGCATCGGCAGGCTTTATGACGGCACAAATAACGTGGCAATTGTCACCGGGCCGGGTTCAAAGTGGATAAACCACAATGATTTGACGGTCGGAGAAGACGGATCATTCAACCAGGTAATCGTGACTAATGGCGGGTCGGTCTTCACCGCCAACACACTTATCGGACTAAATGCCGGCAGTTCGAACAACAACCTGACTTTGGCTGGCGGAACGCTGATCACAACAAATGTAGTCGGCACGGCCATCACCGATATAAGGCGTGGTACGCTGGTTATGAATTCCGGAACGTTGGAGACTGATCAGATTTTTCTGACGAATGGGTTGGCGGGACAGGTCACGTTCAACGGCGGAACGATCATCACCCGCGGCGGGACGATCAGCAATGTCGGAGGAACAGTGATGGGGATTTCAGGCGGGGGAGCCGGTGCGCCAGCAGTGCTGGACTTGCGGGCCGGGCAGCCGCTCTCACTTTTCAACGCCTTTATTCTCGGCCAAAGCTCGTCCGACAATCGCCTTTACATTACGAATGGAGGGACGTTTAGCGATCTGTCCACGGCACCGGCTGTTATCGCGCAGAATGCCCTCAGCAGCGGTAATTCTGTGGTGGTCAGTGGCGGAAGCTCGCTTTGGACCAATAGCTTTGACCTGACGATCGGTTACTCGGGTTTCTCCAATTCGATGCACATCAGCGCAGGCGGTGTCGTGGTCAACCGAATCGGCACGGTGGGGAATTTCTCAACGGCAAATTCAAATCTGGTGGTGGTAAGCGGCACTGGTTCGCTCTGGAAAAACCGGGATAACCTCGTGGTTGGCTGGGCCAGCTATGGCAACACGCTAATCGTCACAAACGGCGGAACAGTGACCAACACCGGTCACGGGCAGATCGGATTGAACAGCCCCAGTTGCACGAATACGGTGATCGTAACGGGCAGCAATTCCGTTTGGGGCACCGCCCAGACTCTGTTTTTGGGTGCGTCTGGTTACTTGAATCAATTGCTGGTCACAAATGGCGGCTTCGTCCAAAGCCTGTACGGTTTTATCGGCAGCGCCGGGGGCGTCTCCAATACGGCTACCATCACAGGCACTAACTCCGTTTGGCGAATGGGCAATGATCTGCATGTCGGAGCCGTCGGTTCACAAAATCAGGTTTTGGTCACGCAAGGCGGAAAACTTCAATGCGACTATGGGATGATCGGCGCCAACCTCATAAACACCGGAACCGGATCGAGTAACTCCGTTGTCATTTCCGGCCCCGGCTCTCAGTGGCCGTTAAATCGCCTTTTCATCGGCGACTTGGGATCCGCCAACCGGTTGATAGTGACAAACGGCGGGACCGTGACGGTCGTATCCAATGTCCTCGGTATCCTTCCCACCAGCCGCAGTAATACTGTCCTGGTGACTGGCGCGAACTCCCTGCTCGCGAACAGCCAGCATTTTTACGTCGGTTACGACGGTTCCTACAGCCAGTTCACGGTTAGCAATTCAGCGGTCGTTAAAGCGGATCCATTCGTTCTGGGCCTTAATCCCGCGTCGTCGAACAATGCTGCTACGGTCGGCTCCCTCGGCAGCCTGATCACCACCAATATCTTCGCCACCGGCAAAACCGATGTGCGGCGCGGGGTGCTTGCCGTCAATTCCGGATTGTTGCTGACCGACTTCTTGCTGCTTACAAACGCCTCCGGCCAAATCGCTTTCAACAGCGGCGTGGTCCAGACTAAATCCACCACTCAAAATAACGGCTCGACTTTCTTTATCGGCGACACGGTATCGGCAGCCATGCTGGAATTGTTGGACACCGGCACCCACACGTTTGCGAACGGCCTGCAAATCAACAACAATGGCGTGCTCAAGGGCAACGGAACCATTATAGGAGATGTCACCAATGGCTCCGGCGGAACGCTTGCGCCCGGTACTTCCATCGGTCGCCTCACAATCACCGGGTCCCTCACCCTCGCCCCGGGCAGCCTTAACATCTTCGAGTTGGACAAAGGCTCAAGCACCAATGACAACATCATCGGCCTGACAAGCCTGACCATGGATGGAAGCCTGCAAGTCAACAACCTCAGCGGCACCCTCGCTCTCGGCGATTCCTTCAAGCTCTTCAACTCAGCCAGCTATCTGGGAGCGTTCAGCAGCGTCTCCCTCCCTCTGCTCGGACCGGGTCTGGCCTGGACCAATAAGCTCGCCTTGAACGGCACAATTGAAGTAATTGCCGGCCGCGATTTTGGCGTGGACGTTTCCCATTTCCAGGGCGCTGCTGGAGTTTCCCAATCCTCCTGGGACCAGATGTATTCCGATAACAAACACTTCGCGTTCATTAAGGCAACCGAAGGACTCACCGGACCGGATGATGCCGCCATGACTAACAACGTGGCTCGCGCTCTCGCCGCCGGCCTGTTCGTGGGTGTTTATCACTACGCTCACCCAGAAAATCGCACCAATGCCACCGGCGCGGTGCAGGAGGCGGATCACTTTCTCGGATACGCGGGAAGCGCTATTGGGCCCGGCCGGCTGCGCCCCGTGCTCGACCTCGAAGGCAGCGCTTCCAGCCTCACCACTACAGGCCTTACCGTTTGGGCAATGGCATTTTCCGACCGCATAAAAGCTCTGCGCGGCAATGGCGCGGCGCCCATTCTTTATATGAATCGTTCCTTCGCAAATTCTGAAGTGGACAGCCGCCTCGCCGGCTACGATCTCTGGCTCGCATACTACACCAATGTGGATGTGTCCGTGGTTTCACCGCCACCCACCATCTCTTTCCCGAATCCCACGGGCGTATTTACAAATTGGGCCTTCTGGCAACATAGCAACACTGGCTCCTCTGGAGGAATCAGTCCGCTCGACCTCGATGTCTGCCACAGCGAATACAAATCATTGCAGTCTTTCATTATTCCCACTCCCGCGCCCATATTCACTCTCAACAGTATTTCGCTCGGTGGCGGTGTCTTTCAATTCTCCTTCACGAACGTGCCGGGCACGCATTTCACCATCCTCGCCACCACCAATCTCACCATTCCATTAAGCAATTGGACCCAGCTCACAAACGTCAACGAAATCTCGGCGGGCGTATTTCAGTTCACCGATACGCAGACCACCAACAGCCCCGGGCGCTTCTATCGCGTGCGCTCGCCTTAAGCCCTCGCGCAGCATATAATCCTCGCGCGTGAACCGCGTCCCAACAAAATTTGCCGCCCTGCTTGGATGCATTTTGGCCCTCAGCCCTCACGCGAACACTGCGGAACCAGCCTCGCCGCCCGACCTCTCCGAATTTCGAACCGTTGCCACAGCGAAACGGGCGGAACTGCAGCCGCCCAGAAACTCAAACCCGGGAACAACCGGCTTTCTCGGCGTCGAACTGAAACCCGACGCGCAGGGCCGCTTGTCCGTATCATCAGTGGCGGGCGGCTCCCCGGCAGCAGAAGCCGGAATCCGGACCGGAGACCAGCTCGCCAGTTTGGACAACGCGCAACTCCGAGCTACAGCGGAGGTGCGGGATCGGCTCCAGCAACACTCCCCCGGAGATTTGGTTGCTCTGGCCGTCCAGCGCGGAAAAGAGCGCCTCGATTTGAAAGTGACGCTCGGCGCCGTCAGCCGCCCTTTCAACACCAGCGACCAGCGAGCCATCCTCGGCGTGCAGGTCACTCCCCTGGAGGATGCCGAAGGGGTAAAGGTCACCCGAGTCACCACCGGTTTGCCCGCCGACAAAGCCGGTGTAAAAACCGATGACGTCTTTCTCAAACTGGATGGAGTCGCATTGTCTGCCGGCGCAAATCTCGGAGACCTGCTCTCCTCGCGTTCTCCGGGACAGGAAGTGTCCATCACCTACCGTCGCGGCGACGAAGAAAAAGAATTCAAAGCAAGGTTAGCCGCTGAGGAATCGAATGAAACAAACACAACCTTCTCGCGACGCTCGCTTTGGAAAAAGAACTCTTACCGGCTTGCAGTAATCCCCGTCGCGTTTGAGGACAAGGCAAGCACGGAATCCATTCCACTATCGGCCTGGGACGATATGTTCTTCAGCGCGAACACATATCGGGATACGACGAATTGCACCGGGCAAAGAGTATACGGAAGTGTCCGCGATTACTACCAGGAAGTCTCGTGTGGCCAATTTATTGTTACCGGAAAAGTATTCGACTGGATCAAGGCAGACAAGAAACGCGGTGACTATTCCACCGGAACCGCAAACACCCGGACCCGCGAAGTGTTCTTCCGCGAAATTCTGGACAAATTACTCGCGCGCGACGGAGCCAACTCCATAAAAAACTTCGATGGCCTCGCTATCATCTACGCGGGCGAGCGGCCGGTAACCGCCAACCGGGGCACACTCTTCTGGCCGCACCGTGGCAACACAACTTACAAAGGAAAGCGCCTCTCATATATCATCTGTCCGGAAGGCGGCTCGCGGATGGCAAATATCAGCGTCTTCTGCCATGAATTCGGTCACATTCTCGGGCTGCCTGATTTATACGCGCGCCCGGAAAATCCAGGCTCGGAAGGCCTGGGCACCTGGTGCGTGATGTCCAACCAATCGGGCGGCGGACGGCCCCAGCATTTCTCTGCCTGGTGCAAAGAGCAACTCGGCTGGCTTGCCCCCGTTCCCATCGACCCCTCCGTTCCGCAGAAATTAGTGCTGCGACCCATCGAAGGCGCTACCAATGAATGTTTCAAAGTACTTGTTCGCCCCGATGGCAGCGAATATCTGCTGCTCGAAAATCGTCGCAAGGAAGGTTTCGACCGCAGCTTGAGCGGAGAAGGTTTGCTCATCTGGCGTGTGACAGGAAACCGCCTAATGCTCGAGGAATCACATGGAGTGCAGGGTCCCGTCGGGCCGCGCGTTTTCTTAAGCTCTGTTCCCTACCCCAGTCAGGCCAACAACGCGTTCACCCCGTACACGACCCCCTCCAGCCGTTCCCAACTAGGCGGCGGCACTCCCGTTTATCTCACCAGTATCCAACGGCTCGCCGACGGCCGCGTCACGTTCGAGATCGGTTACGAGTATCAATAGCAATTGATTCGCCGCCACTCGCGGCGGTGTGGTCCCGCTTGCAATTGCAAACACGCCGTCCTTCCCGCACACTGCCTCCCGGATGAGTAAGAGTTTTTACATCACGACAGCCATTGACTATGTCAATGGCCAGCCGCATCTCGGTCACGCTTACGAAAAAATTGCGGCCGATGTGATCGCCCGTTCGCGCCGGAGCTTCGGCCAGAAAACTTTTTTCCTAACCGGCCTGGACGAGCACGGCCAAAAAGTGCAACAGGCGGCATTTGCCGAGGGAAAAACTCCCCAAACCTACTGCGACGAATTCGCCGCAATCTGGAAAGCATTCGCGGCCAAGCTTGAGTTGACCAACGATGATTTCGTCCGCACCACCGAACCGCGCCACAAGCAGGTGGTCCAGTCCATCCTTTCCAAACTGAACGCCGAGGGGCACTTCTATCGCGAAACGTACGAGGGTTTTTATTCCACCAAGGAAGAAACTTTTCTCACGGAAAAGGATCGCCGGCCCGATGGCACGTTCGATCCTGCCTACGGTGAGGTCGTCGAACTCAAGGAACAAAACTACTATTTCAAGCTCAAGGACCACCAGGCGTGGCTCATTGAATACCTTGAAAAAAACCCTTCTTTCGTCGCGCCCGAACATCGCCGCAATGAAGTGCTTGGCTTCCTGAAAAACAACACACTCGAAGACCTCTGCATTACTCGGCCCGCCAACCGGTTGAACTGGGGCATTCCCGTTCCCTTCGATAAAGACTACGTCACCTATGTGTGGTTCGACGCCCTGGTCAATTACATCAGCGTTCCCGCCGCCCGTGGAGATGCCGAAGCCGAAAAAGCGAGCGGCCTGGCCGGCGGCGCTGGAGATGCCGAACTTTGGCCCGCCGATGTCCATCTCATCGGCAAAGACATTCTGAAATTTCACGCCGTTTATTGGCCCATTATGCTCAAAGCCATGGGCGCTCCGTTGCCCAAACAAATCCTTGCGCACGGCTGGTGGCAAAAAGATGGAGAAAAGTTGAGCAAAACGACCGGCAACGTCGTGGACCCGGTTGCCATCATCAATGAATGGGGACTGGACGCCTTCCGCTTTTACGTCCTGCGCGAATTGGACCTCGGCCCCGACGGCAACTGGACCGATACCGGCTTCGCGGGACGTTACTCGGCGGAACTCGCCAACGGCCTCGGCAACCTTGTAAATCGCTCGCTCTCGATGCTGACGCGTTACCGCAAAGGCATTGTGCCGCAACCATCGAAAGAACTGGCGTCGGATGCCGAAAAAGTGATCGCCAGCACACGCCAACTCCTTGAGCAGAATCAACTGCAAGCCGCGTTGCAGTCCATTTGGACACTCGTGACTCGCGCCAATCAATACGTCGACCAGACCGCGCCCTTCAAACTGGCCAAAGATCCCGCGCAAGCCGCTCGCCTGGACGAAGTCTTATACAACCTGGCGGAAGTCTGCCGCATTTTGGCCGTCCTGCTCTGTCCTTTCTTGCCCGGCACAGCCACAAAGATTTATAACCAACTGAACCTATCCACCACCCCGGACAGGTTTACCGAAGCCAAATGGGGCGGATTGGCGGCGGGTCACACGATCGGGACACCTGCGCCGTTATTTCCGAGAAAAGAAAATTGAAAAGCTCCACGCCCAGGACCCCAACATCCAGAAAAGCTCCAGGCGCCGATTACGAGACCGGGCCAGGATTTGATGCGCCATACTTCCGGTTATTTGAAAATTGGAGTTTGAAGTTTGTCTGGGGTTTGGTGCTTGGAATTTGGTGCTTTTGTCTCCCGCTCGCCTACGCGCAAATTCTTCCGCTCCCCTCTCGTCCGGCCAACGCCCCTACCGGCTCCGAATTCGCGGCGCGCGTTACCTCCGTTGAGTTGAACGCGCGCGAACGCGAAATCTATTCGCAGATCCTCGCCGGAAACGTGCCGTCCTTCTTGCGCAAGCTGGCTCCCGTTCATGTCTCCAACGTAAAAGACGGCCGCACCAACAGCGCAACCTTTTATGCCGCACCCGACTACCTTGCCATCGGGTCGGATGATGATTATTTCCTGATGCCAATCTCTCCCAATGTCGCGCAACGAATCGCTGATGCGCTCGATTGCTCGCTGCCAACCCGCAAGATGGTGAACGACATCTACGCCGCCGCGGTCGTGAAGCTCACCCCTGTCCCGATGACGCCCGGTCCTACGATGACCACGATGCCGGTGTTCAGTAATCACAATGCCATCGTCAAATCCCAGCGCGCCGAACATCTTGCGAAAAATCCCCTGGGCGCCCTCGTTGCCGGGCATCAGAAAGACGTCGTGATCGCGTCGGGTCTCGCCACGGCCCATGGAAAAGTGGCCATCTACGGCTGGCACCAGCCCAATGGCAAACCCATCCAGCCCCTTTACCTGCAGCACGCCGCTTTCTGGGTGGACTACAGCCAATGCATTCGGCTCGTGCAAAACAAAATCACCGTAGATGGCAAAAGCAAAACCATCGCGGAAGTCCTTGCCGATCCCGGCCTCGCAGACCTTTTGAGCGATGAAGGCACCGTTAGCGAATCCCGTTATCCTACTAACGACCTGCCGCCCATTCCGGTAAGAACCGCCGCCACCAACTCAAATGCCACGGCGAAGAAACCGGTGGTAACTCGTCCGGTCGCGGAAAAATTTGAAAAAATTCCCATACCGAATTCCTTCACTGAAACGGGGGAGTTCGGCGAGCGCACGATGACGTTCACCATCGACCCCGAAGTGAAAGTCCACATCAACGCCCCGCCTCAATCGACGTTTGCCGCCGGAAAAAAGGTCTTGCTGGTAATTTACACCCTTCCCAACGGAAATTCGATCGCGCAAACCATCGGAAAAGTCCTAAAGCCCGGCGATGACTGGCACTTCGACATTCAACACATCGGCGCCCAGACTCGTTTCCTTCGCGAGATGTTTCCCGACCGGCCTATCGTCGTCGTTTATCTCGAAGCGGCGAAGAAAAGCTGGCCCTCATGGCGCGCTCAATATGGCGACAAGGGCATTCCCGGAATCATCGCCACGGCTCGGAACCTTTTCAAAGACTATGAAGTCGAGCTGGTAATCGCCGGCCACAGCGGCGGTGGCAGTTTCATTTTTGGCTACCTTAACGCCGTGGAGAAAATTCCCGATGACGTCATCCGAATTGCGTTCCTTGACAGCAATTACGCATACGACCAGTCGCTCGGACACACCGAAAAGCTCGCGCGCTGGCTTAAAGGCGGCCCTAACCATTTCCTCTGCGTGCTGGCCTATAACGATGCTATCGCCTTACTGAATGGAAAGCACTTTGTCAGCGCCGCCGGCGGAACCTGGGGAAAGAGCCACGCCATGCAGCGCGATCTCGCCGAGGAATTCAAATTCACCAGCCAAACCAATGCCGATTTTCAGAGGTTCTCCGCGCTGGAAGGACGCGCGCAGCTTATTCTGAAAGAAAATCCTGAAAAAAAGATCTTCCATACCGTCCAGGTCGAGCGCAACGGCTTCATTCATTGCCTCGTGTCCGGGACTTCGAACGAAAACAAAGGCTACGAATATTTTGGCGACCGCGCCTACACGAAGTGGATTCGTTGACAAGCCCGTTTATTTAGTGTGATTTCCACCCGTCCCCGCTAAATTATTCACAATGCATTGGTTGCAATCGCTCGACCTCGGGCTTTTTCGATTCATCAACATCAGTTTGAGCAATCCGGTATTCGATACCGTGATGCCTTTTCTCAGTGGAAACCCGTTTTTCGGGCCAGCCGCTGTTCTTTGCGCTTTGCTCCTCGTCTGGAAGGGACGCGCTCGCGGCCTCATCTGCCTCATCATGATCGGCCTCGCCGTGGGGATGACCGATGCCGTGATCTGTAAAACGCTCAAACAGGTCATCAGCCGCGACCGTCCCTTTCTACTTGTGCCAGAAGCGATCTGCCTCGTAGGAAAGGGTGGTTCGGGCAGTATGCCCTCTTCTCACACCGCGAACTGGTTCGCGCTCACCATGGCAGCATTCATCTACTATCGCAGCAGCATTCGCGTCTTGCTGCCGTTCGCGGTGTTGATGGGCTTCTCGCGCATCTACAACGGTGTCCACTATCCCAGCGACGTTCTGGCTGGAGCGATCCTGGGCGCTGGTTGTGCCGTCGCCATTGTATGGTCACTCAACGCACTCTGGGTTTGGATTGGGCGAAAGTGGTTCCCAATCTGGTGGGAGGAATTACCTTCGCTGGTGTTCGCCGCGCCGCCTGAAACCCAGGAAACCGGCCACGCCTCCCCTTCCCTTGCGTCGCGACGTGCCCCGCATCAGGACATGGACCAGCATTGGATCCGGCTCGGCTACGTCCTTGTCGCGCTGATGTTTTTTGGCCGCCTGCTGTATCTCAAAAGCGGCGTCATTCAACTCGGCATGGATGAAGCCTACCAATGGCTCTGGTCGAAGCACCTCGCGCTCGCCTACTACAGCAAACCGCCGATGATTGCCTACACCCAGTTCCTCGGCACCACTCTCTGGGGCGACAACGAATTTGGCGTTCGCTTCTTCTCGCCGGTCATTGCAGCGATCCTCGGCATCATGATGCTGCGCTTCTTTGCCCGTGAGGTGAACGCCCGCGCCGGTCTCATCCTGCTCCTCGCCATGTCCGCCACGGTCTTGATGTCCATCGGCGGAATCCTCATGACTATTGATCCGCTCTCTGTCGTGTTCTGGACATCCGCCATGGTCGCCGGGTGGCGCGCCGTCCAGGATAACTCTTCTACCCGCTCCTGGCTCTGGGTCGGTCTTTGGATGGGGCTTGGTTTCCTCAGTAAAGCCACCGAATTATTTCAGCTCCTCTGTTGGGCCGTCTTTTTCATTCTTTGGCCGCCCGCTCGCAAGCAATTGCGCCGGCCCGGCCCTTACCTCGCGCTTCTCGTTCACGCGATCTGCGCACTCCCCGTCCTCATCTGGAACGCCCAGCGAAATTGGCCCACCATTTCACACCTCGCCGACAATGCGGGGCTGCATTCCGAATGGAAGCCGACCTTCCGTTACTTTGGCGAGTTCCTCGGCACCGAACTCGGACTCCTTAACCCCGTATTTTTTGTCTCCATGGTCTGGGCCTGCATCGCCTTCTGGCGCACCAACCGCCGCAATCCTCTCCTGATCTACTTCTTCAGCATGGGCGCGCCCTTGTTCCTCTGCTACATGTTCTACTCGTTCCGCTCGCGTATCCAGCCTAACTGGATCGCTCCCTCCGTCATTCCGCTGTTCTGCCTCATGATGGCTTATTGGGACACCCAAATGCGGCTCGGTGACAAAAAAGTGAAGCCCTGGCTCATCACCGGCCTCGGAGTCGGCTACGCCTTCGTCCTCCTGCTCTATCAAAGCGACTTGTGGCGCGTCACCCAACCCGTCCGCCGCGGCATAGCAACGTTCATTCCCGAGCACAAAACCAACCTCATCGAAAAATTGTCCGCCCCATACTTGCCGGTAAACATCGATCCCCTACACCGTGTGCGCGCCTGGCACGATGTCGCAAAAGCTGCCGGTGACGCCCGCCAAACCCTCCTCGCCGAAGGCAAACCCGTCTTCATCATCGCCGACCATTACGGTCTGGCCGGCACCATTTCATTTTATTTGCCCGAAGCTAAAGAGACCGTTCGTGGCGAACCCATGGTCTATTGCCGGAGTAGCGCCGCGCCAGAAAATCAGTTCTTTTTCTGGCCTGGCTACACTAATCGGATCGGACAGAACGCTATCTACGTGCTCGAACTGAGCCGCAACAACCTGATCCCCCTGCCTCCCCCCGCGCGGCTGACCGCCGAGTTCGAATCCGTCACCGATCTTGGCATCGTACCCATCTATTACCACGACCAGTTGTGCCGCCCTCTTCAATTGTTCGCCTGCCGCGGACTCCGCTGAATCTTGCAGACCTCGCCGGAAAACTGCCGAACCTTCGAATTGCGCGACTACGACCTCGCTGCAACTCTAACCAGCGGCCAGGCGTTTCGCTGGAACCAAATCGACGGCCACTGGGTCGGCGTTGTCGGAACACGCTGGGTCCGCCTGCGACAGCATCCTGGCGGGCTGACCGCCCAAACCACCATTCCGGTTTCCCATTGGGATTGGCTCGAACATTATCTACAAACACGAGTAAACCTCGACGAGGTGCTCGCCACCTTTCCCGCTGACGAACCAATGCGCGCCGCCGTCGCTGCTTGCCGTGGCCTGCGATTGCTCCGGCAGGACCTCTGGGAATGCCTCGCATCCTTTATCCTTTCCTCCACCAAACAAATCGTTCAGATCCGGCAAATCGTAACCATCCTATGCGAACGCTACGGCGAACGCGTCGAAACTCCTGCCGGCCATCCCCCAATGTTTGCTTTTCCAACCGCCCAACGATTGGCGCTTCTCAGTGAGGCGGACTTGCGCGCCTGCAAAATGGGATTCCGCGCCCCGTACCTGCTGACGGCGGCCAAAACCATTTCCGGGGGCAGCCTCGACCTCGATAATCTATCCCGCCTCACAACCGTCCAGGCGCGTGCTGAATTGATGAAACTTCATGGCGTAGGCGCAAAGATCGCCGACTGCGTCTTGCTCTTTGCCGGCGGATTTCCGGACGCATTCCCGGTGGACGTCTGGGTCATGCGCGCGTTGCGCCAGCTCTACTTCCCGCGTCGGCGCCCAAAACCCGACCGCTTGCGCCGTTTTAGCGGCTCTCACTTTGGTCCCCACGCCGGCTACGCCCAGCAATATCTTTTTCACTACATGAGAATTCACAAACCGGGCCCCGCCATCGTCGCCACTCCCTGAGCATGCAAACAAATCTGGAAGTACTGTTCGCGCCCGCAGAATTCGACGCCCTCGCCCAGCGCGACCTCAGCGGCACCGTGTGTGTGGTCTTCGACGTGTTGCGCGCCACCAGCAGCATGGTTACCGCGCTGCATAATGGTGCATCCGCTATCATTCCCGTGTCAGAAATTCCCCACGCGTTGAAACTTCGTGAGCGCGATCCAAATATTCTCCTCGCCGGCGAACGCGATGGAGTCCTGATCGGCAGCGATCAGACCGGAACCATACCCTTTGACCTCGGCAATTCCCCGCGCGAATTCACCCGCGAAAAAGTGGGCGGCAAAATCCTGGCAATAACCACCACCAACGGCACGCGCGCCCTCCGTGCCTGCGCCACGGCTAAACGCATTTTCGCATCCTCATTCCTGAATCTCCAGGCGACCGCGGAATGCCTGGCCGGTTCCCCCGACATTCTGCTGGTGTGCAGCGGCACCTTCGAGCAAATGGCTTATGAAGATGTCCTCGCTGCTGGTGCCCTGTGCGATTTGCTCTCGGCAACGCACGGCTCTGGCGCTGTTGCCGACTCTGCTCTCATCGCCCGAACCCTGTACCTGAACGCGAAGTCCGATCTTCCAGCCGCCCTCAGCCAGTCCCGAAACGGTCAGCGCCTGCTCACAAAGCCCGATCTGAAAGACGATGTCGCCTTTTGCGCCCGGCGCGATGTGTTTCCCCTCGTGGCCGAAATGGGCCCCGACGGCTCGCTCAAACGGCGTGCCCGCGATTAATTCGTCGCCTCGTAGGCGCGGCAGGCGGCATCAAATACCTGGTCCGCCGTTATTGCCTGCATGCATACATTGTTCCGGCACGGCGATTGGCGGTTGTTGTAAGCGCTCACACACGGACTGCAAGCGATTCCCGCCCACAACACCGTGTTCCGATTTGTTCGCGCCGCGAACAAGGCGGGAGTCTCCGGTCCGAACAGCGTCACGACTCGAATCGGCGTGAGCGTCGCAAAATGCGCCGGGCCGCTGTCGTTTGTCACCAGCACTTTCGACAAGGTGTACAACACGAGCAGTTCCCGCAGCGTCGTCTTGCCGGCGAACGAAATGCACCGCGGCGAACCGGTTTCCCGCAGCAATCGCTCCGTCGCTCCCGACTCATTCGGCGCTCCCGTGTAACCCACCCATGCCTCTGGGTACTTCTCCAGCAAACGCTTGGCCACATTGATGTATCGCTCCGTCGGCCAGCGCCGCAAAGGTAGCAAATCACTCGCGTTCGGGTTCAACAATATGATCGGCCGCAACCCTCCCGTCTCGCGCCGGATAAGCTCCTTCACCCGCTCCAACTCGTCCGGTTTCGGCTGAAACGGCGGCGCCTCGACGTTCGATTGCCCAAACGCGTGGCCAAACGTGGGCAGTTCATCCGCGTTGCATTCCAACGCTTCCACCAGGCTTTGAAACGTGTGACTGCTGTGCAATTGCGGATTATACAAAAGCCGGTGTGTCATCAGGTTCCCGCGATACGGGCCCGCCCCATAAAACGCATGAAAGCCCACGCGCCGCCGCGCGCCCGTCAAATACGTCAGCGCCGCCGAACCCCGCGCAAAAAACTCCATGTCAATCGCCGCATCCAGTCTCAATCGCCGCATCCTCATCATCGCGCCGAAGCTGCTGCTCACCAGGCCCGGCAATCCGCGAAACGAAATCGCAATCACGTTTTCTTTCGGGATTACATCCAGCAAATCGAGTATGAACCGGTTCTCCTCGAACAGAATGAAATATACATTCTCCCGGCCCACCATTTCCACCGCCCTCCGCAAAGCACCGTAAGCCAGAACCGTTGATCCCTGCTCGGCGAGTTTCACGAAAAGGATATTGCGCGGCTTCCCCGGCGGCGCTCCGCGTCGCCCCGTCAAAAACCGCACGGTGCTCAGGAACCAGCACAGCGGCACCCCCAGCCAGCGATCGATCAGTTGTAATCGAGCTACATTCATTCTTGACGGAAATCAGCCACCCGGACTGGCTTTTCCGTTCATCAATCCAAGATAGAAACTTTCCAGCGTCTCGGTCTCGTTCGCGATCTCGTACACCGCTATCCCGCGGGCCACCAGCAGTTGCACCACCTGGCTCGTGTCCGTCCCCGGCTTCAACGCAATGAATTGACCCTCACGTTCGTCCGTGACCAGTTCCGCCTGCCGCAATTCGCGCACGGCCAACGCGAAATCTCCTGCTCTCAACCGGACCCACTGTTGACGCTGTCGCGTCGCGGAAAGCGGTCCTTCAAAGACTTTGCGTCCCTGGTTTAACACCGCTATCCGGGTGCACGTTAGTTCCACTTCGTTCAGAAAATGAGAGGAAAGCAGGATGGTCAATCGAAGCTCCCGCTGCAAGCGCAGGATGGTCAGCCGCATCTCATGTATCCCTTCGGGATCAAGCCCGTCGCTGGGTTCATCCAAAATCAGCAACTCCGGCTGCGGCAGCAGCGCCTGCGCCAGCGCCAGCCGTGCCCGCATCCCATGCGAATACGTTCGCACCTTCGAACCCTCTCGCCCCGTCAAACCCACCCATTCCAGCACCTCGTCAATCCGCGCGCGCGGTGTCGCCGCCGTATATGAACTCAAAATCTCCAGGTTCCGGCGTCCGCTCAGATAATCGTAAAATGCCGGGCTCTCGAATATCGCCCCCACTTTTTGCAAGGCCCTTTGCCGATGCGCGGTGACATCATGCCCGCACACCCGGATCTCCCCGCTCGTCGGCCACACCTGCCCCAGCATCATCCCAATCGCCGTGCTCTTCCCTGCCCCGTTATGTCCCAACAATCCGTAGATCTCTCCCGCCGGAACCTCCAGCGAAAGGTTATCCACCGCCAGGCGGTCCCCAAACTTTTTGCAAATGTTTTTCAGCTCGATCACGGGCTCGGTTGAATAGTTCCTTCGATCGCCAGCAGGTTCTTTATATGCCCGTCCGCATACAAAAAATTCTGCTCTTTGCCCGGCCCCCGCGGCGCGTGAAATTTCTCCTTGTCGTACATCAACGGCATCGCATGGGCATCAAACTGCATCCCGAACGCCTTCAAATGATCCCCGTCCTGCCCGTTCAAAAGGCTGTTCCACGCATAACTGCTTCCCGTATTTTCAAAATACTTCAGCTTGTCCGAAGGACACCGCAGCACGTTCAAATTCCCAAGGTGATTCGAGAGCACCATGTCCGGTGACGGTAGCGTGTTGCTTGTCGTGAGTGATTTGTCGCGCATCATGGGCAGATGATTGTTGTTATCCTGCACGTAAAGCTGGAGCGCGATGCCGATCTGGTGAAGATTGCTGAGGCACGCCGTTCCCCGCCCCGTTTCCTTCGCCTTGCTGAACACCGGCAGCAGCAATGCCGCCAGCGTTGCAATGATCGCGATGACCACTAGTAATTCGATCAATGTGAACGCGGACCCGGCTATCCGGGGCGCACGAAGTTCCGCCCTCATCGTCCACGAAACGGCCTTCCGCTCTCCATCACCTTTTGCAGCTCCTCAAGCACCGGCGCCATCTCCGCTTTCGTTTGTGCTGAACTCTGGCTGTAAAACGTTTTGAGTCCGATTGTCCGCACCTTCGCCTGCAGCTCCATGCTCAATTCATTCGTCCCGCCCGCACCTGGTTGCCCCAGTTTCATTTGCGCGTCTTTGAGCCGCCGTAACGCGTCATCCACGCTCTTGCGCCTCTTATCCTCCGGTAACTGTTCGAAAGCCGTCAGCATTTGTTTGAATCCCGTCGGCATTGTGGCGTCTATGAATTGCCCCTTTTCCTCTTCCGTCATCTGCTCGAACCAGCGGTTCGCCGTTCGATCCAGCCGTGCGCGTCGCCGTTCGTCCGCGGGCAATGCATTCAACCGGTTGGCCAGGTCCTGGATCGCTTTCGCGCGATCCGCTGCCGACAACTTGTTCAAATCCACCGAGTCAGCGTAGGCCTTCACCTTCTCCGCCGTCATCCGGGAATTCTCTGCGACGAAATATCCCACCGTCGCCACCGCCCAGATAACCAGGATGGCTATCACAGAATAGAATACCGGGCGCCACCGTTGACTTAACATAAAACCAGTCTATCCGCTTACCCCCCCCTCAGCACGCAAATTCCCCCATCTCCTGTCTGAACACTGAATACTGAACTAATTTCCTTCCTTCGGCAGTAACCGCGAAATAATCACCAGCAGCACAATCACCACCACCGCCAGTATCACCCAAAATAACACGCTCCCTTTTCCCATCGTCCGGCCTTCGCCCCAGGCTCCCTTCTTGAGTTGCTCCTCCGACCCCAGCGTCGCCGCGCCCTTTTCCGCCGCCAGCAACTGGCCCGCCGCCAAACTCAAATCATACCGCGGCGAGCCGGCCTGCTCATTCCCGTAATACACAAAAAGGCTGTCCTCTGATTTCGCCTTGAACAATATTCGCGCCGCCGGATAGAACACCTGAAACTTCTCTAGCTTAATCGGCGGATTATCCCCGTTGTGCGTCTCCAGCAAAAGCGTGTCCGTCTGCGGCTGCCCTTCCAGTGCCATCCCAAATTCCGTGTTCGCCGTCCCTGGAACTTTCTTCCACGAAGTCGAACCCAGCAGCCGCCGGTAAATTTCTCCCCTGTTATCTGACGTGTCTTCGTAAACTCTCACTTCGCGCTGAAAAAGTTGCGTCCCCGAAACACAAGCCAGCCGTGTGATCGGCAACCGCGCATGCGGCAGTTTTAACGTCCACCGGCTCAACTTCGGGTCCTTCGAATCCTGGCCCGCTGTCACCGTTGGCGTCAGCGCCCGGCTCATGGATGTTCGTTCCAGTATGTAAGGCAACTGCCGCCCCTGTCGCACCACGCGCAAGTCCTGCAAATCGTTTTGCGTGTGCGCTAGGATATCCACGTCGAGTTCAATCTGCTGCGCCCCCGCGTTCGTCGCCTTGATCGCCTTCCGATATCGCCATGCCGTCACATCAATCGCCGTCTCGCCATCCTGCACACCCGGCAGCACCTCCGGTGCGCGATAATTCGGATTCGGCGTCACCGGCGAAACCTTTAATGCTCGCACCGGCGCTTTTCGAAAATTCGCGCTCAACGCCGGAAGATCGTATCGCGGCGCTTCGCAACGGCTGTTTCCCGTCAGCAAATGATGAACCCCCGCTCCCTTCGGAAGGAACACCAGGTAAACCGGGTGTCGCTCCACTCGAATCGCTTTGATCGGCAGCGGCGGACTATCAAAATTTCGAATCAACAACCGCAACTCCCGCGCGCGCGCCTGGCTCTCCACCACCAAATTCAACCGCGACGATACCGGCTGTCCGTCCACTTCCACTCGGTATATCGTGCCCCCGGCTAGCAATTGATCCCGTATCACTCCGTCGGTCACCGACGGCACACTCACCGAGACATATCGCTTGAAGAGCGCTTCGCTCGTTTGCACTTCAATGGATGAAACGTCCAGGTTCGCTGCCCCTAAATCCACCGTCAGCCGCGTTTCACCCGGACTTTCGCCACGATCCCGAATCGTCGCTTCCACCGACTCAGCCGCCGCAGCCTCGCCCGATGCCGTATGCACCGAAGCGCTTGTGAATGGAACAGGCTGGGACCGCTGATCATCAACTGTGATTCGCAGTGTCTTCCATGTCCCCGGCGAAAACCCAATTTGAAGCTGGCTCGCAACCGAGGACTCCCGAAAGATCGGCTGGCCACGAGCCAGCGTCTGCCAGCGTTTCCCATCCGCCGAACCTTCCAACACGATTGACTTCAGGAAATTGCCCGCCGGACTTTCGAGCGTCAGGCTATCCACCGGCCGGTCCACCCCCGTCTCAATCGTGATCACCGTCGCCGAGGATCCCAACGCCACCTGAAACGACTTTGCCGCCAGGTGCGTTCTGTTTACCGCTACCGGTCGCTCGATGTAGTAAGGCACTTCCGCTCCCGAATCATCGTAAAGCCGCAAATCCTCCAGTCCCGGACGCGCTTTGTCCAAAGTCTCTACCGGCAAACTCAGTTTGATGAGCCCGGTTTCGCTCACCTCAAACCGTTGCTCATTCTGCCAATCACCCGGCAATGTTGCCGCGCCGCAATCACTGACACCGAGCAACGCCACTAAACCGATGGTGACTATCGCGAATAGCCCTGCTTCTCTCGCGGCCCGTGAATTTCGAAGGCTCATTCTTTTTTCACCGTTTCCGCTGCGCGCGCTTTTGCCGTCAGCAGGAAAAATCGCTGATACGCAAAAGACGCCACCATTGCAATCACCGCCACCGCCATGAACGCTCCGATGCGATAAAGCTGGCCGAGCTGCGCCAAATCATGGAAGAACAGTTTCAGCAACGTCACACTCAACAACCCCAACCCCGCGTACCGCGCCCCCGCCTGGTTCCTCATTATCCCCACCACCAGCAGCCCCAGCGCGAACATCGCCCACGCGATCGAGTAAGTCATGTCCCGCGCAAAATTTCCACTGAACTGAAACGTGAACCGTGAACCCGGCTCGCTAAAGAAATCCGCAATCTCTATGTTCACCAGCAGAAACGCCAGCCACGTCCCGAACCCCGTCAGTATCGCCGGCAGCTTTAACCGGCCGACGCGATCCCGCGGCGGCGCCAGCAGCCACGCTCCCGCAAACAAGCACACCGTCACAATCCCGTACGCATACAGGTACCAGTTAAAAATTGGCCGGTCGCTGCGCGGATGATACCCAAACACCGCCGGGTTTATCCCGAGCCGCACAAACGCGATCGCCAGCAATCCCACACCCGCCAGCCGCAATCCCGGATGCGGAAGCCGATGAAACAGCCACAGCAGCGCCGCGCCTTCCAGCGCCCAGCCGATCGTGATCCATTGATGCTCAAACTGAATCGGGAATATCAGCGTTATGAAGAACAACCCCACCCCTCCATACCACGCCAACTGCCCCATCCGAGCCGGGCTCGTCGCCGGAACAAGCTTCAAAATCGCCACCAGGCTCCCGAGCGGAATCAACGCAAACGCCGCCGGCAACAGTCCCATCACGTCATTCGGATACGACGCCCTCATCAACCGGTGAATCAGGAAAAATTGCGCCGTGCCCGCCACCGCCGCTGTCGCCCATGGCACGATTCGTCCACTGAATTGCCGCGCAAAAACGAATGGAAATACCGTGAATACTCCCAGGAACAGCAGGTACCACGTCAACGATTGCCCAGGGTTCTCAGGCCGGAACCGGTTGAAATGCCACGCGCACTCCAGCGACGCCACGCACACCAGTCCGATCGCCGGCATCCAGTCCATCGAAAATAATTTCGTCACTCCCAGCAGCAACACTAACAACAGCAGCGCCACACCGAACACCGGCGACGGATTCACCAGCGGCAGTCGCAACGTCGCCATGATCAGCAGCAGAAACGGCAGCACCGCCGAAACCGCCGGCAGCTGCGCGGCGAGATTCTCGGGCGCCAGGATATCGCCTCCCCCTTTCACTTCCTTCACGAACAATTCCGGCTTGAACTTCCGCGCCAGCCACACTCCCACCGCCACAAAAAATGTCGCAAACGCCGCCAGCAGGAAGAACGACGTGGACAGACCCGTCAACGTCGCTGGAATTTTGAAAATCAGCGCGCCCGTCGCGCACAACGTCAGCAACAGCACCGCTGCCACCGGCAAAATCGTCGCCGACGCCACCGCCAGCACAATCGCCACCAGGTCCACCAGCAACACAAACGGCCACACCATGAATGACACTTCCGGTAATTGAAAAATCGGGATCAGCACCAGCAGCAGTGCCAGCGGAGGAAAAGCCATTCCCGCTTTCCGCAATAGTTCCGCCCCATGCCGCCGCTGCAGCCACGCCGGAATCACCGCGTGTAGCACCGCAAAAATGAAATAAAACGACAGCGCCGCGTTCAGCAGTTCGTTCGTGAGCGAGCGCGATGTCCACAACGCCAGTAATCCAAACACCGCCATGCCCGCGATGGGATGCGCGTTCACCGTCCTGCCTTCCAGCGCGCACAACACCGTCACGCTCAGGTCAATCAGTATCACAAACCCGAACATCAACCACGGCCTCGCTGCCAGCGGCGCGTAGCTCAAAAACCATCCCGTGAATATCAACGCCACCCCCGCCAGTGCCAGGTGCGATCCCCAAAACCACCACAGCGATTCCTTCACGTCCTTCGACTCCTCGGCCCCGTCCCGCTTCCGCGCCCACCAGCACGCCCCCAGGTACATCACTACAAATCCCAGTAAAACCGTCAGCGGAATGAAAATCTGGTTCCCCTCGAAATAGCGGTTACGTTCAAAAAACGCCTCCGCCCATCCCGCTTCCATTACCACCGTTCCCACCGCCGCCATCGCCGCGAGGAAATACCAGCGCCGATACAGCGCCACCAGCAACACCCCCGCCACCAGGATTCCTATGTATCCAAACAGCCCAAACGGATTGTCCTGACCCGTTGAAAGCAAATAGGGTGTCAGAAATCCTCCCAGCATCCCAAGTATCGCCACCACCAGCGCATTCAACCGAACCGCCAGCAGAAACGCCGTCGCCGTTATCAGCGCCATCAGCAAAAACGTCGGCACCAATTCGAAAAACGGAAAATGATAATACGCCCGGCACGAAAACGTCACCGCATACAGAACCAGCACCCCCGTCGCGCACAGCGTATTGGACAGCGTCACGTAATCCTTGCGCGACGTCACCACCCCGCCGATCAACAGCCCCAGCCCGGTAATAAACCCAAATGCCACCCGCATCTCCGGCGATATCAGGTTCTTCTCGAAAGAATATTTAACGAAAAATGCGACACCCAAAAACAGCGCCAGTCCGCCCACCCAGGCGAACATCTTCACTCCCATGAACTGCTCCCAGTTGATCTTCGACAAAGGATTCGGAGCCGGAATTTCGTACGTGGCCTTGATGGGAGCCGGGGCCGGCATCGGGGGAATCGGCGGAGGGGTTGCTGGTCCGGGCGGTGGCGCGGGCACGGACCCGGACAACGCGACCGGCGCAGGCGCGGGTGTTGGTGTCAGCGGCGTTCTCCGGAAAATGACAGTTTCCGTTCCGAACTCAGATTCGGGCGCCTGAATCGTTTCCTCGGCTGCAATTGGCGGTGCCGCTGGCTGCTCTTCCGGCGTCGGTTTAACGCTTTCAGGCCGCGTCTTGATCAGGTGAATCTCCAACTCCAGCGTCTCGATCCGGCGCGTAAGCGTCTCAATCCGTTCGCGCGCGTTGATCGCTCGAACGATTAGCCAGATCGCCAGGACAATCGGGACACCCAGCACCAGGATGACTACAAATGCCCATTCCATATTCTGATTTCGTCAACCGAACTGCTGCAGAGGAGCCCCAGTGTGCAGCTTTCCCGCCGAATTGAAAGGATTTACCGGCTTCCTCTTTCCCTTCCCACACACCCCGTAACATCGAACGTCAGTTCGATCATTCTTTTCCTCCTCAACACCGCCGTAGCATCGAACGTCAGTTCGATCACTCTTCCCCTCTTCAGCCCCGGTGTAGAATCGAACGTCAGTTCGATCATTCCTTCCCTCCTCAGCGCCGCTTCTCGATAAACACTTGGATTCGTCCCCCGCCTCATTAAACTCCGCGCCATGCTGTCCGTCCAAATGCCAAAATCCGCACTCGCCCACCTCGCCGCCGCGCTCGCACTTCTATCCGCCACCGCTGCCCTCGCAAAAGATCCATCCCTCGACAGCTGGAAACTCGTCTGGCACGACGAATTCACCGCCAAAAAACTCGATTCAACAAAATGGAATGTTCTCCTCCGCGAACAAAGCAAGCACGACGAACTCCAATACTATCTTCCCGATGAAGTGTACACAGAAGATGGCTGCCTCCGCTTGCGGAGCCGCATTCGCAACTACGGCTCGCAACAGTACACCAGCGGACGCGTCAGCACCGACGGTCGTTTCGCCCCCACCTATGGCCGCTTCGAAATCCGCGCCAAATTACCCGGCGGTAAAGGTATGTGGCCCGCCCATTGGCTCTATCCTCAGAACCGAAACTGGGAAATGGAATACATCATGGCCGAAGCTGTCACCAATGGTAAGGAACGCATGATTCCTGAATACCGCCCCTGGTATAGCGAGATCGATATCATGGAATTTCTCGGCCACGAACGCTCCACCGTTTACGGCACCCTTCATTATCACACTTTCGACGGCCTTAAAAAATCCAGCTCTGTCACCTGGAAAACGACCAACGATTACTCCGCCGACTTTCATCTCTATGCGCTGGAATGGGAACCCGACGCCCTTCGCTGGTACCTGGATAATGACCTGATTCACACCACCACCAACGGCGTCCCACACACTCCCCACTACCTGATTCTCAACACCGCCATCGGTGGCCGCTGGCCTGGCAATCCTGATTCCACCACCACCTTCCCTCAATACCACGACATTGACTACGTCCGCATCTATCAGCGCCCAACTTATTTCGGCCAGCCCGCCGAAACGCGTTCCCCTTCATCACGGAGGGACTGAAAGATATCTCAGTTTAACGTTCTGTGTTCAGTGTTCGATGTTCAGCGTTTCCCGGCGCAGGGCGCAGTTAATGCATAAATAACACGTCATTTTGGCGTTTTTCATTGGGATTTGTTTTTTGGGATTTGGGATTTCAAAAAGGTTCCATCTTTCTTCCAACTTTGTCTGTCCTCCGGTGTTTGCTACCCTTGGCGAAATACTTTTATGTCCGCCGAGCAAGATCCGGATGCCGCCCTGATGCTGCGCGTTAAGCAGGGCGATACCACCGCTTTTGCCTCGCTCGTGGACAAATACAAACAACCCGTCATCAACGTCGCCGCCCGCATGCTGCGCGACGCTACCGAGGCCGAGGACCTCGCCCAAAACGTCTTCGTCCAGGTTTACAAATCTGCGGATCGCTACCAGGCGGCTTCCAAATTTACCACCTGGCTCTTCACCATCGTCCGCAACCTTTGCCTCAACGAGATCCGCCGTCGCTCCCGTCATCCCACGGACTCCCTGGACGCCTCCGCGCCCGACCAGGAAGATCAGCCCCAGCGCCAGTTCGAAGACACCCGCACCCATTCGCCCCCGGACACTCTCATCCATGGTGAACTCGAACAAAAAATCACTGAAGCCCTGGCCGAACTGCCCGAAAACCAGCGTCTCGCCATCGTCCTTTGCCGCCAGGACGAACTCAGTTACGAGGAAATTGCCGAAGTCCTCGGAACTTCTCTTTCAGCCACCAAATCCCTCATTCACAGGGGCCGGGAAACCCTGAAATCAAAGCTCAAACCCTATCTCCAAACCGGCGCATGGAGAGATGCAAAATGACCGAAACTTTGCCCAACTAACGGTTTTATATAATAAGGACGTTTATGACGGACGACCCAAAATTCCAACGGTTACAAGAGCAAAGCTGGAAGCGAAAGCTCACCCCGGCCGAAGAGGCCGAATTGCGCGCCTGGCTCGCCGCGCACCCCGATTCTCAGGCAGATTGGGCCTCCGAAAACGCCCTCAACGATGTCCTTGAACGCCTCCCGGATGTCCCCGTCTCCAGCAATTTCACTGCCCGCGTTCTGAAAGCCGTCGAGTTGGAAACCGCCGCCACCAACCGCAAAGCCGCCCGGCCCAGCCGCCCGTTCTGGATGCGCTGGCTGCCTCGACTCGCTGTCGCCTCAGTTGTGTTGGGCGCCAGCATCGTCTCCTGGCAGGAAATTAAAGCCGTCCAGCGCGCGAAAATGGTCCATAGCGTCCAGGTCGTCTCCAAAGTCTCCATGCTCCCCAGCCCCGCTATCCTCGAAGACTTCGATGCCATCCAACGCCTCACGCCTGAACCCGCCGCCGCTGACGAGCAACTCCTGTCGCTCCTGCAATGACCCATCTCAGTCACAATCAGCTTCAGCTTTCTGTTCGCGCCGCGTTGATGGGCATTGCCTTTTCGCTCGCGATGCCCCTCTTCGCGCAACCGGCGGCCTCCAACACGTCCCCAAACGGAAATGTGTCCTCCACAACACCGGCGGCACGGCCAACCCAGATGGATCCTCCACTTCCTCCCGTCTTCAAACCGCCTGTCGAATTCTTTCGCGACCTTCTGAGCATGGGTACCGCCGAGCGCAACGCCGCACTCACCAATCACACACCTGAAGACCGCAAACTCATCCTTGCGAAGGTGCGCGAATACAAAGCGATGAAACCCGACCAGCGCGAGCTGCGGCTTCAAGCTACCGAACTGAGCTGGTATCTCCTGCGCCTCATGCGCACCTCCGAAACCAATCGCGTTGCCGTCATCAAATCCGCCCCGGAAAACTGCCGCAAGCTCCTGGAGTATCGAATGCAGATATGGGACAGCTTCACGCCGGAAATTCGCAAAGATTTTCTGGATAACCGCGCTGCTGTCAAAGCCTTCCTCGAACTCGCCGCCGGCGCCTTGCCTCACAATACCTTTGCAAACCTCACCCCTGAACGCCGCCAGGCCCTTGAAAAAAGCGTTCAACAGATTCAGGGCATGCCCGAAAATCAGCGGCAAAAACTCTTGAACCGCTTCAATCAATTCTTCGATCTCACACCTCAGGAAAAGGAACGCGCTCTCACCACCATTTCGGAGCAGGAACGGCAACTTATGGAAAAAACCTTGCACAGCTATGGACAACTCACACCCGTGCAAAGAGCCAAATGTATTCGTTCCTTCGAAAAATTCGCCGGCCTCACCGCGGAAGAACGGAATCAATTCTTGAAAAATGCCGAACGCTGGAAACTCATGACACCCGACCAGCGACAGGCCTGGCGCGAAGTCGTCAGCCAGGTCCCCCTTATCCCCTCAGGCCGCGACACCCCGCCCATTCCCAAAGCCCCGGTCCCCCGCCCCTCCCGCAACTCCCCCACCATCGCCACCAACCGCTCCTGACAATCGGCAGCGACGCATTCCCCTCTTTTTCGGTAGGGACGCGTTCCACCTTGCCTCACCAGAGGCACGCGACGACGGGCGCACCACCCATTTCTGAAAACCGAAAACTGAATACTGAATACTGAACACTTCCCCCAACTCGTCCCCGCCCTCGCCAACTTCAGCCACCCGTCAACCCATAACTCTTCTCGGTGCTTGTCATTTGGGCTTTGGAGTTTTTTCCCTTCTGCGGTCTTTCCCCTATCTCCCATAATTCCGGCACTCCACCCACATAACCCCATCGCGAGGCCCATCTCCATGAGCGACTTTTCACCATGAGTATGAACATCAACGAATCAACGGCCCGGGACGGAGTTACAGGAAATTCGGAAGATCTCGCCCATCCCAACTCCACCAATACGAAACGCGATGAATCAGACAATTGGACCCGTTCTGAATGGTTCGAAGGCTGGCTGGAACTCGCTCGTCAGGTCGGCGCCCGTTAAACCTGCGCAATAGTTCAACGTTCCGAGTTCAGCGTTCGATGTTGAACGTTTCCCGGCGCAGGGCGCAGTCAATACATCGGTAACCCTTTCTAGTTTAACTCTTCGTACTTTATAGTTCTGTTTTCTGCCCGCGTTCTCATCATTCTGTCTCCCATGATTTTTGCGCCGCCGGCGAACCCTCCCATCGCGTATTTTCCGGCAGCCCTTCCCCTTTCACTACCAGTGTCAGCGGTCCCAGGCTCACATCGTCGCCCACAGACGTGTCGTAAAGTATCGTGCTTCGTGTCCCCACGGTCACACGCTCCCCGATTTCAACCATGCCAATTTTCATGATTCGATCTTCAAACAAATGGGTTTGCGGACCACTCCAGGCATTAAATTCCGACTCGTTCCCAATCCGTACGCAGTCAAATTCCGTCAGGTCAGTGGTATTCAGGTAAACTCCCTTGCCGATGCGCACTCCCAGCAATCGTAACGCCCACGGCAACATGGGTGTTCCCCGCAAAATGTCCAAAAAATTTGGCACCGCTAGCGATTCATACAAATTCGTGACGGCTTCGCTGATCCACACAAAAGGCGTCCACATGGGGGCGGCGCGGGGGACGTAACGTCCTATCAATATCCATTTCAGCGCAACGACAAATAAAAAGGACGCGAGGCCATAGACGCAGCCGGCAAATGCCAGTGCCACGATAGCGTTTAGCGTCATCCCGTTCTCGGCGAGCGGCATGACCAGAATGATGACCAGGTAGCCGGTCGCAATCACGATGGCGAGCGGCATTACAATGCGCAACGCTTCCACAATTCCTCTCCCCAACCGGCGGACCGGCGAGGGGCGAAAGGTGAGCGACTCTGGAAAACCTTCCGAACTTTCGCGCGCGGGCAGCAGGATCGGCGGCGAACCCATCCAGGTCTGGCCGGGCCGCAGTTGATCGTTTTCCGGGGTTCGCGTCTGCACGCCAATCAGCACGTCGTCAGGCACTGCCGCGCCATCCGGAACGTAGGCGCCATTTCCCACAAACGAACGGTCTCCGACGCGCGTCGGTTTGGAAACTATCCAACCGTTGCGCGAATCCTCGTCGCCTATCATTGCGCCGTCCGCGATAAAACTATCCTCACCCAGGCTCAATAGTTCCGGGGCCATGCCGGCAGCCGTCGAAACTTCGGCATGCCGTCCTACATTCATCCCTAACAGCCGGAGCCAGACCGGCGCAAAGAGGGAGGCATAAAGTCCGTGCAGCACATGCAAACTGCTGTCCAAAATCATCGTCACGAGCTTTTTTTGCCAGAAAGCAAAACTGTGTACGGAAAAAATTCCAGCGGATTGCCGGGGCAATAGCCGTAACATTCCTGCCGTGGCGAAAATTGTCAGCCAAACAAGTAACGCACTGGCCGGTATGCCAAGCACGAAGAAAAAACCAAACGAGTGCAGGATCCCCACGTCGGACTCAAACACGTCCAGCGTATGCGCATCGAGCCAGTCTATCAACATGAACGCCGGAAAGGTCGGCAGAAAAAACAATACGGATACGACGATCGCCGCGAATGCAAATAAGAACGCCATTCCCCAGCGGCGGACAAAGGAGACTTGGGGACGAGGAGGCAACAGTTCGTTGACGCGGGTTGATTTTCGGGCTGGAGCGCCATCCCATATTTCCCCGGCTGGAATTTCGCGGCCCGCGGCGAGCGCGGATTGTCCGCACAGGCGCGCTCCGCTTCCGAGCACGGTGTTGTTCTCCAGAACCGAATAGGAATCCACCACCGATTCATGGCCTAAACGCACGGGACCGATGATTAGTAATCCCCTTTCCACCCTCGCATTCTCAATGTTCACAAATGTGCCGATGCTGACCCCGTTTTCTACCGTCAACAATTCCGGTGCCCCCAGCGTGATGGTATCGATCATGACATCACGACCCACTCGCGCCCCGAGTGCTCGAAGGTAAAGTGGCATCCACGGCGTGCCCGCCAGCAGGTACTCGTCCGGCAACCCCGTAAACCGGCTGGCCAGCCACCACCGAAAATAGGTCACCCCCCATAACGGATAACTTCCCGCCCTGATAATGATACGTGAAAAAAGGCGCGAGCCAGTCAGCCATGTGCAACAGAACGAAAAACGGCGTCACCATGGCCTGCGCGAGTCCGCAAAACAAACGGCGTCGCAACGGAGTTTCCCTCCGCATCGGCGCCAAGGCGGGCTGTTTATGACGACGCTGACGTTCCATGGCTCCAGCAATTCCACCGAGCAGGCGTTCGCGATAAATTTCCTGCACGCCCAGCGACGTATAACGCGAGTCTTTCCTCAAAAGCGAAACCAGCCGCGCCACCAGCAGCGAGTGTCCGCCCAGATCATCAAAGAAATCCGCTTCGCTGTGAAATGCCTGCCCAGGGAACAACTTTTCGAGCGCCGCAAATAGCGCCGTTTCCTCTTCATTGCGCGGGACTGCTGCCTTCGCGGCGGATGGGTTGGTTTTGAGCGGTATTTCCCGTAACGCGTTCGTATCTATTTTTCCGGAAGGCAGGCGCGGCAGTTCAACCACGATCTCAAAGTGGGCAGGCACCATGTAATGGGGCAGCCGGGAGGCCAAACTCTGTCGCAGTTGGGCTGAATCCAGATTTTGATTAAAAGCCGGGATCACGAACGCGACTACCTGATCCAATTCCGCGATACGCCGCACGACGACACAGGCCGTGGCTACACCGGGTTGAGCGCCGAGCGTCGTGTTGATTTCGTCCAACTCGACCCGGAACCCGCGAATTTTCACCTGGCTATCCGCCCGGCCGAGGCAATGCGCCATACCATTTGTATCTATGCGCGCCAAATCACCCGTTAGATACATTCGTTCCTCCCCAACATTCGCGGCGCATGGATTCCGCACGAATCGTTCCGCGGTCAGATCGTCCCGCCGCAGATAACCCATCGCCAGCCCCGGACCAAAAATGCACAGCTCCCCAACCGTTCCGAACGGCACAGGACGACGCTCCTCATCCACCACAAGCAGGCCGTAATTCGGCAGCGGCGTTCCGATGGTAACCGGTTGGCCCGGTTTCAACTCCGCAAGACTGGCGCTCACCGAGGTTTCCGTCGGACCGTAGGTATTGAACAATTTCCGTCTCGGTGCCTCGAGGCGCTGGGCCAATGAATCAGGGCAGGCTTCGCCCCCCAGATTGATCATCCTCAACGTGGGTAACGGATCGCTCACCAGGCCCATCAACGTAGGCACCGCATGCAGGACTGTGATGCGCTCGCGCGTGAGCGTGCTGGCGAATAAATCGGGATCCGCCGCCAGCGTCGGCGGGGCAATCCAAAGCGTCGCCCCCACGAGGTATGAAATCCAGATTTCCTCGAACGACATATCGAAAGCGACCGAGAAACCCTGAAAAACCACGTCGTCTTCTTTCACCCCGAGCATTTCGTTTTCGCTGCGGAGAAAATGGCAGATGCCGCGCTGGCTGATCGCGATTCCTTTCGGCTCGCCGGTGGAACCGGATGTGTATATCACATACGCCGGATCGGAGGATTTTGCGCAAGTATCCGGTGGGCCCATGTTCTCTTCCGCGAGCAAATCCTCCATCGCCCAGGCCGGAATGGATAACTCCGCGAAGCGGGGCAGCCACTCCCGGCAGGTGACCAGTCCAATCGCATCGGCGGAACCAAGACATTTCTTCACCCGCTCCAACGGCGTCTCGGCGTCAAACGGCAGCCATGCCGCCCCGCTTCGCGTGATTCCTGCCTGGGTAATCAATAAGTCCGCCCCCCGGGGAAGCATTAGCCCGATTATTTTTCCCGCCCCCGCAGAACGTCGGCCCAGCGCTCCCGCAATGGTGTCGCTGGCCCTCTTCAATTCCCCGTAAGTGACGGCGCGCGATCCCCATATCAAGGCGCAGTGTTCCGGGCGTCGCAATGCCGTGGCCGCAAGAATATCGGCAAGCGTTTCATCGCGAAGCAACTCCGGCCGTTGTCGGCCCCGTACAATCGCCAAATTCAAGAGGTTTACTGGATTTTGAAAATCAGATTGTGAAATTCGAAACTCAAATTTTTTCTAAACCTTCGACTCTCGCCCTTTGCCTTCGACCGCAACGTCGCCCCTCCGGAACTATCCCAAATCGTAATCTCTTCGCAAAGCACCATAGCTGTCAGAGATATTCCTCCCTTGGCCAAGCCGGAGGCTTGCCAGACATTAGCGGCTAGTGGAGCGAATCGCCCCCGTAGCAGCGAACGTGAGTTCGCTCAGGATTCAACTCGGCAGTAGTCCGCACCACCTGCGCTCCACAAATACAGCGTGGCACCGTCAGTCGTGAGCTGCCGAACGTGTTCGATGACGCTCGTCATAGGAATCCGGGTTTTGCCAGTGGATCGCACAAGCGTGTCATCGACATCGACGTAGATAATCATGATTCAGATGACGCCAGCAACTTAGGCGAACGCTCGGCCTGAGTGGCGCGGGACCGAGGACATTCAACTGCAAACAGGACGCGCCATCCCGCGTCCACTCCACGCCGTTGGTTGGGCGGTGATCTCATGACTGTAGTCTCGGTGGCCGCCGCTGAGGCCAGGTAGCAGTGATCAGACCGGCTGCCCCGACGACGCATACCACGAGCAAAGGCCAGTGCACCTGAAATTGCGAAACTGTCATGGAACCGCTGGGAGATGACTCGGTCTGCGAGCTGATCAGCGACAGCAGAGGTGTGCCAGAGAGATAAAGAGCTAACACGGCCAGGAGCGAGATGACCGCCACCACTATTCCGAGGCTCCTGCGAGTCGAAGTCTTCATAAGTGCCTACGCCGCCCAACGGCAAGGGCCGAGGACGCCGAAATGAAACCGAGACGCACTCCCGGCGTTGGCTGCCGCGTCTTAGCCCACGTTCTTCGGTAACAACCAATAATCATCTCGCCAGTAGTATAAGCACGCATCAGCACCGGATGCACGCCAACGCTCGTGGTCTGCCTCTGAATCCCACCGCAAATGCGGTTCACGCTTTGGGTCGAAAGGCCTCCACTGCGGGTCTCTTCTGTCAGTATCTGCTGGTGGGCGGACCTGACCCGTGAATCGATACTCCGATGCGCAGTCACGCACGAACTGCTGCTGTGCCTCGTAAAGACTGATACTATTCGCACCGCCCGCCATGAGTGGATACCCGAGCTGAACCTGGTCATCCTCCCAAAAGCAAATGGGGCAAATGGCATAACTGCCCGGCGGCTCGTCGAACACCAAGTAGCCACAGACTGGGCATGGATAAACCGTTGCATCACTCATGCGCTCGAAATGGGCCTACGCCGAGGATGAGCCTTGACGGGGAGCGCGTCAAAGACGCCCGAACGCAGGATCAGCAACCCCGTCATTGGCTCAATCCTTTGGTTCGACCGGATTTCCACAGTAAGATTCGACGCCACCAAGTCAGACGATCACACTGCCGAGCCTCCCCGGAGTCCGCTAACCGGCGAAGTATCAGTTTGTTGGTCCCACGATAACGGACGCACGCCAACTCGGAACTGTGGACGACTTCAACCATCTGTTCCAACTCGTTCGAATTCTCTGGCTGCTTGCTGACGTAGCAGTGGCGCCCGTCGTTGTCCACCGTGAACAAACTGGGCGCAACGACCCAAGGCACCGAACAAAGCGTACAGCAGCCTTCCTCGACGTAAAAGCCACCCTTTACATTCTTGCAATAAGGCTTGTGTTTTTTCATTCGCTACTTCGTCGAACGTTCAGCATCAGCGGCCGGAACCAGCCGCTACTGAGCAACGAGCACAACAGGCAGGCAGGCTCCGGCCCGCTGAATGCTGTGGTTCTGCCATTTTAGTTCTACCAGTCACGCGGTGCCACCAGTTCCTCAAGGTCGGCCTCAAATCCGTATGCACTAGCGACCCTGCCAAAGCTCACTGCGATGGAATCGCGTGCCACTGTTTCAATTTCGCTCTCCGCATTTTCGAAATCCCCTTGTAGATCATTGATCCTCTCTGTTGCCGCATGTGTAATCACATACAGCTCCTGCTGGTTCTTTGGGCAGTCAGATTCAATCTGTCGGCACACTTCGATCAGTATTGCCTTGATCCGGTCAACGAGATGGTTTGGAAAGTAACCATCGCGATACATCTCTTCCAGCAGATGCAGTTGATCGATTTCCTGGTCCGTAAGTTTCGTCATCGGAAATTCTTCTTTTTAGCAGAACAGTATGTTTGTCCCGAAGTGGTCCCGGAAACAGTTAAGTTCCTGCGGACAGGCAATCCCATGCTTGGAATCTGAATATTCTTACGGTCTTTGTCAATTGATGGCCAATTTGTTTAGGCTGACTTGATATTTGCGCCGATAGCGCGCAAGTCGCAAACACCCGGTTGTGAATAGAGCCGCCGCACCTGCATTTTCCTCTGAATCTCTTCTTCCCAGAACCCCCGAAATCATCTTTGCCAACTGGCCCGAAGCTCGCCCTCTCTCGTAGTACCCCTCATATTCATGAAGCAACATCGTTCGCGCCTGTCCCACGTGCCATGGGATCCTCTGTGTGGAGTCCGGATATCATAACCACTGTTGGGAAACACGCATTCGTTCAAGTTCATCACGGATTCATCAAACGGGTGTCACGGATGAAACAAGATGCTTATCGCGTAGATTCTTAATCCTACTCTTCCTCTTCGCCTGCCGCGCCGTAGCCAGGCGAAGGCGGGTCCTCGCCTGGCGCGCCGAAATCGGATGAAGGCGAGTCCTCATCCTCGTATTCGAGCTCAGGGATGCCGAACGTTCATCACGGACCCCTCCGAGATTTATTATTGCGGCCCTTGCTACCTCCCCTCCACAATTCCGAACCATTACCTATAATAATAACGCCCCTCGTGCGATCCCAGGCCATCCATGTTTAACCCATGAACTCAGAAATACTGCGAAGTCAGTTTGGAAACGAAGCAGCGCGAATCCAATCACGAGGCTGGAGAAAAGTTCCGCTCAGTTTTATCCTGGCCGCCGGTTCCGTTTTCCAGGCCGCAGCAATATCGGACGACTTTGAGGACGGCAACGATAGCAGCCCGCTTCCTGCGTGGACGAGATCCAATCCTATCAGCACCGGGAACTGGAGTTTTCCGGGGGGCAACTCATACCGGCTGCAGAGCGCAGTATCTGTCAACCCCGGCGTGGATGGGCCGGGCCGGGCCGCAAGTTTCCTGCCGGTGACCTACACAAACTTTTACGTGGCAGTAGATATTCTGGATTGGAACAACTCGCTACGTCAGGTAGCCGGAGTAGCGGGGCGCATCGGAAATATCGGCGCAGGAATTACGAGGGGATATGTTTTCAGACACGATCGCGGCAACCCCGCCTTGTCCGGCGGCGAAATGCAAATCGTGCGCTTGGACAACGAAGTCCCCAGTGTCCTGGCCACTTACGGCGCGACAGCACTCTATTTCGAACCCGGCCAAACTTACCGCCTTGTATTCCTAGGTATCGGCAGCAATTTTGTAGGCCAGGTGTATCATTTGCCGGATACGCTGGTGCCGATCGCCCACATCACCGCCACGGACAACGCCTATGCCAGCGGTTACAGCGGCCTCATTGCGGCTGACAGCAGTCCGGCGCAAAACGGAGCGGCGGATGCGACCTTCGATAACTTTGTCGCGTCGATTGGTCAGCCATATTTGCTGGACGATTTTAACGATGGCGACGATGCGAATCCGCTGCCGGCCTGGAGCCGCTACGATCCAATCGGCACCGGCACTTTTTCGTTTCCGGGAGGAACAAGTTACCGGTTTCAAAGCGCCCCTTCACCGGACCCGGGCACCTACGGCCAGGGCCGGGCGGGAAGCCTGCGACCCGGAAATTTTTCGAATTTCTACGTTTCAACCGACCTGGTGAATTGGGAGGACAACGTTCATCAACTCCTGGGAGTTCTGGCCAGGATAACCACGCCCGGACCCGGCACTACCGGGGGCTATCTCTTCTCTTACGACCGGGGAGACATGATCGTGGACCAGGGCGATATGGATATCGTCCGGCTGGATGGCGAAGTGGGCACGACACTTTCGTCACCCGAATCTGACAAGATTCATTTTGAGCCGGGCCGCCAGTATCGCCTGGTTTTTATGGGAACGGGCGGCCAATTGCGCGGCCAGGTCTTCGAACTGCCCGATACCCTTACTCCAAAGTTGGAACTGACTGCAACTGACGATACCTATCCGAACGGGGCAAGCGGTCTGGTTGCCGCCAATAACGCGGAGGAAAGCGGATTTGACGGACCGGCCGATGCAACGTTCGACAATTTTCTTATGCTGCCGGCTGAGCCGCGATTGACGGCGCGTGCCGATGGTCCGAATGTAGAAGTAACCTGGCCGCTGATTCCCTATCGGTTGCAAAAATCCATCAGTCTTTCACCAGCCGCCTGGTCGGACGTGACGAGCGGCATCAGCCGCACGCCGACGAATTTCAGTTACCATGTCCTGACGAATTCAGGGCACGCAAACTTTCGATTGATCTATCCCTAAGCCGGAACGATTCAGTTCAAATCGGTGACGTAGCGGCAGTTGGCTGATGCTCAAAGGCGCTTGGGCCGGTTTCTCCGAGACTGCGCTATCACCAAACGGTGACTCATTTCTTGAGCGGCGAATGTTCCTCCCTCTCTACGGGGGAGAGGGAAGGGGTGAGGGCGAGCTTTTTACCAACTGAATCGTTCCGACTAAGGCCGCGTCGTTTGTTCAATCAACTCCAGTGCTTCGCTTTCGAGGATGGGAGCGGTTCGTTCCCCAAGACTGGTGCGGGTGATGTAGGCATAGCGCGGGAAGCTATCGTAATCCTCGCGCGCCAGGATGTACCCGAAGGCATCGTTGGTGAGTCCGAACAGGAGATTGTGTTGGCCCCGCATCTTGCGTTTGAGCAAAGCACCAACGTTCGGAAGAGCCTCGCCGGGAATTGTTAGAATTTGTGCGGTGCCCACATTGATGACGTTCAGTTGAGTTGTCACAGTGTCGTTGGCACGGCCCGCATAGATAGGAAGCACTTTCAATAGGTTGCGAATCTCAGGTGAATCGACGGGCAAAACAATCTTCCGCGCACGGCACAACAGTTTGGCTTCCGGCTGGTTTTTCGCCTCGCTGGCAATTCGTAAAGCTTCGCTGGCCAGTAGCCTGCCAATGCGCTGGCATTCTTCCCACGTTCGCGCCTCTTTGCCATTCGGCAGTCGGTTGTCAGCCGTCACCATTCCTCCCTGTGCGCCGTTCATAAAGATCCCGATGCCGCCGCCTTTTGCCTGGATCTCATCATAGAGAGGCCCAATGAGATCGGGACTGCATACACCGGAGTCCGCGCCAAGCACTTCGGGATGCACCGCGTAATTGAGCAGCGTAAAAAACGGCTTACCGGAGGCATCCAAAGCTTGAATCACGCTGCAACGCGGATCAAAAAGTTCACTCGCATAGGCATTGTATGCGATTTTACCCTTCGCTTCCCCTGTCCCGATGCGAAGGACCACGGGCTTCAAGTTCGCCGCTGCTTCATTTATTGCGTCAGCCATCTGACGGCACACGTGGGCTACGTAATTGGAATCGTAGCTGGTGGGCTTTTCGCCGTTAGGAAACCCGTAGGTATCTGGAGCACTGTGGGTGTGCGTGGCGCCAATGAGGATTTTTTCCGGAGCAATGCCTTTCACGGCGGCTCGCGCCTTGTCGCACAGCGGTCCCGGGAACCCGAGGAAATCAGCGCTTACAATTGCCACCCGTTCCTCTCCCTCCGACAGCACCAGCGCGCGCACAGTCAGCTCTCCCTTTTTGCCCATCACTTTCTGAGCGGGACCGACGCCGCCAATCACCGGCAGGAGAGGTTCCGGAGTGACAGTGCGAACACCGATTCCAGCCCGCATCTCGGCATCCGCTGCAACGACCACCATCCAGAACACCAACACAAGCAATTGCTTCATGGTAATCTCCGTGAGATTCTTCCTCATGTAACTATGTAACCCATTTAACTTTTTGTGTGTTTTGCGTTTTTTCGCCGCCATGGCTTAATACTTAAAGTTTGGTATTTTGAAGTTTCCCTGAAGCTTGAGGTTTGCAGTTTGAAGCTTCGCTTCGTCAGGTTCATCCGTGATCACGCCGTCTGCCTCCGTCTCCACTCCGGGTCCACGCGGTGTCCGGCGTAGATCAATGCTGCTTCCGTTCGTGTGTGGACTCCCAGCTTGGTGAAAACGCGATCCAGGTAATTTCGGATAGTCTTGACGCTCAGGCAAAGTGCGACTCCCGCTTCCTTGTCAGTTCTGCCCTTGGCCACTTCCGCCAGGACTCGTAATTCACCCGGAGATAACAACTCCAATGGATTCTTAGCGTTCCCTCGTTGCCCGGCGGCGCTCACGGCCCCGTCAAACACCACGCCGCCTTGCATAACGGTTTGCACCGCCTCAACAATGTGATTGGCGTCGTTTTGTTTTAGCAGATAGCCTTCGGCGCCCGCTTCCATTGCTCCCAGCACGAGTTGGTCGTCGGAATAAGACGTCAGGCACAGCACACGAATTTCCGGCCATCGTTCCTTGATGCGACGACACAAATCGATTCCGTCGCCGTCCGGCAGCCGAACATCCAGGAGCACGAGATCGGGCTGAAGGCGCTGCACCTGTCTCCAGCCATCTTCTACCGTCGAGGCTTCGCCCACCACGTGCATGCGCGGGTCAATCTGTTCCACCATGTGGAACCCTGCGCGCACAATCGGATGATCGTCTACCAGCAACAGGCTTATGCGCGCTTCATTTTTCATTGGTGGACGCTGCTGTTGAGAGGCTTCCGTTGCCGGAGGCGGAATTCGCCGCTATCGTGCAGGACACTCGCGTGCCCTGCCCAAATTTTGTTTCGATGCTCAGTTCGCCGTGCAACTCAGCGGCGCGTCGGCGCATCGAGTCGAGTCCCATGCCCTGTCCGCGCGCTTTCTCAAACTCGAATCCGGCGCCATCGTCGGTCACGCTCAGCGCGGCCTTGTCCGGCGCGCCCGACAACCTAACCGTAATTCGGGTCGCGCGAGCATGACGAAGGCTGTTACTCAGCGCCTCCCGCGCGATCGCGGCGAGTTGCACTGTTTGGTGCGACGTTAGGCCAGGCGAGACCGTCGGGTCGCATTCAAGGTCAATTTTCGCCGGCGACGCCGTTCGCAGGCGCTGGACCAGCGATTGCAGCACTCCCGCCAGGCTCGCAGCCGGCAGCGGACGTTGTTCCTCTTTCATTTCGGCGATGAATCCACGCAGTTCGCCGATGACTACGTCGAGGCCCGCACGGCCTTCGATCAATCGTTGCGCCGTTCGTGGATTTGCAGATTTTACCTCCTTCTCCACGCCGGTGAGTACTAGTTGGATGGCGTAAATGGACTGAATCGCCCCGTCGTGCAGGTCATGACTGAGTCGCTCGCGCTGACGTTGCGCCGCTTGCAGCGCGTCCCGCGCATCTCGTAATTCAGCGGCACGTTGCTTTTCCACCAGCCGCCCGCGGATTTGCACGGTCAGCAATGCGCAGATCAATCCGGTTGCCACCAATCCCAGCGCGCCGGCCCATGCGCCACGATATTTAGTCGATACCCGGTCGAACTGCGGCGTAGTGTAAAAAAATAACTGCCACTTGGTGCCGTACATCGCCCAATTTTGCAGGCGCTCGAACGAAGCCAAACCTCGTCCCCTGGTCGCTCGCATCCCTCCTGGATGCGGATTCAGCCAGTTGGGCTCTGAAATCTCGGACCCTGCCGAAGCGTTGCAAAATATTTCCACATCGATTTCCGGCGACGTCGCTCCGCGGATGTCTGCGAGGATCGCCGCGTAGTCGAGGTACGCAAAGACGAGCCCGGCATTCATTTGCCAGCGCAGCCACCACGTCTCGGCAACGTAAATCGGGTCCGTGCTCGGGTTCAGGATCAACATGGCCTCCCTCCGCGCAGGGTGAGCCACGGGAACAGTCATCATAACCGCATCGACCGGTTGCCCGTTCGTGTCTCGCAGCAACATTTGGCGAGGCGTGATCTTTGCCTCGTCGCGCGTCACCGCATCCCATACCGCCGAGGGATTCTCGACGGTGTCAAACACATGGCCGTCCCGCCGGCCAAAGTGACCCGTCTCCTGCAGCATCGGCTTTCCGTGAAAATTTTGGTAACGCGTGAAGATCGACTTCCCCTCATGATTGTTGTGCCGGTCTCGCAAACGGGCGTTCCACCTCGGCTCCAAACCCACTTTATACACATCCATCAACCAACCCTGCCATTGCCGATCGAGCGGAAGCTCCTTTGGCATCAGGAAAAACTCGCGCCGATCGCGCCTCTCCCGCTCGCGCAGCCAGGGATCCATAGCGTTCAAAGCCTGGCCCAGCGCGAGATTGGTTGCATATCCGACTGCAAGCACGCCGGGAAGATTCCATTGAGGAGCCACCTGGTTCATATACTCCTCCCAATCCACTAGCGACGGCTCTTTGCGAGCGCTCAGCGTCCGCTGTAATCCGTGCAGCATCCCCTCCACCTTTTCCGTCCGAGTGTCCAGATGCTCCACCAGGGACTGCGTCTCCTGATCAAACCGTGTCTGGTCCAGCCGTTTGGCATCCGTCCACAGCCACAACCCCAGTGCCGCCGTCACCATCAGCCCCGCTGCTCCAACCACAAATACAATCCGGAAATCCCGCGCGGACGTTCCAGATCTTTCGGCTTTCACGCGAACACTTTTATTTCACTTCACACCTCCTGTCCAACCTTCAACACGCTCCGCTGCTAGGGGCATATGCCTCTATTGGCAGAATCCTGTGTTTGCAGGATAAGAAGGAGCATACCGAGCTTGAAGCGCGATCAGCGAATTCTCGCGCAATCGTACGCAATCTGAAAATGATCGTTCTCGGCATTTTGAATTATTTACGCATGAAAACGGAGTTACGAATGTTGGGTTATGCGCGCTGGTTCTGGATCACTGCCCTGATACTGATGCCGCCCGAGAAGATGCTTCATGCCCAGACTCATACTCTGGTGAAGAGTTTTGGAGCGCTGACAAATATTTCCGGAGTAGAACCGTCCACCCCACTTGCTGCCGGGCCCGATGGAACTCTCTATGGAGCATGCCTCCATGCAGATGGCCGGTTGGAAGGGACCGTCTTCAAAATCAATAACGCGGGTTTTGTGGTCCTAAAGCACTTTGGAACTTCTATCCCTGACGCCAGAGGTAACCCGGTGGGTGGTTTGGTGGTGGATAATACTGTGCTCTACGGCATTACCACATCCGGCAGTGTGTTTCGGATGAATACGGATGGGACGGAATTCTCGTGGCTTTGGCATTTTGGTGAAGGGCCGATCGATCCCCGGGGTAGAATGCTTCTATCGGCTGGAACGCTCTACGGAACGGCTCGATTTGGCGGCACGCTCGATAAGGGAATTATCTTCAAGGTTTCTACGAATGGTTCCGCTCCAGAGGTTCTTCATGAATTTGATGGCCCAAACGGCGATGCCCCCGTCGGGGATCTGGTCCTGATTGGAGACGAGCTTTTAGGAACTACTGAATACGGCGGAGACTCAGACTCTGGAACTGTGTTCAAGGTGCGAACCGACGGCACAGAGTTCATCGTAGTAAAACACTTTGACAGTCTTGATCCACATTTCCCGGGTTCCGGGTTGATTGAGTCCAACGGTTCGCTTTATGGAACGCTTTCTGACGCTGTATTCCGGATTGAACCAAACGGATCGGGGTTTCAGGTGCTCAACCAATTTAATGGGACGGATGGCTATTATCCCTCAGGGCCATTGACGATTATTGGAGATGTAATCTACGGGACAACAGATTACGGAGCGTTGGGGGATGGCACCGCCTACAAGTTGCACACTGATGGTTCTGAGTTCCTTGTAATTAAGGAGTTTGACGATAGCGAACAGCACCATGGACTAATATTTACTGGAGGGATGTTAAAGGGCGCATCCTCATTCGGAGGCGATTTCGGTCGCGGAAGCGTGTACGAAATGAGCACAAACGGCACCGCATTCAGTGACATTTTCAGTTTCAAGTTCTCCGGTGAACCGTCTGACATGATTTCCGGGGTGATGGTTGCAGGCACCAGCATTTATGGCACAAGCAGGTTAGGCGGAAGTGCGAATTATGGGACGGCTTTCAAATTAGATGCCGATGGCTCCAGCTTCGCGGTCCTGCACAATTTCGACTTGGATGCGGGTGATGGGGTCCGGCCAGAAGCGGCATTGACGCTGCTCGGAAACGATCTGTTCGGCACTGTCTCAAGCGGACAGATATTCAAAATGAAGACGAATGGCTCAGGGTACACGGTGATTCACGAGTTCCAGGGAACGAATGGCTCGGAACCGCGCGAAGCTTTGACTGTCGCAAACAACATGCTCTACGGATCGACTTACTCAGGCGGAGCATACAACGCAGGTGTCATATTCAAAGTGAACACAAATGGCTCCGGATTCTCTGTCCTGAAAGAATTTGAAATCGCCGATGGCGAGCATCCACTCCAGCCGACAGTTTCGGGCGGGATGCTTTACGGGGCCACTGAAAGAGGAGGCAGCATGGATGGCGGGGTAATTTTCAGGATGAATACCAATGGAACCGGATTCGTTCTCCTTAAGGAATTTGCTGTCCCCACAAACTATGCTCCGTCTGCGCCGATACTCTATGGGAGCGCGCTGTTTGGAATTGTAGGGGGGCAGTCGCCGTCGATCTTTAGAGTAAACACCAACGGCTCGGCTTACACCGTTCTGAAGGAAATTCCCATTGAATACGGCATTCGGCAACAGCTAACCCTCGCTGGTGGAAAGCTCTACGGTGCAGCAGGAAACGATAGTGGGATCATCTTCAGCATGAACACGAATGGGACAGACTTCAGGATTCTCCATGATTTTCGTGTAGTGGGCCGAGATACTCCCGTGGGACGGATTGTGGTTTCTGGAAGTACTGTATTCGGAACGACAACGGGCTTTGTGAACATCATCGACACGGTTTACAAGATCGATCTGAGCAGCCTCACGCCCATCCCGTTAATTTTTGCGCGTCTGAATAATTCTCTCATTCTGACCTGGAACAACCCGGACTTTGTTCTCCAGGCATCAGGGAATGCGGGAGGTGCATTCACCAATATTCCGGGTGCAGCCAGCCCCTACACGAATACGTCGAGCGGGAGTGCTCGCTTCTTTCGGCTTAAGGGAATGCAGCAGTGAACCATTGCCTGGAAGCATAACACCCCTATGAAATACCTTCTAACTCATCTGGCCTTGGGTGCCCTTTCGGCTCTCATCTTTTGTCGCGCCTCCGCCCAAACGTACACCGTTCTGAAACACATTGGAGAGTCGGCAGGAAACTTCCCAAATTCAAAACTGGCCCGGGGCCCGGACGGAACGCTATATGGCCTGACACGCGGAGTCGGAACTGATCTTGGCGGGATTTTCAAGGTGCGGCCAGACGGTTCAGGTTTTGAAGTGATCAAGGTCTTTACAGTTTCGGAGGGATCTTACGAGGGCGGTCTCACAATTTCTGGTGACACGCTTTACGGATTTCGTAGTAGTGGCGGCCAATCAGATAAAGGGGTCATTTTCAAGATCAACATTGATGGAACGGGTTTTTCTGTGTTGAGATCATTCGGCGGGAACGACGGTTGGGCGCCGCAGGGGCGACCAGCCATTGTGGGGAACGTGATTTACGGTGTTACTTCGCAAGGGGGAGCGAGCTACTCCGGAACCATTTTCAAGATCAGGACCGATGGAACTGGTTTCATGATTATTAAAGACTTTGCGGAGATTGGCGGCGGGATAGGAAATCCCCAGACCGGGCTATTGTTGGACGGGAATACCCTCTACGGGTCAGCTGGTGGTGGAACTCAAGGTATCCTGTTCAAAATCAATACTAACGGCTCGAACTTCACAACGCTCTATTCCTTCGTCGGATCCTCTGGTAGTTTATACGGCATCCCGTGCGGATTAGCCTTGTATGGAAATGCGCTTTTCGGAACGGCTTCGTCGGGTGGATCAGGCTATGGGGGGGTATTCCGGCTGGACCTGTCTTCCGGCCAGATGCAAATCCTTAAAACTTTCACTGCCGCTGAAGGCAAGCCTAATCCCGATCTGGATCTAGCTGGAGGAACACTTTATGGGTCAACCTCCGGCGGCGCTTATGTTGGAGTCAATGGTGGCGTTTTCAGGATCTTTACCGATGGAACTGGATACAGTTTGCTTCGAAGTTTTACCGACTCCGAGGAAAATAGCGTCGGCGGCATAATTGTCAGCGGCAACATGGTTTATGGCACGACGTACAAGTACACAGGCTTAGTAGGAAAGGTATTCAGTCTCCAAGCAGACGGAACGGATTATAGAATTTTGAAACAGTTGGGCGGTTATGACGGTGGAAATCCACAGTCGAGCCTCGTTAATGAAGGGGATAGGCTCTACGGCACAACCCCGAATGGAGGGCTTTACTTCGGGGGTGCCGTTTTCAAAATAAAAAATGACGGCACCGATTATTCGCTGCTCAAAAGTTTCCCGCAATATTGGAATTGCTCCGCCGGGTTGGCTTTGGTGAATAACACGCTTTATGGGACTACGCAGTATGGAGGTGACTGGGGAAACGGGATAATATTCAAACTGAATACGGACGGTACAAGCTTCGAAGTGCTCCATCATTTTGGTGCGGCATCTATGCACCCTTCCCTTTTTGTCTATACTAATAGCGACGGAATGAACCCAACTGCGGGTCTGACATTTTCCGGAGGCGCACTTTATGGAACTACACCAAATGGCGGAAATTCAGGAGGCGGGACGATCTTCAAGCTAAACACAGACGGGACTGCCTTTACCGTGCTGAAGCAATTTCCCCCAATCGGGGGCTTCCCAACTTATGCTAATAGCGACGGAGCGAGACCGAATTCATCTCTGGTTACGTCCAAAGGGAAGTTGTATGGAAGGACCCGGGTTGGAGGCAGCTCGGGAACCGGGACTTTGTATGCGATGAACACTGACGGGACGGACTTCAGTGTTCTGAAGAATTTTTCCATTTATGATTGGGACGATAGCAACGGCCCCGATGGAGGACTATTCTTGTTGGGCGAGACACTTTATGGGACAATCCGCAGAGGGAGTGGAAGCGGGGTGTTATTCAAAGTGGGCTCAGACGGGTCAGGTTACGCAGTACTACGGGCCTTTACCGACAGCGATGGCATACTTCTGAACGGATCGTTGGCACTTGCTGGCAACACTCTTTACGGTACAGCAGCCGATCGTGGAAATGCTTATGGCGGGACATTGTTCCGGCTAAACATCGACGGAACGGGCTTCGAAGTGATTGAACACTTCACTTACGCTACTGGATCTAAACCGTTGTCGGGAGTTCTCCTTTCCGGCGGGGCGATCTATGGTACCACCAGTGAAGGAGGGGCGAGGGGAGCAGGCGTAATTTACAAAATACGGGAAGCGGAGGAAAATCAGATTGCAGCAGACCGCGATGCCTTCGCGTCGCCGGCTGGCACATCAATTGACCCGGAAGTTGATGTCGGATACCGCATTGTTTCTGCGACCAACCAGGAGTTGCGCGGGGCAGTTCGGTTCCCCGTGGTGGCTGGGCTTGACCCGTCTCGAATTCTGCGCGCCACTATGAAATTGTATTGCTTTGGCACGCAGGGCGGAACATCTGTTGGACTTGTCCGCGCTCATCAAATGCTGGCGCCATGGAATGAAAATGGCCCATTTTTCAATTCTCAGCACAGCGCGAGTTTCACTTCCGCGACAGTGGATGGCGGCTCGCCAGCCTGGATATCCTGGGATGTCACGGAAGTGGTGCGCGTTTGGGCGGCCGATCCGTCTGCAAACTATGGGATAATGCTTATCGCAGACCCCACAGCTCAAACGGACACTGTGTTTCGTTTCCGGGACCGTGCGTCCCCTAATGCCTCCCAACGCCCAATCCTGGAACTGGTGTATAAGAACCCTTCGGCTCTCGCCGGCGCATTGTCTGTCGGAATCACACCAACTGGGGCTGTTTCCGCCGGCGCGCAATGGCGGGTGGATGGCGGTCCATGGTTCAATTCTGGTGTAACTGCCACCAACGTTGCTGCAGGCAACCGGATGGTTGACTTCAAACCTGTGTCCGGATGGATCGTCCCTGTAACAGTTACCGTGCGCGTTATCGCAGATCATTTAGCGAACGGGGATGGCAATTACTCGCCAGAAGTGCCGCAGCCGAATGTTGGTGATGTCGGCTTTACCAGCCCAGTTACCGGCACATTACCCAGCGCAGAGGGTTCCGAATACCTCAATGTCTCCACCAGTTACCACTCTTTTCAGGATTGGAACTACCTCTACGATGATCCCAGAACAGTGGTCGTGAGCGGCAAGACCGTAGTTTTTCAAGCAGGCCACGCAAACGGATTGTACAACGCCTACAACGAGCAAAATGACATAAAGAAGCTCGATGTTCATGCAGAAACATTGATCATTCGCAGCCCGCTCCGGCTTCCCCAAACGGAAGTTATCATACACGCTCGAGAGCTTCTATTTGAGGGATCCACCGCAAAAATTGACACGACGCCTCGCAGCCTCTTGATCCCTGCAGACTACTTACTCGATGGAAGCGACGGGCTGCCGGCTGGTAACGTGACCGTACATGCGGAGCGGTTTTCGTCGAACCCGCAAAACATAACTCGATTTGTAATGAACGGAGGAAACGGCCAGCCAGGAGGTCCCGGAGAAGATGGCGTGGACGGCCAAAGCAGACCCGCAGTACGGAACATGCCATCAGCACTCCAGCATCCGGATTTCGATGATTCACTTTTTTCGCCTCAAGCCACCGCAGCTCATGTTTACAAGCGTGAATTCGAATCTGTTCTCACTGGGACGGTATTGCTGCGCACCGCAAACTATTATTTTCCTTATCCGGCCGGTAGTTCTGCCGAGGATTCCTTCCTGTATGCAAACCCCGCTGTCTGGCAACCGACGAGTGGTCAGGACGCCTTTCCCGGAGGGCGACCCGGCAACGGAGGAAGCGGTGGCACAATCTTTGAGTCCATTAGACTGGTGGATTACGCGACAAGCGGTGGCGGCACTTCGGCTGCTCCCACTTTCAATTCCGGCGGAAAGCCTGGGACGCCACAGCCTGCCTACCAGCAAACCGACAATTACGATTCAACGTATAACGGACTATTCCCGTTCGGCTATTACAGCCAGTCGCATGCTGTGTATGTTGAAAACTCCTTCGTCACGATTCCCGGAGAAAATGCCAGTTCGCAGACCGCGGATTTCCATGTTGGTCCGGCAGGCGGATTTGTTGCGACAGGTCATTCCTTGTCATGGATATCCCCCTATACACTTAGGCGGGTTTTGAACAATGCCCAGGACTCGTTCCTTTATGGCTATGGCAATATTGCCGACGGAATTCTGGCAGAATATGAAACCCTGCTTTCCCGCTACCAAACCATTCCCGAGTGGCAGCAATTGGATCCTGGTTGGCAAGCGGATTTCGTTAAGTATCTTCAGGAAATCCAAACTTTACGCCAACGCATCGCGAGCCATACGTTTACCATGGGTGGAAGCGTTACATTGGCGGCTCCTTCGTCCGGAAACTCCCCGCTGTCGTATCAGTGGCTCCGCAATGGCGCGTTGCTTGCCGGGGCAACCAATGCCAGTCTCACGCTCTCAAACCTCAGCTTTGCCAATCAAGGGAATTATCAACTTGTCGTCAGCAATCCGTCCGGCAGTACGACGAGCAGCGTGGCCGCGCTCTTGATAGGGCGGGAAAACGGTGTGGACGTTTCCCATTTTCAAGGTGCCAGCGGCGTCTCATCAACCAGATGGAACCAAACTTACGCCCAGGGGGCCCGCTTTGCGTTCGTTAAAGCTACCGAGGGATTGACAGGACCCGACGATCTCTCGATGGCAAATAATCTAACGCGGGCCCGCGCAGCAGGGTTGTTGACGGGGGTCTACCATGTCGCGCACCCGGAAAGCCGCCCAACGCCTGGTGGTGCGGTTCAAGAAGCGGATCACTTCCTTGCCTATTCCGGGAATGCTGTCGGACCAGGCTATCTGCGGCCTGTCTTATGCATGCAGGATGGAGCGAACGTTTTGAGTACGGCTGACCTGACGGACTGGATAATTGCGTTTAGCGATCGAATTATCTCGGAACGCGGCGCCGGAGCAGTTCCAGTCCTTTTCATGGATCGAACTTTTGCGAACAATGAAGTGGACAGCAGGCTGGCAGGCTACGATTTATGGCTGGAGTATCCCACAAATGTTAATGCTGCGGTTGTCAATCCTTCCCCGACTGCCACCGTTCCAAATCCGACTGGTGTGTTCAACAACTGGGCGTTCTGGCAGCATGCACATTCCGGGAGAATTGGCGGCATCAGTCCTGTCGATTTGAATGTCTGTCATAGCGAGCACAAACCTCTGACTTCGTATCTGATCCCAACCCCCATCACCATTCTCCGGCAACCGTTGTCACAAACCGTTCCTCTTGGGTCCAACGTGTTTTTCTCGGTATACGCCATTGGAAACCCCTCACCGACATATCAATGGCAATTTGATGGTTCACCAATCAATGGAGCGACTTCCAGCGCTCTTCTGCTGACGGCAATCACGCCGAGCGAAGCGGGAAATTACCAGGCCGTGCTAACCAGTTCCTCAAGTTCAATTACCAGCGATGTGGCCGTGCTGACTGCGAGCACGACCCTGCCCCATCCAATCGTTATCAGTACTGTGGTCGATGGTTCCATGCATTTGTCTTTCCAGGGCGTTATCGGTGTCACGTATGTATTGCAGACCGCCGCTTCTCTGGACGGTTCCAGTGGATGGATTAATTTGATTACGAACGTAGCAGGCTTTGACGGACAAGTCACATTTGTAGATCCTTTTCCAACTACCTTTCCAGCGCGCTTTTACCGGACTGTAACGCCTTGACGGCATCTCTCTCCAAATCCCACAGGGACGAGTTCTATATCTCCCGTTTCGTAGGGACGCGTTGCACCTCGTCATTTCAGCAATTAGCCTTCAGCATTTTGAATTCTCTTCAATCCTGGCGGCTCCGCGGCTTTGCGTGAGACACCCATTCTTAACGGCTAACCCAACTCACTCCATCTTACGATCCCATTTTCTGACTCTCCTCCTTCTGCAAGCTTTTGTGCTCTCTGCGTTTTTTCGCGGCAATCCCCGGTTTTTTGCTGCCGTTATCTCAGTTTTACTTGAGGTCATCCGTGGCTATCCGTGTGAGTGGTGAGTCCCTTTTGGTTACGCCTCAGCCCCTTTGGATTTTGGAGTTTGTTTTTTTGGAATTTGGAATTTGGAATTTATTTCCATACCGAGTCACCCTCACCTTCGCCGTAATCGCATGCGCCAGCATCCTCTCGACTTTGCACTGCCGCTCCGTCACCTCTCCAACTTCCCGGCTCGCCTCTGCCGTCATTCGCTGATAGGTGCACGTTTTCAGAAACTTCCCCACCCATACACCTCCCGTGTAGCGTGCCGCGCGACTCGTCGGTAGAATATGATTCGTCCCAATGGACTTGTCCCCATACGCCACCGTCGTTTCCTCCCCAATAAACAGCGATCCGTAATTCGTCAACCGCTCCGCATACCACTCCGCCTCTGCGACATGTAATTCCAGGTGCTCGGGCGCGTATTCGTCGCTCAATTGAACCGCCTCCTCATTCGAATCCGCCACATACACAATGCCGTTATCCCGCCACGACAACGCTGCGATGTCACGTGTTGGCAGCACCGCAAGCTGACGCTCCACTTCCTCAACCGCCTTCCGCGCGAAATCCTCGCTCCGGCAGATCAAACAAAGCCCGCTGTTCGGATCATGCTCGGCCTGGCCCAGCAGGTCGCATGCAACCAGCGCCGGATCGGCCTCGTCGTCGGCGATGATCGCGATCTCCGTTGGACCCGCCAAAAGGTCAATGCCGCAACGGCCAAAAAGCTGGCGTTTCGCCTCTGCCACAAACTTATTCCCCGCCCCGCACAGCACGTCCACCGGCTGTACTCCATCCAGGCCAAACGCCATCAGCGCCAGCGCGGGCACGCCGCCCAGAATGAAAATGCGATCCGCTCCCGCCGCGCGCATAGCGTTGATCGTCGCCGGAAACCAGCCCTCCCCCTTCACCGGCGGCGTGCAAGCCACCACCGCCTTCACGCCAGCGACCTTGGCCGGAATGATGCTCATTTGCGCCGACCCAAACATCGGATATCGCCCTCCCGGGATATAGCTGCCCACGTAATTTACCGGGATATGCTTGTGCCCCAGAATCACTCCGGGCCGAATCTCCGTTTCCAACGGGAGCAGCGTCTTCAGTTGTGCTTCCGCGAATCGCCGGATGTTTCCCTGGCAGAACCGGGTGTCTTCAATCAGTTGCGCCGGCAGACTTCCGATAATCTCTTCGACCTGCTCCGAACTGAGTTCAAATTTTTTTGGATTCCAGCCATCCAGCTTTTCACTGTACTGGCGAACCGCATCCATTCCCTCGCGCTCCAGCTTGAGCAGCATCTCTGAAACAATCCGCGTCGTCTCTGGATCATTCGTGAACAACCTGTGTTCCCCCGACTTGAATATGCGCATGCTTTATTTAGAAAAGCCAAACGCTCTCGCACAGAGTTGTCTGTGACTATCACTGGCGCCCGGCACCCGCCAAACCTATGCGCTGCCCTCCAGCGCGTGAAGTGAAAAAGGACAGCCCTGGGAGGGACGCGTTCCACCACTTCCTTAAATTTCATCCGCCGGGAGGGCGACGTTCCACCGTCGCCCACAACATTTCCCCGCTGAGAGGCGACGCATTCCACCTTGCCTCGCCAAAGCCAGGCGACGGCGGACGCGTCCGTAACTCATTCCCCATGCCGCGCCCGCCTGCATGTCGGGGCGTAGCGGAGCGAAGACCGATCGGGCCATCCTGTCCGCCACAGCCTTCGGCGTCGGCGGAAGCGTCCTCGCGACGGCCGACATACATGCTGGCGTATCAGATACCGGGAGCGCCGGCATCCTGCCGGCATCCGACAGCCCCTCCGTTACTAACGGAAAGGCCGCACTCCTCAATTGCCCTGAAGATTGTCGCTTGGATTTTTCTTGGTTATTGAGAGTCGGAGCTTAGAGCTTCTCTTCTTCCGCATGCATCTGTGGTCCCGTCAACCAGCCAGACACTCCAGCGTGCCATTTTCAAAACCATGCCATTACCATAGCGATTCAAACCCGAATCTTATCGTTCTAAAAGAAAAGGTCTAAACCTGCTGCCAGTTTATGGTTGTAATAGAGTGAATTGAATGCCTCATACGAATAGCTCACCGACAGTTTTAACGCCGAGTTCAGTTTCACTGAATACTGTCCGCCAAACTCAGCCCAATCCTGATAATTGGCAGTTTTCCCCGGAGCAACCTTCTGAGTCACATCATGGTACCAAATTGCAAATAGAGACATTTTTGTTGAAGCACTCAGCGTCCAATCGAGCTTGCTATTCAGGGCAAATGTTCCTGAATCGGTCGAAGTGGTTGTTCCAGCAGGAAAGGATTTAGATCTGTTATCTAAATAGATGTAATTAGGGGTTAACGTAAGAATCATTGCCCCGGACTTTATTTCCTTATCGCCAATCTTATAAGTCTTGTTTGTCTGAAGATACCTGCTCAGGCTCAGTAGTCCTCCTACGGTCCAGGTAGTTGTGTCGCTTGATGTTAACACACCCAATGCCGACCGGGAATCTTTGTCCGAATCTGCATACCCAAAATTGCCACCCAGCAATAACGATGTGCGGGCGTTTGGATCATATTTCTCTCCCCGAATCATATGTAAAAACTCCAACCCAATTCCCAGGCTTGGCGCGGTGGCGCGAACAGTTCCATCACCGCCACCGGGGATTGTCGAATCAGCCGAACTGTATTTGAAGCTGGGTTTTAGCGATAAGCCGATTTGGGAATCCAAAAATACGCTCATCGTGCCGTTGTGCTGGTCAGTATCAGACCCATCAGTTTTGCCGTGCTTGCTGGAAAAACTGTACTGCGCGCCTATAAAATGCGTTATCCAAAATGGAGTATCTGGGGCCAGGGCCGGCAAAAAGCTCAACCCCATAAGGCGGTTATCTGAGTCAGCCTTCGCGCTAAATAATTCGATTCGTTCGGTTTGCTTGTCCGGAGTGCCAAAATATGAATCAATTCTACTGTCCACAAAGCCGCTAACGTCCGTTGAATCGAATTGCGCAAACGCAGGAACACAAATCAATGCTACGCAGGCTAACATGCTGGATGATTTGAGTCTGGTGGGATATGTTGTTTTCATGAGGATGCTAAGGATTATTGGGTTGTTGTTGTCGTCACTGTTTCTTTCCGGATGTACGACTCAGGGTCGAAAAACCCCTGATTTTGATTCACCTGCCCAGCGAGCATTTGACGCTCAATCCCATAACGTGGATACGTTGCAGGATCGCTCCCGCTAATTAGGTGATTCTTTTATCTCAATAAAAAATCCTGAAGAACCTGGCAACTCAAAAAAGAAATAATTTGGCGCCATAATTAAATGCGTCTTTTTGCAGTCGAACCTCGGAGAAAATCATTGCCATGCGACTGTCCGCGACCATGCGCACGAAACTGATTGCCCTCACTGGATGTATTTTTCTCACTCTCGCGGAGCGGAAGTGACCTGATCTAACTGTCCGCGAAGCGGCTCGACGAGGTGGTCGGCGAGTGGGGTAGCGCCGGCCGAAGACGGTCTGCCGAACTCCAGTTCACGGCTCCGGTCGTGCGCCTGGGTCCCACTCGTCGGGCACCTCGCTGAGGGTAGCTGGAGGGAGATGGAAAAGAATCTTGGCCTTGCGAAGCGCAGCTTCGCCATTGACTCCCAGCCCCCATCCGGGAAAAGTAAGCGCCCGATGCAGCAAAAAATTCAACGCGCGCTTCTCTCGGTCTCGGACAAAACCGGCCTGTTGCCTCTGGCCCAAACCCTCGTCTCAGCCGGCGTGGAACTCATCTCCACTGGCGGCACCGCAAAGGCGTTGCGCGACTCCGGACTTCCCGTCATCGACCTGAGCACCCACACCGGTTTTCCGGAAATGCTGGACGGACGCGTCAAGACCCTCCACCCAAAAATCCACGGCGGCCTGCTCTATATCCGCGGCAAGGACACCCACGAAGCGTCGGTGCGCGAGCATCAGATCAAGCCCATTGATCTCGTTGTCGTAAACCTCTACCCATTCGAACAAACGGTCGCCCGGCCCGACGCCACCCTGCATGACGCCATCGAAAACATCGATATCGGCGGCCCGTCCATGCTCCGCAGCGCCGCGAAAAACCACGACAGCGTCACCGTCATCGTGGACCCTGCGGACTACGCCATCGTCGCTGAGCAGGTGAAATCGAGCGGCAACACCACATTGGAATTGAGAAGACGATTAGCCGCGAAGGTTTACGCCCGCACAGCGTCCTACGATGCCGCCATCGCGGCTCATTTGGGTAAGGCCTTTTCCGCCTCAGAATCAAACACTCCCACGCTGCCACCCAACCTGTCGCTTCAAGCACCCTTGGCTCAGCCGTTGCGTTACGGCGAGAACCCGCATCAATCCGCCGCCCTCTACGGAAAGTTTGGTGATTACTTTCAGCAGATTCACGGTAAAGAGTTGAGCTACAACAATATACTGGATCTGACGGCCGCTGCGAACCTGATAACTGACTTCGCGGACGCCCCCCCCACCTTGGCGATTTTAAAGCACACGAACCCCTGCGGCGTCGGTCAGGGCTCGACCCTCCGTGACGCCTGGGAAAAGGCATTTGCCACCGACCGCCAGGCCCCTTTTGGCGGGATAATCGCGGTTAATTGCGCCTTAGAGCGGCTAGTAGCGGTTGCCATTTCCGAGATCTTCAGCGAAGTCATCATCGCCCCCTCCTTCACCCCCGAAGCGCAGGAAGTGTTGCAGAAGAAAAAGAACCTGCGCCTCATCCGTATGCTGAAGCCCCCAACAAACGCGAGCGGCTGGGATTTGCGCAGCGTCGGCGCAGAATCCTACCTGTTGCAGGAGCGCGACCTGAAAAATGCCTTCGCCACCGACCTAAAGATTGTGACGCAGCGCAAGCCCACGGAAGCAGAGTTAAACGCCATGCTATTCGGCTGGCGCATAGTAAAACACGTGAAATCCAACGCCATTGTGTATGCCGCTTCTGACCGCACGCTCGGCGTTGGAGCAGGCCAAATGAGCCGCGTCGATGCGAGCCGGATTGCCGTTTGGAAAGCCGGTGAAGCGGGCTTGTCTCTAAAGGGTAGCGTTGTTTGCAGCGACGCCTTTTTCCCGTTTGCGGATGGTTTGATCGCCGCCGCCGACGCCGGCGCGACGGCAGCGATTCAACCGGGCGGTTCAATGCGGGACGCCGATGTGATCAGAGCTGCGGACGAACGCAACATGGCGATGGCCTTTACGGGCGCGCGTCATTTCCGCCACTGAAACACCCGTCGAAAAACACCTCAGGATCCGTGAAGCTCGCGCCGTTTCAACGGATTAACAAATAAATCAGCGCTACCTGGCCAATGCAAATTCCCGCAATAGCAATCCAGGTAAGGCTTTCGCGAATGCGCAAGCCGCGCTGCCGCGTTTCGCTCAACCAGAATTGCATTTTGAGCGAGCCTGCCTCGATGATATCTCCGTTTCGCAGGATCGCTTCGTTGACGGATTGACTGTTGACCGCAGCCAGCGCATCGGGTTGCGTGCTTACCATAAAACCCTCCCCGGGAACGAAATCAATTTTCAAATGCTCGTCCCACACCCCCGCATCCTCCACCTGGATGTCGGAACCGGCAGAGCGTCCGATATGCACAGGAAAACGGCGGG
>JADMIO011851725.1_pt1 | contig 63388 bp, 51 predicted proteins | sample 8958161 | NCBI WGS metagenome assembly JADMIO01 (sample SAMN16585339, study PRJNA669376) | soil metagenome | isolation source: Crop rotation soil | place: USA: Cullars Rotation, Alabama | collected 2011
CTTTCCCTGGCCAGCTCCACGTCGCCGGCCGAAATCGAGCCTGCCCCTCATCTGTCAACGCCGCGCCGGGTGAGTCGGCCCCTCAAGTGTCAACGTCCGCCCCTCATCTGTCAGTGAGGGCCAAGTTTTCCGCGAGGTATCCACAACGCCGGCGGCCGGCCGCGGTGTCTCGCACACGGCTTCGACGGCGTTTCTGGCGCGTTTGCAGGGCCATAGACGGCCGCCAGCCCAGCGGCGAGGGCAACCAGCCGAGGGCTTCGCCCTGTCGCTCGACTGCGGCGAGCACTACTGGCTGTAAAAGGACAGACCACATCATGGTTCTGTGTTCATTAGGTTGTTCTGTCCATTGCTGACATAATCCGCTCCACTTCAACGTAACACCGCACGAAGATTTCTATTGTTCCTGAAGGCATATTCAAATCGTTTTCGTTACCGCTTGCAGGCATCATGACAGAACACTACTTCCTATAAACGCTACACAGGCTCCTGAGATTAATAATGCGGATCTCTACGATAATGGGAGATTTTCCCGACTGTTTCGTTCGCTTCTCAGTGGATAACAGCCAGCTTCTCTGTTTAACAGACAAAAACAGCATATCCACTCAGTTCCACATTTCCATATAAAGGCCAAGGCATTTATTCTCAGGATAATTGTTTCAGCATCGCAACCGCATCAGACTCCGGCATCGCAAACTGCACCCGGTGCCGGGCAGCCACATCCAGCGCAAAAACCTTCGTGTAGACTTCCGTTGAACTGATGGACTTATGTCCCATCAGGCTTTGCAGAACTTTCAGCGGTATACCGGCATACAGCATGTGCATCGCATAGGAATGGCGGAACGTATGTGGTGTGACCGGAACAGAGAACGTCACACCGTCAGCAGCAGCGGCGGCAACCGCCTCCCCAATCCAGGTCCTGACCGTTCTGTCCGTCACTTCCCAGATCCGCGCTTTCTCTGTCCTTCCTGTGCGACGGTTACGCCGCTCCATGAGCTTATCGGGTCCACTCGCGAACGCAGAAAGGCCCACCCGAAGGTGAGCCAGTGTGATTACATTTGCGGCCTAACTGTGGCCAGTCCAGTTACGCTGGAGTCACTAGTATTTAGGTGACACTATAGAAGCGGCCGCGACAACTTGTCCACGTGGAATTCTAAGCTTAGGATCCCAATGTGCTGGAAAGGCGCGGTTTATTTTATGCTTTGAATGTCACGACGTAGTCAGGATATGATACTATCTGCTTCAAGATCATCTTCGAGATGGAGCTTCGAACCAAACTGAGGATCAATTGACGTCCCGCTAAACTGACATGTGCGTGTGCGTTGCAGAAACTCGTCTTCTTGAAGTAGTCCGTTCGGAAATCGTTAGGATCCACACTGGTTTCAACCAGTTCCAAAGGATCTCTTGAGCCTGTGCCGGCCCACATCCACGCTTCCTCGGTTCCCGTATTTTCAAGAGCGCTGAAGGCTTGCCACAATTTCTTGTTCTGGATGCGCTCGATGGAGATGATCGTGGCGTTCTTGATGTCGATCTTGCTTACGACGTTGTTCCACTCATCAGAGCCTTCGACGAGAAGGGTGGCCAAGTAATACGCCTTCTTCGGCATTTGCTCCCAGTACGAAGGGTACTTGACGTCGTCGTCCTTGATCTCCTCTTCATCAAACTCCACGCGCGACGGAAGACGCTGCATGTCCCGCTGCTTGATGATCTTTCTCAGCTGCACATCGCCAAACTGTCCCGGACTCGAAACATCGATATCGGGAGTGTACACGTCCTGCGACGATCGATCCATCGACGACGGCGTAGTGTCGCTTGCCGATGAGGCGAACGATCGCTTCTTCTTCTTCGGCTTGTCGCCAAGGAAGGATCGAATGTCGGCGGTATCGTCTTCGTCCGAGTCGGAGCCTTCCTCCTCCTGTGAACTCGTGGAGTTCTTACGCATGTTGACGATGACCGCCGACTTTCTGAGCTGAGATCGGCCGTACTCGATATTGGGCACGGCGCCTTTCATCTCGAACATGGCCTTCTTGTTCCTCATCGACAAGCGCTCCACCGGAGGATTAGGCGACACACTATCCTCTTTTCGAATGTCGCCAGAGCCAGCAGGTTCACTGAAGGAGACGCGCGCTGAGTCATTAGGCTTATTATTGTCCTTCTGCTCGTCTTTGGTGACCGCGATGATCTTGTCCGCGATAATTAGCTCCTGCATCGTGCTCATTGGATTCAGCACCTGATTGACCACCTTCTCCTTCTCAAGTTCCACTTCCTTAGCGGCTACTTTTTGCACGGGTTGCTTATCGGTTCCAAGCAAGGCAGATTGAATGAGCTCCTCCTTGATGAGTTCCTTGATGACTTCCTCCTTTTTCACCTCTGGAACTATCTCTTTCTTCGGTTCGACTTTCTTTGGCTCTTCCTTCTTCGGTTCTTGAACGCTCTGCTGCTTTTTCAATTCTGCAAGACGATCCATCTCCTCCTTCTTAGCGCGCATCTCGGCTTCCTTTTTTGCCTCCATCTCTTTCTTTGCCTCCATCTCTGCTTCCTGCCTCACCCGCAACTCAGCCTCCTGCCTAGCCCGCATCTCAGCCTCCTGTCTGGCTAGCAACTCGGCTTCTTTCTCTGCCTGGATCTCAGCCTCCTTCTTGGCCTGCATCTCAGCGTCCATCGCCGCCGCACTGAGCGACTGGTTCACGAGAATGACATCCATTATCGGGATCTGCGTCTCGTCGATCGTCTGGAGCGCTTTGTCCTCAGCGGCATGACTATCGTCTGCAAGCACTTCAGCGAATGTCTGCTGCAGTTGCGGCGCATCGAGCGGTCTGTTGAGTCTCTCTCTGATTTCCATGATGGCATCCTCGAATCTGTCCGCAGTCTTTCGGGATTTCAGCCAAACTCCCGTTGCGTCAGGCTTCACGGCGGAGATCTTGTAGACCCTCTTCAGCTGCTTGAAAAAGCCAGGATCCGACTTTCTCAACCTGTTGATGTCGCTGATCTGAGCCTCTTCGAAGTCGAAGTGCTGAGCGTACTCGACCTTGGTGAACTCGCTGATTTTCTTCTTGTAGCCGCTGAACAAGGCTGGGTAGTGTCCCACGAACTCAATGACCACCTTGAAGTTTGGATCTGACTTGTCGAACATCACCGCGACGTCCTCCGCGCTCTCCAGCTTTCTGCACTCGTTCTCAACCGCCGTCACGTGTTCCTTGTTCGCCAGAGTGCATTCGTACTTGCTTGAGTGCGATAACGTGCTCGTCATCTCCTCGATACGCTCTCTGACAGTGTTCATGTCCTTCTTGGTCCCGTCCAGGACAACGTCGTCGCCCTCGAACGTGAAGCCCACCTCGTTCTCCTTGCACAGCTTCTTGAGCTTGTTGAGGTACTTCTTTCTGATGTACACGCGTTTCCACACCTTCAACTTCACGGGCAGCTTCGCGCTCGACGCCGAGAGTCGCGCTCTCTTGGCGATCATCTTCTCCAGCATCACGCTCTTCTGCTGCAAGTTCCCCTTCATCGGACAACAGAACAGGTTCAACCCCTCGATCTCGCATCCTCTCAAGACATTCGACATTCGCTCGGCCATCTTCTCCTTGCCAACGTCCAAAACCGCGTACTGTCGCTGCTTATCAGCCTGTTTCGCATTCAAAACCAACTTGGCACTCCCCTTCTTCATCTTGGTCGTCACCAATTCCTCAATCTGACTCATCGCCGCGCTGATATGGATGTTCGACACGAAAATCAAACTCGATTCAATATCTCCAAACAACGGCTCAGCAATCGCACTGCCCGATTTTCGATCCACCATCACACTCGGCACATTCGAAGTGAACAAATCCTGCAAGACCTCCAACTCCTCGTCATTGGTGATCTCCAGCACTTGATCCTCCACCTTCATTTTCAAATTTATGTCCTCAGCAGGAATGGCCAACTTGGACGCCAGAAACTGCAGGTACGCCGAGAGACTCGAGTTCACCGGCGTGAAGTAAATTCCGTAGCTGTCGCCGACCTCCACGGCGACTGGGCCGTTCTCGACAGACGCAGAATCGCTCATGTCGCAATCAAAAAAGTGTAACGGCCGCAAAATTTGGCGTGGAAATAATGTACACAAAGCGTTTATGGCAAGTACTCCATCGTGGATCGCTCGAGATCAGTTTCAGCCATGGAGAGCAGCTTTTCGAATTCCTCGTCAAGATCAGGACGCGACTCGTCGGACCGCATATCGGCGGTGAAGACGTTCTTGTGGAAGTGCAACATAAGGAATTTCAAGATATTCTCACGCGCGTTGCCGTAGATGAGAGCATCAAGATCCGCATCGAGACTCTCTAAACTCTCATCAAACTCACGCTGTCGCTTCAAGTCATCAATTGCGATTCTCATCAGCTCGTCAATCCTTGCTGCCAACAAATCATCTTCGCGCTTCTCAGCCAAGATCTTAATCAATCGCGCTCCATCCAAATCTCTACCGACCTCGTCAAACAACCGCTCGACATGCAATTGATTCAATTCACTCTCAGTCGTCTCAAGCAACCATCCAAACTCCTTATTCTTCTTCAGATCCACCAGCGTATCATCCGCTAAATCGTCCAATCTATTCTCGGAGATCTGATCACGGTTCATCGTTTCACCCGTTTCTGGAGAATCCAACAACCCGAGACTCTTCTCCTCCTCGTCTTCGCTCGAGGATGGGATGTGAATTCTCAGTTTCGGCGATGGCGGCTCAACGGGCAAAGACTTCTCTTGAGAGCGTGGTTCCATTTTTGGAAACTCGGGTCGGTTACAAAAAATCTTCTCTGTGATGATCGCTGCTTTTGTGCTGTTGCTCTGTCTTGCTGCCGCGTCGACGTTGGACGGAGTGTTGGTCGATGTGCGCACTGTTGATTTCACGTCGGTGCAGTTGCGTGTGTTCGATTTGAAGGCGATGACCAACACGAAGGTCGAGCTTCCAGGTCAAGGGAATGCTATGGATGACGATCAAATGCAAGTCATGTCCGAGGGGAGAATGGTCTACACTGTGAATTGTCGTCGAGCTGGCTATGGGTTGCCTTCCGAGTGTTGGGTGACGCAGACGGACGTTTCACAAGCCAAGATGATCAAGAGTTGCAATATGACGAAACCATCATTCAAGGACGTCTTTCAGAATGTGAATGTTGAAAGACCGATTGCGATGTTTGAGAACGAAAGTGGGCATTTGTTCCTGCTTTTCAGAGTCAACGACAATGACCTTGGGTTCTACATCATGCAAGACGTTGCGACGTGCGCCAAAGGTACCTACGTCCCGTTGAATACGGCCGGCCTCGGCCTTGATTCGAAGGATTACGTCAATTTCGCGATCTATCAATACGCCCAGTTCGATAACAAGGCGATTTTGGTGCACCGAAGCCAGAACTCTAGACTTCAGATGCAGACTGGAGCTTACGAGATCGATTTGGGAACGATGGTCATCAGTCACACGGATATTTCAGATCGTTCGGTTGTTTCCCTCTCTGTGGACACTGTCAACAAGCAGTGGTACATTGCGTTGGGCACTGACGACAAGAACAACATCACGAATTACGAGGTCCAGAGACGCGACGTTTTCAACGTGGGAGGAAAGTTTGAGAGTGTTCCTTGGCTCGCTGACGGACCAGCCAGTGAGAACATGTTTCTCCAAGTGAACGAGTTCTTGACGTCCAACAACAAGCCAACCGGAATCACCTGGTCTCAACAGTCTGGCTACGGACTTCTCGGCGCTCGATCTATGATTGCTCCGTTCGATTTTGTGGCTGAACAAGTCAAGGTCCGCAAACTCTACTGGTTCGACTCGCCATTCGTGAAGTACTTTCCTTCGCAGATCGTGCAAGGGAAAATGGAATAAAAGAGCCGCTTGCGTTTGACAGAAGTCGGTTACAAAAAGTCGACATAAATCTTTTTCGATGATCGCCTCTGTGTTGTGCCTTGCTGCGTTGTGCAGCGTGACTTCTGCGTTGTTGGCGTTGGATGGGATGTTTGTCGATGTGCGTACAATCAAGTACTCAAGTGTGGAATTGACCACATTCGATTTCAAGACGATGAAGAGCACGACGATTCAGCTTCCAGGGCGTGGCGCAAATCCGAGTGATGATGAAATGCAAGTCATATCTCAAGGGCGGATGGTCTACACTGCGAACTGTCGGTACAACACGACTGTGAGAGCGTCGGATTGCTGGATGACGCAGACTGACGTTGTGCAGTCAAAGCTTCTCAAGAGCTGCAATATGCCGAAACCATCGTTCAAGAAGCTCTTTTGGAGCGTGATGACTGAGAAGCCGATCGCTTTGATTGTTGACGAAAAAGGAAGTGTCCTGCTTCTCTTCAGAGTTGATGAATATCTTGGATTCTACGTCATGCCTGATGTGTCGCAATGCGCCGACGGGAAGTACGTTAAGCTGGATACAAGCGGACTCGGTCTTCGCTTGAAGGAATTGTTCGATTTCGCGTCCTATCGCTACGCCCGATTCGAGAACAGGGGAATTGTGATTCACTTGAGTCAGGACAACAACCGAAAGATGATGACTGGGGCTTACGAGATCGATCTGATGACGATGGCAATTAACCACACTGAGATTTCGGAGAAGTGGCCGAAATTCTTCTCTGTGGACACTGTTAACAAGCAGTGGTATCTCACGCTTGCTACCGGCACCAACACTGAGTACGAGGTGCAGAGACGCGACATCTTCGCCATTGGGGATAAGTTTGAGGCGATTCCTTGGAACGACGATAACATCGGCGTTAACATGTTTCGCCAAGTCAACGAGTTCCTGACGTTCAACAACAAGCCGACTGTCATCGCGTGGGATCCGCAATACAGCTACGGTCTTGTTGGCGCTCGATCTATGGATGCTCCATACGACTTTGTGACAAGTCAAACAAAGGTGCCAATGAGCTGGTCGACGCAATTCGCGAAGTACATTCCGTTGCAGATCTTGCAGGGGAAGACGCAATAAACTCGGAGTTCATTCATCAAGTTCGGCGTAATGTCTGAAGATCCCGTTCTCGTTGAAAGCCTGACAGCGATCGGACTCGAGGTACGCCTTGAGTCTCGCATTCTGCTTGATGGAGTCGAAGAAATCAGCCAAAACCTTGTGCTTCTTCATTTCCTAAACTCACTATCAGTTCGAAGCTCAAAGCGGGAAGATTACTCTCGCATAAGCCTTGGGAAAAGCGTAGTGCAAGCCTCGCAAGAGATGGAACAGAAACAAATCCGCGAAGGTCATCGCACTGCCAACGAGGAATTTGCCTCCATTCTCCTTCAAAACCGAAGCGAACACTCCCAAGAACGCCGGAATTCTCTTCGTAACAAACGCATGCGCTCTCTTCTTCGCCTCATCCTTCTGATCATTGTAATACAACGAAACATCAATCGGATGATGCGTGTCGTGTGCCTCATTCACCACGTCGCAAACAGTCTGGACCCACTGCGCAGCTTTCATTCGCTCTTCTTCACCCTTCGGCAACAGCCCACACTTCTCTGCAAGAAAGTAACAAACCACCGGAGTTTGAGCAAGTGTGAATCCATCAGATCGTCTTACAATAAAAGGCGGAGCAAATCCATTTGCCGATCCCTTCAATTGCATCAACTTATCCACGTTCTTCTCGTCGGTATACTCGATTCCGCCAACTTCGCACACCAATCTCACGAACTCGCCACGACCTGGAATTCCAGGCCAGTAGTGCAAATCATACACTTCTCCACTCTTTGCGGGAGAGTTCTCGCGTTTGCGTTTCTGTGGCGAGGCCTTCATCTGACTGAATCAAGATCGCAACGAATTTCTATAAAAGGAACTAGGAGTTCTATAAAAGGAACTGCGGGTTCTATAAAAGGAGCAATTTGGCGCTCTTGCAGAGTCCCTTTTATTTCCTTCGACCGCAAGACAGATAACGGGCAGGTCTCTCCAACATGTCGAATTTTTCTCTGCGGCGGCGATCATGCGACAAGATCATCCAGATTAGTCTCATGACGGACATAACGTTGAACTTCGGGCTTGAGCCCACGGAGGTACTTGTCTCTCATTTCTGCAGGGGCCATGTCATCGATCCGGAGCATCAACGAGTGGACGTACGAAGTGTATGCGCGGAGGGATCCGATCTGCTTGGCCTCGTACATCAAGTCGCGGGCACGACGTCCATCAGCGGCGATCTGGAACTGGGCGCGGATAGATTCCTTGAATTCGTTGAAATCGTGGAGGACGACGCCGTCGCGGCGGAGGCTGCGGTACCAGATAATGGCAGATTCGCGAAGTGCATTCGCGGCGAGAGCGATCTTGAAGCGCTCATCGTTGATCTGCAGGATGTCTAACCAGAGTTCTAACGTGAAGAGCCATTCCTCGAGCTACTCGGGATCGCCGGTGTACACGTCGGGTTCACGCGGTTTCACAGCATTTCGGTGTCATCGTAGTCTTCGAACAAGCGCACGAGTTTGTTGAGTTTGTCGACGCGCAACTGGACGATGATCGCTGGATTTTCGCGACATACTTCTCGCCAAAGGCATATGATCGCACTCGTATGATCCAATCCGATGAGTCGCTCGAAGCATATCGCCAGTTCTTTGTCGTACTCCTTCAGATGAGCCAGGAAACTCGTCTCTGAGTCGCCTGCCTTGATCTCCTCCTTGTAGAGCTCCGTAAGGTAATCTCTGATGCCAACTGCGTGAAAACACAATCAGTGCCTCAGGCGATTGAGTCCTCAATCTTTCGATTCTTAAGACCGTGTTCATGCTGAGACACTCTCTCCCGCGGAGCACTGTGCTCTCGCCGGTGAAAGAAGCAGACTAGAAGGCAGCGACCTTGTCAAGCAAAGGGCCACAACTGCATCCCGAGTTCCCTCTTTTTCCGACTCTCCATCTCCACGAGCCACAATTCCTAAAAAGGGAAAGTTGCAAATGCAAGCTGACGTCAAGAAGATCCCGTCGCGGCAGTTTTACTCCAACTACCACGGCCACGAGTCGCAGTACTTGCACACGCTCTTGGATGGTATCCGTGGAATTGAGCAGAAAGACGATTCAGAGCCGCGAAAAGTCATTTTCTTCATTGGCGATTCAAGTCTGGACAACAAGTACTGGATTAATGCTCCCTTGCAAGACGCATGCAATGGCTATGAGAATTTCTTGGATCCCGATAAATCTGTGCCAGATGTGTGTTATCACTTGAATCGATTGCTGGTCGATTCAGAGTATGTGGCTGTGAATTGCGCGATTGAGGAGTCGACGCTCGGACAGCGCGCGAAGTCGAGGTTGATGGAACAGGATAGAATCGTCAAGGATTACTTGAGAGATGGCGATATTTTGATTGTGAGTGTTGGAGGCAATGACATTGCTCTTAGACCGACGTTCATGACCATAGTGAACATGCTGGCGTTGATGAAATTGAACACCGAGGACGCGATTAAGATGGGACCGAAGAAGGCGTGGGGATTGAAGTACTTCGTCGATATGTTTAGAACGGATATGATGAAGTACGTGATGAACGTGCTCGGCGACAAGAAGCCCAAGATCGTGATGCTGTGCATGATCTACTTCCCGGACGAGTGGAGCACGGGTTCGTGGGCTGACACGACGCTGAACGCGTTGAACTACCAACAGGACCCAACGAAGCTGCAGACCGCGATTCAGATGGTATACGAGTATTCATTTAAGGATATCGAGATTCCAGGCGTGACGGTAGTTCCGTGTCCGCTGTTTTCAGTCTTGGACGGCAAAGACCCCGATTGCTACGTGGCGCGCGTGGAACCAAGCTCGAAAGGAGGCTCGTTGATGGCGGATCTCTTCTGGAAGTTGATCAAGGAGAACTCATAAATTGTCTCTCGTTGCCTCATGTCTCGCCTTGACTGTCGCTTTGATCTCCTCGTAGATCCCAGTCGCACCTTCCATCGCAAGCTGCACCATCTCCTCCAAGTACTCTTTCGGGAACTTGGACTTCATCTCCACGGTGACAATCTTCATCTCGTGCGGTTTCACAGCGACCATGATCTCAGGCGTATTCTTCTTCGTCTCCCGTCTGCTCGGATCCAGACACACCTTCGACTGCACAATCCCAGCCGAGCAAGCCACAACGTAGTCCTTCATCGGAATCGAGGCCAAAACCAACGCAGCAGTCGCAACATTCACCAACGCCGCCACCAAGCCGCCGTCATCTTCAAACACTTGCAACACAATCTTAATCTTCCACTTCGCGGTCATATCGAACATCACGACTTCACACATCGTCTTCCTTACGATTTCCTCAACATGTTTCGACACTTTTGCATTCTTCCCAAAATACTTCCGCTCATAGCCTGAGAACGCCGCAATCTTGCATTCAATCTCCATTAGATCAAGAACCGACACAGCTGCGTTTGGACCTTCTTCAGGCCCAATCACATAGGCCGACACAACAGTTCCACCTTGTTTGTACAGTACAACACCATTTTTCTCAAAGGACAACTGAATCGATCGCAACTCGTTGCTGCGCCGACCGTCGGCTCTCAGGCCTTGCGCAGAAAGCATTATCTCTGGTATTCGTGCAAATACAACACTGATTTACAATTTCGCCAATTTTGCCGCGAAGATTGATTCAAACGATTGAGATTGGAATGTAGTATGAGGATCAGTCATTCTTCACTTCAGTTCAGTTCTTCCAGCATTGCATTGTATCGATTTCTAATCTGCAATCTCTTTCACAATGCACTAACTCTACTTGCCAATTCGCGAAGCCTATCAATTCAGAGCCGTGTAAGCATACGATGGAATCCAACCGAGTGCAACGCTTGATCGACGCTACCATAAATCCACAATGTCGTCACTTCAAGTCATCGCCGAGCAGCTGAAGCAACTCGAGTTAGAAGAAGCTGAAATCGACGAGCAGATCCTCTCACTCATCAACAACCGCGACAAACTCTTCGCAAAGCTCTCTTCGGTCAACTCAGAAATCGATCCATTCTTGACGAAAATCGATGGGAAAGCAGCGGATTTAAGAGCGAAGATCGACAGTACTGACTTGGTTGCTATATCTTTAGCTTCCAAGGTCCGAAGACTCGATGATGCTCAGGGAAGATTGAGAGATGCTTTGGAGCGGGTCGATATGATTATTGATCTGAAGCACTCGATCACTGTGGTGAAGGAGGCGATTGAGAAGAAGAACTATGCTCTAGCTGCGAGTAGCATTCATAGGATTCTGGGGCCGTTCAGAAATAAGAAAATGGTCGAAGTTGAAGAGGAGTCGGGAAATGTGAGTTTCAGAGTTTTGATGGAAATGGAGAAGAAGGTGAGTGAAGGCGTTGTGAAGAGGACGCAGGAGATGAAGAAGATTCTGGAAGGTGGAAATTGCGAGGATCAAGTTGTGAATGAAGCGCTGGAGTTGTGCAAGATTTATCCTCTGGTGAATCTGAGGAAGGAGGGATTGGAGAATTACTGCAGTTTCCTTGTGTATTCCATTAAGAATGTAAGCGGGATGATTGAGACTGAGAACTAATCGTGTTTGGTGTAGAGGATTGAAAGCAAGGGCTACGCGTTGTCGTGTTATCCGGCGAACAGCGTGATCGACCATGCGGATCTAGTGACGCGGATCATTGACGAGTTCGGCGGTGTGCTGATGACGCAGTGCCAGGTCATTCAGTCCCATTTCGGAGCTGGAACGCATTTGAGGTTGTTGCAGGCCATCCAAAAGCTGTTCGACAAGTACGTGCTCGAGCTGTTGGAGGACTACATCGCGTCCAATGCGCTGAAGGTCAAGGCGAGCGCGGCGCAGAATGCGATCAAGAAGCTGAATGCTGAGGAGCAAGGCGGTCCTCCATCGCCGAAATCGCGGAAAGAGGCGCTGGACGTCCACAAGGTTGACGAGCTGCTGCAGGGATTGGAGTATCTGTGCCGCGAGAGCAACCTCTTCTTGCAGGACCTGACGCTCACGATCGAGGACGCGCTGAATGTGGCAGATTTGCAGAATGGAGTGAACACGCCCCGCAACGAGCGCGAGAACTTCTTCTACTTGCAGAATCTCGACATCGTTGGCATCTTCCTGTCTCTCGAGGAGTACTACATGGTTGTGAACGTGGCGCGCGCGATTGAGATGGAAGAGCTGATGGACAGCGTTCCTCCGACCTCCTCTGTCGTTGACGACGTGTTCTTCGTGCTCAAACGCAGCGTCGCCCGTTGCTTCGCGTTGTTTGACTCGAACACGCTCTGCGCGATCATAAACCTCGTGACGCACGTGCTCTCGAAGAAGTACTACAACGTGCTGAGCGCGCGATTGCAGCAGACGTTTGCCGCGGCGAATCTACAGAAGAACTTCGCGGGAGCAGTCGATAACGCGGAGCAGTGCGTGATTCTGAACAACATCGAGCACAGCCGAGAATGCATCGGATCGTTGCGAGCGCAGATTCTGCACGAAGTCGACCGCTCGCTCAAGGACTTTCCGGGACAGGCGAAGCAGGTGGACAACGTGACGCAGTGCCTGGGCGACTTTGACCAGCAGATCCAGAAGTTCAAGCGGCTCGTTGATGTAACTCTCTCACTCTCTTTCTTGCTGACTCGTTTTTTGTAGAAATCGCTTAGGCAGATCTCAAAGTCTATCTTGGTCAACCTCAAGAACTACCTGGATATCTTCCAGAACATGGACTTGAATCTGAAGCAGAAGGACTACGCGAAGAACGAGATGATCGATCCGTTCATGGACCGCTTCGTGTTCGCGCTGCAGCAAGAGTGCAAGAAGCTCAAGGACTCGTTCGTCTCGAAGAACCTGGACCGCATCCTGTTCCACTTGATGGAGCACATCGCCTTTCGTTTGGAGAAGATCATTTTGCAGAAGCAAGTGAGTTTTGTAAGACCTCCTTCTCTTCATTCTGTACTGATCGATGATAGTGGGGCGCGTTGCAGTTCGATCGCGACCTGCGCAAGCTGATCACGTTCTTTTCAGAGACGTCGAATCGCTCAGTGCGTGACGTCTTCTCCCGCGCGACGCAGCTGTCGACGATCCTGCAGATGGAGAACATCGAGGAGTTGCTTAGCTACTGGACCAACGATCGCGAGGTGTGGGTGTTCACGGTGGACGAAATCAAGCAGATCCTCAAGTGCCGCATCGAGTTCTCGGAGCAGGACATCGCGAAGATGGAACTTCATTCTTGAAGATGTGCGCTTTTATTCAGTATAAGCGAGTGCACCAAACCCAAAGCCCTTCGGTCCGAAATTCTTCGCGTAGCAAGCCTGGCAGTAAATCTCGTTGTCCTTGTCGCACATATTGTTGGCGCTAACACTAGTATTGCACGTGGTGCATTTCACGCACTGTTTGTGATACGCTCCACCCGGCGCGATGACCTTCTCTGCGTCGTAAACCGTCTTCCCGCACCGATGACACTTATCACCACCTCCAAGCGATTTCTTGTTCTTCATGTGCTCCTTCTTCGGCGCTTCCAGACTCTCATCCTTCTTGGCAGCCACCTCGTCCTTCTTAGGCGACACTTCCTTCTTTGGCGACGGAGCTGGTTTCTTCTTGACCTCAACTTCCTCCTCAACCTCCTTCTCCTCCAGGAATGTCCCGCAATCCCCACAGAACTTGCCATCAGTCACCTTCTCGCAATGCGGGCAGTACATCTCGATCTTTTTCTCCTTTTTCTCCTTGACGACCTTCGTGTCATCATCGACCACAACTCCAGTGTCGGCCAAAGTCCCAGCGCCAGATCCAAATCCATATCCTTTCGGTCCAAACTGCTTGCCATAGCATGTCTTGCAAAATATCTCGTCGTTTGCATCACACAGATTCACAGCGGACAACGATGCATTGCACACAGAGCACGTCAAGCAACGTTGATGCCATTGCTTGGATAATGCAGTCACCGATTCAGCAGCGTAGACACTCTTGCCACAACGAGGACATTTGGGCGTCGCTGCACCGATCTTGACGACTTTGGGCTCGCGGATCATCGCAGCGCCAACGAGAAAATATCTAAAAGTAACGGATTAGTGAATTTTGGCGGATTTTGGCGGTCAGATTTATTCAAGGCCGATTTCGTGAATTTTCGCAAATTGGACGTTTATTCAGCGCGCTGTGTGCACTTAGAACAAAATCAACAGGACCAACAGCGCGAAGGCGGCCATCAGCTTCGGATTAATCAAATGCACCGAACTGTTGTTGGTCTCAGTGGATCCGCTGCTGCTTCCAGAAGTCGAGTTCGATCCAGACGCGCTTCCACTCGAGGAACCAGATCCAGAAGTGCTTCCACTCGAGGAACCAGATCCAGAAGTGCTTCCACTCGATGAACCAGAATCACTTCCACTCGAGGAACCAGAGGAATCATCTGGAACAGTAATCGAAAACGGAATCGTCCCTGGATAGATGAACCCGTCCTGATCGCTGTCGACCGCATATCCTACATAGTTCGAATTGTCAAACGTCACTCCATTAGGAAGCGTCAGCGAATACGTTCCTGGACACACGCCATCAACTTCAACTGTAGCTCCCTGCGAACTCCCCGAGAAATCAACCGAGTAGCTGTTGTCACTGCTGCTCAACTCAAACTGACCCGCGAACGTGAAATCGTTGAGCTTGAAGAACACTTTGTGCGTGCAGTCGGCGAAGACCTGAATCGCCAGGGCGACGATAACGACGATAACGGCGCGCATGAAAAATGAATGCCGACCACGCGCACTTTCGAAAAAGTGCGGTGATCAAGGGACCTCATCTGAAAATTGCCGCCTTTTCTTGAAAATTTGCGTACTTCGAGCCAATTCGATTCGCGGGAGAATTCTAAGCGATTCTTTCGCGTCTTTGAATCTCCTCTGACTATTTATACAATGTGAGTTTACTTGCAAAGCCCAGCAATTCAATCAAGCGGAACTCGAATATTCAGCTCGTGCTCACTTCGTCCACAGAGAGGCTCTAGACAGCAAGCCCTCATATTTTCGAGTGTGTTGCAGTGTGTGATGATTGCAGACGAGAGCGAACACACTGCTCTCCTGTCGAACGGTAAACCTACTTTCTCTTCATCTGACGTGTCTTCGCCTTCAAAGCACGTGTCGCATCACGCGTGGGAGATCACTGTGGCGATTCTGTTCATATCCTTTGCATTTCTGAGTTTCAGCACGCTGATTGGTATTTTATCGTATATACATACACAGTCGCTGACGACAACGACGCAGGAAGGCATCTATGAGAATGGGAAGTTTCTGAATTTGGACGAATTGGTTGTTTTGTCGCCTTTGGGAGCTTTCACGACGACGGTGATGATTGGCGTTGAGATTGCGGCTGGTGTGGTGACGTTGGTGTTGGCGGCGATTACGCTTGGGTTGAAATTTAGGAGGAATTCGCAACTGCATTTGATTGTAAGCTGAGTTTTGCGAAGTTTGACGATTAACGGATGTTTCTAGACGTATGTGGCGGCGATGGTGAGTGTGGTGATGATGGCGGTCACCGTGAGTTTGATTGAATCGACCATGATGCCGCTGAAGCACCACGGCGTGTACTTTCAGGTGATTCAGTGGGAGAGCGTGAGTGTGTCGGTGTGTCTCGCTCTGGCTGTGTTGTCGTTGATTGGACTGATGATTACCCTGTTTCGAAGGACGTTCAGACAGCGCACCATCGAGATGACGATTCTGTTTCACGCCGCCTTCGGGAATATGGTCTTGGGCGTGTTTGGACTCACTTACGGAATCACGGCTCTGAACTGCGAGGAACTCACAACGGCGAACTACGTGCTAGTGTACGCACAACGAGGATGCAGCATTCTCGTGGTTCTCGTCTCGTTCCTGGGCCTCCTGCTCGAGTTCGTGCCTAACTACGCTCCGAAACAGCACGCAGCTTATGTAAGCTTATCATTCTCTCTCGTAATCTCACTTACCTCTTTATAGATCGTCATCTTCACGTTCGTCAGTCTCGTCGTCCTCACGGGAATTGCAATCTGGACCTTCCCCTCAACGATCAACGACGATTTCGGCGATCCAGTCGGCTGTTTCCCTTACCACATGCGTGCAATCTCGATCATTCTCCTGTCAACCGTGATTCTTGATGTAACTCACACACACAACGAACCTCTTCATTAACCTCTGCTGTTTAGATGGTCATCTGCGTGTGCGCCAAATTCGTCGAAGATCGAGTCGGCAAAGCAGCTCCTCCAATCAATGAACAGAAAGAGTGAATGCGTGTTCGCGGCAAAAACGATGAAGATAAAAGAGTGATTTGCTGAACTTCAGATATTTTTTCACGTCTCAGAGCACAATGCAACCGGCTGTCGATGCTCGCGCGATGCAGCTGAACGACGACGACCCCGAGCAGCGCTACGAGAAGTTAGCCAAGATCGGCAAGGGATCCTTCGGCGATGTGTACAAGGCGTTGGACAAGAAGACGCGAGGCATTGTGGCGATTAAGGTCATAGACTTAGAGAATGCCGAGGACGAGATTGAGGACATACAGCAGGAAATACAAGTCTTGGCTGCTTGCAACTCGGAGTTTATCACGCAGTACTATGGATCGCATATTGTGGGCAATCACTTGTGGATTATCATGGAGTACCTCGGAGGAGGATCGGTGTTGGATCTGATGGACGAGAAACCCTTGGCTGAGGTTTATATTGCTATTATATTGCGCGAGATGCTGATGGCTCTGGACTACTTGCACTCGAATGGCAAGATACATCGCGACATCAAGGCGGCCAATGTGCTGCTGAGCTCGAAGGGCGATGTGAAGTTGGCCGATTTCGGAGTGGTGGGACAGCTGTCCGACAACACGATGAAGAGGAACACGTTTGTGGGAACGCCGTTCTGGATGGCGCCGGAGGTGATTCAGCAGGCGGATTACAATGAGACGGCCGATATTTGGTCCCTGGGGATTACTGCGATCGAGATGGCCATGGGCGAGCCGCCGAACGCGTCAATGCATCCAATGCGAGTCCTGTTTGTAATTCCAAAGCAGAAACCACCGAGATTGGAGGGCGACTTCTCGAAGCCGTTCAAGCACTTCGTGGAGATATGTTTGCAGAAGGAGCCGGAGAAGAGGCCTAGCGCAAAGGAGTTGCTGAAGCACAAGTTCATCAAAGGCGCGAAGAAAGTCTCGGCGCTGATGGAGCTGCTCGTCAACAAGCCGGGAGGGAAGGTGCTTGACGAGGACGACGTGCAAGTGGGAACGCTGAAGCAGGAGTGGGGGCAGAACTGGGAATTCGGCACGGTCAAGGAGAAGGGCGGCAAAGATGCTCCTTCAGGCGACGAGGAAGACACTGGAGGCACGATGCGTTTGAAGAACGAGAAGAAGGGCGCATCCAAGGAAAACGATCAGCCCGCGGCGAAGGACAAGGGCGGCAAGTTCGCGCCTGCCAAGAAACCTGCCGCCAACGACGATAGCGACGAGGACGATTTCTTTGCGAAGCAGCCTCCCAAGAAAGACGTGGTCGACAACGACGAGTCCGAAGAAGACGATGACGAGCCTGCGCCAGTTCCTCAGAAGCAAGCTGCTCAGAAACCAGCAGCGAAAGGCAAGAAGGACAACGACGAGGAGGACGAGGACGAAGATACCGACGAGCAGCCGGGCGGGTTGAGTGTGACGTCTCGGGGATTGCTAGAGAAAGCCATCTACCCTGTGATCGATGAATTAGCCGAAGACGAACCGGACGCCAAAGAGGCTCTTGAGGATCTGAAAAAGGCCTTTGAAAAGCTTGAAATAGCAGCTGCAGGGCTCAGTGGCGATGTCATATATTTCTGTCACCAGCGCGTCGAGGCTTTGACTGGAGGTCAGCAAGCTTACGGCTACGATGCCAGTGCGAACGCCGACAAGAACTCAGCGCACAGCGACTCATCGGACGATGTCGGTGCTCTGCTTGACAAGATCGGGAAGTAAATTCTAAGAGGCGCGAAAAAGTAAAACTCATTTACCGACCAAACATAGTTATGATTGACTATCTCGTTGATTTCGTCTTGATCTGCCCTTTGATCTACTTCGTCTACAGAGCCATCGTCCATAGTTACAGGTTAGAGTTGGTGAGGAGTGCATGCATGAGGCACAGATGTGAAAATATTGTGATTTCCGGTCGATTTAGCCCGCTGGAAGTTGATGAACTCTTGATTGAGATCGTGCATTCCGCGAATTACAATAGGATTCGACGGGTATGTGTGGAGAACGTTGATTTCAGTGTGAATTCGCAGCTGTTTCTCTTGTTTTATGGGAAATCGGTTGAGGAGATCGAGATTAGGAACTGCAGAGGGTTTGAGAGAGATGAGTTTGCATTGTTGGTTGCGGTTCTGATGAAAGAGGAGCGCGTGAAGAGACTGTGCGTGAAAGGATCGAGAATGCTCAGTTCGGTGAATAGGATTTCGCAATTGGTTCAGTTGGAGAGGTTGGAGATCTTGGAGTTCAACGGCAGAGTGCCTGTAAAGGAGATTCGCGAAGGCAGGAGCAGAGTGCTGAAGTTGAAAACTCAGACTGGAGACTATTACGACTTTTTCGATTTGAGTTGCTTGTTGCAGTGTTTGACGGGCAAGCAGTACTGGATTGTTGATATGAGTGAGTGCAGATTCGTCAGCTTGGACTGTGTTGTGTATTTCGTGAGCGAACTTTCGAAGTCGCAGTTCGTGCTGGTCATGCTCGATTGCGGATGTTGGGATTTTCGTGTGACTGAAGCCGATTTGAAGAAGTTGAGCACTGCACTCGGGAAAATGCATTTGAAGTCCTTTGCGTGTGATATCGCAAACAAACTGGACAACGAGTGCAAAGCAATTCTCTCGAAACTTGAGAGTGATCTGAAGGAGGCGTGTACGTACAGCAAATGCGAGGTTGTAACAGCGAAAGGCTCCAAAGAGAATGACTGCGATATTGTGCTTGCGTCAGGGAAGTTCACTGTTCGCCAGGAAAAGTCGATGCTAGCGTTTTGGTCTGGCGCGCTGGATGAGGTGGTTGAGTATCAGAACATCAGTCTGTTGAACTGCACGGACGCGAACGCATTGACATTGGTCGTAACGGGACATTCGGCGGTGTGCTCTGTGTCGATTCATAAACCGCTCGATGAGCTGATTCCCGCGTTGTTTTCGTTTCTCTACAGATGGAACTCCAAGCGCACGCTCGCCCTCTTCGAGAGTCTCGTGGAGAGCATCGAGCAATTGGCGCGCAAAGGCCCAGTTGGACTGAAACCTGAAATTGACGTTTTGGACTATGAAAACGAATCCGCGGGCTGGGACATGAAGGACAGTGTCGACGACTACAACGCCGCGCTGAGCCAGCAGAACGAGAAACTGAAAACGCTTGTAGCTTTCATTAATTCAATCCTGGACGACCATCTATAGGTCGGAGAAAAACTTCTTGAAAAAGTCATAGGACGAGAACTGAATCGCAGCCCCGGGCAGTGCTCTGAACGCATTCGCCCCTGCGCCCAAATAAAACCCTCTCACACCTTCGCGTCGCAGTATTTTCATTGAGCAATCCCACGAGTTCTTGTACGCCCGCTCAGTGCCCCCCATCCCGTTGGTCTGCATCCTTCGTCTCACGGTGTCGCCAGGATACGCAATCATCTGCGCCGTCAGTCCCGACAATGCTCCTCCACAGAGATTGTACCACGTCTGATCCCGCAAGTGTTCAGGCGAGTAATTCTTGAACAGCTGGTAGAACGACATCTGCAGCCCAACGTACGGCGCCCCGGAAAGGATCGTTGGACCAATCCCCTTGAACATCGCGCCATATCCCTCCTTCTTCACGGTTTGTACAAAACAATCAATGATTCCTCTATACTTCACGCCAAACCCTTGCGAAAGTGAAATCCTCGTCCTTATCACCTCCAACGGATACGTTCCGAAGATCTGAATCAATCCAGCTGCCGTTCCGCTGACCATCAACTGCATAAACGTCAAATCCGACACCTTCTGGCCAGGTTTCAGCACTGCATCCTTGATGATATCATTAAACCCAAACTTCAGTCCATAATTCGGTATGACTCTAATGATATTCGCCAAATTCCCTTTGTACAACGCAAGGAATCCTTCTTCTTTCACAATCCGATAGAACCCCTGGAACGACCCAGTGTACCTCGCATTCACACCTTCAACAATGCCTTTCTTATCTCCCGCAGACTTGATTTTCGCCTGTGCCTCCAGCGACAACGCCTGCACTTGCATCAGAATCTTAATCCTCTCCAAAGGAGCAACTGCGGTCTTTGTGAATGCACCGGCGCAGCTACCGGCCAACACCAGCGCGGCCTCCTTGGGAATCAAAGGAACGCGTGGAGGAGCTCCGGGAATGTCCGCCGCTTGCATCTATAAAAGGAAGTCTGGGTTCTATAAAAGGAAACTGAATTTCTATAAAAGGAAGGTCGATTTCTATAAAAGGGAATTTGAGTTCTATAAAAGGAAGTGAATTTCTATAAAAGGAAACTGAATTTCTATAAAAGGAACTGCGGGTTCCATAAATGAAATCAGCGTGGATTTTGGCGGCATTCTCCGCGGCAGTGGTGGCTGTCGTGGTCATTATGATAATGGGCGGAAATGGCTCAGGGGAAGTGAAGGCGAACTATGCTGTGAGTTGCGGAGGGAATTACGATCAGTTCGCGAAGAGTTGTCGACCGGTACAATGCGGTGTGTTCGTCGCTGATGACTTTGTCAGTGAGCGAGAGATTGAGTTGATTCGGGAATTGGTGGATTTCGCATTGAAGCAGACGGGAGGAGGGTCCGGACCGCCGTCGATTGTGGATTTCAAGAGCGGCGCTGTGAGTTCCGGGACGAAGTTTGTGAATATCTACAAGATGCTGGAGAGTGCTGGAATGAAGTTCTCGGAAGAGGGAATGGCAGTGTATACGAGAACGACTGAGCGAATCAAGTTGGTCGTGAGAAACAACACGATTGGCCATGCGGATCTGGAGTTTGCAAGTCCGTCGTTCATTTCCCGGATCGATGGGAGCAAGCAGGCGCTGACGGTGCACGACGAGTACTGGCACGAGCACATCGACACGTATCAATACGGATCGTTCGTGTACACGTCGCTGTTGTACTTTTCAGACTACGGCGCGGATTTCCAGGGCGGCCGCATTGTGTTCCCGAAACTAGACTTGAGACTCGAACCGAAGAAAGGAAGATTGGTTTGGTTCACGAGCAACAAGGAGAATCCGCATTTCGTCGAGAAGGTCACAGGCGGCGTGCGCTATGCAATGACGACTGCATTCACTTGCGGTAAAAATTGATTCTCCGAAGCGTGAAACGGCCATCGAAGTAACGGTCAGATTTCAGAAACCTCTCTGCAGAATGTTGTTTGTCTCGGTCTTGTTGTTGCTTCAGATCTCTCTTGCGCACGTGGTGCTCGACGACGGAACTGAGATCACGACGAGTCACTACTCAAGAACAGCTTTCGCCAGTGCTCCGATCGAGAATCTGACGGTGTATCTCGGCCCGATCCGCTATTGCGATTATTCTGCGTTTCCGACGCCGGCGGAAGGTGAGAACGCAGCGTTGGCGTTCTATGATGTCACTGGGTCGGTGCATTGCGGATTCCCGCAGGAATGGGCTGAGAAAGCGCAGGAATTGGGGTACAAGGTTGTGATGCGATTTGCGAAGGCAGCGCAGAAGGACTGGAGCACGTACATCGCTCGGGTCTTCTGGGTGAGGAACTCTGACACGATTCCAGTGGTCGTTGTCAACACGGAAGTGCCGCCGGAGCATTTGCTGCAGTTTGACGATTCGGACAATCTGGCCGTGCCATCGATTTGGCTGCTTTTCGCTAGCGTCGGGTTTATATCGTATGCGATTTTGGGCGGATTCGTGAAAGGTTACGCGACGATTGTGCGGTTGAGAGAGCGCTTTCATGACAAAATGAATCCGAGCATCGTGTTCTTGTGGCTGGAAGTCGCGAGTTCAACGTTGTATGTCTGCGGATTTATCACGGTCGTCTCGCCATTCTCGTTCCCTGTTTTGCAGTGGTTCTTGTATTTGGGGACATTGCTCTTCAACTGTTCGACCTTTGTGGTGAGCATTTTCCTCGAGCACGTCCTGATGGAGGCTGGATTGCTTGAGCGAAGCCGTGCGGCCAAGTATCGCGACCTCGCTGTGTTCGCGGTGGCCATTCTGTCGGGATTGGTGTACACGATCTCGACTGCGTTCGCGATCTCTGGTTCGAGTTCGATCACTGGGTTCTACTACTTGGGCGCAGCCGTCTTCCAAATCTACATGGCTTGGAACTTCGTTTTCGTGAAGAACAAGGTTTACACGATCCTGAACAGCGAGCCAAGCGCATCGCGAGACAGGGAACGAAAAGTGCTCAAGAACCTCTACATCTCTGGCGCATTGATGTTCCTCTACTGTCTGTTCTTCATTCTCGTTGGCGTGTTCTCGCTTCTTGGCAGCTACTACTTCACGCTTTTCACGCTTTTGAGTGCATTGATGCTCTCTTTATCGCAGCTCTTTCAAGTCTTCTCGATTCCGCGCGCAGCAGCAGCTCCAACAGCCTCCAAGTAAATTTGCCAAACCGTTACAAAATGTTTCGTGTTGCACTTCTCTTCGCCGCAGCTGTCGGTCTGTTGACGCTTGACGACGGCACTGAGATCGCCACTCTGCACTACACCGGAACTCCCACACTTGCGGCACCACTTGAGAATGTGACGGTTTACATGCTCGGCAATGTGACTTGCGATTACGCGTCGTATCCGATGCCTTCAGGTGAGGGCAATGCAGTTTTAGGGTTTGTGGATAACGAGGAAGGTGTGACGTGTGAATTCCCTCAGGATTGGGCTGATCATGCTGCCGGACTGGGGTACAAAGCCTTCGTGATGTTTACGGACAGGGTGAATCAGGAATGGCGCAAGTTCAGCTGCCTTGTGTTCTGGAGCAGAGTGACCAATACGATTCCTGTGATCGAGGCTGTGACTGACGTCGTGCCTGAGTTTATTCGCGTGTTGGATGACTCGAAGCATATCAAGCTCGAGAGTGGCTGGATCATTTCTGCGATTCTTCTTCAGATCGTCTTCGCGGGTTTTTGCGCGATGAAGGTCTACTGCGCGTTCATCAGACTGAGACCGCGATTGCGGGAGAAGTTGAATCCTGCAGCGCTGTTCTTGTGGCTGGAGTTGTTTGCTGCGCTCTTCGGGTTGGTTCTTGACGTGGATTATCTGGGGATCTTTGCGATTTACCCCTTTCCAGTGGTGCAGACGCTGACGACGGTTGTCTTGGTCTTGTGCGCCTCGTCGACGTTCATTTGCTCGGTGTTCCTGAACAGAGTCTTGGTCGAGGCCGGTTATGAACAGGCTCGATCGTTCCACAGAGTGCTCGACGCAGTTCTCTTTGCGTTCTCGATCATCGCCGATCTGATTTACCTCGTCTGCGTGGGCTACTCGATCTCGAGCGCCAACCTCGTGGTCATCGTCTACTCGATGGGCACCGTGTTCTTCCAGTCGTGGATGGGCAGCTCCTTCGTCCGGGCGAAGAGAAAGGTCTTCTCGATTCTCGATCAGGAGAAATCAAAGACCGAGAAGGAAGGACACATTCTGCGCAATCTCTACATCTCCGCGATTCTCATGTTCTTTTACTGCTTGTTCTTCTTCATGATCGGAACTCTCACCTTCCTCGGGAACCTCTTCGCTCTGACGTGCATGCTCTTCGTCGGAATGATCTTGACGCTCTCGCAGCTGTTCCAGGTGATTTCGATCCCGAAACTCGATATTCCTCAGACCAAGACCGGAACCAAGACCGCGACGACTCACAAAAAGTAAAGCGTGCGGCAAAAATTGCAACACTTCTAAATCATAACACTACGATGAACTTCGGTTCGCTTGCAAAACGTCGCAAAATCTGCGTCGAGGCCGTTAACTCCACGTTCGACACTCCGCCCGGCGAGTTATCGAAAGAGCAGATCATCCAGAACTTCTGCACGAGTTTGGAGAGTCTGGAGCGTTATTCTGACGATTTGCAGGAATTTGAAAATAACTTGGATTTGGACAAGTTGGACAGCATTCTGGGCATTGTCCCCGAGAGGAAGTCGCATGATATGACGCATATTATGGACAAACTCGTTTTCGAGTACTTGTACCGCAATGGAAATGAGAGTTTGGCGCAGTTGTTCGCGGAGGAATCGAAGGTCGTTGACGATGAGACCGAGAGGAAGGTCAGATGCGTCAATGAGATGGAGGTGATCCGCGCGAGTTTGCTGAGACGGGAGATTGACGTGTGCTTGAAGTGGGTTGAGAGTCTGGATGTAAATCCGAGCAGTGTCTCGCCTCTGTCGATGTTCTGCTTCAGCGTGCTCCGCATGAAGTTTCTGCGTCTGTTGTTCGAGGAAGACAACCCGCAGGACGCGCTGAGATTCGCGAAGGATCGCCTGTTGGAGTACATGGCGAGTTTCTCGGACGAGGTCAACAAGCTGATGAGCTGCTTCCTGTTCTCCGACGATGTGGAGAGCTCCCCGATCAACAGGACCGCGATTGAGGAGCTGTGGCAGGAATTGTCGGCGAAATTCGTTTCTGTTTATTGCGCTGAGAACAAGATTGCGTCCCAGGATTCGTTGACGACAATGTAAGTCCAGAGGGATGGAAGGTGTGGCGAGAAAGAATGACTGTATTCGAAGTGGCTGAATGCGCGTCAGATACAACTCGCCTAGATTCCAACACCTTCCATCCGCTTTTATTGAACGGTGTGCTAATATCCGCGTTGTAGCTTGAAAGCCGGCACGCTCACCCAGCCGAAGCTGATAAAGTCGTCCAAGTTGCTGAACGTCAAGAAGGATCTCTTCTCAGCGTCGAGCAAGGTCGATGTTCCGATCGATTTGGGCAAGGATCTGCAGTTCCACTCGAGTTTCATCTGTCCCGTGTCGAAAGAGGAGACCTCGGCGTCCAATCCCGCGATCCTCCTCCAATGCGGCCACGTGATCTCCGAGAACGCGATGAAGGATCTGGAGAAATCGTCGCGCACGCGTAACAAGCACTTCAAGTGTCCGACCTGCCCGAATGAGCAAACGAGCAGCACGTCGCGACGACTCTTCTTTTAGCTATAAACCTCTTCGGTTGCAGATGTCACTCAGACGCGAAGTGCTTGATTTGTACAAACAGATGCTGTGGGCCTGCAAGGACTATCCTGGCGGCTACATCACTGCGCGAAAATATGTAAAAAACGGTAAGTACTCATTCTCGACTTGATTCTGACAATGGTCGGTGCAGCGTTTCAGAAGAATAAATCAATGTCGGACAGGGAGGCGATCAGGACAGCGATTGATAAAGGCAAGTACATGCTGAAAGAGCTGGAAGCCACTGTAAAGTTCCACAAGTATCGGCAGATGAAGAAACGCTATTACGACGACGACGACGATGAGAATTTATAAATGGGTTGGTTAACTCGCTGCTGGTTTGATACAGGACAGCTCAAACCCTCCGTAGGTAGAGATGAAGATCGTGGCGAAGGCGAGAACGATGGTGCCCATTTTGAGCGAGTAGTCTCCAAACGGGATATTCAGCGCAAAGAACAGCGTGAGGATCCAAGGGAAGTGCACGCAGATCACTTCGATGAACGTCACCCAGGAATTTGCGTTCGCTTCGCCTTTGGCGCGTTTGTTCCAAAATGCGATGAACGCGCGAGGTTTGAGCAGCGCGTACAGGATCATGAACGGCGTGTCGGCAATGATCAACGAGTTGAAGCATCCCACACAATCGTTCGTCAGGTCGTCTTTGAGCAACGAGGTGACGAACATCATGAAGAGCGTGAAGAGCCACACGCAAAGAAAGACCAGGCACGCGATGAGTCCTCCAATCACGCTCTCGCTGTCGTGCCCGCAGTAGTAGCACTGGTCGCCGTACTGATCGTAGTAGCCGAACTCGTAATCGTCGTAGGTCGAGCCGCAGCAACCATAGCCGTTGAATGCATTGTTGACAGCTGCGAACGCTGCAATGTACATGATCACCGTCGCCGTTCTCGCTAGTGTCACGAGAATGTAGCCTGGAAGGATGTTGATCTTCCGATCGACGTGCTGAACGTCGACAACATCCAGCTGCATGCGATTGACGATGATTGTCGCCGCAGACAGGAAGCACACGGCGTTCAGCACGAAGAGAACGATGTCAAGGTACTCGAGCACGCCTTTGCTCCAGAACTGCATTGCGTTCACCAAACACAACGCAAACACTGCGACGTTCTCGATGGCATCCATGATGTGGAACCAGTTCAGCAACGAAGAATACACGCGTTTGTCCTTCCAGTACGCCTTGGACGACTGGGGATTGTACACAACGTGCAGAAAGAACAGCAACCGACTCGCTGTGACAACCGTCGATTTTGACACATCGCGGAACTCCTTACCCACGAAGAGCGCTGCCTTGAGAGCCTCTTTCGCCAAGATCAGGCTGAAGAACACGATGCCAAGCGTACTCAGCACTTGGAACGTCGTCTTGAAACTCTGTGTGTCGCAGCAGGCGCACGTCATGTCACTGATGAAATCGTGCATGGTCGCAATGTTGCTCACGTCTGTGTCGACCGCGCAATAGCTCCCGTTCGAGCAGCAAAGGAACGAATTCACGTCGCCAGCGAAAAACATCACCAAACGAGCGAGATTCAACAGCAGCACGATCGAGCCAAGTCCAGCCGAAAAGTATTCGAACGATTTCATCGGCGTCGCGTTATTCTTCTTCACTTCAGCCAAACTCGTACCATCGCTGCACTTGTTCTCGTTCACAAGACTCAGCAGCATTCCCTTCACGATCAACAGCGCATTCAGCCCAATCACAACGCAAAACAGCGTCAGATCCAATCCATTCGCGACGCGGAGGAACAGAATCTCCAGAATCAAGAACGGCAAATGACGAAACGCACAGCTCATCATCTGCACTCTGCCAACAGTCACAGCAGATTCATGCTGTCCCGTGTACACTTTAAAGGCAAGTGGTCGGAAAACCACTAACAGAATCCCAAACAGCGAATCACACACCAAAGGATAATGAATCGCATCCAAATTCTTCCTTCTTGCTTCGTTCATCACAATATCCATCGTCGCCACAAACCGCATGAACTCATACAAACACATCACAACTTCAGCCATCACTGCAAACACAAACAGCGCCGTAAATCCGTTCAACGAGGCAATCGACAGAATCGTCGCAATTGCGATTTGATTCAGGATGAAAGACGCTAAATCAAGCAGTGGCGCCGTCTGAACCAAGAGCTTCAGGCCTCCTTTCCTCGCGAGTGCAACAGCCATCGAAAAAGTAACGCCCGTTGCATTCCATTTTTGGAGGAGAGGAAATGACAGAAAAGGTGCGGATTGAAGCGATTGCCGCTGCGCTTGCTGCGTTGGAAGAGAGCGACAAGTGGGAGAGTGAGCGCGAGGATGAAATCAATGTGTTGGTGAAGAAAAATGGGTATGAATTGGGAAATTGTCGATGTTGCTATAACTATGGATCGACGCCGTTTGAGAGCTGGGAGAAGGTGTTTCAGTATCGGGAGTTGCGAGACTATGTCGAGAATGGATTGGAAGAGCGAGTGTATTGTGTGCTTGGGAGTTCAACGGGTTGGATGGTGTTCTATGGCGTTGAGTATTTCACGGGAATCACAGCGGTCGGCGTGGATTTGCTCGAGTCACAAATCGAAGTGTCGAGAGAGATGGTTGAACGATTTGGAATTGAGAATTGTGAGTTTTACACAAAAGATGCGGTGGAGTACGTTCGCGAGCACGGAGCTCAGATCGGTGTTTGTATTGTGAGTTCACTATGCTGGCACAGTGTCGTGAGGTACAACACATTCTACGAACTCTTGCGAACAATGCGTGCTGGAAGTTGCGTGATTGCCTATCACAACGAAGAAATCGACGCTGTCCTCTACGACGAGTGGAAATTTGAATTGGTGCACGAGGTCAAGAATCTCGCCTTCTCCTGGCGCACTCATCCTTCCAGATCACTGTACATCTACCGCAAAGTCAAATCAAGTTCTCGTCTTTCAAAACAAGAGATTATCGCCCAGCAAGCAGAGTACTTACACGCTCTCGAAGAACAAGACGCAGAACACCTCGCAATCTGCAACTTATTCTCGCAGTGAGTAAATCACAAATGCGTCGAGGCTTCAAAGTGCCAATTTTCCCGAAGGATTTCGACTTCAAGTACCACGGCCGCTTCGAGGCCTTGCGCTACACGGTCCTGCTGGGCGTGCCGTTGCTTGCGGCGTATTTTTGGTCGCGTGCCGATTTCAGAGAGCACAATATTCAGCGCCACATCGTGTTCAAGGACCCGCCGCCGATCGAGATGGCTGCCGAGTTGCCGGAGGATGTACAGAGACGTATCGAGGAACGGGCGAGAAATTACGTGCAGGAAGTGAGAAATGCGAAAAATACGTAAATACAGAGTTTGAGAAAGCTGAGTTTTAACCGTCTTCATTGTAACCAGAACTGGCATAAGCACCAAAGGAGACATCTTCGTCGCTGCCTGCCACGACTCCAGAAACAGGCTTGACTTCATTGTCCGCCTTAAGAGCAGCCTTTCTGTCTGCTTCTTCTTTAGCTTTGGCTCTAGCTGCAGCAGCAGCAATCTGTTCAGGTGTAGGAAGTGGGGCCATTGAAGACGAAGGAATGACAGTCACGGGATCTTTAGTAAGACTTGCCAATCTCGTTCTCTTCACTTTTCCTTCGGCGAGGCATACAAAGCACAGGAAACACACGATAAGCATGAGAAGAACCACGTTCATCGTCATCGTCAGGAACTTGTTGCAAAATGCACAAAACCTGGTTGTTGTTTGCTTGCAGAATTGCAACACAAATTGAGATGGCTGCTGAGTTGCCATCGTATCGAGGGATGAAGAATTACGAGCAAGAAAATGCAAAAAATACGTAAAAAACAAGTTTATTCCTTCGTCAAACCCAACAATTGACCAGTGGCAGTGGCAGAGCTTCCGGATGGAGCAATTGTACCTGCATCAGAAACAGCCTTCTTTGCAAAATCAATTGGACTTTTTTGAGCTCCGCCGGCAATAATTGCAGCGACAGCAGCTCCTGAATTGACATCCGCATGCGCTCTGTTGTCTTCGTCGTCTCCAGAGCCAATTTCGTCTTCTTCGCACAATCTCAACTGACCAGTTAAGCTGCTAAGGCAGCAGAATTTGGCCGTGCCGTTGTAATAGTAAAATCCCCCGTATCCCTCTCTGCATTTCGTCTGGTCGAATGGGCTAGCTGCTCTGATACGCTTTACTTTTCCCTCAGCGAGGTACACGAGGCACACGATAAGCATGAGAAGAACCACGTTCATCGTCATCGTCAGGAACTTGTTGCAAAATGCACAAAACGTGGTTGTTGTTTGCAGAATTGCACTTCTGTGTTGCAATGAGAGTCATCACGCTCGCTCTGGTCTTGCTCGTCGTCTTCCTCGTGCTCGCCGAAGGGAGATTGAAGAAGACCAAGTTGGCGGCATTTCAGGTAATTGTTGATGCAGACAAAGCGCGTGGTTCTGCTGAGACGAAAAAGACAGCCGTCAAGCGAATTGAGGTTCAGCAGAGAGCTGGAGATGAGAGTGGAGATGAGAGTGGATACGAGAGTGACTTTGAAGAGGATGACTTTGAAAAGGAGATGGCAGGTACTGTTCTTCCTGTTTCAGCTGAGGTGCTTGCGGCCAGCTCGAAAGATCCTCCTGCTTCGGTACTTGATGAATTCCAACGAAGACGCGATCGTTTCGCAGCACTTTCTCGAGTTGGCGATGATGATGACGAGAGCAATACACTTGCTATGATTCATCCTTTACCAGGTCAACCTGTGCGACTCTCACCTACTGTTGCTGCGCTAGCAGACGTGTCAAGCGCTGCTTCAAGTCCTAAACAAGCTTGGACAGGACACTAAATGACCCATTTTTCCCGCCAAATTTCAAGCCTCTTGTCAAACAATCAGTACAAAGTGACAGAAAGCAGTGTCTGTCAAATTTTGCAACACCAAAGAACAACTACGTTTTGCCTCTGCAACACGAAAAATGACCCTGGCTTTTTGCGTTCATTTGACTATTGTCGTCGAACTATGAACACCTTCCTTTTCGTGCTCCTCGTGATCGCCCTCTGCCTCCTGTCGCTCTCCGAGGCCAAGGCCAAGAGAGTCAGACTGGCTAAACGTGCGGCTGATGCTGTGGATTGCTATGACAACGGAGACGGATATTACTACCAGACCGGGACTAATGCAGCTTGCTGTTGGAATGATGGTGATAATACATTCAGACTCTGCGCTGCGGACGAAGAACAGTCGTATGATCCGGATGCGGATTTATCCGATGCACCGCTCGTGGATCAAACTGCCGGAACATCTTCTTCTGCTGGTGTATCTTCTGTCGGACCTCCTGCTGGACCATAAACCCGGATTTTAAAATAAATCTGTGATTTTGTTTCTAACACAGCTCAAACTGCGCCAAAAATCGACGCCCCAAAATCATAACTTTATCCAAAAGGCAGGGCCTCATGTCGACGGACGCCAACGAGACGGAGGACATGACTGTTTTCATCGAGACTTTACTGAACCAAATGGTACGTGCTCTATCTCCATTTGCTAACTTCTTGTAAAGCAAACGAAATTTGAGACAATGTCCGAAGCGATACTCAGCAGAAGTAACACCACTCTATCTCACACAAGTATGCTAACCGCCTCGATAGTTGATGATATGGGCGCGCGTGTCGATGAGTTAGAAACCAGCATTGCGCAGTTGATGAAAGAGGCAGGAATCTCGCACGAATTGCATGATGAGGATCACGACGGACAGGTTGAAGGCGCTATTGAGGACATGTCCAACTTGGAAATGCAGTAAATGTTTTCCTTTATCCTTTCCTTTATCACCGACGAGACCAACGGTAAATCATAACATGGCCGCCACGGCATTCGACTGGAGCTCAGAGGCGCACAGCATCCAGCGGTCCAAGGACGACGACAAGATGCCGGAGAACTTCGAGGAGTTCGATCCCTCGGGCGAGTTCAAGACCGTGGTGCAGTTCTTCAAAGACGACGACGGACGGACGATTCGGTGCACGCGCAAGTTCCGCTTGGAGAAGAAGAGGACGGCCGTGAAGAAATCCATCAGCGAGAGACGTGGACTGAAGAAATTCGGCAATGTGAATGCGATGGGAATCGAGAAGAATGTGACGTACCCGGATTTTCAAGAGATTCACTTGAAACTCGATGGCGTGAAGCAGGAGGAGAAGAACGAGAGTGATGCTATTATCGCGCAGTTGTCGAAACAGAAGATTGCGCCCCAAGAGCCAGGATTTCTGTTTGCGCAGAGTGAGAGGGCCAGAAAGGAGTTGGGCATGGACGAAATGGCGCACGGCTCGCGTGGACGTCGCTTGGATGATTATCCGACTGTCAAAGTGAGCAACTTGTCGAGCTTTGCGACCGAGGACGATTTGCGCTCGCTCTTTGGCAAATTCGGCTACGTGACGCGCGTGAAGATTGCGCGAAGCAAGAAGAACGACGAGTCGCGAGGCTATGCGTTCATAACGTTCTCCGAGGAGCGCGAGGCCGACAACGCAATCCGAACGTTGAACGGCTACGGCTACGACAACTTGATTCTGAGCGTCGAGAAGTCCAAGTCTGCCGCCGAGTACGCCCGTGAGCGTCAGAACAAAGCACGAACCACTGGCATGAGAAGGCAATAAACTCCTCGTCGTTTTTACTCGAGGTTATCCCCTGCGTCGTCTTGCAGTTGCGAGTTCGTCCTCGTCCTCTTCATCGGTGGACACCGCGAGATGTTCCAGTAACTGAATCAGCGCAGCACTCGACAACGATCCAAGCGATAGTAATGACATCCGCTGATCTTTGATCTTTGGCAAATTTCGCGGTTTCGCAGCACTGCGCAGCATGTTGCCGCTGACACTTCGCAGGGACTGCGCGGGTCTCGTGAAGTGCTTGAAGCTCTGAGCAAAGCCACGATTGAACATGTAAATCACAATTGTGACCGTCTGGTAGGCACGCGATGTGCGAGGATTCTAACTTCCGCTTTCGTCGTCTCGAGGCCTCCGACCTTGAGGAGATCAAGGTGCTGCAGGACCACTTGTTCCCTGTGAAATATTCCGATCATTTTTATAATTCTCTCGTCAATGAGCCTGAGGTGATGATGACCTTGTTGGCCACGGACGAGTGTGACAAACCGATTGGCGTGGTGACGGCCCGAGTGCGTAGAGATAATCCGCGCCTGGGGTATATAGCAACACTTGGTGTTCGCGATGATTATCGTCGTCGAGGACTTGGATCGGAGTTGTTGGAGAAGATGGTCACTCATTTAGATCAGAATCGACGTGTGGAGAGAATACATCTGCATGTGAAATCTGACAATGAGTCCGCGTTGAAGTTGTATGAGAAACACGGATTTACGAAGAAACAGTATCTGGAGCAGCACTACTACTTCGACGACCAGCACCATGATGCGTGGGAGTTGGAGAAATATGTACAAACACCTCCTTCAACGTCAGGACCAAAGTATACGACCTGTGTCTTGCAATGAACCAGGCTTTTTAAGTAAAGAGAAGAATGTTTTCCCCAATACCTGCGGCAATGCAAAGCAAAGCACAGGCGAAGACAAAAATCATAATTCAATGCTCGGCCGACCAAATTTGCAACAGCAAAACATGATTACGTTTTGCCTCTGCAACACGAAAAATGACCTGGAGTTTTGCGTTCATTTGACTATTGTCGTCGAACTATGAACACCTTCCTTTTCGTGCTCCTCGTGATCGCCCTCTCCCTCGTGTCGCTCTCCGAGGCCAAGGCCAAGAGAGTCAGAAAGCGATCTGTCGCTGCAAGCACACTCGACACTGATCTTACAAATGCTGGCTCTACTCTCAGTGATAAACAGGAACCACTTACGTGCTACCTGGGCAATGACAACAAGACTTACATTTACTGGGACTACACCGATGATACGATGACTGATTGGTTCGTGGATCGCTGTGTTGATAATGGCTCTGGAGTTTGGGTAGTTAATGCAGCGCGTGCTCCTCCTTCTGGGCTTTAATAAATCTGAATTCCTCTGACTTTGATTCCTGTCTCTTGCAATGAACCAGGCTTTTTAAGTAAAGAGAAGAATGATTTTCCCAAACCCTGCGGCAATACAAAGCACAGGCGAATCGCACGTTTTGAAGACAAAAATCATAATTCAATGCTCGGCCGACAGTTGTCACTCGGCGCCAGCGGGAAGATTCCTGTGATCAGCCTGCGGCCTTGGTTCGACGGCTCCGCGCGTCAGCAGGTGGTCGACCAAGTCTCGAGCGCATGCAGAAACATTGGGTTCTTCGCAATTGTGGACCACGGCATTGACAATGCAGTGATTAACGATGCGTTCAAGTCCTCCAGAAGCTTCTTCGATCGTCCGGGCGATGAGAAACGCAAGAGCAATATGACCAAGGACTATCCTTATGGTTACGAGGCTGAGGAGACACTCTCGTCGTCGTATGGGACCAAGTTGAATGCGCCGGATTGGAAGGAGACGTTCACGGTGCCGAACTTCAAGATTAAGCAAGCCAAGTGGCCTGAGAACGACAAGCGCTTCAAGAAGGACATGTCGCTGTATTTCGAGGAGATGGGCGAGTTGGCGTCGAATTTGATGCGGATCTTTGCGCTGTCGTTGAACCTGCCGGAACTGTGGTTCGAGGATAAGATCGATAAGCACAATTCGGCGTTGCGCTTGCTGAATTACCCCGAGCAGACGCACGATCCGTTGCCCGGACAAATGCGCGCGAGTGAGCACACGGATTATGGGAGTTTGACGATTCTCGCCATTGAGGATTTGCTTGGCGGACTGCAGGTCAAGAACGTCGACGGCACGTGGCAGGACTTCCCGGTGCCGAAGAAGGCGAGCGACATGTTCGCCATCAATCTCGGCGATTTGATGGCGCGATGGACGAACGACAAGTGGAAATCGACGCCGCACCGCGTGATGAACTCGCCAAAGGGGAACAGCTCCCGTCGCCTCTCGATCGCCTTCTTCCACAATCCGAACGAAGACGCGATGATCAAGTGCATTCCGTCGTGCATGTCCAAGAATCAACCGGCAAAGTACCCGCCGATCACTGCTGGCGAACATCTCTACAGCAAACACTTCAAGGCAATGGACATGGACGATAAATGAGTTGCCGCCAAAATTCCGTCAATAATCAGTACACTTTCGTGCAAAATGCCGGACACGGCTCCTCCAGCAGTGATCGTCGTGCTCGAGAAGGCGGGTCTCGAGATCGTCAAGAGCAAGAAGGGCTACGAGCTGCTTAACGCCGAAGACCACAAAGCTATTCTGGGCAAGTTCAAACGCAATCCCTCGGAATGCCGACCGGATATTGTGCATCAAGTGCTGCTTGCATTGCTGGATTCCCCTTTGAACAAAGCCGGCAAGCTGAAGGTCTATATCCACACGACGAACAATATTCTGATCGATGTGCATCCCTCGATAAGAATTCCGAGAACGTACAAGCGATTCGCGGGCCTGATGGTGCAGTTGCTGCATAAACTGCAGATTCGCGCCGCGGAGTCATCGCAGCGACTGATGAAAGTGATCAAGAACCCGATCACGCAGCATTTGCCTTCGGGATCTATCAAGATCGGCACGTCAGTGCAAGGCAAGTTGGTCGAGATCGACACGTACGTCGAGCAGTTGCCGAAGGACCGCACAATCGTCTTCCAAGTCGGATCGCACGCCCACGGCCCCTGCGACGTTGAATGGACAGAATCGAAAATATCCGTGTCGAGCTACCCTCTGAGCGCGGCTGCAGCAGCATCGAGGATCCTCACCGCGTTCGAGAAGAATCTCGGCATTTTATAAGGCGTGGCGGCAAAAACGCGCCTTGATCACATGTTTCGCATAAAGTTATCGTTTGCTAGCTTCCACAATTCGTCATGGCGGAAGGACACTTGCGGAGTCTGCAGGACGACTACTCCTCGCTCTCGACGAGTCTGGGCTTGAAAATCTCGAAAATCTCAGCGTCGAGCGGCAACACCAAGCAGCAGCTGATCACTGCGGCGTACAATCAGGTCGAACAGATCTACAAGCTGATAGATATAATGGATCAGGAGCTGGCGGATAACCCGAGACTGAAGAAGAAGTACGGTCCCGTTGCGCAGAGAATCAAAGCAGCCCACGATGATCAGCGAAATCAGCTGGATGGAGTGGCCGGACATAAGACGTCAAGTCAGCAGAGTTCAGTCAGACAGCAGTTGCTGGAGGCGCATGAGTATCATGATAACATTGATGGTCACTTGTTGACCACGAGACGTGTTTTGGCCGAGAGCGAGACGATTGGAGTGAATGTCACGTCGGGATTGAGAATGCAGCGCGAGCAACTGGTCAACACCAGAGATATGCTAGAAGACGCCGATGAAAGCTTGAGTCGCAGTCAGATCACCCTGCGTCGCATGAAGAGAAGGTTGATGACTGACCGATGCACGCAGTTCTTGATCATCACCGTCGAGTTGGGCTTGATATCTCTGATCGTGTACCTCAAGTGGTTGAAATAAATTTCAAATTTCAAACGTGCGGCAAACCTTCAAATCTCAAACCTCAGCTGCAATTCTGAATTCCGCTGTTCTCGTGAATGGTAGGTGGATGAGATGGGTGCTGATGCGTATCGGATCGAATCCTATTCATTGGAAATGCACAGAGAGCGTTTCGCTCGAAGATTTCAAATTTGAAATTGTTGGGAACGATTGACGGACCAGAGCACGGATTATTGCGAGGCGAAGCAGGAGAGAAACGATCAAACGTCAGATATGAAACTGCGCGGCAAATTCAAGCGTTTCAGAAATTTCCGTTACTTTACGTCAGTTACATTTTTCCAGCAATGAGCTCTGACTTCAGCGATGCGAATTCCGTGCAGGACTTGGTGTTGGTGCAGGACATCACTGAGAACGCGGTGCACACGGTGCTGAAAACGCGATTTTCAAATAACCTGATTTACACGTACATTGGACCGGTGCTGATTTCGCTGAACCCGTTCTGTGCTATTCCTGGGTTGGTTGGGGTGAATGTCATGCAGTTCTACAGAGATAAGATGTTGCATGAAAACCCGCCTCACGTGTATGCAATTACGGATATTGCGTATTTCAGCATGTTGAAGGATCTGCATAATCAGTGTGTGATCATTACGGGCGAGTCGGGATCGGGAAAGACAGAGGCCAGTAAGATCCTGATGGCCTACATTGCGACGGTGTCTGGAAATTCGTCGGAAATGACGCGAGTGAAGGATCGATTGCTGGATTCCAATCCGATTCTGGAGTCTTTCGGGAATGCGAAGACGCTGAGGAACGATAATTCGTCGCGATTCGGAAAGTACTTGAACATATGCTTCAATATCGAGGGATTGCCCGTTGGAGGAATGATTCAGACCTACATGCTCGAAAAGACGCGTGTGGTGAATCCCGGGAAGGGAGAGAGGAACTACCACATCTTCTACCAGATCTGCAGAGGGTCGAATGACGCGATGAAGAAGAAGTACAAGATCCAGAACGTGGAGTTCTACAATTACCTCAACAAGTCGGGCTGCGTCGACAAGAGAGTCAACAAATCCGAGGCCGATAACATCAAGGAAGACCAAGCGGATTTCAAAGAGAACATGGACGGAATGAAGGGCGTCGACATTCCAGAGCAAGTCGTTGATTCGATCCTGAAAATCGTGTCGGGCGTCCTGTGGATCGGTCAAATCGAGTTCAAAGCCTTCAAGGGCGACGTGGACGTGGCGATGCTGAAGAGCAACGAGCCGCTGGAGGTCGCAGCCGAGTTGCTGGAAGTGTCGCCTGTTACTCTGGAGAAAGCGTTGATCAAGCGGCAAAAGCAGGTTGGCAAAGACTGGGTCGAAGCGAACAACGACGTGGAGCGCGCGTTCGGGATCCGAGACTCGCTTGCCTCCGTGATTTACCAGCGCCTCTTTGAATGGCTCGTCACCGTCATGAACAAGGCCATCGATCCTTCGGCGGTGAAGAAATGGTGGGGAATCGGCGTGCTCGATATCTACGGCTTCGAGATTTTCGAGTCCAACAGCTTCGAGCAGTTCTGCATCAATTTCGTGAACGAGAAGCTGCAGCAGCTGTTCATCGAGAAAACGCTGAAGGAAGAGCAGCAGGAGTACGCCGAAGAGAAGATCCAGTGGACTGAAGTCGCCTACTTTGACAACAAGGCCGTGTGCGAGCTGATCGAAGGAACGGGAAAGAAAGGGCCGGGAATCATCACGCACCTGTGCGACACGTGCGATTTCCCGAAGGGAGACGACAAGCTGTTCTTGGAGAAGATTACGCACGAGTTCAAGGGCAACCAGTTCTTCAAACCGGGCGGCATCAAGCTGAAGCTGCCGTCCTTCGTCATTTTGCACTACGCAGGAGAAGTCGTTTACGGCGCGCCGAATTTCGTGGCCAAGAACAAGGACGAGGTCACGTCCGACCTGTTGACGCTGATGGAAGCCTCGAAGGACCCTGTCGCGAAACTTATCTTTCCTGAGGGCGAGGCAGAAGCGCGTGGACGAAAGAAGCCTCCGCTTGCAGGTCGCCAGTTCGCGACGCAAGTGCAGAGTTTGGTCGACACGTTGACGGCGTGCTCGCAGTACTTCATCCGTTGCGTGAAGTCGAACGACATGAGAAAGCCGATGGGCTTCGACGATGACCTGGTCCGGCATCAGATTCGGTACTTGGGTCTTCTGGAGAATATCAAGATCCGAAGAGCGGGTTTTGCGTTCTCGCTCAAGTTCGAGAAGTTCCTCTTTCGCTATCGCATCTTGAACAAGGACACGTGGCCAAACTGGCCAGGCGCTGCGCAAGATGGCGCAGTGCACATTGTTGAAAATATCGGCATGAAGTGCACGTTCCAGTGCGGAGTCTCGAAGATCTACTTCAAGGAGCCGGAGATCGTGTTTTTCCTCGAGAAGAAGCGCGAGATTGCGATCGATCGGGAGGTCAGGAAGATCCAGGCCAGATTCGCCGGAATCCCGTACATGGTGTGGTGGCGCCACTACCGAGCTGCACGAAAGCTCCAGGCATTCTGGAAAGGGGCGGTGCTTCGCAAATACTTCGTTGCCGAAAGACAGTCGCGCATCATCCTCGCGTACTGGCGCACGAAGTGGGTCAAGTTGAAGATGAAGTTCGTGTTTGCGGGCATCATTGTGCAGAAGTACTTCCGCAAGGCGCAGGGCGTTTCGTTTCGAAGGAACTACAAGGCCGCAACAAAGCTCCAGGCCTACTGGAGAATGAGCAGTCAGCGTCGATTCTGGAGTGTCTATCGAACTGCGAGCGCATTGCAGGGCTACTGGAAGGGCGGCGAGATTCGCAATTTCGTCGATTTGGGAAACACCCAAGCCACACTGGCGGCGTATTGGCGCAAGCGCGCAGTTGTAGAGTTCCGCAAGGAGTTCGATACGGCCTCGTATCTCATCGCATCGTGGCGAGAGCGCGAAATGAAAGCGTTCAAGCACGAGCACGATGTGGCCTCGAAGTTACAGGCGTTTTGGAAGGGCGCCTGCGTTCGTCGCTGGCAGAGGGAGTTCAGGGCTGCGACGCAATTACAGGCGCGGTGGAAGGCGTACGAGCAGAAGAAACTCAGGCGCGAGTACAGATTGGTTTCTGTATTGCACGGCGCGTGGCGGAAGAAAATGCTTGTGGATCATTACCACACGTACCGCAAGTACTCGGCTGTTCAGACGATTTGGCGCACGCGAGAGATTATCCTCTTTCGCAAGGAGTACAAACTGACGTCTCGCATGCAGGCGGCGATGAAGACGAAGGAGCTGATGAATTTCGTGAAGACGCACTACATTGTGAACAAGATCCAGGCCGTGTGGCGAACGAAGATCCGCAAGCACTGGTACGACGAGTATCGCGTTGCGTCGACGATCAATAAGGTCGCCCGAAAGAAGTACTGGATGCGATGGATCGATTCGTACCTGGTCATCAGCACGATCCAGAACGCTTGGCGGGCCTATGCAACGCGAACGTGGTTCCGAAAGCACCTTGCGCTCCGTAAAATTCAAGGTCTGGTCAGAAAGCACCTGGGAACGACGTCGTGGAAGAAGTACAGAGCGGCGCGTACAGTCCAGGCGATGTACAGAGGGAGCGTGTTTAGATCTTGGCTGAGCGCCTACCGAAGCGCGACGGTGCTGCATACCTCGACGAAACGATTTCTTGCGAGACGAGAGTACCGACGCACTATGGCGTGCACGAAACTCCAGGCAGTGTATCGCATGCATGTGTACAGGACGTGGTGGATCGAGTACCATCGCGCGCGACACCTGCAAGCCGGAATGGCGGGAGCATGGATGAAGAAGAAGTTCATTCTGGGCAAGTCGGTGTTCATCATCAACGCGTGTCTCATGGGATTCATCTGGCGACACTACTTCGTCAATCACAGTGCTGCAGTCACGCTGCAACGCAACTGGAGGCGATACACGCATGCGCGAATGTTCAACGAAAATCAAGCTGCTGTCAAACTGCAACGCGGATACCGAGCGCTTGTGTGGAGCGGGCTTTACAGACGCGAGCACGCGGCAGTGGTGATTCAGAGCAATTGGAAGTCTTACATGCAGCACTCGATCCTCGTTGAGAGGGATGCGGCGAAAGTGATTAGATGGAGCTTCAAGATGATCTACTTGCGCCACTGGTTCGTGCGCGAGATGTCAGCCACCAAGATTCAGAAAACGTTCAGGATGTCGAAATGGCGCAAGATGTTTCTGCGATACGAGGCCGCGAAGCTCATTCAGACGAATTTCCGAAGCTCGTTCTATCGTCGCAGGTTTACGCGCTACGTCAACGCCAAGAGGATCCAGGCTCTGGCTCGCAAGTTCCTCCTGTCGAAGTTTTACAAGACGAACAAGGCTCAGCGCAAGGTGCAGGCGAAGTTTCGCACACTGCTGTATTTCAAGGCCCTCAAGGACTCTCCCGACGAGAAGGAGGCGACGTACCTAAACAACTGGTACCCTGACGTTGGAGCCATGTGTTCTGGCTACACCTGCGTCGCGCCGACGCCGTGCTCGTTAATGTAGAAACAAGTTTATAAATGCACAATTTCCCCAGGATTGAAAATGCGGTGCAACGCGTTGCCTCCTCTCTTGAACGTGAAGAGGTATCTGTCGGCCGGGACCTTGGTGCCGATAAACTTCTCCGCCTGTGCAATGCGCCACACGCCGACGCTCTTTTGAATCCAGAGCCGGACACTTTCAGACGCGAAGCGAACCAAATGGTCACGAAGAACGCGATCCGCAAGCGAAGCCTCCCCCGAGTTCGCGCATCTGAACTGCCGATTCCCGAATCCGATGCAAGCGTCGACGCACGAGACGGCCTTGCAGTCCTCGAGCAATTGCCAAAACGCTGTGGATTCGTTGAGGATTCCTACGCGGAAATTCGTCACAATGAGGAACATCGACCCGTTGTTCAGGGTGACGGTATCCACAACCGACTCCTGGACCGCATCGTACGCGGAAATCGCGCCGCCCTCGTCGAACTGAGTGAGCCACAACTGATCCTCTTCAGAAACGGTGATCAGCTTCCGAGCATCGCGGAAATCAGTGATCTTCGCTCGAATCCCATCCAGACTCTCGAGATCGAACGCAGTCGAGACGGCGCAGCACTGGATCTCGCTGTTGACGATCGCCGAAATCACGAAGCTTCGCGAATTGTTCAGAAACTCCACGATATCCTGGTATCGGCACAGGAGGGATTTGTTGGTCACGATCACTCCGTCGACTCTGAAGCAAAACACGAATCTCTGGTTGGTCAGGATGATCGAGATTGTTTCGCTGCCTTCCTGGCTCTCGACGTGTCTGAAGTCCAGCACAACCTCCTTGTCCAGGTGCCGCGACGCGAACAGAGCCTCCATCTCTTCCAGCGTGGCCATCATCTGCACCTGGCTGCTGGCGTAAGGCAAAACCTCATTCTCGTAAATCACGCGGCGCGGTCGATATCTCGTCAGTGCCCTCGCCAACGAGACACGGTGGGGCTTGCGGCCGTAAACACGACTGACGCAAGTCAACAGGTTTCTCGAGGCCTTGACCGTCTCGTCGACCAACGTGCTCGTTCCTCGCGCAATGCCCTTCGGAATCTCCTTCGGCCCGGCGATAATGCCTTTGACGGGCTCCTGGATAAAGCTGACGATTCCAGATCCCAGCCCATGCACAATCTTGACCGGCGTGCCCACGATCTTCAGCGAGCCAATGACTTCGAAGATCTGATTCGTGAGCTGCTTCTTGTAGAACATGACGAGCGGGTTCACCAGCGTGTGCTCGTTGGCAACGACGTCCTTGATCTCAATCCCGCTCACGCTGATCCGCGATTCTTCGATCTCGCCAAACTGCGACACTAGACGCTGCACGGCCTGCACCGTCACTGGCAAGTGCTTCGACACTTTCTCCTCGGGAAAGTAGTTCAGCGTGATCACGAACGGATGGATCTGCAGCGACCCGAAGTAGAACTGCTTCGAATGACCCATTTTCATCGCCGTGTCGACCAGCATCTCGAAGCTCAAGTCCGGAAGATGCGCGATTGGTTTCGCCTTTCTTCGAAGGTAGATCGAGCGGAAGTACGCAGTCAGGTCCGTGACGAGTCCTCGTTCGATGTTGAGACAGAGTTCCTGGCACATGATGGACGCCGAGTCCAAGCGCACGAGATTGTCCTTCGAATCCACAAGCGACGCGCTCACCAGCAACGCAGGACTCGCCGTCTCGAAGCCGGCAAACACGACAGGGTACTGGCAAGCAACGCTCTGATTGTCGAACTGAAAGGACTTGATCTGGAAATCAACGCGGGAGAACGTGCCGTACCGTTTCAGCGCGAACTGCGTTCCAGAGAAGCCGAAAAGCGCAAACTCCTCCAACGAGCCAGAATCGAGCTGACGAATCAAGCTGAACGCCAGATCAGGAATTGCCACCTCCAAATCGAATCGCTTCTTCTCATTCGTCAAATCCAGCGTCAGCAGCGACAGGGAGAGCTCGCCATGCGAGAAGGAAATCGGAATTCCCCCGACGTTAGCGAGCGGAATTCCAAACGACGCGATTTCTGCGAACTTGTCCTTCGGATTCAGGAGCCGGAACTTGATGGCGCCGCTCATGACATCGTCGTGGAAGAACCGAATGGAAGACGCAGAACTCAGTCGGAACTCGCTCGATTCACCAGAGCGCACAAATTCTCTGGTTGTCGTCGTAGCTTCTGATCCGCAATGCACCGCCACTTGCAATACAAGCTCCTTCATCTTGTCATCGAGTTCGCCCGTCCACTCAAGCCTGCCAATGGATAAGACGTACTCTCGTGGAACCAACACCGGATCCGACGCCACCTCAAGCGTCTGCAGCTCTGGATAGTTCAGCAGCAACTTCTCGCGAAGCCCAATCTGCCGAATTAGGAAGTTGACGCGGTCGAACTTCTCCAGTCTTGAGTTCGTCTCGCGAATCAAGTCTGTGAACCCGCATTTCACGTGAATGCGACTGTTCTGGACTTTAAACCATCTGTTCACCAACCCAGACTCGGGCAGTTCCTTGACAGGAATGCGAAACTCTTCGTAGAGGGAGTTCTTTCGCATCTTGTTGACGAGAACGACTTTGAACACAACGTCCTCCACAGTTTCGGCTTCGGAGCATTCAAACAGAACGAAATCATTGATGTAGACAGTGCCTCCCGCGTACGAGAATGACTTGGATTTCTTGCTTTGCTGTCCGAACGTGCACGAGCAGAACAACGTCTGCGTCTTCTTCGCCGGATCAACCTCTTGGATTTCCGAGAACTTGGCGAGAAAGTACTTCGTCTTTTCCTTCAGCTGAAGCGAATTCTCAGAGATCTGCTCCGTGAGCTCGGCAATGCGGCGCACATAGAGCTGCTTGTGAGCGTTGATATGATCTTGAGAATGGAAGAAGAACCGCTCCAGCTTCGGGTCGCACTCGGTGATAAAGAATCTCAGGTCGCCATTCTTCGGCTGCAAGACGTACAAGTAAATAACCAGATTGTCCGCCAGTCGAAAAGCGTTGAGCTTCTGATACTCATTCGATACTTGCAACTTCTCGGTTTCAATGTCCACCATGAACTCACCCACTCTCAGCTGCAGCGTCTTCTTGCTGCGATAGTTGTCCCACACGTACTTCAGACTCTGTCCAGCCTTCAGGCTTCGGTAATCGAGCGTATTGACCTGGCGAAAGAACACCTCGTCAAACAGCGAATCGTTCTGAATCGACACGGGAACGAGAGTCTTTGGGAGGGCCGCGAGTTTCAGCACGAGATTGTAATTCGTCACTGCCACCGTCATCAACGCGTATCGTGACTCCTCATTCTTCGCCGACTTGAAACTCAACGGAACCGAGCAGGGACTGTCAATCTCAACGGGAACTGACCACTGCGAGTAGATCTGCTCGTTCTCTCCCCGAATTCTCAGGCGGTACAAATTATTAGCGTCCTCTGCTCTCGGCACAAACAGAAAATCATTCGCATTGTAACATCCCGATTTCAACGAGAGGATCAAGGCGCTGTTGTGGTACTGCTCAAACTGGATCTCGTATCCCGCGAATTCGTTGACGACAATCATTCTCGGCGACAGCGTAAGCAGCTTCGTGTACTGATTCAGAGCCTCGATGTGAATGTTCAGCTTCGCAACCGCCTTCCCGTCGGACGACTCGATGTTGATTCCGTCAGAATCATCAACGGCATCCAGCGAATACGGCGCAGACCATTCCCACTTCTTCTTGTCTTCAGCTTCCAGCGTAAAAGAAATCAACCGATGCGCCTCGATGTGAGCGTCAGGCTCCGAAAACACCACGAGCTCGTCCTTCGCAACAGCGAGCTTCAATTTCTCGACTTTGGCCAACACGGTTTGATCCAGCAGTGAACGGATCCAGTAGTCTGCGTAGATGCCGATATTGCCGCGATTGAAGTCGAGAATGAACGAGTAGGACGCAATATTCACCCTTGCGACACCAGAATCGTCAATGCGAACCGATTTCGACCAATCGTCCTTCATCATGACGGCGATAAAGATGAATTCGTCCGGTTTCATCTCATACACATCTTCTGCGCTCTGAAATGACTCCAGCGTCACGATCTTCTCCTCCGACTTGTTCGACACCTTGATCGTCAACGCGCTCGGCAAGTAATTGGTCACGCGCGCGACAGGCGACAAAATCAAGGCCTTCATACCCGCCTTGTCGGTCATTTGGCATCGGCAAAACCAGGACGACGGCTCCTCCTCACTGGTGCTTTTGCAGAAGTAGTAGAACGGCGACGAGCTCTCAAAATCAACGACCACGCGTTCCGACTCGTACGCGTACTCCAACGCCGGCTGCAGAATCAAATTCTTCTGCGCTGCCGCGCAAAACGACAGAGGCAGCCAGAACTTACCCTTGTCCTTCTCGACAACAGCGTTCGGAGAGGCGGTTGGCAGGAATATATCCGCGTGCGTGTTGTTGTAAACGCAGCAGCCCGAGTGCAGTTCCAACTCCAGGTGCTCGCCTGCAAATCTCAACGTCACGTGAAGCTCAAGGATCTCGCCTCGCTTGGCCTTGGAAATCAGCTTCAGAACACGCGTTCCTTCTCTGCGGAAATCGACTGGCTGCAGCGTAGACCAACCGCCGTCGAGAGCGATAAATCGCGCGGAGCTGCTTGACCACTGACGTCTCGAATACGGCGCCATGCTCAAATCAGGCTTGGCGCCCAAACTCTCGACAAACGTCACGCTTCTCTCGGTGAAATTGGTCACGGTAATCGCCATCAGCGATTCGCCAACCACAGCCGTCGAGAGCGTTTCCGCAATCTGGTTCGAGACATCGACCGTAACAGGAGTCACGAAGTTCACCGAGGCAGAGCTGAGCAGGCGATCCGAAAACGAGTGATTGTACGCGATCTCGACGACTGTGTCTTCAAACACGTTCTCCCACTTTCGCGAAACCATGTTGAAGAAGTACATTCCCGTCGCGAACTCTCCCTCGATCATGTACTCCTCACCGAGACAGTGGCCGCTGACGAAGTTCGGCTTGAGATGTGCGCGAACGGCGTTCATTCCGTGCACTCGATACTCAAACCGAATGCCCTCCACAGCAAGGGTTGTCGTGAAATCTTTCGGAACTGAAACCAGTGCTCTCCGTTCTGTGCTATCCAGCGTTTTCTTCTCCTTCAGAGCACGCTCGGCCTTGGACGCCAAATCTAGAAGCTCCTTGTCATCGGCCGCGATGTCGCCGAACTGCAGCAGCGTTCTCGAGTTGAACAAGTTGCGAAAACTGCTCAAGAACTTCGCCATCATGAATACGTAGCTCTGGAGCGCCGAGATCGACTCCAAATTCAACAGCACGTCAAGCTCCGAAAGACGGATGTCGATTTTGAAGGCCTTCACATCCGGAAACACATCCGATTCCAAGTTCTGCTCCAGAACGAAATCAAATGCCGTCGGCGCGATGAGAAACGAAGTTTGTCGCTCATCCTCGTCCTTCTCCTCGATTTCTTTCGCGTGCTGCGCCACGGAAAACTCTTCCATGCCGACCTGGACGAGCGAATCTCGGAAGAGCACGCCGAGCGCAAACGACAGAATCCAGCTTTCGTCTTGCTTGTACTCGATGTTCGTGAGCACTTCGAGGTTCACCTTCACATCGTCGTACGACTTGAGATCGATGAACAGCTTGGTTTTCCGGAAACTGGCCGCAATGTCAGTCATTCGCACGTAGATCTTAGGCAGCGTCGACGAAATATCGAGCAACGTCGTTTTGAATTGGCTGAGCACATCGGCATCGACTTCGAATATCTGGAAGATGTTGCCCTCCATAATTTCGAAGAAGAATTCGTAGTCCAATTTGCTTGCAGCGAGGTACACCTCCGGAATCTGAACGCGTCCCACCGCGTCCTCGAGTGAGAGACTGAGATGATCAATAGCTCCAATCACGCGGTACGTAAATCGATCTGAGCCGATGCGAAGATTAAGCGCGGACAGCTCAATCAAATCCTCCGTGGCCAACACGTTTCCAGGACTGAACACGAGACTCATGCCGTCCGTGATCAGCGAAGGAAAGATGATGCGCGGACTGAGCGCGAATCCTCGGAATGAGATCGTCTTATCGTCAGGGAAGATGAATCGCTTGAGAAAGGCCATGAGTCCGCGCTTAAGGATGGAGAAATCGATATTTCGCACGAGCGTCAGCAGTCGCTTGTGGAATTCGTCGAAGAACTGTCGCATCTTCTCGAGAAACGCAACGACGATCTGCGCAGCCACGCGGTTCACACGAAGCGAGATTCGGCGCTCGGTCGAGTCCTCGATATCTCTGATCTTGAGTCCAATCAGCGGCTTGGTGTCTCCGAACACAATCAGGTTCCCGGCCCGACCATCGCACCACTGTCGGAGTTCGTGCACTTTCCAGACGAGAGGACGGCTTGACACAAACCCTTTCAAGACGTAGTGGTTCGCGTGGTGCTGATCAACCGAGTAATCGCGCACTGTGACGTTCTGGACAACGTGGAAGGAGTTCTGCAATCCTCCGCCAAAATGATACTCACCCTTGATGAACAGGATCTGCAGCGAACAAACGGGATCATTCGCCTCTCCAAAGAACAGGTCGATGTCGTTCATTTGGTAATTCAACACGAGATCGCGCTCGATATCGTACTCCATCTCCTCGGTGGTCGTAATGATCTCGTCCTCAGTGTAGATCTCGGTCGCCACTCCCGAAAACAAGTCCTTGTACGTCATCAGCACGGACGAGACGTATGCCAGGTTCTTGGCGTTCATCGTGATGTTCACGGATCCCAGCATGATGTCCATCGACGAAATCTCCATCGCGCTCTCCTTTCTGAAGTGCAGAAACGCCGGCTCCGAGCTGTTGTCCACTGAGTCGGTCGAGAGCACGGGCGAGCACTTCAGGAGATTAATATCGCTCAACTTGACGCGAATTCCGACAATATCGACCTCGGAAACCGTTCGATCGTTCAGCACGGTGATCAGGTAGTTGATACCGTCTAAAACGAGCACCAGATTCTCGCTCATCGCCTTCTGGGGCTCAACGAACATCATCGACACCGACTTCAAGTTCCAGAACAGCCGAAACACCGGCATCACTTGCTGGTTCACGCCGTTGTTCCGCGCAAACGATTTCAACGATGTGTTCGTCGCAAACAGCGATTTGATGCCGACGAGCAGCGTCGACGCGAGATCCTTGCGAATAAACACCTGGAGCGGCTCCGTGTGCTTAAGAGTCAGCGTGAACTCAATCCGCGTCACATCGACCTTAATCAGCCAGTTGTGGATCTCCGAAATGATCGGCAGCTTCTCGCCCGTGCGGGACATGGTGTAGATCTCGAACGTCTTGATCTTGAGCGGGACCGACTTGACAAGCAGCGTATTGCTCATGTCCAGAATATCGGGTCTGCACTCCAGCTCTTCGACGCGCACCATGACATCGTTGGCGCTCTCCTCGTTCGACGTCAAATTGAACGTGAGTCCCTTGAGCTTCACGTAGAGCGACAGGGACTTGGTTTCGGTGACGAGCACGGCGGAGAAATTGCGCGCTCTTTCCAGCAAGTTATTCCTCGAGAAGCTTTGCAGGAAAAAACTTGGCTGTCTCTTTCGCGTTGCCGCGTCAGCTTCTGGCGTTGCGAAGAACCCGCTCAGATCCTCGAGGAGGCCTTTCGGGACGTGCACGTTGACAGTTTCTGTCACCAGCAAGTTCACGAGATAGATCGTCCCCGACTGATGATGCTGTTTGTAGTCCAGACCGAACAGTGGGACGTTCAGATCTGGCGAGGTCGTGTGCGACACGATCGCCACGGACTTCCCAAGCGCTTCGCTGAAGTACTCGACGCTGATCGCTTCAAACATCGCGCCAATCTCGAATCGGACCGCCACGTCCTGCTTGAATGTGAAATGCAGCTGATTCATGTCGATGTCGACCGAGAACTCCTCGCCCTGCAAAGAAATCATGCACCACCAAATGTCGAAGTACCCGTCGATCGTTCGCGCAGACGGCACATTCTCCAGTGCCTCGTTTCGAAGACGGATGATGCTATCGTACGAGAGTTTCTTCTCAATCGTTTTGATTTCCTGCACAACTTCATCGGTCTTCTTGCCTTGCACGAACTGCTTGTACGCTTCGACGTAGTGAGCCAAATCCCCGTCCTCCACATCCGTCGGCCGTTCCGGCGCTGCAAACCCGAGCAGAGACGACAAAGAAGACGCCACCGTCCAGCTTTCGCGGGTGAATTTCAGCGCAAGACACTCGGACTGCACCGAAAACGAGAGCCATGGAATATCCTTGTTAACCGCGATGTCGCGGTTAAAGTCCAAGTCGAACTTCACCTTGTTGCTCGACTTGTCATCCAGGATTGAATAGCCAGCTGAAGCGAATCCCTGATATCGCGCTCGCACCTGAAACGGAGTGCTGGTCTCCAAATCAAACGTCACTGGATAGCTTGATGTCGAGAGAAATGCCGATATTCCGGAAAGCGCCAACGACTTCTTGACCGAACGCCCGGATGCTCTGTCCGGCATATTGCTGACCGGTTGGATCACGTCAAAGAACCCAGGCGATTCCTTCTCCTTCTCCTCGTCCTCTTCTTTCAACGTCGTCATCGTTTTCGTGTCAAGCTCGTCGCCGGTTCGAAAATCCTCATCGAACTCGCGCTCCAAGATCTTCAGGTCCGACGTGTCGATCTGCGCATCGAATGTGTCAAACGCGATCTCCTTCGTATCTTCGTCGTCATCGTCCAAACCTGAAATGTGCACTGACTTGGTGATTTTCTTCCCAATCGCGGTTGTCGCTTTCTGGACCACATTGAAGACGTCGAGCTTGTCCATAAACACGGCTTCTTCCATGTTGAACGTCACAATGGCGATCTTGGATCCCATTTCCACTTCGAGGATAACCGTCAAATCCTTCACATTCACCTGCAATCGCTCAATGAATTCCGAGTCAAACCCGAGTTTCTCCGTCGAATTCGCCAAATGATAGTCCTCCCACTGCTGCAGCATCTTCTCCTTCACATAATTCGCTTCCCAATCATCCAACGACTGATCACTCGTCTTAGTCTCCCTATCCTTGCGCTCATCATCCTTGTCAGCCACAAACCTTATAATCACCACAATCGACTCAATATCGACTCTCAAAGGCGATTCTGAGAAATTAGCCCAGTTCACATTAATCACTGCGTTATGGATCACGCCATACTTCACACTGAGACTCGATGGGAGCGATGCGTTGATCTTTTCCAAATTCAACTTCAAATGTGAAAACGTCGTGATTGCGTTCCACCCATCTCGTTTCAACGACTCAATCTCGTCCCCTTGGAACAAGAAGATGCGTGGCATCCATCGCTTGATCATGGACTTGCCCCATTCGAACAGCGCTGCCTTCATCCTGCTCTGACTGTTTCAATTGTGTGCAATGTTGCATCGCTCGCCTACCAAGTCTCTGAAAATTTGATTTTGGCGCGCAATTAGGCTGGCGCGCGAAGTTTTAGGTGGTTGCTTATGCGCATTGAATTAAATTGGACACTTGTTCACTGTGCTGACCGTTTCTTTCCGACCAGTCGTTTCAAATGATGTGGCCTTTGATTGCCTCTCTCGTGGCCGTGCGTTGCTCCAGGATATATCCTCAGGATGGCGGCAGTCCTGTTTCCTTTAAAGCGTTTCTACCTGGTCCTCAAGCGTGTTATGGACCGCAGTATGGAGCGTTGAAGTTCGAGAATGTGAGTGTGACGAGTTTAGATGATTCGGTGGATTTATGTGGATCAGAGGGCATTCCAGAAGCGAGTGGAGAGATGATTTTGATAAGTTACATCAATCCAAGTTGCCAGGATGAAATAATCACGAAGAACGCTGCTTCGAAGGGATACAAGGGATTGATCTACCTTGTCTCGTACTGCTTTGACGATCGATCTGCGGGGCAATGGGCAAAGACACTCTACTTTGGCTGCAAATCGGTGATTCCGTTGTATGTCGCGAGAAGCGATTCAGAACTGCTCAGCTTTCGGAACGAGGATTTTCGCATTGATCTGGAGGCTGAGGACAATCCTGCTCTGACTGAATTTGATGTTTTCGGATGTATTCTTGCAGTGATCTCGGTGATTGTGTTCTTGGGGAAATTGATGTTTATTCTGCAGCTTTGCAAGGCACTGCTGGCGCGCGGCTTCGTATTCAACCTCGGCGTGGTTGTCATGGTGAACGAAGCAATTCAAAGCATCTCGGGGCTGATCCTGTTGGGAGACATTTCGAATTACTTTGCGCTGTTTCGATACGACATTTACGCGATCTTCCTGAACTGCATCCCGCTGTTTTCGAACATATCGTTGGGCGCGGTGGCCCTTGCCTATCGTCAAACTCTCGTCAGCGTGAATCTGATCAGACACAACTGGTTGATCGAGTTGACACTGAAGATATCGTTGTTCCTGCTCTCGGCGATAACGATTTTCGTCACGCTCACGCTTGCACTGCTGGTTGAATCGTCGTTGCCAATGGGCGAAATTAATATCGTGTTCGTGCTCGGATTTCAGCTGAGCTTCTTCGTCATGTTCGTGAGGTGGAAGAATCGCGTTTACATCGCGTCAAATACGGATGGGAGGATGAACATTGACAATGACTTGCGGTACCGAGCTCTCATCCTGAAATATTCGGCATACACTGGATTATTCACGACGATCTCGTTTATCATCAGTACGATCGGTTTGGCAGTCTTGGGCTCCTTTGATGTCTTCTCCTACGCACTTGGTCTCGTCGGAATCGGCTACGCGCTAACTGGCGTGTTCCAGCTGCTCAGTCTCAACATTGCTCACGATGTCGCTCTTGGAAAGCGCATTCGACACTATTTGCAAACTCAAACTCAATCTCCCCAACCAACGAAATAAACTGATCAGCGCGGCCACAGCGTTCCGACCACCGTCCGTTACAAAAATGCTCGTGTTTTGGCTTGTTGCACTGGTCGTTGTTGTGCACTGCTCGACGATCTATCCTCAGGATGGAGGGAGTCCCGTTTCCTTTAAAGCGTTCCTTCCTGGTCCTCAAGCGTGTTATGGACCGCAGTATGGAGCGCTGAAGTTTGAGAATGTAAGTGTGATGAGTTTGGACGATTCAGTGGATTTATGTGGATCAAAAGGGATTCCGGAAGCTGATGGAGAGATGATATTGATAAGTTATATCAATCCTTCATGTCAGGATGAAGTAATCACGAAGAATGCAGTATCGAAGGGATACAAAGGCTTGATCTATTTGGTCTCGTATTGTTATGACGATCGATCTGCGGGGCAATGGGCGAAGACGCTATATTTTGCTTGTAAGTCGATGATTCCGTTGTACATTGCTCGGAGTAATTCGGAACTGCTGAATTTCAGGAATGAGGATTTTCGCATTGATCTGGAGGCTGAAGACAATCCTGCTCTGACGGAATTTGATGTTTTCGGATGTATCCTTGCTGTGGTGTCGGATATCTTGTTCCTCGGCAAGTTGCTGTTTATTCTACAGCTTTTCGTTGTTATGAGCCGACGTGGCTGGACATTCAATCTTGGCACGCTGGTGATGGTCAACGAAGCAATCCAGAGCGTGTTTGGATTGATCCTGTTGGGTGACATATCAAACTATTTCGCACTCTATCGATATGACGTTTATGCGATCCTTCTCAATTGCATTCCCGTGTTCTCCAACATCTCATTGGGCGCGGTGGCTATTGGGTACCGTCAAACGCTCGTCAGTGTGAATTTGATAAGCAACAATTTCTTGGTCGAGTTGACGCTGAAGATTTCGCTATTCCTGCTTTCCGGTGTTACGATCTTCGTCACTCTCACGTTGGCGCTGCTCGTCGAATCCTCTCTGCCAATGGGCGAAATTAACATCGTGTTCGTGCTTGGCTATCAACTGAGTTTGTTCGTCATGTTCGTGAGATGGAAGAATCGCGTCTACATGGCCGCAGATACGCACGGGAGGAGAAACAGTGCAGACAATAACTTGAAATATCGTGCTTTAATCTTGAAGTACTCTGCTGTCACTGGATTATTCACGACGATCTCGTTCATCATCAGTACGATCGGATTAGCGGTTCTCGGCTCTTTCGACGTGTTCTCCTACGCTCTGGGGCTTGCAGGAATTGGTTACGCATTAACCGGCGTGTTTCAACTGCTCAGTCTTAACATCGCTCACGACGTGGCGCTTGGCAAACGCATTCGACAGTACCTCCAAACTCAAACTCAATCTCGTGTCACAAAATAAAAACAGCGCGGCAAAATTCGAATGTTGCAGCCGTTACTCTTCGCGGTTGCGGCTTGGTCTGATCGTGTTTGGATCATTCGAAATATTCGCCTGGGCATTGCAGATCACGACGTTCGGCTATCAGTTCATGGGGTTTTGGCAGCTGCTGTCGTTGAACATTGCAAAGAAGTGCAGTTGTCTTCAGAATTGCGAAAGTTTATCGAATCAACGCGAGCTTCAGTGAATCGCTGATGGGAATAAAAAGAGGCTTGATGAAAGGTTCATTAAGAAGCGGAAAGCCACAAAACTCTAGTCGAAAAATGCTCAATGGTTGATATAGCTTGTAGATGCTGTCTCCCAGCCAGTCTCCTGTGGCAATCATAGGTCCGCACAAGACATTGTGAATCGAAATCCCCTTCTAATCAGTTTCAAACTTCATTCACGAAACTGCTCGATGGTCTCTTGGTCGGTGATCCCACCCCTTCTGCTCCTTCTCCTCCTGTGCCATGCATCGGAAATCATCTATTCCAAGGCTAAGGGTAACTTATCTATCGCATTTTCGGCATTTCTTCCTGGTCCTGAGGAATGCTATTATTCGAAATTCGGAGACCTCGTGCTTGAGAATGCGACTGTTGTAGGAGTGAATGATGCTTGTGAAGATGTTCCTGATTCGCCGAATGACAATGCAGTGCTCGTGTCATATCTTTCGAAATCGTGTAGAGATAAAGAGGCTGCTGCTCTTTTGGCTCAGAAAGGATATCAGGCACTGATTGTACTGGTGTCGTATTATACGAGCGATGATTCGACGGCGAAAATCGCGAGAAGCTTGTGGTTTGGATGCAGTGCACAGAAACCGATCTATTACGTGTCGCACACCTCTGTGCTCTTGGATTATCGCGATGATGACATCCGGCTCAATCTTCAAGCTGCGGAGAACCCTGCATTAGACCCAAAGAATAACGTTTCTGGAATCATTAGTTGCGTTGTCGTCTGCATCCTGCTCGTGCTTAAGGCTGCGTTCATACTGGTTTTGGTGAGATTGAGCATCAAATCGGGGTGGAAGTGGAATATGGGTGCATTTGTCCTGTTTGCGGAGCTGTTGACGTGTATCGCTGGTCTCATCCTTGTCGGTGATTATGGACTGATTCTAGCTCTCTATCCATTTGGAATGTACTCGATTTTTCTGAATGGAACGGCCCTGCTGTCGAACGTATCAACTGGACTGATTGCATTGATTTACAGAGACTCGCTGGCCAAGGCGAAGGTGATCAAGCATCGGCCGCTCGTTGATGCGTCGTTCTACGTTCTGCTCATCACGTTGACGGTGTTTACGATTCTCGTGACGCTGGGCAATGGTCTCTACATCAAAGCGCCATCAGAGATCTCGCTCATCAACGTCGTGCTCGTCATTGGATTTCAGTGTGTCTTTTTCACTCTGTTCCTATTCTACAAGAAGCGCGTGACCGATATTGTCAAGCAGGCACAGAAAAAGGGCGATGCGAACCGTATTCTCAAGCAGCAAAGTGTCCCACTGAAATACTCGGCATACTGCGGGATTCTCCTCACGATTTGCCTCCTTCTCAGCATGCTCGCCCTCGTGACCTTCGAGAACTTCGACATGTTCTCCTGCAGCTTCCAGGCAGCCGCCTATCTCAACATCATCAGCGGTTTGTTTCAGATCCTGGCACTGAAGATCGCAAAGGAATTCAACCCTGCCGTTCGATTCAAGAAGTACCTGGAATCAAGAACGCCTGGACTTGCATCGTCGAAATCGCCGAGTTTGGGATCTGGAACATTATAAAATTTATTGCTTGCACAGGGATGTTAATCACCTAAAACGAGCATTAAATTTGTTGTTGGTAAATCCTCCTCTAGGGGTTCATACCAAAGCTCCATATTTTGGACGCTGGAAACTTTCCAGCTCCAATCCTAGAATCATCATTCGACGCAGCTCCCGAATGTTACGAGCACCGTTGATGTCTCTGTTCCACGTGTCACATCCATTTTTACAATGTTTGACACCCCAGACCACAACTTGCTCAACCGTCCCATCCTTCAGCCGCTTCTCCTTGAATGAATCGTGCAATTCCTCCCAGCAACCTGAGCACAACTTCGACGTGTTGTACTCGTCGATCTCCTTGACGTCACAGTAGCCCTTATCGCGCATATAACGAAAGAGCTTCCGTACAGGTCCGCCGTGAGGAATTCCCTTAATCTCGCCTGCATAATCCGTCGCCGACCAATCTCCAAAGCCAACGATCGTATGAGGCCCAGCAAATAAATTACACAACAAGTCCAGCGTCTTCTGCTGATAGACAAACGCCGTGAACTTGATGTTCCGCATGTGCCACGAGCCGTGGAATCCAAATAAATCGGGCAGAAACGGAGCCAAATACAAAATACGCTCCGTGATCTTGTCCAAGTCGCACGTCTTCTGCGTGGGCGTCCTCGAGTGAATAGCTTGGATATCTGGCCGCTGCAGCAACGCCTCCTCCCGCTTGAACCGACACTCGTTCTGCTTCGAGATATGACGATACCGCGCGGACGAGAATATAAATACGTTGCCCTTGTCGTCCACAGCGGTGATCATGTTCTTGCGACCAGGATCGATTCCAATCAAACGCAGCTCGCCCTTATTGTACTTCTTGTCCAGGATCCACTCAACGAGCTTGCGACTGACCGGCTTCTTCTTCTTCCACCACTTCTTGCCCTTGTTCTCTACCGGCTTCCGCGTGTCCGGCGCTCGCTTCTTCTCCACAGCCTCATCGACGTCCATGTCATCGTCATCGTCCAGCTCCTTCTTGTCGTCATCGACTTGCATCTTGTCGTCCACTGGCTCCTCAGGCACGAGCATCATAATCGGGTCGTTGTGCAGGTGTAGCACATCGACGTCGGTCAGGCAGATATCCTCCTCCCGGTGCAGAGCAGCGTCCAGTTCCCTCTCGACGTCAGCAGGAGACTTGTCGCGCTTCAGAGGACCGCGCTTATACAATCGTTTAGATGTTCGTGCAGGCGCAGACTCCACTTGCATCTGAGAAGCATCATTCGTCTTCAGCTTCTTGAACGACGCACCGCTCTCAGCCTTCTGCTTCTCCGCTTCCAGTCTGTCCTCCTCGCGTTTCGCCTTTCTCCTGCGACTCTTCCGCTGCTTCGGCGGCCGTGTCCTCGGCACCGTCCCTCTGAACACGCGCTTGCTGACCCAAGGCTCCTCCACCGGCTTCCCGTTCGCGTCCAGCTTCGGCTCCACACGAGGACGCTCGTAGACAAGCCGCACACCCTTGCCATCAGTGGTCATGTACGAGAAGTCCCTGTCCGGATCCATCTTCACGAGCAGCTGCCAATAATGCATCGGATTCCGCAAGAATGTCTTGTAGTCGACATACTCGAACCCAAACACATTGGTCTCTCGCTTCAGGAAGCTCCACAATCCGCGGTCATCAAGCCTGATATAATCCGTGCCAAATCCTCCTTTCCACGGCATCAGCTGGTGGTTCTTGACTTTCTTCCCTGTTGCCGCTTTGTACGCGTCCACTTCGCGATCAACGTGATAGAAGAAGGCGAGCATCTGCATACTCTTGTCGAGCACGTATCGGTACGGATCCTTGGTCTCCTCGTTCTCCTTCTCGATGAAAGGCACCTTGTTCACCAACTCCTTCATCAACGCCTTGACCAAGCCCTCAACAGTCTTCTTGGCGCCCTTCACGCCCTTGAAGCGCTTCTCCTTCATCAGCTCCTTCACCAGCGCGCCGCCATTCCCAAAGGCCCGGAATTCCCGCATCAAGATCGCCGCGTACTTCGTGGATCCTTTGAATCGCACGTCCAGTCGAACGGAGAGCAGCTTCCGAACAACAGTGAAGAACGTCCTGTGCGTGTAGTTCTGCAGATTCGTGTTCATCTGCCTCGAGATGGAGCCGTAGAACGAAGTGCAGTAGTACTTGCCATTCTGAGGAATCCACTCGATGCCACGCGCAATAAACGCCTGAAGAACCTCCTTGAACAGGGCGATCTCTTCCGCAGTCTTCGGCTTCGACATTTCACCATTCTTGAGCTTCTTCGGCTGCCGCGGTTTGATCCTGTCGTTCAAGTAATCGTCCCGCCCTTTCGCGCTCATGGCAATCAAGCAGTCGCGGTAGAAGGTCCAGCCGACGCGAGGCAATCGATCCTTCCCGTAAGTCTTGAGGACATAAGCCACGAAGAAGTTCGCGAAGGCATATGCCATCCACGTCGAGTAGCTCAGGTTCAGCAGGCACGAATCGAAGTCCAGAAATAACCCAAGCGGAGTCATCACGGATCTGAGCGTAGAAGGAATCGCAGTGTACTTCTTCTTCTTACCAGAAGATTCATCCTCATCCTCTATTTGCTCATCCGACTCATCGTCCGAGTCACCCTCCTTCTTTTCTTCTTCCGATGCAGGCTCCTTCTCCATCTTCGCCAACAATTCCTGCGTGGCTTGCTTTGCTCGCTCCAGCATCTCCTGTTCCAGCTTCTCCTGTTCCAGCTTCTCGTGCTTGGCCTTCTCTTTCAGCTCCTTCTTCTCCTTCTTCTTTTCCACCAGCTCCTTGTTTTGCTCCCTGAACTTCGCTCTGATCTCCTTCTTCTCTTGCTTGGACTTCCCTTGCAGCTCCTTCTCCAACTCCTCCTTCCGAAGCTTCCCCTTCTCCTTCTCCAGAGCCTTCTTCTCCTTCTCGGCCTTCTTCTTCTCCTTCTTCTCCCGAGCCTCTTGTTCCTTTTCAGCCTTCGTCTTCAGAGCATCCTTCTTCTTCTGGATCCTCTTCTCTTGCGCAGCTTTCATGTCCTGCTGCGCCGGAATAAGAAACACTCTCTGGCCTTTCTTTTGGTTCTCCAACTTCGTCAGCAATTCCGGCGAAGGAGCGAGCACAACAAAGCCAACATCGCGAACGCGCTCCACTTTCGGCGGCACAGGAAACGCAGGACAGTGCAAATCCACAGGATCGAACGGCTTCATCGTGGCGGGATGAAGCTCTCCTCTGCTGACAGCGGCGTAATCAGCATCCTTCACGACTTTGCCGAGGAAGTCGCGACCCGTGCCAAGCTTCCCGAGGTCCCGAACTTTCCGCGAGAAGGCGTCGTACTTGTTCAGGTGCGTCAGCTTCGTCCCGTCGAAGATCATCTGATGGCGGTACGTCAGAATCGCTCGGCACACCTCCTTCAGCTTTGGCAGCTTCACACCCAACTCATCCACGATCCTTCCAAGCTTCTTCTTGTGCTTGTCGACCGCCTTCTTCGCCTTGCCGATCGCCACTCCCTTGATCTTGGCGTAGTCGCACCCGCTGAACGCACACATCGTCACGAATTGGTCCATCGTGTACTTCAGCTGCGCCAACACATCCTCCAAACGCACGATGTGACACTTTCCGTCGCGTCTCAGCTTGCAGATCACTGCCGGGCAGCCATACGCCAGCATGTCCGAATCCTCGCTGATCACGTAGTCCACTTGCTCCGTGATCGCGTGCCACGCCAGCATCGGATCGGCCTCGTACTGCGCCGTCACGACCTTGATCCCAGCGACCTCGGCCTTCACCAGCTCCGCCACAGCGTGCGCCACGCCCGGGTTGATCCCGAGAGCGTTCAGGTAGAACCTGCGCGCCTTCCAGAATCTTCCCTTGGCTTCGAGCGCCTTGGCCTTCTTCAGCGCCTTCTTCCGCTGATCGCCGCGCTTCTTGCGACTCTGCGCCTTCGTCTCCAGCGGCGCACCATCGAGGATCAGCGTGATCTCGAGCCCATGCTTCTCCTGCCACACCCTGAACTGTCCCGCGATATCCTTGGCCATCGACGGGATGATGTTCCCGCTCACATGCATGCAGCCGAACTTGGACTGGTGCAGCATGATCGAGAAGTCCACCGCCACTCTCGAACCGGCGATCTTGCTCAAGTGCCCGTTCTTTTCGACAACGAGGTCGATCAACTTGAAAAGCCCTGGAATTCCCATTCGTGCGAAGAGAACTCCGAACTTTGTAGAATGACGAGCTTCGTCGCCCTAAGAATAGATTCGGTGCAATATTGCGCCAGATATTGCATCAGATATTGACAGACAAGCGCAGTCTGTCAATATTCTCTGACAAGCGCGCACTTGCGGTCGTTGAGGCAAGCAAATCGTGTGGAAATTAAATCTAAGCTCAGGCTGATGTCAATCAGATTTGCCAAGCAGAAAGTCTGCACAAAATACACTTCGGGCGTTAAAGGACATCCGTACAGACTGCGGACACCAGCGCGAGTCATGTGGAGAGCGTGGCGACAAAGACGATGCTGAATGAACTCCTGTGTTTGGAGCAGCTGTACTTGACTGGTTCAGCAGAAGCTGTAGTCCTCGCGAACAGGATTCGGAGTAGCGTGTCAACCTGCCACCTGATAAGAAGACGACGAAGAAGAGCAAGCGATTGCTGGTCGCAAACGACTGTTCATGATTCTAAGGTGCTCATACTGAGAACGATTTACGAGAAGGTAGTTCCCAAGAAGAAGAAGCCCGGACCTCATGACGACGATGACGCTGAGATGATGGCGATTCTGAATCCATGAGAAGATATACACGCTAATTCCCATCGACATTTCTATTTCTATTTCTTTCTTAATTCCTAGCTTCTCGACGACACCAAATTTGCATTCTTACCGACCACACTTCTAAGACAATCGGATTGTAGATCTTGTCAAGCTCCGAAACCGTTACACAGTTCCGACTCCAAATGCAAGGAATAAAAGAGCATTCTTGAGCGAATTGCAAAAAAGTAACGACTCGTTTGAATGAATGATGAGCGCCTTGTTGTTGTTGATCGCCGGAGCGATCGGAAGCGAGATTGTGCATTCCGCTGCGCGCGGGAATATTAATGTGCCATTCGTGACGTACTTGCCAGGACCGACGACTACGAAGTGCTACGAGTTTGCGGATTTGAAGCTGAAGAACATGACTGTGGTCAGTCTGCCCGAGCAGAGTGATGTTTGCTATGCAGATCAGATTCCGCAAGCTCCGGATGATCAGTCTGTGTTGGTGACGTACTTCGAGGTTTGGTGTCAGAACGAACCGGCGGCGAGGAATGTGGCGAGTAAGGGATACAAGGCGTATATCTTCTCTTTGGCGTACTTTGCTGACGATGTGAGTGCGGGGCGGTTGACGAAAGCGTTGTATTTCTCGTGCGATATGACGATTCCGTTTTACACGACGAAATTGGGGTCAGCTCTGTTCGATTATCGAAACGATAGCGTGAGAGTTGATCTTGAGACGTCGGAGAATCCTGCACTCGAAGTATCGTACAGTTTTGCTGGCGTGATTGGATGCGTTGTAGCGGCTGTGATTCTGCTGGCGAAGCTGCTTCTCGCTGGTCTGATGCTGAAACTGACGATACAGTCGGGATCGGGAATGAACACTGCGTTTTTCGTGATCGTGCTTGAATTGTGTCATTCGCTGACGACCGCGCTGCTGCTCTTCGATTTCGGCTTCTTCCTGGCGGTGTGGACGTACGAGAAGTACGTGATTCTCGTGAATTTGGCAACGTTGCTGTCGAATCTCAGCACGGCGATCGTTGCTTTGGCGTTTCGACGCAGTTTGGAGGCGGCCCACGTGATTGCGCGAACGCCGTGGATCGACTGGCTGCTCACTTTTACGCTTGCGTTCTTGACCGTGATGAGTGTGGCGGTGACGATGGCGACCGCGGGATTCATCTCGTCGGATCTTCCACTGGGCGTCCTGAACGTGCTGTTCAACTTCTTCTACCAGCTCTTCTTCTTCTTTCTCTTCTTCCGCTATCGTTCAAAGGTATTTGCCATCTACGCCAGCGCCGCTGAAAATACGCCGGAGAACGATTCAAGTACCGAGCTCTGCTTTTGAGATACAGTGGCTACAGTGGTCTCTTTGTGGCTGTCTGTATTCTCGTTAACGCCGTCGATTTGGTCACAGTGGGTAATTTCGATGTTTTCGCGTGGACTTTGCAACTTGGCATCTTCGGCTATGTAAGACCATGTTGGTTAGTGATTGATTTTAATCGTTTCTAGGGATTCATGGGCATCCTCCAGCTGTTCTCCTTGAACGCAGCCAACGATCTCGAGAGCGCCAAACGATTCCGAGGTTTCGTTGAATCGAGAACTATTGGATCTTCTCGTTCCTCGCACAAATAAACAACGGACAAGCGCGGCGTGTGACGACGGTGTGAGCACATTCTACCGAAGCAAAAAAGGCCCAATCCAACCTTCCAGGAACCGTTACAACCAGAATGCACGTGATTTGGTTGCACGTGTTGCAGCTCGTTTGTGCTTCGGAGATCGTCTACTCCTCGCTTGAAGGCACGATCAATGCCCCGTTCACCGTCTACCTCCCTGGGCGCGAGTCGTGTTATCCGCAGTACAAACCGGTGACGTTCGTGAATGTCTCTGTTGTGAATCTGCCCGACGAAGCAGACATCTGCTACGTTGAGAACATTCCTCAAGCGCAAGGGGATGATGCAGTGCTGGTCTCATACGTCAATCCGAGTTGCAATGATGATGTGATTTCAGCGAACACGAAGCAGCGAGGGTATTTGGCGTTGATCTACTTGATTTCGTACTTTGATGATGATCTCTCTGCTGGTAAGATGGCCAAGAGCATGTTCTACGGCTGTGGAGCAAAGATCCCGCTCTATCTTGGAAAGGACAATTCGGTGCTGAATGATTATAGCAATGCGTCGATAAGAGTGAATCTGTACGCATCGGATAATCCTGCACTAGAGCTCAAGAATAACATTGCTGGCATCATTGGAAGCACAGTGACGGGATTCATTCTTTGTGCGAAGTTGTACTTGATCTCGTTGCTTGTGGTCGTGCTAAGGCGTCACAAATTCGGTGTGGGAGGTGTCATTATGATACTTGAGGCCATGCAGAGCTTGATTGGACTTTGCATGCTCGCAGACTTCGCTGGGTTCTTTGGACTTTGGAGATACGATGTTTACGTGCTCTTGTTGAATTCGGCAGCGCTGATGTCGAATCTTTCGACGGGCATTGTCGGGATATCGTACTATCACGCGCTCGCCCTCGCTGACGTCGTGAATCAGAGTGTTGTCGTCGAGACGAGTCTCAAAGTCTTGCTTGTCGTTTTCACGGGAGTCAGCATCTTCGTCACGCTGGGCACTGCAGATTTCATCATCGTCACTCTGCCGACGTCGCTGATCAATGTTCTCTTCGTCCTGTTCTTCAACTGCGTTTTCTTCACGTTCTTCATCCGCTCGAAATCCAAGGTGTTCCAAATCTTCAGCGCCGTCGGAGAGAAGAACGTGGCCGACAGCGATCTCAAGTACAAAGCGCTGCTTCTCAAGTACTCTGGGTACCTCGGCATTTGGGTGACGGTCTGGCTCATGTTCGCCTCGGCGGATTTGGTCATCCTCGGATCGTTCGACGTGTTCTCCTGGTCGTTGCAACTCTCGTGCACGGGCTACGCACTCAACGGCATCACTCAGTTGCTGAGTCTCGGAATCGCTCTTGAGCTGAGTGCAACCCAGAGAATTCGCGGCTACCTCGAGGGCACGGGGACAGGAACGGCGTCTCGCAAGATCACGACGTCTCAATCATCCAAGAACCAGCAGTAGAGTGCTTATTCAATAAACTCAGCCCGTCGAAACACCTGCACGCCTCCTTTCCTCTTGATCCCTGACGAGCGATCAGCTCCAAATTCCAACGAGCAAGTATCGAATCCGAGATGATTCAGCACGAACGCACTCTTCAACGGCGTGAACGGAGCAAGCAATTGCGTGCCAATCCTAATCGTTTCAAGGGCGTGATACAGAATGTGATCAAGCTCCTCGAACTTGCCTGCTTTCTTCAGATTCCACGGCTCCTTGATTGTCAGATACTCGTTCGCACGGTTGAACATGTCCATGACGCTGCTGAGAACGCGGCGAGTTTCAAACGCATCCATGAGCGCGTGATACTCACTCACAGTGCTCTCGATGCTTTCTCTGAACTCGGGCTCTTCTTTCATGGGCGAAGGGTAGTTCAGATCGCGAAGCAGTGCGCACGTTCGACTGACCAAATTGCCGTAATTGCTCACGAGATCGGCGTTAACGCGATTCACAGCTTCCTTCAGGACAAAATTCGAGTCGCTGTCCAGATTCGATTCGCGCATCAGAAGATATCTCACCTGCTCAACGTCAAAGCGATCGAGCAGCGACTGCGGCGTCACGACGTTGCCAATGCTCTTCGACATCTTCACGCCATCGACGGTCCAGTGCGAGTGCGACACGATCCGTTTGGGAAGAGGCATGCCAGCAGCCATCAGAAACGCTGGCCAGTACACCGCGTGGAACTTGACGATGTCCTTGCCTATAATCTGCACCTCTGCGGGCCATTCGTCGCCGCACACTGTCAGATAGTTCGCCAGTGCATCGAGCCACACATAGATCGTATGTTCTGGATCATTGGGCACTGGTATTCCCCAATCGACCTTCTTCCTCAACCGCGAAACACTGATATCTCTCAGCTGATCCTCGCGAATCAAGGTCAACACATAATCCTTCTGTTTCGCAGGCATCACCACCCGCTCGTTCGATCTCAACCACTGCTCCAACTCCCCTCTAAACTCGGACAGCTTAAACTTATAATTCGGTTCCTCAACCCAAACCAATCCCTTTTCCTTTGCTTCATCATCCGTCACTCCACTCACAAAAGCCTCCTCTCTCGAATCATACCATCCCGCATGTTTGCCCAGATAGACATACTCCTTAATCTTCCTGAACAAACTCTGTGCAGTCTCCACATGTCTCTTCTCAGTCGTTCTCACACACCTCGCATAATCAATCTCCATCGCATCAAACATCTGCTTAAATTCCAAATGAATCTTATCACACCACACGCGCGGCGTCACGCCATGTTTCTGAGCCGACTGCATCACTTTCAATCCATGCTCATCCGTGCCGACACTCAATTTCAGGTTCTTATAACGCGCGTAGACGTCCGCCAGGATCACGCTGTGCATGTGGCCCATGTGCGGACTTGAATTTGTGTAGAAAATCGGAGTTGTGACCCATTTTCTCATTCTGAGGATCGAAAAGGCGATGAATTAGAATGGTTTACTCGAATTTGCCGACTTGATTCGATCACCAGTCGGCCGTGTCCTCGTGCTCGACTTCGTCGTCCTTGTTCGATATTTTCGAGCGGAGTCCGCCCAGACGTTTGCGCAGAGCGGCTGCGAGATCGTTCTGCTGGTCGGAGTCCATCTGGTTGAGATCGGGAATCGCTGGGGCTTCGGCCTTCTTGAGCGCCTTGCCAGCCTTGATCTGGTCGAGAAGATTGACGTTGCTCGGCGCTGCAGCGGGTTTCGGAGGAGGACCCTTGTTGTCTCGTGAAGGCGGTGCAGGCGGAGCTCTTTCCAGCACAGTGGGATCCGAAGCTTGGAATTCACGTGACTTGAAGTCGCGGC
>JADMIO010957422.1_pt1 | contig 63384 bp, 47 predicted proteins | sample 8958161 | NCBI WGS metagenome assembly JADMIO01 (sample SAMN16585339, study PRJNA669376) | soil metagenome | isolation source: Crop rotation soil | place: USA: Cullars Rotation, Alabama | collected 2011
CCGACCCCGCCGAAAGGGCTGTTTTCATGCATGCGATGAGCAGGTACGGGCTCCTGTTTATTGCACAGCATTGGGAAACGGTGGAGCCCGATTTTACTACGCATAAAAAAGAATATGCCGCGCGGATGGCGCAACTGGCCGCCGCGAAGCCGTTCTTTATCAATTCGCAAACGGGAAAAGATTATTATACGGTTGATCAGAACGAGCAGCTGATATTGCTGGCGGAAGTGATCGCCGCCCAGGCAGGCATAGCGGTATACCATGAAACGCACCGCGGCAAATTCAGTTTTGCCGCGCATGTAACTTATGAATATCTTCAGCGGATAAGCCGGCTGAAGCTGACGCTGGATGTGTCGCATTGGTGCGCCGTGGCCGAAACCCTGCTGCACGACCAGGAAAAGGCGCTGCAAACCGCTATAGCGGCTACCAGGCATGTGCATGCCCGTGTGGGCTTTGCACAGGGGCCGCAGGTAAACGACCCGCGTGCGCCCGAATGGCGGCCCGCGCTCGATTTTCACCTGCGCTGCTGGGATGCGGTGGTGGAAAGGCATACAAAGCTGGAAAGACCTGTGCTGGGTTTTACAATGGAGTTTGGCCCCTTTCCTTATATGCCGCAGCAGCCGTATACGCAGCAACCCCTGGCCGACCAGTGGGAGATCAATTTGTATATGAAAGAACTATTGAAGAACCGGTACGCGGCAGTTACCGCCCAACCGGTTTAACGGGATATATATGAAACAGCAACGAATCACCGAAATGCCTTCGGCCTACCGGCACCAGGAACAAATGAAAACGGAAGAGATCATCCGGCACATCAACGCTGAAGATAAAACCGTGGCCGATGCCGTGGAGAAAGTGCTGCCGGCCATTACCCGCCTGGTCGACGCCATTGTGCCCAAACTGCTGGCCGGCGGAAGATTGTTTTATATCGGCGCGGGCACCAGCGGAAGGCTGGGCGTGCTCGATGCCAGCGAATGCCCGCCCACCTACGGCGTTCCCGCCACGATGGTGGTGGGATTGATGGCCGGCGGCGATGCCGCGCTGCGTTTTGGTATTGAAGACGAAGAAGACAATGAAAATGCAGGGTGGCGCGACCTGGAGCACGAACAGGTATCCGAAAAAGATGTGGTGATAGGGATTGCCGCCAGCGGCACTACCCCTTATGTGGTGGGGGCATTAAGAAATTGCCGGCAACGGCGGATAACAACCGGCTGCATTGTTTGCAACCCGCAATCGCTCCTGGCGTCGTATGCCGATTACCCGGTGGAGCCCATCACGGGCCCGGAATTTGTCACCGGCAGCACGCGGATGAAAGCCGGTACCGCGCAAAAAATGGCGCTCAACATGATTTCAACGGCGGCTATGATACGCATCGGCAGGGTGCACGACAACAGGATGGTGCATATGCAAATCAGCAACGAAAAGCTGCTCGACAGGGGCGTGAAGATGCTCATGGAAAAATCGGGCATTGCCGATTATGAAGCAGCCAAAACAATCCTGCTCGAACATGGCAATGTAGACGCGGCATTAAAAAACCTATAACCCGATAAACCTGCTATGACACTACACACAACCGGTAAGCCCGCTGCCAGAGGATCGGCCAGGTATATCCTTATCATCGGTGCTTTCTTTTTCATCTTTGGCTTTATTTCCTGGATCAACGGCACGCTGATACCTTACCTCCGCATTGCCTGCGAGCTCGAAGAATGGCAGACCTACCTGGTTACGTTTGCTTTTTACATCTCGTATACCGTGATGGCCATCCCTTCGAGCTGGCTGCTGCAAAGAACGGGCATGGTAAAGGGAATGAGCACGGGGCTTTTTATCATGGCGGCTGGCTGTGCCGTTTTTATCCCCGCCGCGCTCACCCGCAGCTACGGCCTGTTCCTGGCGGGCCTGTTTTTGGTAGGCGTGGGACTGACGTTGCTGCAAACTGCCGTGAATCCCTATATTACCTTATTGGGGCCGCCCGAAAAAGCGGCCCAGCGCATCAGCATCATGGGCATCTGCAATAAAGTGGCGGGCATACTGGCGCCGCTCATCATGGGCAGCATCATCCTGAAAAATGCCGGCGGCCTGATAGAAGAGCTGAAGCGGATGAATATCTTCGAACGTTCGGAAAGGCTTGACCGGTTATCGCATGCCGTTATCATTCCCTATTGTATATTGACCGTCATTCTTGTATTGATAGGCATCCTGATCCGTTTTGCGCACCTTCCTGAAATCGCGCCGGCGCAAAGCGATACCGCCGCCCGTTCCGGGCCTGCGGCTTCACCGGCATCCACCCCTTCGGTTAACAGCATGTATGTGCTCGGCTTTACCGCTATATTTTTTGCGGTAGGGGCCGAAGTGCTGGCCGGCGACACGATTGGCAATTATGGCTTATACCACGGCTTTAACCTCGATGTGGCCAAAAGCCTTACCTCGTACACGCTGGCTTGTATGATGGTGGGATATATCGGCGGCGTATGGTGCATCCCCCGGTTTATCAGCCAGCACCGCGCGTTTTATTATTCGGCGGTGCTGGGTTTGTTTACAACGCTGCTGATCATTTTTATGCCGGGCAAAACATCCATCGCCTGCGTGGCCCTGCTGGGATTGTCCAATGCCCTGTTATGGCCCGCCATATGGCCGCAGGCGCTGGGCCAACTGCAGGGACGGCAACTGGCAAAAGGCTCGGCCATCCTGATCATGGGTATCGCGGGCGGCGCATTGATGCCGCTGCTGTACGGCGCCTTGGGAAAATATAGCAATAACCAGTACGCATATGGCATACTGATACCGGGCTACCTGTTCCTGATCTATTACAGCGCGCTGGGAAAACGGGCGCACAACACCTATACCGTCAATTCAATAAAAACAGCACAATCATGATCCAGCCGAAAACCGGGAACTACAGGTGGATGGTTTGCAGCCTGCTTTTTTTTGCTACTACTATCAATTACCTCGACCGGCAGGTAGTAGGGTTATTAAAACCCACCCTGGAAAAGGAATTGGGGTGGACGGAAACAGATTACAGCTATATCGTCATGGCTTTTACCGCTTCTTACGCGCTGGGACTGGTTGTGTTTGGACGGATAATAGATAAAATAGGCAGTAAGCTGGGGTATACCATTTCCATTACCATATGGAGCCTGGCCGCTATGCTGCATGCCGCGGTAAAAAGCACCCTTGGTTTTGGCGTGGCGCGCACCGCATTGGGCCTGGGCGAATCGGGCAATTTTCCCGCCGCTATAAAAACGGTGACCGAATGGTTTCCCAAAAAAGAAAGGGCGCTGGCCTCCGGTTTTTTTGATTCGGGTTCCAATATCGGCGCTTGCGTAGCGCCCATTCTTATCCCCTGGATACTGAGCGTATACGGATGGCAGGGCGCATTTCTCATTACCGGCGCATTGGGTTTTTGCTGGCTGGTAGCCTGGCGCTATTTTTATGAAGTGCCCGCCAAACACAAAAAGATAACAAAGGCCGAACTGGATTATATCAACAGCGATCCGGAGACCGAAACCGATAAAGCCGTGAATGTTTCCTGGATCAAATTATTCGGTCTCAGGCAAACCTGGGCATTCATCATCGGGAAATTTTTTACCGACCCCATCTGGTATTTTTTTATGTTCTGGCTGCCGTCGTATTTCAGCTCCACCTTTCACCTCGACCTGAAAAAACCAAGCCTCCCGCTGGTAGTGGTATACAGCGCCGCCACCATCGGCGCCATCGGCGGCGGCTTTTTATCCTCCTGGCTGATAAAAAGAGGCTGGCCCGTATACAAATCGCGCAAGCTGACGCTGCTGCTTTCGGCGTTTTGCGTATTACCAATTATTGCCGCCCGTTATACCACCGATATGTGGACGGTGATAGGATTGATTAGCCTGGCCATCGTGGGCAATTCCGCCTGGAGCGCCAATATCTATACCATCGTGTCCGATATGCTACCCAAAAAAGCCGTTAGCTCCGTTATCGGTATCGGCGGCATGGCCGGCGCTATCGGGGGCGTGATCTTCCCCGTATTCATCGGCTTTATCCTCGACTATTATAAGGGCGTCCATAATATCGTCGCCGGGTATAATATTATTTTCCTTGTGTGCAGCCTGTCGTTTTTGATCGCCTGGCTGCTCATCCACCTGGTAACGCCCAAAATGAAACCGGTAGAATTTTAATATTCCATGCGTACCTATAAGCCTATACCCGCCACCATCGTTGCAATGCTCCTGCTGATGGTGGCGGGTTATGCGCAAAACCGGCCCAGGAATATTTTTATTGCTCCTTCCGGCAACGATAAAAACAACGGGCTGTCCATCGCGCAGCCGCTGCGCACCATTACTGCCGGTGTAGCATTGGCCGCAGCCGGCGATACCATTTATGTATTGCCGGGTGTCTATTCTGAAACCATCAAGATCAACGGGAAGAAGGGACTGCCCGAGAAATATATTTATATCTGCGGTTATCCTTCCTCCGAAAAACCTGTTATCGACGGTGGCGCGCCGGTGCCGGCCATGGGACTTTCGAATAACTGGATCGAATGCACCGGCTCGGCATGGATAGAGATAGGGAATCTCGTTTTTAAAAACGGTTGGACGGACCCGGTAAGGGTTGAGAATAGCTCATACATATCCTTCCGGAATTGTGATTTTTACGGCGGCCGGAAAGTCATCCTTGCCACCGGTGCGGAAACGCATCATGTGCTGGTGGAATATTGCAACTGGGACCAGGGCGGGGAAAGGCTCTGGACCATCGACAAAGACAGCCTCGGCGTAGACGCCTGGCTGTCCATGCACCACCAGCTCATGGGTTATTACAATGGATCGCTGGTCGACAGCCGCGGTTCCGGCGGCTCATTTGTTATCAGGGGCAATCATATCCAAAACACCTATAATGGTATCCGCTTTACTTCCCAAAAAGGCTATGACGCCAATGTAGAGATATACGATAATATGCTTTTCAATATCCGCGACAACGATTTCGAGCCCGAGCACTATGCGTATAACATGCATATCTATCACAACCGTTCGCACAATATTCATAAAACCATGTCGGTGGATGATGTGGCCGGGGGATATATCTATTATTATGGCAATACGGTCAGCATGGATTCAAGCGAATGGGCCAAAAAAATATGCAGCGGGTTCTGGAAAGTATATGGCGGCACAGACAGCCTTACCTGGCCTATGTACGCTTTTAATAACAGCTTTTTCGGCTATGGCAAAGCGTTTAACGCCATGGAGGCGAAGGCCCGGCAGTTGAAGCATTGTAACAACGCTTATTTCTTTGCCGGCGAAGAGGGCTGGGTGCTGAAATACGTGGACAAAACGAATGCGTTCGATTACGATATGTCCAACAAGCCCTGGCCGGCTACGCTGGTGTCGAACCACCTGGAACGGCATGGTAAAATAGCCAATGTGGGCTTTACAGACCCCTGGACCCTCCGGCTTTCCCGCAACAGCCCGGCCATCGACGCCGGCAAAATCATGTCGCTGGAGGAGTTCGGCTGGACCCAAACCTTCCACGGAAAAGCGCCCGATATCGGGGCGTATGAAAACGGTCAATTGATCGATGGCCCGGCTTTCCGTTTCAGGATGCCGCCCAACGCACATTTTTCCTACGCCGAAAAACCGCGGATAGTAAAATACCGGGTAGATAAGAACAGGTTGGTGCTGTATTTCTCTTCACCCATCAACCCCGCCAGCCTGTCTGCCTCCGCCGTGCTATTGGAAGACAATGGGAAAAGAGTAGGGGTGAAGCATACCGGCTTTCCCCATACGCCCTACGAGCTGGTGGTGGAAACCGGGCAACCATTGGACAAAAATAAAATAGCCCTTGGCTTTACCGTATTACCGTCCGGCGCCAACGGGCAGTTGTATACGGGATGGGCTTCGGCCATCCCGCTTATCAGGCAATAAAAAAAACGAATATGAGCAACCTGGAATTTAAGGAATCGATCACCTGCTGTTACCTGTATGTCATCACCAAATACGGCTATCCGCCCCCGGCCAGCAATACGCATGAATACCTGCGGCAAATGAAAAGCCTGGGGTTTCGCAGCGTGGAGCTGGAAGGTATTCGTAAGGAACATTTATTGCAGGTGTACGAGCAGCGACACGACATAAAAAGATCGCTCGACGAATTTGAACAATCCGTACCCTATTTCTGCGCCGTATTGCCCGGCCTGGGCTCCACCGATGCGCGTGAACGAAGGGAAAACCTCGAACTCTTCAAAAAAGGTTGTGAGCTTGCTTCCTTATTCAAGGCAAAAGGCATCCTCGACAATGCGCCTCTGCCGCCATACCGTTTTGCAGAAGATATACCCGTGGTGCGGCATTATGATGAGGAAGTATTGATGTCGGCTACCCTGCCCGCCCACCTCGACTGGAAACTATATTGGCGTGACCTGGTGGCCACCTACCGCGAAGCCTGCTATATCGCCGGCTGCCATGGCCTCAGCTACCAGATGCATCCCTGCGCCGGCGTGCTCAGCGCTACTACCGATGCGTATCTTTATTTTGCCGATGCGGTAAACATGGACAACCTCCGCTTTAACCTCGATACCGCCAACCAGTTTTTCCTGAAAGACAACCTCGTGTTATCGCTTATCCGGCTGGCCGGTCACATCGACTATATACATATTTCCGACAATGGCGGCCATCGCGTAGAGCACCTCGTGCCCGGAAAGGGCAGCATCCATTGGGAGCATTTCTTCGATACCCTTTCCGCGATCAACTTTAAAGGGCACCTGGGCATTGATGTAGGCGGCAGCGAATCGGGTATTGCCGATATCGACGAAGCGTATAAAGAAACAGGCCGCTGGGTGGAAAAAATGATGAAACGCGTTAACCATGCATCTACCGTACAGGAATAAGTGGTGGCGGTATATACCCGCCCTGCTGCTGCTCTTTGCGATGCCGGCAGCCCATGCCGGCAGGAGCGACACCAGCATTGTGGTGCGGCAGGAGGCCCTGCAGGTGGTCGATAAAATAGTGCAGAAGCTGATAGCCGATACCCGCTTCACCTTCAAATGGGTGCCGCAAAAAGAGGAGCTGGGCATGCAGGTAATCGATTTTCGCCGGATGGTGACGCACGCCGGACAGGTAGCCTATGCCACCCGGCAGGTAAAAGCAATGGCCGATACAACGGTCCATTTTAACCTAAGCGCCGCCGGTAGCATAACGATATGGCTGAACAAAAAACAGGTGTTCCGGCAAAACAGCGGCTCATTGACAGTGCCCCGTGAAATGGCCTATGGCCGCTTTACGTTTAGTAATGGTTTTGACGCCACCTGTAAGAAAGGCGACAACGAAATCATCCTCCGCTACCAGGCCGGCGCTGCGCAGCCCGTTGTTTTTTTGCGACCGCAATTGCCCAACGGCGATTTGAGTACCGCGGTTGTTTTTAGCACCGCCCCACCTTTTTCGGGCTGGGGTTTATTAGGTCCTTTCGAAAAGAACGATACGGCGGTATTGACCGGCGCAGGCATACAACCTTATTATGTACGCGGTGGCGAAAAATATACCTGGGAAAAACCGATCCAGCGCCTATTGCCCGAGCTGCTGATCGACAGCAGCAGCGTTTACCAGCGCGACCCCTATGCCGACTGGCACTATGCCAACGGCAATACCGTTTGGAGCGTCCTAAACCTGGCCAAAGAAACCGGCAATAAACAATACCTCGACTTTGTAAAAGCATATACCGGCTTCATCATACAATCGATCCCTTATTTCAGGAAGCAATACGACTCGCTGTATGCTTTCAGGGGCAGCTTTCATCGCCTGTTCCGCCTCAGCATGCTCGACGATGCGGGCTCGGCGGTGTTGCCGTTTATCGAATTGTACGGGGTACAGAAAGATCCCGCATTAAAAAAACTGTTTGATCCTATTGCCGGTTATGTGATGCGCCGCCAGGTGCGGCTCAGCGACGGCACCTTCTGCCGTCCCGAACCCACCGAAATGACCGTTTGGGCCGACGATCTTTTTATGAGCGTGCCTTTCCTGCTGCGGATGGGTAAGATCACCGGGCAGCAGAAATATACCGACGAGGCCGTACAGCAGTTTATGCATTTCAGGCAATACCTGCTGGACCGGCAAAACGGTTTATACAGGCATGGGTGGTGCAGCGCTACTGCGCAGCAGTCGCCCGTATGCTGGGGCCGTGCCAACGGCTGGATAGCCTGGGCCACCGCCGAACTATTGGACAAGCTGCCGGCTTCCCATCCATCGTACCAAAACATATTATCGGCATTCAGGGAGCAAATGGCCACGCTCGTCCGATACCAGGCAAAGGACGGTATGTGGCGCCAGGTATTGGACCGTACCGATTCTTATGAAGAAACTTCCTGCACGGCCATATTCACCCTCGTGCTGGCAAGGGGCGTACGAAAAGGATGGATAGCCCCGACGTATACAATCAATGCGCTGAACGGGTGGAGCGCCATTAAAACGAAAATAGATGCCGATGGAACGGTGCATGGCATTTGCCGGGGAACGGAGATAGGGTTCGATCTGCCATTTTATTTTGGCCGCGCCACCATCGCCCAGGACCCGCGGGGCCTGGGCGCAGTGATAACGGCGGGCATGGAGATTTCCAAACTATGATTTCTTAAAGGAATCATTTTTCAGTTCCCGGTTGCCCGCATCGTTTTTCCCGTGGTCAAACCCGCGTTCTCTTTCATACCGGATCATTTCTTCCGGCCTGAAATTGACGATAAAGGCCCTGCGCTGGCTTTCGGTACTGTTGCCCCTGCTGTAATGCAGGGTCCGCCCATGGTGAAACGTGCAGGAACCCGGCTTTAGTTCGATGGCCGCGCCTTCGTTTTCCGAAGCATCGCACATCAATGCGCCGCCTTGTTTGCCGGCAAAGCGATGTGTGCGTACTTCCGCGCGGTTAGAACCCGGAACAAACCACATGCAGCCGTTGTTCACCGTGCTGTTGTCAAGCGCCAGCCAGCAGCTCACGGCCCTTTTATCCGGAACGTCCAGCCAGTAGGCTTCGTCCTGGTGCCAGGGCGTGATGGTATGGGTGAACGGGGCTTTATTGATGAGCATGTCGAAATCCATGGCCAGGTCGTCGCCCATCAACTGCCGGCTGATGGCGAGGGCGCGCTGGTGATAAGGCATCTCAAGCAGCCCGGGTACAAACTCGCTGGGCCACATGATTTGTGTAATGTTTTCGCGCGTATCGTTTTTGCCGATGCCATCACCCAGGTCCGACCGGTTTTTGCCCACCGCAATCCGGCCCGAGAGGAAGTCATCATACATCGCCTTATAGGCGGTGACCTCGTCGGGGGTGATAATATCGGCTACCACGAGGTAACCATTGGCCGTAAAGAAGTCGATTTGATCGGTGGTCAACCGGGGTGCTGTCATACTGTATGGTTTTTGCTCACCAAATCTACCCGGTTTTCACCCAATACGGATTCATTATTGTAGGTACATACAATCGTATACATGAAAGCATTTGATACCCGGTCTACATCGGAAAGAGCTATTATCGATTTCACGCCCTACGGGCTGCCCGGCATCACCCGCCTGGGCCGGTACGCGTATAAGCATGCCCATCCCCGGCTCGAAACGCATACGCATGAGGGTATGATGGAAATATGTTATTGCGACAAGGGGCTGCAGTTGTATGAAGTGGCCGGCCGTCCATACCAGGTAAAGGGAGGGGACGTATTTGTTACCTTTCCCGGCGAGCCGCACAGCACCAGCAACCACCCCGAAGAAAAAGGGGTATTGTACTGGCTGATCGTTCAGCTCCCCGCCGATGGCCCTTTCCTGCAATACAACGATGCCGATGGAAAAGCATTCGTAAAAGAGCTGCTGGCAATGCCTGCCCGGCATTTCAGGGGAAACCCGTCGATGAAAAAATGGCTGGACGACATTTTTACCCTTCACCACGCCGGCCGGCAACCGATGCACCGCTTGCGCATTATGCACCTGCTTACTACTTTTTTGCTCTCCGTGATGGATGCCGCCGCCGCCAATGCCGGGAGCGCTCATTCCGACCGCATGACAAGCGTAAAGAAATACATAGCCGACCATATATACGATGATCTTACCATCGAGCTGCTCGCCCGGGAAGCGCATATTTCCGATTCGCATTTTAAAAGCTGGTTCAAAAAAGAAATGGGTATGCCGCCCCTCGATTATATCCTAAGGGAAAGAATCGAAGAAGGGAAAAAGATATTACGGGAGAACCGGCAGGCGAATATTTCGCAGATCGCCTATGCGCTTAATTTTTCCTCACCGCAATATTTTGCCACCGTCTTTAAGAAATACGCCGGCGTCAGCCCCGTGGAATTTAAAAACAGCCGGTAATATCATTCGTGGAGTATCGTAATGGCATATTCGATGCACTGTTCAAAACCATCGCCCGGGGGAGGGTCCACCCGCAATTCAATGGGGAATGCTTTCAGCGCCGGATAGGGCGTCCAATATGTATCGGCATTGTCGCCCGTCACCAGCCGGGCCCTGCCATGTAACAGCCGGAAACGTATTTTTTTACTGCCTGCCGTGATAAGCACCGTCGAGTCGTTTACCGGGGTGAAATGCATTCCTTTGTAATGGATAAACGGCTCCACGATATTTATCGCCGGTCGTGCATCGTGGTATATCAGCGTAACCGTCTTTACCAATTCATTATCCGAAAACCGGTAGCCAAGCCTGTAGCCAACGCCCCCCGATAACCAATTCTTATCTTTCAAATCGCCCGTGGTGGCGATGGTATAGGTATTATTCTTTCCGGCGGCTGTGCGCATCTTCCCGTCGAACTCAAACAAATTGGTAAAATATCCCGCCGTATCGGTATACTCGATGCGGGGCGTCAATGATGTTGTGCCGGGCGCTTCAGGAAAGCTCATCGGCTCCGGCCTGGAATAAAAGGTAGGGCTTGATGCCTGCAGATAGCCGTGGCCTTTTAACCATAAATTGGAAATAGCGCCGCCGGAAGGGCGGTACATATATTTGCTCTTCGCCCCGGCCGCATAGTCCTTATAGCCATAGCTGGTCACGGTGGCCATAAAATGAGCGGTGCGCACCTGCGCCACATCGATGGTGGTAAATACTTTCATCCAGTGTAGCTGCTCCGTGGGCAGCAGCGCCGGCTTTCTTGTTTCCCTGTTTTCCAATAGCCAGGCAAAGGCGATGTTCTTTGCTTTTGTAAACGTGGGATAAATACAAGGCGCTTTGTTGAATATTTCCCAATGCTGCGGCCCATAGCCTACCAGCCCGTCGTGCATATTCGTTGTAAGGAAAGCAAGGTTTTTTACAGCCGCCGATGCATAGCGGGGGTCTTCATCGGCATACAGGGAAAACAATACCTGGCATCCGTCGGAAGTAGCGCCGCCGTAGCCGGTCCATTTATTCGAGCGGATGCCCCACGAGCCGTCCAGGGAGCCATCGGGGTAAATAAAATAAAGATGCGTGGCCAGCGCTTTTTTTACCGCCTGGTTTACGAGCGTGTCGCCGCTGAGCCTTGCATAATAGCCCAGGCCCCACAACGACATCTCCATGGCATAGCCCAGGTCCACGCCCGATTTGTTGTTATGGCTTCTGCCGCCCTCGCCGTTCACAAACCCATCGGCATCCATTTTGGCAACGACCCGGTGCGCCAGCACGCTTGCCCGGGCCATATATGTTTTATTGCCCAGCAGCAGCGACGCCTTTGCCAGCGTAGCCGTGGTGGTGGCTACGTAATTGATGCTTGCAAACTCCGGGCTCATCACCGCCAGTAAATAGTCGGCGGCTTTTTGCATGGAGGAGCGCCAGCGCATTTTTTCGGTGCCGGTCAGGTGCGCGGATACTATTTCATAGGTGAGCAGCATCATCAAAAGCTGGTCGGTGCTCGTGCCCGTCCATTCTTCCGGTGTTTCTTTCCAACTGCCGTTGGGCTGTTGCTGGCGGATCAGCCAGTTGCCCGCGCTGATGGCCGCATGGCGATAGGCCGGGTCGCCGCCGATGGTATACTCCACCGCAAAAGGGAACATCGCTTCCGCCGCCCGGGTATGCAGCACCTGGCAAAATTCGCAGGCGATGGCGCCCGAATCGGGGCCTGCGGTCGCCTGTCTTGCCAGCAACGCAGCGGTGAGATCTTTTAAGACGGCCGCATACGCTTTTCGCGGGTGCAGCGCCTGCGCCGGCAGGCGAGGGCTGTACAGCATGCCCGCGGCCAGCAGCCATATTATATACAGCGAAAATGAACGTTTTTGTACCATCCTATAAACAGGCATTCCTAAAGATAACAACAATCGCCCTGGCGGCTGTTCAACCGGGCAGGAACGTACAATTTTATACAAGGTGCTGCCGTGGGTAAAAAAAATCCCTATCTTTGAATCATCAGATGATATGATGAATAATACCATCCACCGCAAATCACTGGCCGACGAAGTGGCGTCAAAGCTGCAGCAGCAAATCGCCCTCGGCAGGTACAAGGTCAATGAAAAGTTACCTATCGAGCCCGAGCTGATGAAGGCTTTCGGCGTTGGCCGCTCCACCATACGGGAGGCTATCAAGATACTGGCCAACTCAGGTCTTTTGCGTGTTCACCAAGGGCTGGGCACCTTTGTAGACCAGGCCACGGGCAATAAAGAGCCCCTGGGCCAGCGCCTGAAACGCGCCGATATAAAAGACCTCGACGAAGTGCGCCAGTTGCTCGAAATGAAGATTGCCGAGAAGGCGGCGCTCAACAGGACGGCCGCCGATCTTAAAAAAATAAAGGAATGGCTGACCAAACGAAAAGCCGCGGCCGCCGAAGGATTGCTGAAAGAATGCATAGAAGCGGATATCCATTTCCATACGGCCATCGCCGAAGCCTCCAAAAACGATATCCTGGCCGACCTGTACAAGTCGGCCGCCATCCATGTGGCCAACGCTTTCTCGCAATCCTATAAAGACACCCGGGCTTTTACCGAAACCCATCACCTGCATGAGCAATTGTTTAAAAGCATCGAAGCCGGGGACGCCAAAAAAGCGTGGAACTGGGTGGCGAAAATCATCGGCCACCACGACCGTTAAAAAAAAGGCGTTTTATTCATCAGATGATCAGATTAATTTAACCTATATATGACACAGCAAACAGGCACCCCAATCGCACCGGCGGTCAAAGCCATCGCCACAAAAACAGTCTATCCCATCCTCTTTACCATCAGCTTCACCCACCTGCTCAACGATATGATGCAGGCGGTCATCCCGGCCGTATACCCCCTTATCAAACAAAACTTTCACCTGACCTTCGCCCAGGTAGGGCTTATCACCCTTGCCTTCCAGTTGACGGCCTCGCTGCTGCAACCCTTTGTGGGGTTTTATACCGACCGCACGCCGCGGCCTTATTCGCTGGCCGTGGGCATGGGCTTCACCCTGTGCGGGCTCGTCTCGCTGTCGCTCGCATCGAGCTTCCCGGCCATATTGGTGTCCGTTAGCCTGATAGGCATGGGCTCATCGGTATTTCATCCTGAATCATCGCGCGTGGCGCACCTGGCTTCCGGTGGCAAAAAAGGGCTGGCGCAATCTATTTTCCAGTTGGGCGGCAATGCCGGCGCGGCCATCGGCCCCCTGCTGGCGGCGCTGATCGTGGTGCCCTACGGGCAGTTTAACATCATCTGGTTTGGACTGGCCGCGGTGCTGGGCATTGTCATCCTGCTGCAAATCGGCACCTGGTACAAAAGTCATATGGTCGTTAAAACCGCCGGCAAAACCGGGTTGGCGGCGGAGAATGCACCGTCGCTGTCAAAAGGAAGGATAACGGCTTCTGTCGCCATATTGCTGGTGCTTATTTTTTCCAAGTATTTCTATATGGCCAGCATGACCAGCTATTTTACGTTTTACCTCATCCATACGTTCCACCTGTCGGTACAGCAATCGCAGATACACCTGTTTATCTTCCTGGCTTCGGTGGCGGCGGGCACCCTGATCGGCGGCCCGCTGGGCGATCGCTTTGGCCGGAAATATATTATCTGGATATCCATCCTGGGCGTGGCGCCTTTTACGTTGCTGTTGCCTTACGCCAACTTATTCTGGACGGGCGTGCTTTCCGTGGTGATCGGTTTGATACTGTCGTCGGCGTTCTCCGCCATATTGGTATATGCCACCGAGCTGGTGCCGGGAAAGGTAGGTATGATAGCCGGGCTTTTCTTTGGGTTCGCCTTTGGCATGGGCGGTCTTGGCTCCGCCCTGCTGGGAAAGCTGGCCGACGCCACCAGCATTACCTATGTATTCAAAGTATGCGCCTTTCTTCCGCTGATAGGTATTATCACCGGCCTGCTCCCCAATATCGAACAAAAAAGAAAGTAAATAAACGTTGTTCGTTGACCGTTGTTCGTTGGCCGGCGTTTGCGTCGATTTTGGCCGAACAACGAACAACGGTCAACGAACAACGTTCCAGTGACCCTTTTGATTTTCATATCAATTCAATAGTACCTGTATAGAGCCGTACAGCCGGTCTCTTGAAAAAGGTTTTTCGAGAAACAGGTCGGCCCCGTTGTCCAGCGCCACATCCCTGGCGGAAGCATCGAACCCCGATATCATAATTATTTTGACGGCAGGATAATGCTGTTTGATAAAGCCGATAAAGTCAATGCCAAACCCATCGGGCAGCCGGTTATCGAGTATCACCACGGAGGGTTGCTCTTTTTCGAGGTATTCCTTTGCGGCGGAAAGATTTTTTACATGTTCCAGCTCCATGTTTTTCCCGGTCAGGAAGATGTTCAGGAGCAGGCACATATCGCCCTCGTCTTCGATGATAAGTACTTTTTTGGTGGGTGTGTGTTGCAGTGTAGCCTGTGCCATAGTGGGGTGTATAAAATAGGTTAAACAGAATGATACCATTGCATAATGGAATACCATGCCAGGCTATTATACAACGGCCGCCCGGCGCGGAGTGCAGCCTCTCTGTGTAGGGAATTCCCCAATATGGTGCGGATAACGATGTAAAAAAAGGATGTCATCTTTCTGCTATCGACGCAATCGAAAGATGACATCCGTTTTTATAGCTGTTTTTATTTTACCGGCGCAGCCGGTAAAAAATAGGGTATAGAGAAAAGCGTATTATAAAATGAGGATCAATAGCAGGACGATGATAATAACCGCCCCGATGGAAAGATAAATTCCTTTTATCTCATCTCTTTTCGCCTCTTTCCGCATGGCCTTCACTTCTTTACGAAGCTCTTTCTTTTGTTCTTTGGTAAGACTTGATTTATCCATCGTCCTGATCTCTTCGAGGCGGTAAAGCATTTGTTGCGCTCGCAGCTCTTTCGTAGTGGCGGCACTGTTAGGAAGCGTCGAGTCGGCGGTGGAGGTGGTGTTCGCCCGCACCGGCAGCGTGATGGCCATAACGATGGCAAATGCTGCTATACGTAGGATGTTTTTCACATGCATTGTTTTAATAATTAGGGTATGTTGTTGCTGCTATGCATAATACAATTCCTATGCCATAGGCCCGATGCGATCCTGCTGCGGCTGGCATGAATGCCCACTTCGCCCCGTTCATTCCCCGCTGCCCGGCCAACCTTGTTTAATAATTAGTTGATATGCTGCATTATTCAACCGCCGGAAAACGGATATTAGCGTTTCTAATATATATTTAGCGCCATTATGAAAAATCCCTTTTTTGCCAGGACTGCCTTGTTTTGCTTGTTTTTTATCCCCGTTTGGATGCCCCGCGCCGGGGCGCAAACCACAGCTTCGCCTGCGGCCATAAAAAGCCAATGGGTATACCCCGGCAGCAATGGGCGGCTGGTGTATAAAACCACGGAGCAGGGCGATAAAATAATGGACTTTTCCTATGCAGGTTATATGGGCGGCGGCGTCCGCATACCCGATGTGCCGGTAAAGGTGACGCTCGATGCCACGGCCGGCGATAATACGGATGCCATTCAAAAGGCCATTAATTCGGTCGCCGCCATGCCGCTGGTCAATGGCGTGCGCGGGGCCGTATTGCTGCATGCCGGCACCTACGATTGCGAACGGGCGCTGACCATCAACGCCAGCGGGGTGGTATTGCGCGGCGCGGGTTCCGGCAAGGAGGGCGCTGTCATCAATATGACGGGCAAGCCGCATGCCTGTATCGTAATCAGCGGCGCGCCGGCGGAAAAAACGACCGGCGCTGCAACGACTATCGCCGATGCTTATGTGCCGTCGGGTACGCTGTCGTTTACCGTAGCCGACGCCACCGGCCTGGCGGCAGGCGATGTCATCCGCATCACCCGACCGGTCACGGATGCGTGGCTGGCGTTTATGGGCATGGACCAACTGGTGCGCGACGGTAAAAAGCAAACCTGGGTCAGCGGCGATATCAGCACTGAACGCATTATCCGGAAGGTAGAAAAAAACACGCTTACCCTCGATGTCCCGCTGTCCGACAGCTACGACGCCCGGTATACCGCGCCGGCAGGCACCACCGTGCAAAAAATCATCCGCCAGGACGCCGTATCGCAAATAGGCATAGAAAATTTCCGGATCGTATCGCCGGCGCAGTCGGTCACCATCAACGATGGTCATAACCGCGCCTTCTCCATCAGCGGCATCACCGATGGCTGGGCCCGCAATATCGACATCTTCAATACGGTCAACAGCGTCAGCGTCACCGCCCGGCGCATTACGGTAGACAATATCAGCATCCTGCACGAGGTGCCCACCATCGGTGCGGCCAAACCCGCCGACTTAAATGGCAGCGGCCCGCAGGTATTATTCAATCACTGTACGATTACCGGCGACAACGTGTTTTTTCTCGCCACCGGCCCGAAAGTAACCGGCCCCATCGTATTGCTGAACTGCGTTTTTAAAGGCAATGGATGGATACAGCCACACCAGCGCTGGGCCACCGGCCTGTTGGTGGACGGCTGCCAGGTGCCCAACGGCGGTATTGATTTTATGAACCGCGGGGCCATGGGCTCGGGGCATGGATGGGCCATCGGCTGGGCCGTCGCCTGGAATTGCAGCGCACAATCTTTTCTCAACCAGCAGCCGCCGGGCGCGGCCAACTGGGTGATCGGCTGCCGGGGCGCGCAGGAGAAAAAAGCCGTCCCCTTTAACCAGGAACCCCTGCTGCCCGAAGGCATTTATGATGCACAGGGCAGTACCGTCAGCCCACCCAGCCTTTACCTGGCACAACTATCCGAACGGCTGGGCAAGCAGGCGCTTGCCAATATCGGTTACTAGTCATAACTCTTTCATGCCCGGTAATTTTACGTAAGTTGCCAAACAAAAAAATAAAAAGAGATGGCAACCAGGAACCGCACCACGGTCAAGGCCGAACCCGGCCGGCAGGAATTGTTTATTATCCGCGAATTTGAAGCGCCCCGCGAACTGGTATTCAAAGCCTTTTCCGATCCTGCTATCCTGGTCCGCTTCCTCGGGCCCGATAATATGACGATGAAGGTGGAGCATTATAATTTCAAAAGCGGCGGCTCTTACCGCTATGTGCATACCGATGAGCACGGGAATGAATATGCCTTCCGCGGCTGTATCCATGAGGTGTCGGCGCCCGACATCGCCATCCAGACCTTTGAATTTGAAGGCATGCCGCAGAAGGGACATGTGAGCCTCGATACATCATTGTTTGAAGCATTGCCCGGCAACCGCACACGCCTCACCATTCATTCCGTATTCAGGTCGGTGGCCGATCGCGACGGCATCGTACTATCAGGTATGGAAGACGGCCTTAGCCAGGGCTTTGCAAAGCTGGACGATATCCTGGCAAAAAGAATATAAAATACAAAGGCCTGTCCATAAAGGGCCGGCCCGGGCATTGCTTTTGCATACAAGTCAATTTAATACGGAGTAGTATTAAAATAACAACTGTATGAAAAAAAACCTTGTTTATGCATTATTGGTATTTGCCGTTTCTTTACTGGCCGGCTGCCAGGTAATAGGTGGCATATTTAAAGCCGGGGTTTGGGTAGGCATATTAATAGTGGTGGTCATCATTGCGGTGATCGTATTCATTATCCGCGGCGTTTCTAAAAAATCATAGCCGGTTCCCCCCTTTTCATGAAAAGCGGGGAATATAGGCATTTTTTCATCCCAAAGATTACGAGGAAAGTGGTATTTTAGGCATCCCCTGCCTTCGTACATTCGCACAGGATTAGCTAATTTCGTACCTCCATAACCCGGGTACCACCTTGTATAACACTCCTCCCGAAAACTAACACCTCCCTCAGATACCCAAAAAGACACATTGTTTTAAACACTTTAAAACTTGTGATATGCCAATTTACATGGACCGGCACGATGTGTCGGAAACGGTTACGGCCGAAAACGTAGCGCAACTACACCAGGAAGACTTAAAAGTACAACATCATTACGGCTGCAGGGGGCTTACCTATTGGTTCGACGATAAACGGAAAACCGCCTTCTGCCTGATCGAGGCGCCCGACGCCAATGCCATCCGCGAGATGCACAACCGCGCCCATGGCGATGTTCCGCACAGCGTCATCGAAGTGGAATACAGCGTCGTGGAATCCTTTCTGGGCAGGATTACCGACCCCGAAAAAACGCCCGATACCACCACCGGGCTGAACATCATCGACGACCCCGCCTTCCGCACCATCATGCTGCTGACATTAACGCATGTGTCGCCGGTACAGAACGACGCCCGGCAGCTTAAATCGTCGCTCGACGATTTTATCCACGCGGTCACCCACATACTGGATATGCACGGCGGCAGCCTCGTCCGCAAAAACGGTTACCAGTACCTGGTCTCTTTCAGGTCGGTGCAAAACACCGTCCAGGCCGCGCTGGCCATCCGCCTGCTGTTTAAGAAGTTCGACAACGGCGCCATGAACGATAAAATAACGCTGAAAATAGGGCTCAACGCCGGCGTGCCGGTGACCGAAAAGAAATCGATTTTCGAGGATACCATCAAGCTGGCCGAGCGTATGTGCGAAATCGTTAAAGGAGAAATCATTCTATCGGCCGAAGTAAAGGAATTGTACCAAAGTGAAAACGCCGCCGCCTTCAGCGAAGAAGACGAAGTGTTTTCATTGACGCCGGCCGACGAAAGGTTCCTGAACCTCCTGATGGAATATATAGAAGAGGCCTGGAACGATACCAACCTGAAGGTGGACGATTTCAGCAAACCCATGGGTTGCAGCAAATCGCAGCTGTACCGTAAGCTGATTGGGCTGGCCGGCAAATCGCCCAATACCTTTGTCAGGGAATACCGGCTGAGAAGGGCCCTGCAGCTATTGGGTAAAAATGAAGGTAATATCTCCGAGATTGCCTTTGAAACAGGGTTTACCAGCCCTTCCTATTTTTCCAAGTGTTTCCAGAAACAATACGGTTATTCCCCCTCCGCCGTAAGGGTGTAAGCAGGTGAACCAAAATTACCTGTGTTTGAATGGAATGTTACACGCCCCCTCTTCCCCCTGCTGTAGTTTTGAATACGCTGGTAGTCGCCAGTTGCTTGTTTAACCTTTTAAAATATACTATTATGCCGAATGTCGTAAAAGACCTGGATGCTGCTGTGATCGAAGATTTCGCTTCAAAAATCAGGGGAGCCGTGGTGCTTCCCGGTGATGTAAATTATGATACCGCACGAAAAGTGTACAATGCGATGATAGATAAGCGCCCGGGAATGATTGTGAAATGCGTGGAAGTGGGCGATGTGATACACGCCGTAAATTTTGGCCGTGAAAATAAATTACTGGTGGCTGTCAGGGGCGGCGGCCACAATGGCGGCGGCCTGGGCCTGTGCGATGAGGGCCTGGTGATCGATTTGTCGGGCATCAAATTCGTGCGCGTCGATACCGATAGCAGGACCGTGCGCGTAGGCGGCGGCAACCTCTGGGGCGAAGTAGACAAGGCCACCCACCCTTTTGGGCTGGCGGTGCCGGCAGGGATTATCTCCACCACGGGCGTGGGCGGCCTGACCCTCGGCGGCGGCATCGGCTACCTGTCGCGCAAATACGGGCTCACCATCGACAACCTGCTCGAGGCCGATATGGTGCTGGCCGACGGTTCGTTTGTAACGGTCAATGCCAATCGCAATCCTGATCTCTTCTGGGCTATCCGCGGCGGCGGCGGCAACTTTGGCGTAATCACCGCCTTCAAATTCCAGGCGCATCCCGTTAAAACGGTTTTTGGCGGCCCCACTTTCTGGCCCATCGAGAAAACAAACGAAATCATGGCCTGGTACCACGATTTCATCAATAATGCGCCCGACGAGCTGAATGGCTTTATCGCCACCCTGGTGGTGCCCGGCCCGCCATTCCCGGAGGCGCTGCATAACAAACAGTTCTGCGGCATCGTCTGGTGCTACGTGGGCGATATGGACAAGGCCGAAGAAGCCTTCAAACCCATCCTGGCGATGGACCCCATCTTCCAGCATGTGGGCCCCATGCCTTATCCCGCCATCCAAACCCTGTTTGATGGTATGATGCCGCCCGGCCTGCAATGGTATTGGAGGGCCGACTTCTTTAAAGGCCTCGGCCCCGATCTCAGCGCAAAGCACATGGAGTTTGGGTCAAAAATACCCACCCCGCTTTCGCAGATGCACCTGTACCCGCTCAGCGGCGCGGCTTCCCGGGTGTCGAAAGACGATACGCCCTGGGCGCACCGCGATGCAAAATATGCCGGGGTGATAGTAGGCGTCGACCCCGACCCGGCCAATGCGGCGAAAATCACCCAATGGTGCAAGGAATATTCGGAAGCATTGCAGCCCCATTCTTCCGGCGGGGCCTACCTGAATTTTATCATGAACGAAGGACAGGAACGTATCAAGGCCAGCTATAAGCACAATTATGACCGGCTAAAAACCATCAAGAAGAAATATGATCCTAATAATTTCTTTAAAGTAAACCAGAATATCCAGCCGGCGGAAGCCAACTAACCCGGCCGGAATATTCAATGCCGCGGCAGCCGTCTCCCTGTAGGTGGGGCGGCTGCCTTTTTTGCGCCGGTGTAAAAAATAAGTAATAACCTTATATGCCCGGTAAGGTTACATGTTAGCTTTATTTAACCACCTGCCGCAGGCCGGTTTCGATGGCCGGTAAAGGTATATTCGTTCTTATCATTCCGGACTAATATTCCTTATGCGATGAACCAGGTATTTGAATTCTTTCAAAAATTATTCGACACCTCCGACTGGCCGCCCCGCTGGCATTGCGGCCGGTGGACGGAATTTAATGGCTGGTTTTATATCATCAGCGATCTATTGATATGGGCCGCCTATTTTGCCATCCCCGTGCTCATCATACGGTATATCACCCGGAAGGAGCATGCCCGTTTTATAAAGATCTATTACCTGTTTGCCGCCTTTATATTATCCTGCGGCGCCACGCATTTTCTCGACGCCATCGCTTTCTGGGTGCCGGCCTACCGCCTGAATGCGCTGGTGCGGTTTATAACGGCTGTGCTTAGTTGGGTCACGGTATTCAGCATGGTGAAGCTGCTGCCCGCGCTGTTTACGCTGAAATCGCAAAAGGATTTCGAGGCGGAGATACAGCAACGTAAAAAAGCCGAGGACCAAATCCGGCAATTGAATAGTTCGTTGCAGGAACAGCTCATCGCGGGCGAAGCCGAAACGCTGGCCTACAAATACGCGCTGGATGAATCCTGCATCGTGGCCATCACCAACCAGAAGGGCGTTATCCAGTATGTAAATGATAATTTCTGCAAGATATCCCGCTACAGCGCGGCCGAGCTGATAGGGCAGGACCACCGCATCATCAATTCCGGCTACCACGATAAAGCCTTTATCCGAAACCTGTGGACCACTATCGCCGGCGGCCGTATCTGGAAAGGCGAGCTGTGCAACAAGGCAAAGGACGGCGCCACGTACTGGGTGGATACCACCATCGTCCCGTTTTTAGGACCCGATGGCAAACCCCACCGCTACATGGCCATCAGGGCGGATATTACCGAACGGAAAAAAGCCGAGCACGAAATAAAGATGCTCAATGAAAGCCTCGAACGGAAAGTGGCCGAGCGTACCGAACAGCTGGAGCTGACCAACAAGGAGCTGGAAGCCTTTTCCTATTCCGTATCGCACGACCTGCGCGCGCCCCTGCGGGCTATCAACGGGTATGCGGCCATGGTGGAAGAGGATTATGCCGATCGTATCGACGACAATGGCAAGCGGCAGTTGCGCGTGATACAGGAAAACGCCAGCCAGATGGGCATATTGATAGACGACCTGCTGGCATTTTCCAAGCTCGGCAGGGCCGCCATACAAAAATCGATGGTCAACATGAATATCCTGGTGGCCGCCGTCGTGGAGGAAATCGTCCACCCGTCGTCGCATCCCGCCGCCGTGAAAATCGGGGACCTGCACCCGGCTATGGCCGACAAAGTGCTTATCAAACAGGTATTTATCAATTATATTTCAAACGCCGTCAAATATTCCTCCAAAACGCCGCAGCCCGTCATCGAAATCAATTCGTGGCAGGAAAACGGGCGGACGATTTATTCTGTATGTGATAATGGTACGGGTTTCAACATGAGCTATGCGCATAAACTGTTCGGCGTTTTCCAGCGATTGCACAGCGTCCGCGAATTTGAAGGCACGGGCGTAGGACTGGCCATTGTAAAACGGATCGTGTCGCGCCACGGCGGCGAAGTATGGGCCACGGGGGAAATCGGGAAAGGGGCTACCTTCTATTTTAGTTTGCCACAATAATACACACATACACACAATCATTACTTTATGTCGCATCACGAGGCCGACATCCTGTTGGTGGAAGATAATTACAACGATGCGGAGCTGGCCATGCGGGTGCTGCAAAAAAACGAGGCCACCGCCCGGATACTCCATGTGAGCAATGGCGCGGAAGCGCTGGATTACCTGTTTGGGCATGAACCGGCCGGCCAACGGAAAACGCCCCTCCACCTCAAGCTGATCCTGCTCGATCTGAAAATGCCGCGGGTAGACGGCTTCGAAGTATTGCAGCGCATCAAGGCCGACGCGCTGACAAAGAAAATCCCGGTGGTGGTGCTCACTTCATCGCGGGAGCCCCGCGATATCGCCCGCTGTTACGACATGGGCATCAGCAGCTATATCGTCAAGCCGGTCGACTACCCGGGTTATAATAAAGCGCTCTCCGCCATTGCCCTCTATTGGCTGCTGGTCAATGAGCCCCCTGTATAAAAAGACTATGGCATCCCTATTTACAGGCAGTCATAGTGCCTGCATTTGAGGTAGCCTGTCGGCTGCTCCGGCAATTTTATGGGCGGATACCAGGAATGGGCCGGCGGCTTACTGGTTTTATCCGTTGCCTGCATGCGGCCTGGCCGGGCGTTTCTACCGCCGGGGCGTACCCGTACAAAGGGTATCCGTTCTCTCATGATCGTTTTTTCCATGGCGTTCCTGTTTTAATTGTGAGTTGTCAGTTGTAAGCGGTGAGTAGTAAGTGGCTTGCGCCGACAGCGTAGCAAACGACTCACAACTGACAACTCACAATTGACAAAATAGCTCCTGCTGCGAAAAATATGTATTGGTGGATGCGATGAAGGGATGCCGGGTAATGAATTTCCCTGTTGGTATGTATCCGGTCTATAAAGTTAGCACAGCGGGTTTTATAAAAAAAATTCGCTGTGCTTTTTTTTCAAAAAAAGGACGATAAGCTGTATAAGAAATGCGTGTACGAAATTAGTGAGGAATTTTGTCTACATATTTTCACTGCCCGCTGCCGGCACTAAGAAAAGCTCAATAGTCTTGCCCTGGTAAGGGAGCGGGCGAATATTTGATGGCATTGCCCGGCAGGCTGATAAGCACCTGGCTTATCCCCTCACGGTCGGCTGTGACCTAAAATCACTCCATCCCGATAATATTGCCGGTAATGCGGTACATTTTCTATCTTTAAGGAATGGTAGGCTTTTGTAAGCGATAACCAACACGACCAATCTCATACCCTGTAGCTGCATCGGATTCGCACATTGTTTATTTTCACCAGTAATGCAATGAGTATGAAATTCACTTCCCCGGCCCCGCTCGCAGAAATGCTGGCCGATTCCAGCATAGACAGGGTCATGGCTATCGACACGCAATGGCGCATCATCGCCTGGAACAAAACGGCGGAACGCATTACCGGCATTGCCCGGGAAGACCTCCTGCAACGGCCTTTACTGCAAGCCTTTCCCGAAATAACCCTCGAACCTGATCTGACCAATGCCATCATCCAGGCCCTGCGCGGCCAGCAAACCTTCGTACCTGCCAAAATGGGCGCGTTCAACCGGCATTATTATGAAAATCATTTTATACCGCTCCGGCAGGAAGAGCAGGTGTTTGGCGTCATGAACATCATGCACGATGTGGCGCACCGCGTAAAAGCGGAGCGGCAGTTGGAAAAGCTCAATCGGCAGTTGACGGAGCAGCACCAGCAGCAGCAAAAGGCCAATGCCGAACTCGTCACATTCACCAACATTACCGGCAACGAGCTGAAAGAACCGATCAAAAAAGTGTATACAACGCTGGAGATGATAGCCCGGTCCGACGGGCCGCGTCTTTCCATGGGCAGCAAGGCCTCGCTGCGGCGTATGCAGTCGTCGCTCAATCGGATGAACCTGCTGCTCGACGACCTGATGGCGCTGGCCGCGGCCAGCAGCTTTACGCGCGAATTTGTAGCCGTAGACCTCAACGAAGTGCTGGCCGAAGCCCGCGAGGCGCTGCACCCCAAGATGCTGGAAAAACAGGCGCAGGCAGGCAGCGACAAGCTGCCCGTGATACAGGGCAACCGGCAGATGCTCCGCTACCTGTTTGTGAACCTGCTCGACAATGCGCTCAAATTCCAGCCGGAAGGTAATATTCCTGTCATTACCATTACCACCGACTATACACAGGGAGATGCATCGGCCGGGCAGGCGCCCGAAAAGAAATATGTGTGCCTGCATTTTGCCGACAACGGTATCGGTTTTGCGCAAAGCGATGCCGAGCGGGTTTTCGCGATGTTCGACAAGCTTCCTTCGGAGCACAAGTACGGCGGCAGCGGCATCGGTCTTACCATAAGCCGGAAAATAGCCGAGGCGCACGGCGGCTATATACAGGCGCGCAGCGAGCCCGGCAAAGGCGCGGTGTTTACCTGCTGTTTCGCCATGGAATGATTTTTTCGCTGTTAACGGCCTCCTGCCAACATGCAAAAAAGAACCATCATCCTTATCGACGACGACGTGGCCATACCGGACGCCCTCAAAACGTTGCCCGAACAGGAAGATATCCGCCGGTTATTGCGTTCGAATGAGGAGCCCCGTTATATTACCATCGTCCTGCTTATTGTTAACCATTAATACCAGCCTATGTACAATATGATAGTTAAGTCGATAATGCTGATTGACGACGATCTGGATGAGCACGACCTGTTTCTTGAAGCGCTGCGGGAGCTGTCGGACAATATTGTTCTCGCCCAGGCATTTGACGGAAGCGATGCGCTGGCGCAATTGCAGGCGTGCGCTACCCTGCCCGACCTGATATTCCTGGATATCAATATGCCTATGCAGAGCGGTTTCGATACCCTGCGACTGCTGAAGGCCATGCGCGCCTGCAGCCGCATACCCGTAGTCATGTATTCCACTTCGGCGGCCGAAAAAGACAGGAAGCTGTCTATGGCGCTGGGCGCCTGGGAGTATGTGGTGAAGCCTATATCCTGCGTGGAGCTGTCGCAGCTGCTCCACCGGTATGTGAAGGCGTCGGGGAGGATAGGGGGATAATGAAAAAAGGATTACATCGCTGTAATCCTTTTTTGGTTTTCGAAGGGGGTACTTCCTATTAACCCTTATCCTATGGTCCGTTTATAATATGCTTCAACTGTCCGTCGGCGTCGATTTTCAGCCCGTTCCCCTGGCTGGCGATGTATTCCGGCAGTTCCGCCAATGGCCGGAGCTTTTGCCTTTTGGAGGCGTTGCAGCGTGAATCCACTTCCAGCAGGTCAAGGTTTATAGCGGCCACTTTTTCGCCTAACAGGAGCTCAATCAATAGCATCACCTGTTCACGCACGTTCCATTCCTTTCCGGGAAGAATATAGTCTACATACGCCCTGATGGGATAAATGCCGGGGATAACTTCTTTTGCAGGCTGAAACCAGGTGTCCGCCAGGGCGATGCCTCCCTTTAAACCTACCCAACCCGTGATAGTATCCAAAGGGCTGGGTTGACGGAGTGCAAGTATCTTCCAGTTTTTCAGTTCGGGCGCAAATTTTACCAGTTGTTCGGCTTTATGGAAGCCTGCTGCTTTACCATGGGTGGTAATGGTCAACTGGCCCTTGCCCGGTTTGGGCAGGTAAAGATCTACCCCCAGCAGTTTGGAATATGCCATGGCGTGCATTTGCAGCTCATCGAACCAGTAAACGAACTCTTTTTTGGTCCGGAGGTGTGTCAGGTGAAGAAACCTTTCGCTGTTTCGTTCAAACCATAGCCAGAATTGTGTGGACGCCCGCGTCCGTTTCATTTTATTCATGGTGTTTAATAAATTGTTTGATGGTGATAAATGTTTTTAAAGATCCAACTGCTCATACATCGTATCCAGGTCAATCCCGGTGTAGTGACTCAGCTCTTTAAATGTAACGGGCTGGTATGATTGCTTTTGATACAATTTTCGTACATGCTGCATTACACGCCGGGCCTTCCGGTCGGATAATTGAAGCAGGCGCTGTACATCGCTGGGCAGGTGCTGGCATCTTCAGGCTTTTCCACAAGCCATCGCTGCAAGATTGTGCCAGCGGGCGCAAGGTTAGTGTGAATGCCAGGTGAGCTGACGACCTTGCACCTGTAATGCCCGCATTTTAAATATTTTTTTATTGTCCAAAAATTATCGTATTTTTCCTATATCAACCTGTTGATTAGCACCACCTTCTTACCCATTAATACTCTCTGTACTATTAAGTCACCGGCTTTTGGAGCGATTATTGCCTTATTTATTAATGCTTAAATCCATTTGCTATGCTACAGGCAGTTATGCAACCGGAAATAAAAGATTTACAGAGCCTTATAAACTCCAAGACAGAAGAGTTCAATAATGCTATAAAGGCTAATAAAGAATTTGCCTGCCTGAAGGCGATTTACCTTGAAATAAAAGAGTTGAAATTACAATATCAGCTACAAAAAAAATCGCTGGTTTAATCATAACCTCCTGCTCCCTTTATTATTAATTCAAACGATATGGATTGGTGGTGTTGTTTGTAAGGCTCCATCCCAATTTTGTACTTGTAAAACACCTTTGCGTATAAATTAAAAAAATACCGTATAACTACGCATTGTTGTATTGCCCCGGAGCTGGCGCAAGGTTAGTGCGGGTGCCATGTGGGTTAGCGACCTTGTGCCTTGAACAGAAGTTTGAAGATTTCTATATGATTAATTTTTATTCATCAGGAAGTCTTCCACGTTCTCCGGAGAAATCACAAAAGTTTCTGAACCCGGGTAATTTTCAGTAAACGTTTGGGAGAATCGTTTTTTTTCGTTCTTACTCCATTTAAATTCAAATGCCTTTAATAATCCGCCCTCATGTTCCTCAATTAGGTCAATTTCCTGCTGCTGCGTAGTTCGCCAGAAATATTGTTTAGTGTCTATGTTGCTATAGTGTAAGAATTTCATTCTCTCGGAGATAACATAGTTTTCCCATAGCACTCCGACATCTGTTCTTGAGGTCATGGGGTTGAAATTATTTATTATTGCATTACGAATTCCGCAATCATAGAAATAGATTTTTTTCCCTTTCTTTATTTCATTCCGAACGTTCCGGTTGAGCGCCGGCAATACAAATATTACATAAGCTTTTTCCAGGAGGTCTATATATTTTTCAACTGTCTGTTTATTGGCCCCGATTGTTTGTGCCAGCTCATTATAGCTAACTTCACTGCCTAATTGCAACGCTAATGCTCTTAATAACTTTTCAAGAAGTATGGGCTTTTTTATCTGCTCTAACGTCAAAAGATCTTTATATAAATAACTACCCGCTAATAATTTCAACAGCTCTTTTTCTTCGCTTTGTTTAGTGACTATTTCAGGATAGTAGCCATAGATTAAACGATATTCTATTAATTTTCGTTCCGTCAAAAAACTATGATATGCTACCATTTCGCCAAAGCTTAATGGATAGAGCATAAATTCATATTTACGGCCTGTCAGCGGTTCATTTACCTGGCTTGACAATTCAAAGGCTGATGAACCTGTAGCAATAACCTGAACATCTTTTATCTGGTCTGTAATTAGTTTAAGCGTAAGGCCTATATTAGTGATGCGTTGCGCTTCATCAATGAATAAAATCTTGCTTTTCCCTATGATTGTTTTTAACGTGGCTACGCTTGTATTGGATAGTACTTCCCGTATATAACTGTCATCACCACTGAGGTGTAGATATTCGCTGCCATCAAGCACCGCTTCAACCAGGGTTGATTTTCCGCATTGGCGGGGGCCGAAAATCAATATTGCCTTGCCCTTGAATAAACGTTCATGAATGGCTTTTTGCAAAATGCGAGGTATCATAATTTTCCGTTTCAACATCTAAATTATATAATAATTTTCCGTTCCAACAACTTTTTATTATTGGGAAAGCGTTTTAATAATATGGTTGTTCTATCCTAATGTATTGATTTACAGTTGTAAATGCCAGATGAGTACCTTACATTCTGGATGACGTGTGGGCTGTAAGCTCGCGATAGCGGGGAGTATTAATTCAGGGGGCAACGTTCTTTTTTTGTATTTGCTAATCCCCCACGCTCGCGAAAGCATGCGATCTAAACAATCAAGAGGCTGGCGCAAGGTGCCGACAGGCCTTGTGTGGCGGCGTTCCTGTGCTTGGATGAGAAAGGGATTAATAGACATTTTTAAAATAAGTATGATGGTAAAGTGAGGGCACAAGCACGCCGCGCGCAATGCCTCCCGGCACGCTTGCGCCAGCGCGGGGATGACGGCTCGGCGGCTCTCTTTCCATAACCACCTATGTACACCATTTAACAAAGTAGCTCCGGCACTGCCGAAGCTACACTAGATGAACGCATCCGTCGAAGCACGACTTAAAAAGCTACGCTGACCGTTTTGCACCAATAGGCATGTATCATCTCAATGGTATATTGCAGCTTGTCAAAGCCGACAGGCTTTATGACATATGAGTTTGCGCCGAGCTCGTAACAACGCGCTATTTCAGAATAATCACAGGAGGTGGAGAAAATAACTACGGGGATCTTTTTAAGCCTGGGCCGTTCCTTAATTGTTATAAGCGTTTCGATGCCATTCTTGCCGGGCATGTTTAAATCAAGTAATATAAGGCGTGGCCATCTGTCCGTATTTACTGCTGCATCGAGGTAATCAAGCAGCGCGTAGCCACTGGTGACACCGACGAGCTTTTCCCTGATTTTCTTTTGCCGGAAAACTTCTTCGACCAGAACAATATCATCCTTATCATCGTCTGCCATCAATACGTACCAATCGGTCTGATTCATTAGAGGAGGTTTAGATTTATGGCTAAGGAACAAATATACAAATTGTCAGTATTTGATAGCCCCTAAAGCTCGGGGCTGCAGGTCGGGGAAATGGTGTGACCCGAAACTCAGCATTTCTTCAGAATTGGGGATTGGTTTACACACCGGAAGTAGATGGGCTGCCTATGTCATTCAACAACTTTATGCAAATATTCGACCCGGATTGCACCGGGGTAACGTCGATACGATCGGGGAAGCAAAGCGATTCACTATCCTTTATTCCGGATGCCGGAATTATCCCATCTGCAAGAGATGGTACTTTTCCGCTGGTTGGGGCCAGGAATCGTGTTCATAAGGAGGGATACAAAAGCGAAGGGTTCTCAAACATAATAGAAGGGTACGGATTAAAAATTAAGCTAAAATCAATAAATAGTTGACAACAATTGCTTAGGACAAATCCTATACCATTGTTTATATATCAGCAACAATGGCATTGATATTAATCAAGAAGTGGCTACAATCATTGTAAAAAGAGATGATAACTAAAAATTTGGGAACGGAGATAATATCTTCAGATTCTTATAGGAAGGTATAAAACGGGGATGGATAAGATTAGGGCGGTGCTGCGTGCTAATTCCGATTGTCTTTTAAGCAGTACTCAAAATATTCATTGACAGTTATCGAATTAAGAAAAACCCAAAACAACCAGCACTCCTTTGAAAATCGTATTTCGTCGCAAACTAAATTATTCAACCGACGAATTGACTTTGGAGGCTTTATTTTTTGTTCCAGACAAAGAAACGGCAATAAAAATTGCAGAAGCAATTTGGCACCCTATATATGGCGATATGATTAATGACGAGAAACCTTTCGTAGCCAGGTTGAAAAACCCTAAGGTTTGGATAGTAGAAGGGACATTGAAATATCAGGCAGGTGGGGTCGCTTATATAGAAATCCAGAAGAAGGATTGCAAAATTTTAAAGGTTACTCATGGTAAATAAATTGATATAGAAGATGATCGAGGGATTGCCGGCCAAGCCACCCCCCAAACAAAGAATCCCGGCATACGCCGGGATGCTGGACCAGGAAAAATGAGAAATGGACAAAAAGAATTATGCAGCTACTTTCTTAACGATATCGTCTATTTTTTTGAGCAGGTCGTCCGTCAGCCGCGGCGCCAGCTCCAGTGCCTTGAGGTTTTGTTGCAACTGCTCTTTTTTGGTGGCGCCCAGCAGCACGCAGGTGACCTGCGGGTTTTTGGTAACCCAGGCAATGGAAAGGTCCGTTACCGTAGTACCTATCTCCTTTGCTACCGCCTGCAATTGCTTTACCGCGTTTATTTTTTCCGGCGTAAGCGATTTCTCGCGGAGCCACTCCATGTCTTTGCCGGACATCCGGCTGTTTTCCGGGATGCCATCGTTGTACTTGCCCGTTAGCAACCCGCTGGCCAGGGGGCTATAGCTGGTGATGCCCAGGCCGGGGTCTTTATACAGCGCGGCAAAATCCTTTTCCACTTTTTTGCGCTTAAAGAGATTGTATTCCGGCTGCTCCACCACGGGTTTGATAAGGTGGTGCTTTTCGGCGGCTACCACGGCTTCATAAATATCGGACGCTTCCCATTCGCTGGTGCCCCAATACAATATCTTTCCCTGCAGGTAAAGCTGGTGCATCGTCCATATGATGTCTTCCGTTTTTGTTTTTTCATCGGGCCGGTGGCAATAGAAAAGATCGATGTAGTCTACCTGTAACCGCGCCAGGGCTTCATCGCAGGCTTCCCGCAGGTGTTTCCGGCTCAGCCCGTGCTGGTTGGGTTTATTATTTTCATGCCGCCCGAAATAGGCTTTCGAAGAAAGGAGGTACGACGAGCGCTCCCAGCTTTTCTTTTTCAATACCCGCCCCATCATCTTTTCACTTTCGCCCAGGGCATAGATCTCGGCATTGTCGAAAAAATTGATGCCATGATCATAGGCAATGCCCATCAGCTCATCCGCCATGCGGTCGTCTACCTTATCGCTAAAGCTCACCCAGCTTCCAAAACCAAATAAGCTCATTTCCAGTCCTGTGTTTCCCAATACCCTATATTCCATGGATGGTTTTTTTAAGCGATAGAGGAAAAAAATTGTGCCAGCACGCGGCCGCGGGTCTTTTCAGCGGCAAAACGGCGATGGCACAGTTTTTATCATGACGGGGGAAGGGAAATGTATTACTCATACCAGTCCTGTATGATATCGCCGATGGCGTCTACCAGCTTTTGGTCATCCACCAAATCCATCTTCCAGCTATTCTTCAGCCGGCGAATGATGCCCATGTTTTCGCTGTTGAGCGTTATGTCCAACTCCAGGCAGATACCGCCGCCGCAGGTTTGCGGAACGGGAACGGCTTCCCCGGCATAGGTCTTTCCGTTGTAGTCGAATGCCAGCGGCACGGGTTCTTTTTCAAGCTGCGCCACCCATTCTTTTAAGAATTGCACCAGGTGTTTTCGTTGCGTGGGCGCGGTGGCGCTCCAGGTATCTTTTTCGGCGCGCTTATGCGCCAGCTTGTATTTGAGTCCCGTCATGGCGGTGCTGTAGTCGTTTGCGTTTAGCTTGATGACCTTCTGGTGGGCGATGATATACCAATGGTACCCGGTGCCCACCGGTACGCCCGAGCCTTTGGGCGCTTTGCCTTTCCGGCGTTTGGTGACCGCGTAGGATATCTCCCATAAATCGGGCGTTATCTTTGTTTCCTTCCATTGCCCCTGGTCGTAGTTCCAGTAGTGGCTCCGGCCTACCTGCATGCCGGTATATTGCTTTCCATTGAATTCCTTGAATTGGTTGTAGGACGCCGCCAGGTCTTTTCCCTTCACGGTCTTCTTTGCTTTCTTTTTTGCCGGGGCCGCTGTTTTCCGCGTCCCTCGTTTCCGTTTTACTGCTGCCACCGCCATAGTGTTTCGTTTTAGTGGTAAGAGCAAAAGCTATACCCTCCTTTAGGGGCAGGGTAGGGGGTGAGTTGGAGCAAAAAAAAATCCCGCCGTGAGGCGGGATGCACTAATCAAATACCATTGACCATTAAACCTTATCCTATAAAACTAAAGATAGTGACAACTTTTAAATTATGAAAGTATTATTCTCACATCTTATGCACAGTACAAAGTAACGACGGTTGTGCTGCACGGGAAATAGAGGGAGATATGGAAAGGCTGTACTAATAATTAAGTGAGGGCTGTCGTAAACATACTACAGGCGAAACTACGCATTTACAGGACGAGCAGGGCATGCAGCCTTGTGAGCGCGGTATAGGCATCTTCACAAAACCCTGCATGCACCTTCGAACATTGCAATACCGTACTGCGGGTGGCGGTAAGCCAGCGAAACCGCGACGCCAAATCGAGCCGGGCGATGGGGCCGCCTTCCGGGCTGCCCATAGCTACCAGCTCAAACGCACGGAGGTGCTCTTTGAGCTCCGTAATATCCAGCCCGTCGCAAAAGGCCTGCAGCCTGTCTTCGTTGAGCGTATACATGACCTGCAGGAATTTTTGTTTCGCGCAATACACGATCACGCCCACGTTGAGAAACTCTTCGCGCTCCACCCGGGGCACTACGCGAACAACGGCATATTCAAATAAGTGATTTTCCTGCATGTTGCGCTTCTTTTACAAAAATTTCGGAAGAGGCGATCCTTGTTGTCAAAAACCGGTAATATATTTCCCGCTGTGCATCGGGGTTATCCGCCGGCAGCCATTCGTTGGGTATCAGCGATACGATCGAACGGATGCGTTCATCGGTAAGAAGGACGCGGAATGCCTTGTCTACCGCATCAAGCTGCGTGGCTTTGGGCAGCAGCACATGGTCCTTTACCAGCGTAAACGGGCGTTTGGCCTGTTCCTCCCCGTTGCCGTCCGAATGATGAAAATAAAGCGCCGCGCCATGATCTATCAGCCATAGCTCCTTATTCCATACCAGCATATTGGTATTGCGCGCCGTGCGGTCTACGTTGGTGATAAGGCAGTCCAGCCATACGATCTGCGATGCCAGCAAGGGAGCTACGGGGGTGACCACGGGATCGAAGGTGATGGCGCGCGAAAGATAATGAAGACCCAGGTTAAGGCCCACGCTGGCTTTTAGCAGGTCCTGTATTTCCTCGTCGGGTTCAGTGCGCCCGAAGGCGCTGTCCAGCTGGGCGAATACGATCTCGGGCACCTTCAGTCCCAGCGCCCGGGCTATTTCGCCGCCCAGCAGTTCGGCAATCAGCGCTTTGGCGCCCTGGCCTGCCCCGCGGAATTTCAGCACGTACATAAATCCGTCGTCGGCTTCCGCGATAGCAGGCAGTGAACCGCCTTCCCGCAGCGGGGTGATATAACGGGTTACGTTAACGGTCCTCAGTTCAGGTGGATGATGCTGCATGATCCTTGCAATGTACTAAATCCCCCCGGAATCCACTACATTTGAAGGCAATGGACCTTTTACACGTATCGGGCATCCACAAACAGGAAGCGGGCAATACCGTATTACAGGAAATCGGATTCAGGCAGCAGGCCGGGCAGAAGATAGCCATCGTAGGCGAATCCGGCGCGGGCAAAAGCACCCTGCTGAAAATCATTGCCGGCCTGGTGCAACCCGATGCAGGGCAGGTGCTGTTGGAAGGGAAAAGGGTAGAAGGGCCTTATGAAAAATTAATCCCCGGCCATCCGGCCATCGCATATCTCTCGCAGCATTTTGAGCTGCGCAACAACTACCGGGTAGAAGAGATCCTGTCGTATGCGAATGAGCTGCCCGGCGACGAGGCCGGTATCCTGTACGAAGTATGCCGGATAGATCATTTACTGCAACGCAAAACCGATCAGCTTTCGGGCGGCGAAAAACAACGCATCGCCCTGGCCCGCCTGCTGGTGGGCGCGCCCCGGCTGCTGCTGCTGGACGAGCCCTATTCCAATCTCGACCTGCCGCATAAAAAGCTGCTCAAATCGATCATCAGCGACATCGGCGAACGCCTGCATATTACGTGCCTGCTGGTATCGCACGACCCGCAGGATATTTTACCCTGGGCCGACGAGATCATCGTGATGAAGCAGGGGCGTTTTGGCCAGCAGGGGAGTCCCGAACACATCTACCGGCAGCCTGCCGATGAATATACCGGCGCCTTGTTCGGCGATTATTGCCTGATGAGCCCAGCCGATACGCTTACGCTGTCCGGCCTGCCGGAGGCGGAGCTACCCGGCAAACGCCTGTTTATACGCCCCGAGCAATGGGTGCTGGGCGCTTCCCGAAACAATGCCATCGAAGGCAGGGTAGGGAAGATAGCCTTTGCCGGCGCGGGGTACGAAATAGATATTTTCCTGCCCCGCTACACCATCCGGGTAAAAACCACCGCCACTGTGGCTGTCGCTGTCGCCAAAGGCGATACGGTATATGTTTCGTGCGCGCCCGGCGATCGCTGGTATGTATAATATATAATACACGCCGGTACACTAAGCCTTCACGTTTGTTGGTCCATTGTGCACGCCGGTACATGCGCCTTCGTGGTATGTCGTATCCTGTTTTAACTTCGCGCAACCCCCAAACCTTAGCTATGACCGTAACAGGAAGATCTGCCGGGGGGAGAATCATACATTGGAGATTGTATGGATAATTTTCCCGGCATTCTTCCCCGGTTTCTTTCCCCGGTGTTTCCCGGTTTCATCTCCCCTTAACAGTATTAGTAGTACATTAGATTACACTTAATCATCCCTTGTCCCGGTATGCGTTTCCCTATACTCCTGTTTTGCCTGCTGGCCGCGCTCGTTTGCCGGTGCCAGGAATTCAGCTATACCCATTATGATACAAAAGACGGCCTGGCCGGCTCCGTGGTATACTGTGCTGCGGAAGACAGGGAAGGCTTTTTATGGTTTGGCACCGAAACGGGTCTTAGCCGTTTCGACGGCACCCATTTCAAAAATTTTACGACGGTAGACGGCCTGCCAGACAACGAAGTGCTGAAAATATTTGTCGATTCAAAAAACCGGGTATGGATGATACCCTTCAAAAATGCCGTATGCTATTACTGGAAAGGCAAAATATACAATGCCGATAATGATCCGGTCTTACGCCGGCTATCGGTATCGTCGGACCTGTACAGCATCCAGGAAGACAAATACGGGAACATCGATATCCTCGAAAAAAACGGTATCCAAATCATATCCCCATTGGGACGGGTCACCAAAATAGACACGATAGGCGGGCAGCCTGTAGATGCGTATGTGGCCGGCGGTTTAAATGCCGGCGGGGAATTTACTTTCTTTACGGAAAGGGTGTACCGGCAAAATATATATGTGCTTCCGGGTACGGGCATGCCCGTTTCCATAAAAGAAAGCGAAGACCTGGCGCAGCCCAGTCCCAACACGGTGTTCCTGTCGCCCGGCTTAAACGTGTTCCGGAAAGGGAACCGCCTGGTAATATCCCCGGCCAACGGCGCGTCCTTTGAACTGCCTGTGCCGACAGGTATTATCAATGTTTCAAGGCCGGAAGACAGCCTTCTTTGTGTAGACACGCATTCCGGCGTGCTGATGTATAATATAAGAACAAGGCAGTTGCAGGCCCATTTCCTGGAACACGAAATAGTAAACGATGTAAAACGTGATTCGGAAGGTAATCTCTGGTTTATGTGCGCCGGCAGCGGTATTTTTAGGATAGGATCGCTGGCGTTTAAAAACCTGCGTTTCCCGGGCGAAGGAACGGCGCTGTCGGTGAGCACCATCCGTAAAATAGACAACAACCTGCTGATAGCTACCGAAAAAGGCCCCCTGTGGCGGGCTGATCCTCTTTTAAAAAATGTTCGGCGCCAGCCGCTGCACGGTTATAAATGGCCCGGTGTCAGGATCGTAACCATGCAAAAAACCGACCGGAACAGTATATTGATGGGGACGGATAACGGCCTCGTTAATCTCGTCAACTTCAGCGTACGGAGCAGTATTGTGGGCACTTCCATAAAATCGATCACCAACGCCTCGAAGGACACCTGGCTGATTTGTTCATCGGGCGGCGCTTACCTGCTTCACCTGTCGGTTTTTACATTTGGTAATACTAATGCGGTATGGAAAAACAGGATTACCTGCTCGTATATAAAAGATACCGTTTTTTATTTCGGCACCCTCAATGGCTTGTATACGTTCGTGCCCGGGCATGACCTCCGCTTTCTCGGCGCCATCGCGCCCGTGTTTAAACGGCGGATAGCCGATATCGGCGAAACGCCCGACGGCGTGCTCTGGGTGGCTACCTATGGCCAGGGGATAGCCGGTTATAAAAACGACCGGTTGTTGTATACGTTTACCGAAAAGGACGGGCTTACCAGCAATATCTGCCGCAACCTTTGTATTGCGGGCAATGAACTATGGGTAGGCACCGATAAGGGGTTAAACAGGATACGCTGGCAGAAGGGAAAGGCCGACATTACCCGGTTCAGCATGACCGATGGCCTGAGCTCGGATATGATCAATGCGGTGTATGCCGACAGCGCCAGCGTATACGTGGGAACTTCGCGCGGGCTCACCTACTTTAACCCCAACAGCATGGCCGCCCGGAGCGCCTGCAAGCTCCGCATTACGGCCATCCAGACACCCGCGCATACCTGGGCCTACGATACGTCGGGTATGGTGCTGCCCCACCGGGAAAACTCCATCCGCATCGAATTTGTAGGCATTTCCTTCCGTTCGGCGGGCGATATCACCTATAAATACCGCCTGCTCGGCTTAAGCGATACCTGGCATACCACGCGCGAAACCTTCCTGAGCTATCCCACCCTTCCTTCGGGCCGTTATGAGCTGGAGCTGATGGCCATTAATAAATTCGGCATGTTGGGCGAACCCCTGCGCGTACGGTTTTCGGTGGAGAAATTATTGTGGGAAGAGAACTGGTTCGTTGTGTTAACCGCGGCCATGGCCACCGCCATCATCTGGTTCCTCGTAAGCATCCGTATCCGGCGGCTTAAAAAACAAAACCGGGAGAAGCTGCTCACCGGCGCCCGGATAGCCGAGCTGGAGCAAAGGGCGCTGAAGGCCCAGATGAACCCCCATTTTATTTTCAATAGCCTGAACTCCATACAGCAATATGTGATCGAAAAGGATTTTAAAGGCGTCAATAAATTTATTACCGGTTTTTCCAGGCTTATCCGGCTGACGCTCGAGATGTCGTCCAAAACAAGCGTTCCCCTCGAGGAAGAAGTAAAATACCTCACGACTTATCTTGAGCTGGAAAAAAACCGGTTTGAAGATAAGTTTACCTACCAGGTGGACATCTCTCCCGGTATCGACCCCATCGGGTACTATATACCGCCCATGATCCTGCAGCCCTACGTGGAAAACAGTATCCGCCATGGCGTCAGGAACCGGGATGACAATGATGGTAAAATAAGAATTAACTTTACAAGGCAGGACCAATACCTCGTATGCGTTATCGAAGACAACGGCGTTGGCCGTAAGGAAGCGCAGAAATTTAAAAGCCAGATACCTATCGAATACCAGTCGCGCGGGATGGCCCTTACGGCCAGCCGGGTGGAGATGATCAATAAGATGAACGCGACGCCCATCCTGATTCATATTGAAGATGGCCAGATAAATGATGCCGGCCCGTCCGGCACAAGAGTAATCATTCGTTTCCCTGTACACGAAATCATTAAACCTACATCCTTTTTGTATGATCAGAGCGCTCATTATAGATGACGAGCCCAAAAGCGTAAAGATATTGTCCGCCATGCTGCAGGAATATTGTCCCGGCGTAACCCTGGCGGGCGTGGCGCACAAGGCCGATGATGCCGTGGCGTTGATACGCCAGTTGCAGCCCAACCTCGTATTCCTCGACATCGAAATGCCTTCCGGCAACGGGTTCGACATCCTCGACAGGGTCCGCCCCGTTACTTTTGAAGTGATCTTCGTGACCGCGTTCAATGAGTATACGCTCAAAGCCTTCCGCTACAATGCGCTCGATTATTTATTAAAGCCCATCAACATCGAAGAATTGCAGGCGGCGGTAGACAGGGCGGCCGGCAATATAAAGCTCAAAAGCTTCAACGCGCAACTGGATTATTTCCTGCAAAGCCTGAAAAAAACGGCCCCGCCGGTGCAAAAGATAGCCCTTGCCGAAAAAAACGGCATCATCCTGATCCCGATCACCGATATCATCCGCTGCGAAGCCAGCCGCGGGTACACGACGTTTATCATTAAAAACAAGGAGAAAGTCCTTTCGTCGAAAAATATCAAGGAATACGAAGAGCTGTTGCCGGAAGACACTTTCTTCCGTCTCCACAATTCGCACCTCGTCAACCTCAATTATATCCGCGTATACCATCGCGGACGGGGCGGGCAGGTGGAAATGGAGGACGGGACCCTGGTGGAGGTGGCCGTACGCCGGAAAGATGAATTGCTGGCGCGGCTGGGCCTGGTGCACTGAATCCACAAAAAATCCTCACCCGTTGCCGCGCTCCCCGAAATAGTGGGATAAACCTGTACATTCGTGGGATGCAGACACTGAATGATGTTCACCAGCAGTTTGCCGACTATTTTGCCATACCGGAGCTAAAGCCCTATGCCTATCTTTTATCAAAAAAGCTCAGTGAAGGGCATATCTGCCTTGACCTCGAAAAGATACAGGCGCTGGCCGATACGCTGCCCCCTGCGTATACTACGGGCATTCCCGCTCCACGGCGTTTACAATCCATCCCGCTGGTAGCCAAAAACGGCGCCGACAATGCGCCCTTTGTATTATACCGCGACCATCTTTATATACAACGGTACTTCCGGTACGAAACCCGTTTTCTCCAACGCATCGATGCCTTCCTGGAAGCCGAAAAAAAAGATTTGCCGCAACGCCTTGCCGTATTGCAATCACAGCAGGCGCTGGTGGAAAAATTGTTTGCGCAGCCCGGCGTCGCCACGGCGGGTGACGAACAAACCGACTGGCAACTGGCGGCCGCCATCACCGGCGTGCTCAATAACTTTACCATCATCACCGGCGGGCCCGGTACGGGTAAAACCACCACCGTGGCCAAAATACTGGCCCTCCTGTATGCTACCGAGCCCGGCCTGAAAGTAGCGCTGGCCGCGCCGACGGGCAAAGCCGCGGCCCGTATGGCCGAAAGCCTGCGCAATACAAAGCTGCCGGCGGCCCCCGCCATTGCAGAACAATTCCAGGCGCTGGAGCCGTCTACTATTCACCGGTTGCTCAAGTGGGAGCGCGATACGCCTTATTTCCGTCACAACCGTCATAACCCGCTCCGCCATGATGTGGTGATAGTGGATGAATGCTCCATGATAGACGTGGCGCTGTTTGCAAAGCTGCTCGACGCCATCGGTCCCGGCACCCGGCTTATACTGCTGGGCGACAAAGACCAGTTGGCTTCCGTAGAAGCCGGCAGCCTGTTTGGCGATCTGTGCCAGTCGCAAAACAAGCTGAACCTTTTTTCAAAACAGCGGCGCGCGCTCATCAATGGTTTTATACCTGCGCCCGGCAAACAAATACCCGCGTCATACGAAACGCCCGATACCGGTCACCCGCTGTTCCAGCACCTGGTGGAGCTGCGGCGCAGTCACCGGTTTACCGGCGATAGGGGGATTGGCCGTTTCAGTAAAGCGGTAATCAATAATGACATCGCCACGCTCGACACATTCGTACGTCCCGGGGCCGACGACCAGGTGGTGATCGATAAAACGTACGACGAGGCATTGTTTGAACGGTTTATCGCCGGCTACGAAGCCTTTATCGCCGAGCCCGATATACGCAGCGCCCTGCACAGCATGAACCGGCTGCGGGTGCTGTGCGCCATACGCGACGGCGCGCAGGGACTGCATGCCGTCAACAAAAAGATAGAGAAGTACCTGTCGGATAAAAAAATCATACAGATGAATGCGGAGTTTTACAAAAACCGCCCCATCATCCTTACGCGCAACTATTATGAGCATGGTTTGTTTAATGGTGATACCGGCATCATCCGCCCGGACGACAACGGCCAGCTCATGGCCTGGTTTGAAGACAGCACCGGTGCGCTAAAGCAGGTATTGCCCGGTTATCTTACCGGCGCGGAAACGGTGTTTGCGATGACCATCCACAAAAGCCAGGGGTCCGAATTCAACGAAGTGCTGGTGATATTGCCCCGGCAGGTGGATACGCCCCTGCTTACCCGTGAGCTGCTGTACACCGCCGTTACCCGCGCCCGTACTAAAGTATATGTACAGGCGCCCGAAGGCGGTATATCGGCGGCCGCGCAACGCTATGTGGAACGCGCTTCCGGTATCGCTTACCGGTTATCGGAGCGGGGATAGCTAACCCCTAACAGCTAAAAGCTAATAGCTAAAAAAGATTGAATGGCCTTGCATTTAAAAGTATCTGGTTCGCTCGAAAACCTCGCCGGTAGCCTGGCCGCTCACCTGCGGCAGGCCGGCAATGGAGTGTTCGACCCGCATTATATCGTTACGCAGACGGAGGGCATGAACAACTGGCTGCGCCTGCAACTGGCCGACCGGCTGGGCATTGCCGCCAACTGCCGTTTCCTGAAACCCAATGAGCTGATCCACCAGTTGTATTTCAGGCTCGACGGACCTTCCGGCGAAGTGCTGAATGCGCAAAACCTCGCCTGGCTATTGTATAAGTTGCTGGGGGAAAAAGAATTTTCCGTTCGCTTCCCTTCGGTAGCCGATTATTTTCGCCACAGCGGCCCCGACAAAGACACGCGCCGCATGGCGCTGGCCGAAAAGGTGGCCGACCTGTTCGACCAGTACCAGGTATACCGCCCCGCGATGATTGGCCGCTGGAACCAGGCCAGCGCCAAAGGACTGCCGGAAAATGAATGGCAGCAATATCTATGGATAAAGCTAAAAGCCGCCTCCAATAACGCCCTGCCCGATAAAACCACTATCGGCGCGCATATACTCGATGCCCTGAAGCAGGGGAATAAAAAAGCCGCGCTGGCGGCGCGGCTACCGGCCATTTATTTATTCGGCCTGTCGGTCACCACCGCCTACCATGTGCAGATATTATACGAGCTGTCTTCCTTTATCGATATTTATTTTTATATCCTCAATCCTGCGCCTTCGGTGTACTGGTTTGAAGACCGCAGCGAAAAACAGCTCGCGGCCTGGCGGCAAAAAGGATTTGATGACATGGAAGGCCGTACGGCGGGCAATGCCCTGCTGACGGGCTGGGGCCGCGTGGTACAGGATTCCTTCGCCCTGCTGTTTAAAAACGACGCGTTTTTGAATGCGTACGAAGAAACCGATAGCGACGAGCCGGAGCCAGACAGCCTGCTGCACAAAATACAGCACGATATATTTAATGCGGCTACCGACAGCGACAGCCGCAACCGGCTCACCGCCGCCGATATGGCCGATGGGTCGATTACCATTCAATCGTGCTATACCGTGGCCCGCGAAGTGGAAGGGCTGTATAACTACCTGGTATACCTGGTGGATAAAAAAAAGCAGGCGCTGTCGCCCCGCGACATCGTGGTGATGGTAAGCGATATCGACGCTTATGCGCCCTATATAAAAGCGGTGTTCAACAATGCGCCGTATACATTCCGCTATACCATTGCCGATGAAAGCTATAGCGACAGCGATACTATTTTCAATGCCCTCCGTTCCATCCTGGTGCTCGACGAAGAAAATTTTAAGGCGGAAGAAGTGCTGCAGCTGCTCGATGCCTCCTTTATCCGCGAACGTTTTAGGATCACCGATGTGGACCGCATCCGCACCATCGTGGATGCCGCGAATATCCGCTTTGGCATGGAAGGCCGGGATGAGGACGATACCCGTTTTGTAAGCTGGGAGTATGGCATCCGGCGCATCATGTTTGGCATTTGCATGAGCGGTGAGGAAGAATACGGGTATGACAGCGACAGCGCCAGCGATGGCGACAGCGCCAGCGATAGCTTTTACCCGCTCGACCTGCTCGAAGGCAGCGATGCCAATGAGCTGGTGCGTTTTGTTCATTTCGTACAGGTGCTGATGGATGCCATCCGCCAGCGCACGATGCCGCGCAGCATCGCCGGCTGGATAGAATACGTGGAGCGCGTGCTGCACAACCTGGTGCTGGAGCCGGAGGAAGATACCGACGACGACTATACGCTCCTGTCGCAGCACCTGTCGGCCTACAACGCCGTCAACGAATACATGAACGACCCGGTGCCCTATGAAGTGTTTATCCGCAGCTTTCTCCAAACCCTCGATGGCAGCACCCGATCGGCCTTGTTTGTAAACGGCGGCATCACGTTCTGTTCGCTGGTGCCCATGCGCAGCATACCTTTTAAAGTGGTAGCGCTGATGGGGCTTAACTATGATAAGTTTCCCCGCCGCGAACAGCCGGCCAGCTTTAACCTGATGGAGCAGCAGCGCCAGCGCGGCGACCGCAACCTGAAGGAAAACGACAAACACCTTTTTCTCGAAACCCTGCTGTCGGCCCGGCAGTATTTATATATCAGCTATATCGGCCAGAATGCGAAAGACAATACCTCCCTGCCGCCTTCGGCCCTGGTGGATGAGCTCATAGATTATATCGAAGCTGGCGCCGATGATCCCGATAACGTACGCGCGCAGTTGATAACCCGCCAGCCCATGCAGTCGTTTAGCCATCAGTACGATGGCGGTGACCCCCGGCTGTACAGCTACCTCGATAAAGCCGGCGGGAAAACAAAACCCGTTACCCGTAAAGACAAAGACAACCCGCCGCCGGGGTTCGACGAAATAGACCTGGAAGAGCTGGTACGCTTTTTCAAAAACCCGTTTAAGGTATATTACAATAAGGTGCTGGGCATTTATTACGACGATGAAACCGTATTGCTGGGCGATACCGAACTGTTCTGGCCCGACAGCCTGCAGCAATGGCAGTTGAAAAACGAGCTGCTGCCCGTGGCCGATAGCCTTGCCCTGCAGGACGGTCTTGTAAAACGGGGCCGGTTGCCGTTAAAACACATGGCCGCCGTGGCATTGCGGAAAGTGGAAGAAAAAGTACAGCCCGTACGCGTGCTGTATGCGCAGGCTACGCAAAACGCCGCGCCGCAAACCATTGCTTTTGACTATGCCTTTACTGGCGGTGTGCTGAAAGGCGAATACAAGGAGGTGTTCAACGGCCACCTCGTACTTGTTTCCTGGTCGGGCAATGAAACCAAATTCCTCGTGGAAGCCTATATCCGCTGGCTGGCGGGCATGGCCGCCGGCGTATTGCAGGGCCTGCGTTTTATTTCCGGCGCCAAAAAAGAAGCGGTATTTACTGCCGCGCCCATCGCGCAAAAAGAAGCGAAGAAAAGGCTCAGCGAGCTGATAGAGATATACAAAGCCGGTTTTGAAAAGATAGCTGTCTTTTATCCCGACTTTTTTATCAAGCCTTCACAGGTGGAAGAGCTGGACGACGAAAAGTTTACCAAAATAGTCAACAACAAGCTGAACAATGCGCAGTTTGCCTGCGACGATCCCTATATTATGACGGAATACAAATACGGTTATTTTGACCGGCGCGACGCCTGGAAAGAATACCGCGAGCTTTGCCGGGTATTGATAACGCCGCTGGATGCGTTCCTGCCCGGTTATTTCGTCGATTAAAAAAATGAGAACCGATGGGCGTTGAAAAAAAATATGTCCCCTTTGATGCGATAAAGACACCGCTGCAGGATAGCAACCTGATAGAAGCCAGCGCCGGAACGGGTAAAACCTATTCCATCGCTATTCTTGTGTTGCGGCTGGTGCTCGAGCAAAAGCTGCCCATCAAACAGGTGCTGATGGTGACGTTCACCCGCGCGGCGGTGGCCGAGCTGGAAGAACGCATCCGGCTGTTTGTACGCAGCGCCTATAAGGCGAGCCTGGGTAAAACGATCAAAGACGATAATATCCGCCAACTGGTGCAGCGGGCCATAAAAACATCGGACACCGCTACCGTACAGCAGCAACTGAAAGACGCCGTGGTGCTGCTCGACGAACTATCGGTGCTCACCATCCATAGCTTTTGCCAGCAAACGCTCAACGAATTCGCCTTTGAAACCAACCAGCTTTTTGGGGCCGACATGCTACCCGATAACAGCGGGGTGCTCGAAGAAGAGCTGAACAAGTTCTGGCGCAGGCATATCACCACGCTTCACCCCGCGCTGCTTGAAAGGGTGTGGTCGGAAAAAATGCGGGCCAATACCCAAAAGCTGTTGCTCGAACACCTGGGCGGAAAAAAATACCTGGGTTTTGATGAAAACACGGAGTATACTATCCCGCCCAAGGAGCAGGCGCAGCGTATGAAAAAGCTGGAAGCGGTCCTTGAAAAGGAAACCGCGCTGGAGCAGGCATTGCACCAGTATATTGCCGCCCATGCGGTACGCCTGAAAACCGTTTGCGAATCGAATACCTGGGCGAAAAGAGGGTTGCCCGATCTGTTGTCCACCCCCGCGGCTTTTATAGAAGAATTGCTTTCCCGCCGCTCGTCGGCCTATATCGGTAAGCTCTTTCCCGATATACTGGAAAAGGTGGATCTGCTGACGCCTGTGACCGAACAGCGCGAACAGCTCGAAGAGGAGATCCGCATACAGCTGAACCACCTGGCCATTGCCGAAGTATCGGCGGGGCTGCGCGTGTACAAAGAGCGTAATAACCTGCTGGGGTACGACGACCTGGTGAGCAACCTGCACCAGGCGCTGGTGGAAAACGACAATGAAAGGCTGGTCACGCTGCTGCGCGAAAAATACAAAGCCGTTTTTATCGACGAATTCCAGGATACCGACCGCCAGCAGTTTGAGATTTTCGACCGGGCCTTTGGCAAAAAAACGATCCTGTTTTATATCGGCGACCCCAAGCAAAGCATCTATGCCTGGCGTAAGGCGGATATTTTTACCTATTTCAAAGCCAGGAAAAGCGTACAAAACCTGTATGGCATGAACGTCAACTACCGGTCTGCCCCGGCCCTGATCGACGCCATGAACCAGTTCTTCCTGCCCGAAGAAGGATTCGACACCTTTGCCTTTGGCGATCAAAAGGAAACCATTGTGTATATACCTGTGGGCAGTCCGCGCGACGGGGAGGAACGCTCACTGGTGAACGGGAAAAATCCGGCGCCGCCCATTTCCATCTACCGGTTTCCCAACAAAGAGGAACTGGTAGCCGCGGTAGCCGCGCAAACCGCGCAACTGCTGCGCGAGGAGGGTTACCGCCTGGGAGTGAAAGGAAAACGCCGCCCGGTGATTCCTTCCGATATCGGCATCCTCGTACGTACGGCAGAGCAGGGCCGCGATACAAAAGCCGCATTGGCGAAGCTGGGCATCCCCGCCGTTACGATAGACGACGCCAAAGTATTGCAGTCGGAAGAAGCGTTGTACCTGCTTTACCTGGTGGAAGCGGTAGCCGCCCCCGACAGGTCCTCCATCAACCGCGCGCTTTTATCGCCTTTCACCGGTTTCAGGGCCGCGGATATCCTGGCATTGGACGATGAAGCGGTGCTGGCGCGTTTTACGCGTTATAAAAGCCGCTGGCAGGAAGATGGTATCTACACCGCGCTGATGGATTTTGTAGCCGATTTCGGCGTTCGAAAGACACTATTGCAATCGAACTCCGAAAATGGCGAACGCATTATCACCAATCTTTTCCAACTGGCCGAACTGGTGCACCAGGTGGAAAGCCGGAAAAATTTATCGGTGCCCGAACTGATATCCTGGCTCCGCCGCGGCATCGATGGCATGGCCACCGATGGCGACGAATACATGCAACGCATCGAAAGCGACGACGATGCGGTGAAGATATCCACCATCCATAAAAGCAAGGGGCTGGAATATAAAATCGTGCTCGCGCCTTTTCTCGATTTTGTAAACCATACCAGGCAGGAATTCCTGAGCTTCCGCGACCCCGTCAGCGGCGATTATACCAGCGTGGAACGGGCGCGCCTGACCGAAGAGCAAAAAGCCTGGCAATGGGAGCAGGCCGAGCAGGAAAACCGCCGCCTCTTGTACGTGGCCATTACCCGCGCCGTATACAAATGCTACATTTTTAAAAACGATGCCAGCTTTAACCGCAATTCTACCCTGGCCACCTTCCTGAAAGCATTGGAGGAAACCGCCGACCCTGCGCTTATAAAGTTTGAAAAAAATCCGCCGGAGCTTCCTGCCGGGCGTTACCGTGCTGCGCGTACGCCCGTAAAAAGCGCCGCGCCGCAAAAAGTACATTTTCAGTTGCTGGAAGAAAACTGGCGCAGGATGAGCTACACCATGCTGGCGGGCAAACCTGTGCCGACGCCGCGCGTACGCGCCTTCCCGGAAGACGATTCCTACGACGCCTTTGTGTTTGGCGTCCTGCGCCGCGGGGCGAGGACGGGTAATTTCCTGCATTATATTTTTGAAAAGATCCACTTCGACGACGATGCCAAATGGGAATTCTGGCTCAGCGAGGCCATCCGTCATTTTGTGCCCGGTCAGCAGGAACTGTACCTGCCCATGCTCCGCCACCTGCTGAACCAGGTGCTCAACGCCCGCATCGGCATAGACGGCACTTCTTTTACGCTGGCCTCCGTAGCGCGCGATAAACGCATCCCGGAGTTTGAATTCGATTTTCCCGTGCCGCTGTTCATCCCCGATAGCATCCATTCATTTTCCGACAGCAGCGCCACCCTGCTGGTAAAAACGCCGCAGGAGCTGGCGGCCCCCCAACTGGAAGGCATCATGAACGGGAAGATAGATTTGTTTTTTGAACACAACGGACGCTATTATGTACTGGACTGGAAAAGCAATTACCTCGGCCCGTCCGTCGACGATTATTCCCCCGCCATGCTGGCCGCCGCCATGAACGAAAGCAATTACCACCTGCAATACCTGATATATACCATCGCCGCAAAAAAATACCTGCAAAGCCGTATCCCGGGTTTCGACTACAGTACACAGTTTGGCGGCGTCATCTATGTATTTATCCGGGGCGCGCGTGCGGGCAGCGAACAGGGCATCTTTACCGTAAAGCCTGCATTGGATAAAATAGAGGCGCTGGAAGAAATCATCGGGTAATACCCGGCGGGTTACTAGATTTCTTCTTTGGATTGTGTGATCACTCCAAAATCGAATTGCATATCGTTTAGTTTTTTGTACAGCCCGTTATGGCCCATCAATTCCTGGTGCGTGCCGGTTTCGGCAACGGCTCCTTTGTCTATCACCACGATCTTATCGGCATTGCGGATGGTGGAAAGGCGGTGGGCGATGACAAACGATGTGCGTCCCTTCATCAGGTTTTCCAGCGCCTCCTGCACCAGTTGTTCGCTTTCGCTGTCGAGCGAGGAGGTGGCTTCATCCAGGATAAGGATAACCGGGTCTTTCAGGATGGCGCGTGCGATGGCGATGCGCTGGCGCTGCCCGCCGCTCAGCTTGATGCCGCGTTCGCCCACGATGGTATCGTACTTATCGGGGAAGCGGGCAATAAATTCATGCGCATTCGCCTTTACGGCTGCGTCCATGATTTCTTCTTCCGTAGCGCCGGGTTTTCCATACGCGATATTCTCTTTGATGCTTCCGCCAAACAATTGTACCTCCTGCGGCACAAAGGCCATCTGCCTTCTCAATTGCGACAGCGGGTAATCGGTAGCGGCTCGGTCATCAAAAGAAAGGGTGCCGCTGCCCGGGTCATAAAACCGCAGCAGGAGGGAGGCGATGGTGGATTTGCCCGCGCCGCTGGGGCCTACGATGGCTATCTGCTGCCCGTCGGTAGCCGACAGTGAAAGCCCGTTCAGCACCGGCAGGTCTTTCCGGCTCGGGTAGCTGAAATGGATATCGTCGAAACGAACATTGCCTTTTAATACATAGGGCGGTTCCACCACCACGGGTTTGATATCGATGGGCTCGCTGTTGCTCCGCAAAATCTCCCGGATGCTTTGCGTAGCGCCCAGTGTTTTTTGCAATTGTGAAAACATATCGGCGAAGCCGGCAAAGGTGCCGCCCACGAAAGCGGAGAAAATAACAAAGGTTATCAGCAGGCCTGCCGAAAGCTGGTGCGCCTGGATAAGCTGTGCGCCATACCAGATCACCAGCGCGATGGTGCCAAAAAGGCCAAAGACCATAAAAGAGGTAAAGGCCCCGCGGTAACGCGAATTGGTGATGGCCGTATCCACGACGCTGTAAATACTTTTGTTGTAGCGCGTGATTTCATGCGACTCGCTGGTAAAAGCCTTTACGATAGCGATGCCATGAAATGTTTCCTGGACGATGGTGCTGCTCTCCGCCAACTGGTCCTGGGCCTTGCGGGCCATCTTCCGGATGCGTTTGCCAAACACCACGGCTATTATCGCCAGCAGGGGTACTACCGACAGCATCACACCGGCCAGCCGGGGGCTGATCAGGAAAATGAATATCAATCCTATTATCAGCGTAAAAATGCCGCGCAGGAATTCCGCCAGCGTAAAGGAGATGGCGTCCTGTATCTGCGACAGATCGGAGGATATACGGCTGCTCAGTTCGCCCACCCTGCGCTCGCCGAAAAAGTGCATCGGCATCGTAAGCAGCTTGCTGTATACGTCGCGGCGCATGCCGGCGAGCGATTTCTCGCCTACGGCCGTCAGCAGGTACACCCGCATATAGGAAAAAAAGGTTTGTATGCCCAGTACGATAAAGAGGGCGGTCACCGCGGTATGGAGGCTCAGGTGTATGTTTTTTAAATCGAAGTTCGATGGCGCGTGCGATGCGATGCCATCCATGCCGGGTAAAGAGGCGCCGGGCAATACGGCATCGATCATCTTGCCGAGAAATACGGGAAACAGCGAAGTCGTCAGCGTGGAAAGCGCAATGAATACCAGGCTTAGTATAAGCTTGCCGCGGTAAGGCTTTACATATTTAAAAAGCGCCAGCGCCTCGCGGATGTTTTCTTTATTGATTTTTACTTTGGGCCTGTCTGCCGGCAGTTTGCCATTGCTGTTGAATGCGTTTCTTCCTCTTGCCATAGAATAGTGTGTTAGTCGTGATGAGGGTGCAAGTTAGCCCTTCCGCCGGTGGATAAAACCTGTTTTCGGCAGGCGGCAGGCGCCATCGGCGAAGCTCCCGTAAAAAGCGGTAAAAAAATGCCTGGCGGTATTGTATGGGGGTGGCCCCCCCGGGCAATGCCAACGTTTGCATAAATAATTTCTCCCCGGTTTGCTAAATCGATTTAGTTTTCCTGTAGTTTTAAGTGTGTTTTGAACGTTTACTAAATCGATTTAGCAAATTTGCCCCGTAAGGCCCCCGGGAATACAAGCGGGATAAGGCTTCCCCGGGTTTGCTAAACGGTTCAACCAACAAAAAACGATTGCTGTATGCCAGGAACTGCTTTTAGCCCCTATTACCCTTTTTTCCCATCGGGTAGCCGGTCCGCCCCCGGGCTTTGTATCGCTACCACTGTTACAGATCATTCTTTTTCTTTCCGGCACATGGTATTGTTATACGCCTTTCACGGGCGATAGCACCGGTATGCCTTAACCTTTCCTTTGGTATGTAGTACGGCCATTGCATGCAACCGTGCAGGGCCCTTATTCTCCTGTTCTAATAACCAATTTTACTTGTTATGAAAATGTTGAATTGCTTGCTCATCGTGATTTGCTGCGCCGGCGCTGCCCATGCCCAGAATGTTACCGGCAGGGTCATCGACGCGGTAAACCACCTGCCACTGGGCGCTGCAAGCGTTAAGGTGAAAGGCTCTTCCAAGGGAACGGCTACCGATTCGGCCGGGACTTTTACATTGGCGGCCGCCGCCAATGCTGTGCTGGTGATCAGCCATATCGGTTATACAACATTAGAGGTAAACGCCAACGGCAACCTGGGCACCATCCAGCTCAGCCGCGTGGCCAATGCTTCGCTGGAAGATGTGGTGGTGATTGGATACGGTACGGTCAGAAAAAGGGATTTGACCGGCTCGGTAGGCAAAGTCAATGTGCAGGACTTACAAAAAGCGCCGGTAAAATCCATCGACGATGCGCTGGCCGGGCGCGTGGCCGGTGTAATGGTGACTTCAAGCGACGGGCAGCCCGGCTCCAATGCCGACATCGTTATCCGCGGCGTTGGCTCGGTCACGCAATCCTCCGCACCCCTGTATGTTATCGACGGCTTCCCGCAGGAAGACGCCAATTTCAATTCCATTAACCCTGCCGAAGTAGAGTCGATAGAAGTATTGAAAGACGCCTCCGCCACCGCTATCTATGGGGCCAGGGGCTCGAACGGCGTTATCATCGTTACCACCAAAAGAGGGAAGTCGGCCAAGCCGGTGGTGAATTATAATGGTTACTACGGCATACAGAAACCCACCAGGCTGATGAAGATGATGGACCCGTACGAATATGTACGGCTTCAAAACGATATCAACCCGTATTATGCCAACCTTTTTTATTTCAGCAACGGTAAAACCCTGGAAGATTATAAAACCGCGCAGAATATCGACTGGCAAAACCTGTCGCTGAACAGCGCGCCGGCTTTCCAGAACCATTTTATCTCTATTTCGGGCCGTCCCAATAAAACGGCGTATACCTTCTCGGGTTCCTATTCAGACCAGGCGGGCCTGGTGATCAACAGCGGCTTTAAAAGATACCAGGGCCGGTTTACGCTCGACCAGGATTTGAACGACAAGCTGAAAGTAGGGTTTAACGTAAACTATTCCTATGTCAAATCATACGGCCAGATACCATCGGTGCAGAATGTGCCGGTAGGGCAGGTGGTGAACAACGGCAACTGGAACTATATGCTGTCGCTGTGGACGTTCAGGCCGGTGGCCACCAGCAACTCCGACAACAGTTTTGTGTACAACGACCTGGTGGACGACCCCAGCGAAGGCGGCGTTCCGGGCGGTCGCGTAAACCCGTATATCTCTACGCTGAACGAAGTAAACGATCGCTTTACCTATACCCTGACGGCCAACTCGTATCTTAATTATAAAATCACCAAAGACCTGACTTTGCGGCTGACCGCCGGCATTAATAACGTAAACGGTGAAAACGATGTATTCCATAATTCAAAAACAAATTCCGGCAGCCCTTTAACCAGCTATGGCGCTACCTATGGCGTGAACGGGAGCATCAGCAACACCAGCACGACCACTTTTGTCAACGAAAACACCCTCGCCTATAACAAAAAGTTTGGTGCAAAGCACCTGCTCAATGCGGTGGTTGGCTTTACACAGCAAAGCACCCGCGGTAAAAATTCGGGTTTCGCCGCCACCAACCTGCCCAACGAATCATTGGGCATCAAAGGTATCGGGCAGGGCACGCCCTATACCGTTAGCTCCCCCGCGCCGGCATTGAATGGCATGTTGTCGTACCTGGGACGGCTGAACTATACGTTCATGGACAACTATCTTTTTACCTTCTCTTTCAGGGCCGACGGCTCTTCCAAATTCGCGCCCGAAAACCGCTGGGGTTATTTTCCCTCGGGTGCGGTAGCCTGGCGTTTGGGGAATGAACGTTTTATGAAGAACCTGAAGTTCATTAACGATGCCAAGGTAAGGGCCAGCTATGGCGCTACCGGCAATAACCGGGTAAGCGATTTTCCTTACCTCACGCAGCTTACGGCTAATACGTCCAACCTGAGCGGCAGCTATTATTCCTTTAATGAAACCAATGTATACAACATCGTCGTGAGCAGCATGGCCAATAAAAACCTTAAATGGGAAACCGGCCTGCAGGCGGATATCGGGCTCGACCTTTCGCTGTTTAACGACCGGCTGCAGATTGAAACGGACTATTATAAGAAAATAACAAAGAACCTCCTGCTCAACGCCAGCATGCCGTATACCACCGGCTTTACATCGGCTTTTGTAAACATCGGGCAGGTAAGCAATGAAGGGCTGGAATTCGCCATCAGCACGGTGAACCTGCGCAAAAAAGATTTTACCTGGACTACCAGCTTTAATATATCCTTTAACCGCAACAGGGTCATATCGCTCAACAGCGGGCAAGACGCCCTGCTGACCACGAAAGCCTTCGATGCTTCGGTGGGCAGCATACCCGACTATATTGCCAAAACAGGGCAACCGGTAGCGCAGTTCTATGGATATATCGCCGATGGGAATTACCAGTTGAAAGATTTTTATAAAGTGCCCAACGGGGCTACCGGTTATTTTTATGTGCTGAAAGAAGGCATTCCGTATTACGGCACCAAAAGCACGCTGTCGGGCATCAATACCACCGTTTCCGCCGCTACCTCCGTACAGCCCGGCGATCCTAAATTCAAAGACCTGAACAACGACGGCCTGCTTGATCAAAACGATTATACCGTGATAGGGCATCCGTATCCCGTTCATTTCGGCGGCATCTCCAATAATTTTACTTACAAGGGATTCGACCTGAACGTGTTTTTTCAATGGTCGTACGGCAATGATATCCTGGATGCCAACCGGATAAAAATGGAAGGCGGCACCTCGGCCCCGCAGGCGGGTTCGTCGGGCACTACCGGCAACCTGGGCAATGTAAACACCAATCAATACGCCACCTATGCCAACCGCTGGACTTTCGACAATCCCAGTGATCTCTACCCCCGTGTAAACGCCAACGCCACGGGTCTGCGCGCCTATTCAACGCGTATCGTGGAAGACGGTTCCTATTTGCGGTTAAAGACCCTGCAGCTGGGGTACAACCTGCCGGTGGCGATTATAAAAAAGCTGGGGCTTATCAATGCGCGGTTTTATGTGTCGGCGCAGAACCTGCTCACCTTTACCCATTACTCCGGTCCCGACCCCGAGGTGTCTACCGCCACCGGCAGCAACCTGACGCCGGGTTTTGATTATTCACCCTACCCGCGCACAAAGGTGATGACCATCGGGGCAAACATTAATTTTTAGCGAACAATCTGATGTATGAAACGAATACTCTTTTTCCTGTTAATGGTAACCGTGCTGGTGTCTTCCTGTAAAAAGGTGATCGATTTGCACCCCGATGCGACACTGGTGCCGGAAAACGCCTATGCTTCGCCGGCGCAGATAACGCAGGCTTTATCGGGTATGTATACCAACCTGAAGTATACCATCGGCTTTGCCCAGTTTTATACGGCCTATTATACCGCGGCTACCGACGAAAGCTATTTCTACAATACCGGTATCCCGTTTACGCAGTTTGCCAATACGGCCAGCGACAACAGCACCGGCAACCCCGGCGGTAATTTGTGGAGGGGCTGTTACCAGTCGATCAACTACGCCAATACCATGCTCGATTATATCGATGTGTCTTCGGCCGGGAAAGTGGATGCGGCCATTGTGCGAAAGGCCAAAGGCGAAGCGTATTTTATAAGAGGGTTTCATTACTTCCTGCTGGCCCAATGGTACGGCGATGTGCCGCTGCAGGTACATTCGGTAACCGACCCTATGCAAAGCCAGGTAGCACGTACGCCTGTTAAACAGGTGTACGACCAGATCATTGCCGATTTGACCGTGTCGGATTCTTTATTATACGACCAGACTTTTTCTTCGCTGGGTTATTCGGAAAAAATATCGCAGACCGGTGTGGAAGCCATGCTGGCCAGGGTATGCCTGTATGCCGCCGGCCAGCCGGTAAATGATACGAAGAGATATGCGGATGCGATCGTTTGGGCTAATAAAGTAGTCAAATCCAACCAGCATGCGCTGGTGACGCCTTATTCAAAAGTGTTTACCGACGAGGCGCAGAATATTTACAACAAGGAAAACATCTGGGAAATAGGTTTCAACCAGAAAGGCCCGGGCAATATATCGGCCGGCGGCGGCATCGGGGTATATGTAGGGGTGTCGAACACCTACAGCAACGGCACTTCGGCCACCGGCACGGTACTCTACGACAGCGGTTATGTATACAGCTATTTAAAGCTACACCCGCGCTTGTTTTTTACCTACCAGCCCGGCGATACGCGGCGCGACTGGAATATCGGCAACTATACCATGGTCAACGCCATCAAAACACCCATCGCCAATAACAAGTACTGGACGCGTATGCCGTCCAAATGGCGCAGGGAATATGAGCCCGCCATCAGCCGCTCGGTACAGATGACCTCCAATACCAATTTCCCCGTGGTGCGCTATGCCGATGTGCTGCTGATGCTGGCGGAAGCGGAAAACGAAGTAAACGGCCCCGATGCGGTGGCCTATGACGCCATCAACCAGGTAAGAAGAAGATCCATCGCCGCCACGAAAATAGTCGACAGCATCGGCGGCGTCACCGGTACGGGGTATACGGCTGCTCCTGCCGTAACCTATACCACGGGCGGCGGCACCGGTTTTTCCTTTAACGTGGTATACACCGCTTCCAGTAAAACCATGCAAATTCTTTTAACCGGGCAGGGGAGTGGCTATACCAGCGCGCCCGTTATTACCATCGGCAATCAATGGGCATCGGGTACGCCTTATACCGTGGGCATGCAGGTAGCATCGGGCGCGCGCTTATATACGGTCACGACTGCTGGCACATCTACCGCCACCGCACCCACGAATACCTCCGGTGCTTCATCGGCCGCCACTACCGGCGCGGTATTTACGTATGCAGGACTGGCGGCGACGGCGTATACCATCCTGTCGGCCACCCCGGTAGTCGACCTGGCGGCAGGCCTGTCGCAGGCCCAGTTCAGGAAAGCCATACAGGATGAACGTTCGCGTGAGCTGTGTTTTGAAGCGCTGCGCCAGCAGGATTTAAAAAGATGGGGTATCCTTATAACTACCATCCGCGGGCTGGCGGATGATATCAACGGAACGAATACCAATTATCCGCTTATCCCGTCCATTGTATCCGAAATGGGAGCGGGCACGGATGCAACGCCTTTGTCGCCGGTTAACAATGTTTCCGATAAAGACATATTCCTGCCCATTCCGCAGAATGATCTGAACTTAAATAAATTGCTCAAGCAGAACCCCGGTTATTAAAATTCACCCAGGCAAAAAAAATGCGTATGAAAAAAATAATAGCTGGCGCCCTTCTTTTTACCGCAATGCTGTCGTGCAGCAAGTATACCGTCAAAGCGCCGGCCGACTTTACGGTGACCACCGCTAAGACAACCTACACAACAAAAGACACGGTACAGTTTAATTTTACCGGCAATCCCGATTATATCATATTTTATTCGGGCGAAGTACACAGCAAGTACCAGTATGCCGCGGTGAATGCCATGGCGGCGGATTCGAATATCCTGAACTTCTCTACCACCACCACCGCGCCGGGGGCCAGCACGCAGCCGGCCACTGCCAACAACCTGACCTTTTTATATTCCACCAACTTTTCGGGGATATACGATTCGGCCAATATCAGGAAAGCGACGTGGACGGATATTTCTTCCCGGGCTAAGTTCGCCACCACCACTACCACCGTGCCAACGGGCAATATCCATATGGAAGATTTGAAACCGGCCTCCGATTCGACGCCGCTCTATTTTGCGTTCAGGTATGTATCGGATACGGCCAAAACAAATTACCTGTCGCGGCAATGGGTGCTGAATGCGTTTACCCTTAAAAGCTATTTTAAGGATACCACCTATGCGCTTGCCATCAATTTCACCAGCGGGGGATTCAATGCCACGAACGTGCTGAATAATATCAATACATGGGCGTACAACAATACGTCGTCCATCACCACCTCTTTCACCTTTAAGGCGCCGGCCGTGGGCAGCCTGCCCGATGAAGACTGGGTAGTGTCGCGTTCGTTTAATTTTTCGCTGTACCCGCCCGATATGGGCGTACAGATCAAAACGTTCAGCGATTCCAGGCTCGCCAGCTATAAAATGACCCGGCCGTTCCGGAGCCCCGGCACCTATACGGTCACCTTTGTAGGAAAGAACCAGAACTCGGAAAAGGCGGAGCAGGTAGTGCAGCAGGTAACGCTGACCATTACACCATAAGTGGCAACGAACAACGCCTCAAACGGCTATCAGCCATCAACTATCAACTGAACTCTATCAATAACTGTCCATTAAAAATGTATATGAAAAATAGCACCCGGTTGTATTATCTCCTTGTGTTGGTTGTTTCCCTGGCGGCATTCATCGGTTGCCGCAAGGAAGATGAGTCCCCTGCTTATCCCAATAAAGGATACCTGGTATTTACGGGGGATGCCGGCTCCAAGCAAATGGTGCCGGCGGTAGCGGACTCGCTGACCGGTACGGCCCGGTTTTACGGCGTGTACGATATGAACTCGCAGGTATTTAATTATAAGCTGAGCTGGTATGGTTTAAAAAGCAATGCCGATACGGCCAATTTTTATGGCCCTGCGCTGAGTGGGCAGGTGGGCGTCGTCACCAGGAATATATTTAACCTCGCCACATCGGCCACCCGTCCAACGACCGACAGCATCACCGGCGTTATATGGATGTACAGCAAGCTGACCGATGCCGAGCTGGCGGATCTCAAAGCCGGGAAATGGTATTATACCATCAGCACGGCCAATATCGCCGGGGGAGAGGTAAGGGGGCAGATCAGCTACCAGCGATCATTTTGAGGCGCGTATCACCAGTTCGGTCGCCAATACCTTTTTTTCGAATACGGTTACCGGGCGTTTGCTTTCGATAAGCTGTATCAGCAGCTCCGCGGCTGTTTTCCCCATTTCAAAAGCCGGTTGCCTGACGGTGGTCAGCGGGGGACAGAATAATTCGGGTGAGCTGAAATTGCTGAAGCCGGCTACCAGCACCTGTTCCGGCATCCGGATGCCGCGTTTGTATAAAGCGGCCAGCGTGCCCATGGTGATGCGGTCCGATGCGGTAAAGATGGCGTCCGGCGGGTTGCCTGATCCGAACAGCCGATCGATAACCTGTTCCAGCTCTTCCGGTACCATACCGCCGTGCGGGCAGTAATGAATATAGCCGGGTTGGAGGGAGAGCCCGTTTTTATGAAGTGCCTTATGATACCCTTCCAGCCTTTCTTTGGTAATCGATAAGTTGGGCGAGCTGGTGATATGCGCTATTTTCCGGCGGCCGGTACTCAAAAGGTATTGTACCGCCTGGTAAGCGCCGCCCTCATTATCGACTACCACCTTATGGGTATCGATAAGATCGGTAATGCGGTCGAAGAAAACGATCGGCACGCCCATATCGTGCAGTTTTTTGAAATGACTGATATCCGTGGTTTCCGTCGACAGGGATACCAATAACCCGTCTACCGAACGCCAGGAAAGGTGTTGCAGGTTTTTCTGTTCGCGTTCGCAGGATTCCAGGCTCTGCGTCAGTATAACATGGTAATCGTGGTTATAGGCGATGGATTCGATGCCGTTGATCACTTCCGCAAAGAAATTGTTGGGGATGCTGCAAAGCAGTACGCCGATGCTGCGGCTTTTCTTGCTTTTGAGGCTTTGGGCTACCAGGTTGGGCCTGTAGTGATGTGCGTCTGCATATTCTTTTACCTTTTGGCGGGTGGCTTCGCTGATTTGGTAGCTTCCTTTCAGCGCCCTTGAAACGGTGGAATACGACATGCCGAGCGCCCTGGCGATGTCTTTGATGGTAATAGCGTCACCCATTAGCAGTACGGTTTTTTAAAATGGCAATAAAATGTGGTTATATGCTGCATGCTGTGTTGTAATAAGCGGGGTTGGCCGGATACGCAGTGCCAACGTTTGCATAAATAAAAATGCCCATTTTTGCTAAATCGATTTAGTTTCTTCTTACTTTTAAGTGTTAAAGGTACAATTACTAAATCGATTTAGCGATTTTATAGGTAAGTATCTTCAAAAAACCGATTAGCTATGCCTGCTACTGCTACTACTTACTCAAACGGGTTTCTGCCCCGGTCCGGTAACCGGCTCCTGCTACGGCATGTTTTTACTACCTGTATTATTATTACCCCTTCAATTGCAGCCGCTTGAAAAAGAAAACCTCTATACACGATATCGCCCGCCAGTTGAAGGTATCCGCCACCACGGTCTCTTTTGTATTGAACGGCAAAGCCGAAGAAAAACGCATCAGCAGCGATTTGGAGAAGCGCATCATGAAATATGTGCGCGAAACCGGTTACCAGCTCAACCATGTGGCCAAAAGCCTGCGTACCGGCAAAAGCAAGATCATCGGTATGCTGGTGGAAGACATTTCCGATCCTTTCTTTTCCAGCATTGCGCGGGTCATTGAAGGCAATGCCTATAAGCTTGGCTATAAAATATTTTATTCCAGCACCGAAAACGACCGCGAGAAAACGAAAGCGCTTATCAGGGTGCTGCGCGAGCGGCAGGTGGAAGGCTATATTATTGCCCCGCCGCCCGGTATTGAGGACGACGTGCGATCATTGATGAATGACAACCTGCCGGTAGTGCTGTTCGACCGTTACTTCCCTTCGCTTCCCACCACCAATGTGGTAGTGGATAATTATGGCGGCTCCCATGCGGCGATACAGCATTTTATCGACAACGGCTGCAAACGCATCGGCCTGGTAACCCTCGAATCGGAGCAGACACAGATGCGCGACCGCCTGAAAGGCTACACAAAAGCCATTGGCGAACATGGCCTGAAACCCTGCGTATGCAAGATATCCTATGAGCTGAAACAGGATAAAATAGTACCTATTATATATTCCTTTCTTGAAAAAAATCCAAACCTCGATGCCGTGCTCTTCGCCACCAACTACCTCGCGGTAAGCGGGCTGGAGGCCATCAACCAGTTGAAATGGTCGATACCCGGCGATATTGCCGTTATCGGGTTTGACGACAATACTCATTTCTCCTTATTCTCTCCTGCTGTAACGGCCGTAGCGCAGCCGGTACAGGAAATCTCGGAAACCGTTATCCAAAAGCTAATTGGTTCCTTATCGGGCGCCGTGAAAGCTTCCGAAAAGACAACCATTGTTTTGCCTACGCAGTTGATCGTAAGAGAATCCTCGCTTCGGCGTGCAAAACTGCGGAGGGTAAAAGCCGGCTAATCATCCTCGAAAAAATAAGTTGACCAACCATTCTGTGAACGCTGCAACCAATTGTTAACTGACAACTAAAATTGCCATTATGAGAAGTATTTTATTGCTTCGAAGGAATGTTTTTTTCCCGTGTATCTTTTTGACCTGTTTTATTTTCTTTCAGCAAGGAGTTTCCGCCCAGGTTACTAAAACGGTAACCGGGCAGGCCGCCAAAGTATTATCCGGAACAGTGGTCAGCCTGAGTACCGGCGAGCCGGTAGCAGGCGCCAGCATACGGGCGAAAGGAATCCGTACCGGGGGTGGGACTACGAATGCGAAAGGCGAATTCAGGATTGTTATTCCTGCTTCGGCTACCATGCTGGTGGTAACCAGCATCGGTTTTAAGGAATTGGAAGTGCCGGTAGACGCTGTTTCTACTATAAGACTGACACCAACCGATCAAACATTAAATGATGTGGTGGTGGTAGGTTATGGCACCCAGAAAAAAAGCGACATTAACAGGGGCTGTTTCGGTAGTAAGCGGTAAAACAATGGAAAACCGTGGACCCGTAGCCAACCCACTGTCGGCCCTGCAGGGCCAGGCGCCGGGCGTTATCGTGACCAGAACTTCCGGTCAGCCCGGCAGGGAAAACTGGAACTTCCAAATCAGGGGCGTCAGCTCAACCAATCCAGCCGACCCGCTTATAGTACTGGACGGTGTGCCCTTGCAAGACAATGGAGAGTTAAATACGCTCAATCCTGCGGACATCGACAATATTTCTGTTTTGAAAGATGCCTCTGCAGCCATATATGGTTCGAGGGCTGCCAATGGTGTGGTATTGATTACCACCAAAAAAGCTAAAGGCAACAAGTTTACCATACAATATGATGGCTCGGTATCGAGAAAGATAACAGCCCTGATGCCAAAGCTACTCAGTGTCCGGCAGTGGGGACAAGGCCTCATGCAGGCAAAAACAAATGATAACTACGGCATTACGCCGGCTGCTACTGATCTATGGTATGAAATAGGTGTGTTTGCGGCCAATCCACCCGATTCCGGTTATATAGACATCACCAAGCTGCCCGGATATGCGGGGTCGGCAAATGGACTGTATTATAACGGGTTGCTGATGCCTGCCTTTGGAGATGTAAAAGACTTTACCTTCTTCGATGTCAATATGCAGAAAATGCTCTGGGGAAATGCTACTTCCACGCAGCACAATCTCTCGTTTTCGGGAAGAAATGAAAAGTCAGGCTACCGCGTATCGATCGGATACATGAACGATGGCAGCCAGTTGCAATGGGGCCTGAACGGAACCCAACGTTATAATCTCCGGTTGAATCACGACTATACTTTCAGCAGAAAGTTGAAGCTTGAAACAAACCTTTCACTGGAACAACAAGACATTCAGCAGCCGGCCATGTTGGGCAACGGTGGTTACAGCGCGCTCAGTAACTATTCCCAGCCAGGCATTCCTGCCTTTAGTAAGAACGGCGCACCTTATGAATGGGGCACTGTTTACAGCGCACCCGGCCAGCTTTCGCTGGGTGGCGATAACAAGGAGTACAACAGGAGAGCAATACTCAATACCAGCGTTATTTACAACATCGTCAACCATCTTACTTTTACAGGCACGGCAGGCTACAACCAGTATGTACAGGATAGCAGGATACAGCAAAAACAGATCCAATACTATAACTACGCCGGCACCCTTGCAATGAATACGTTTCCTACCGCCGGCACATTGGGCGGTAATGGCACTTACTATAGCAGGGGTTCCATCAACGACCCGTTTTATAGTGTCATCGGCCGAATGGATTACCGTAATACATTCGGCGGGGTGCACGACGTGTCTGTAATGGCCGGCGCTTCTTATGAAAGGGAAGAATATGATAAATTTTCAACGACCACTTACGATATGGCGAATGATAATATTCCTTCGCTTAACCTCGGTGTAATGAGCGGCACCGCCGGCTATGTAACCAACACAGAAAGCCAGACACATACGGCCCTGGGATCTTACTTCGGCAGGGCAACCTATGGGTATAAAAGTAAATACTTGCTGGAAGTACTGGGAAGGTACGACGGTACCTCTAAATTCATCGAGCAATACAGGTGGAAGCCTTTCTATGGAGTATCGGCCGCATGGCGAGTAACCGAAGAAGGGTTTATGAAAGGCCAGTCCATATTGAACGAACTGAAAATACGTGCGTCCTATGGCGTAACTGGCAACCAGGCGGGCAAGCAGATAACCAACTATGACTATATGCAATTGTTGGGTGCAAGCTCCGGAGGACCATTGATCGGGTCAACAACATCGGTATATACTTACACTACCGGAAACCTTGTTTCTCTCCAGAGGACCTGGGAAAAGCTTAAAAACGAGAATATTGGGATTGATTTTAGCCTTTTACACAGCAGGTTGTCGGGAACCTTCGAATTGTATCAAAAGGAGAATTCGAATATGTTGATCCCCCAGGCATATCCTGCGGTACTTGCCGCGCCTCCCCCTTATGTTAATGTTGGTGACCTGAAATCCTGGGGATGGGAAGGAATGCTAAGCTGGCACGACAACATTGGAAAGGACTTCAGCTATACTGTTGCTGTGACGATGACAGATAACCAGAACAAGCTGGTTAGCTATGGCGGCACCAACCTCATTTTCGGTGGTTATAACTATGCCGTAGAAGGATACCCGCTTAATTCTATTTTCGGTTTGAAATATGCGGGCCGCATCCAGGACCAGAAAACACTGGACGCTTACAATGCAGCTTACGCTCCAACAGGCAGCACCAATAATATAGGTTTGCCGGTTCCTACTCTCCTTACATCACCTGCCGGGCAAATGAGCGGTTTACGTCCCGGCGACAACATGTTTAAAGACGTAAACGGCGACGGCAAACTATCCATCGGCAGCACAGCTACGAATCCCGGCGATTTGGTTTACCTGGGCAGGGACGATCCCAGGTATAGCTACGGTATTAATTTGGGTTTTCAGTGGAAAGGAATTGATTTCCTCACCATTCTGCAGGGTATAGGGAAAAGAACCATATTCAGGACAAGCAACTGGCGCGTGCCTTATGGAACCATATTCCAGGGACAGTCCACTGCCTGGTGGGGTAATACCTGGGCGCCCGACAACACCGGAGCTTATTTCCCCAATCTTCACGCGAACACAGGCTCGGCAATCAATGCATATAACTACCAGCCGTCCAGTTGGTCTATTGAAAACGGTGCTTACCTGCGCCTGAAAAACCTGGTGATTGGCTACACAATTCCTCAAAGTCTTATCAAGAACATTAAAGCTATCCAAAAGCTCAGGTTTTATTTTTCAGGAAGCGATTTGTGGGAAATTACCCATATTCATGACGGATGGGACCCTGAAGATACCAGGACGGTAGCCGCAGGCAGCAATGAGCGTTATCCGTTTTACCGCTATCTCACTTTTGGCGCAAATGTTACTTTTTAATTTTTAAACCAGGAGAAAATGAAGACGATACAAACCAGATATATAATTGTGGTAATCATATTGTTCGCGTTTGGACAATATGGTTGCACAAAGGCTTTGACGCTGAACCCGCTTGATACACTTGCAGATGCCACCTATTGGCAAACGCCGGGTGATTTCAAGACCTTTGCAAACCAGTACTATGGGTGGACAAAGAATTTTACTACGCTGCCCGGCATCAGCGACAACCCGCATTCGGACCTCCGTTCCGACCTGTTTGGAGGAGGCGGCACATTCGGCGCGGGTACTAACGCAGTGCCAGGTGTAGAGGCCGGTTATGGCAACTCCGGCAACTGGAGTGTCGATTATGTCAGGATACGCGCTACCAATTACCTGCTTATGAAAGCGGCTACGTATGCCACGCCCAGTGCAATTGCCCAGTATGTGGCTGAAGCGAAGTTTTTTAGGGCCTATGTGTATTTCGACTTGTTACAGTTGTATGGCAGTGTACAGCTTATTACGAGCCCGCTGTCGACCGATTCTATAGCAGCACTATATGGGCGCAGGACATCGCGCGATTCGATTGTTGATTTTATTATCGCTGATTTGCAGGCAGCCATTCCGAACCTGCCGCTGTCTATCGCAACGACTTCCACCGATTATGGACGAGTTACCCAAATGGCCGGTCAGGCGTTGTTAGCTCGTGTTGCGCTGTTTGAGGGTACGTGGCAAAAATTCAGGAGTGGGGATCAGACAAGGTACAATGCGCTGCTCGATAAAGCCATTGCCGCCAGCAATGCAGTCATTGCGAGCAATCAATATGCCTTGTTTGGTACGGCCGCTTCCAATGCCCTCGGCGGTAACAGCACGATTCTCGGCGATTCTGCACAGAAGTATTTGTTCATCCT
>JADMIO011826987.1_pt1 | contig 63379 bp, 72 predicted proteins | sample 8958161 | NCBI WGS metagenome assembly JADMIO01 (sample SAMN16585339, study PRJNA669376) | soil metagenome | isolation source: Crop rotation soil | place: USA: Cullars Rotation, Alabama | collected 2011
GGCCGCGACTTCAAGTCACGTGAATTCCAAGCTTCGGATCCCACTGTGCTGGAAAGGCGCCTTTGCCGCCACCTTGGCCGCCTATTTCCCCAAACAGGCTGCCGGAACATTCGCGGCGGAGCTGCCCCAGCACCGGCTGAAGCGCGAAATCGTTTCCACCACCATTTCCAACCGTCTGGTCAATCTGGCGGGGCCGGTCTTTGTCGCCCGCATGAAAGAGATGTCGGGCTGCAGCGGCGCGGAAGTGGCCCGGGCTTTTGTGGTGGCCGAAGGCGCGTTCGGGCTCGAAGCTCTGAAAAGCCGCATCGACGCATTGGACGGCAAGGTCGAGGCGCAGGTTCAGATCCGGCTTTACACCGAGATCGCGGAAATCCTGCGCCGGCTGGGCCTATGGTTCCTCACCCATGTCTCACTCAAGGATGATCTTGCCGCGACCATCGCGCTTTACCGCGCGGGCGTGGAGTCTCTCAGGGCCGAGCACAGAACGCTGATCTCGCCGGAACAGGCCGAGGAATCGCAAGCCCGCATCGCCCGTTTCGCCGCGCCGGGCGTTCCGGACGAATTGGCGCGCGATATCGGCCTCCTGCCCTTGATGGGCGTGGCGCCGGAAATCGCGCAATTGGCTCGCACCACCGGCCACGGCATTACCCCGGTGGCGGCGCTCTATTTCGGCGTGGGCGCGCGGCTGGGACTGGATCGCATCCGGCTCTTGGCGGCGCGCATTTCCGCCTCCGAACATTGGGACCGGCTCGCCATCCGCCGCCTGGTGGATGATCTATTCGCGGCACAGCGCGCTTTGTCGCAAGCCTTGCTGGCGAAGCTACCCGCCACGGCGACGGCGGATGACGCGCGCAAGGCCCTGGAAGACTGGACCGCGTCGCACGCAGAGTCGCTCGGACGCACCAAAAGCTTCCTTGGCGCATTGGAAACCACGGGCGAGCTTTCCATCGCGAAGCTCACACTCGCGAACAGTCAAATCCATAAATTGGCTGATATCTGACCCCCTCCCCCTTTGCACGCTCGAGAGCGTGCTGCGGGAATCTCCCCCTCCATGCGCTTCGCGCAGAGGGGGAGAATGATTCTGACCAAGGCTCAGGAAGAATTGGTGGCGGAGCGTATTGCGCGCGGGCGCAGACTCGTGTGCAAAAGCAAGCTGCGAAGGGTGTTATCTAACCAAATTCAACCGGACAGACGGCTCAGCCGGAGCCATTTTTTCCTGGCCGACAAACTCGATGCCGATGCCATGTTCGTGATGACGGGCCACGCGCCCGGCCATCTGGGCGATCAGCACGAATTCCCCGATCGGCGGACGCACATCGGACTTCAGCGAAACGCCGCTGGCGGAAATGTCCATCACTTCGCAATGCACGATCTGGCCATCGGCCCGGGTGAATTTGGCGAAGCCTTTCTGATTGGTGCGTTCGTGACGGCGCATCACCGTCTCGTCCACCATGTCCTTGTTGAGGAACAAGGTCAGCTGTTCGGCGGTGCGCTCGCGCTTCAGCGCCGTGCAGGCGAAAAGGACGCCGAAACTGGAATCATCCATCCGCATCACCTGGCCTTCGAAGCGGCCAAATCCGTCGACATACAGGATCACCTGGGTCCCGGGCTCGGGAAGCATCGTGCAGGCGATCGCGGCGCCGCCGGGCGACAGATCGCGGACCTGGCAATGCGCTTCATGGCCGTCGGCCGGGGTGAAGAGACGCCCAGGCAAGTCGACCCGCACGCGGCGAAAACGCCGGCGTTCGGCACGGGCCTGATTCAGAGCAGGCTCGCCTTCCGTCATTGCCAGCGCCAAGCCATTGAAGACCAATCCCGGATCGCGGTTGTTCGGTCATTTTTAGGCGGGTGTCGTCAATAGATGGTTACCAAATACCAATCTGGCGGTGGATTTTACCGGCCTTGAATCCGGAACAGTCTTAACGCCCAGAGGGAGGCAGGCTATATGTCCCCATCCGGGGTTGGCCGGCCTGTCCGGTTTTGGGGGATTTTCATGCAATTTTTCGCCTGTTTCCGCGGTTCGCGCCGATTGGCCTCCCTGTCCTTCCTCTGCGCCGGCCTGATTCTGGCGGGCTGCATGGGCGACGAGGATGTGGTCGCTTCAGGCTCCCCCTTCAGCCAGGCCCTGTTCCGCAATTACACCGATCTGGCTTCCGAGGCCGCCGCAGCGCCGGCCCCCCAGGCGATGGAGCGCGATGACGGATTCTTCAGCGACCTCGCCAACATCTTCGCCAGCAGCCCGGCCAACCCGGCCGATGCGGCAGTGGACATCTTCCGGGAAAAAGCAAACCGGGCCGCGGCGGGGGAAGAGCCCGCCCCCGAGCCCGCGCCGGGTGATCCCACCATCCAGGGCGTGCGTGCCCGGCTGGTGCGCGCCATCGCCCAGGGCAAGGATGCATTCCCCGATCAAGCCGCCCGCGCCCAAGCCGATTTCGACTGCTGGATTGTGGAGCGCGGCGCCGCCAACCTGACCAGCCAGGCCCAGGCTTGCCGCACCGCCTTCAGCCAGTCGCTGGTTGCGCTGGAAAATGCGGGACGCCTGGCTCCCGCGCGTCCGGCGCCGGTGACCACCGCGCCCGTCGCCCCACCGCCGCCGGCCGACTACACGGTCTATTTCGATCTGGATTCCTGGACCCTGACGGCCGAGGATCTGTCGGTGCTTACCAATGTGATCAACACCGCCCGCGCCGGCGGCCAGTCGCGCATCACCGTGGTCGGCCATACCGATACATCCGGTTCCGCCGCCTACAACCAGAAACTGTCCGTCCACCGCGCCAATGTCGTCAAAGAGGCATTGGTGGACATGGGCGCGCGCCGCGCCGCCGTTCAGGTAAGCGGTGTGGGTGAAAGCGATCTGGCGGTGGCGACAGAAGATGGCGTAAAGGAAGCCCGCAACCGCCGCGCGGTAATTGGGCTTCAGCCTTAATTGATTACCCCCATCTGTCCGCCACGCGGGCAAGCCCGCTAGCGGACATCTTCCCCCGCCAATGGCTTCGCCTTGCGGGGGAAGAAAGCCGGGACCAAGACGGACGAGCGTTTGTTGAAGCTTGGTAACGTAAGCTTGCGGCACCGAGGGGGTTACTCAGGGCCGCAATCGGCTTAAGCTCTGCCTTATGATCCCGATGAACACATTGCGTGCACTCTCCATCGTTGCCGTCACGGCAGCCTTTTTCGTCTCGCCCGCATCCGCGCAAGGAAGCAGGAATTACGACGTCAAAACCATGAATTTCGATTTGTGGTGCCAGGAGCAGGCGCATCTGCCTGTGGCGCGCTGCGACAAGCGCACGCCGGAGGACGAGAAAACCTTCCAGGCCTATCGCACGCAGATTGAACGTTACGAAGTGCCGTATCTGCAGCAGCGTCAGCGCGATCTGTCGGTCAGCCGGGACATCATGCACAACGATCCGGTAGACAATCCCGTGCATCAGAATCCGCAGGCGCAGACTCAAGACCCCAACCGGCAGCCCCAAACGCCGCAGCCCTGACGGGAAATTCCAGAAGCGCGATCAGAGGCCGACGCGCGGCAGTTCGTCGTTATTGGCGGCGCCGAGGCGGCCCACGAAATCGAACATCTTCTGCAACAGATCGCCGCTCCCGAAGGCGGAAAGATGGGGCTGATCCTGATTGACCACCAGGCGCAGATACGGCGCCTTGGAGTGGGCGCGCATGACCGGGCCAGGAGGCGGCGGTAAATTGGTTTGGTCGTAATCGGGAAGCGGTTCGTCTTCCTTGATCAGCTGCGAGCCGATCAGTCTTTCATAGGTGATGGTGCGGCCCAAAAGCGGCGTCGGATCGGACATCATCTGCACCATCCCGAAAAAGCGGGTGGGCTCGCCGCCATTGAACGTCATGGGTGTCAGGACCGTCTCCAGCTCCACCATGCCATTGTCCGCCGTGGTGGCGATGGAAGACAGGCAGATCGGCTGACGCAGTTTGAGCGATTGGCGAAGCAGCGCCGCCAGGGACAGACTCGATTGCGCTTCCCAGTGACCCAGAAAGCCCGTGCCCTTCAGTTCATAGCCGAACCGTTCGCACAACGCGGTTCCCGCCAGGCGATAGGCCGGACGCGCTGGATTCTCGCAATCCAGAATAAAGGCATAGGACAAGAGCCGTTTGATGGCGCGCGGATCGATATCGACCTGGTCCGGGACATTGCGTCCAGCCCGAAGGCGGCTCCAATAGCCCACCAACAGGTGAGAATTCTTATGCTTCATGGCCCCACACATCCTTGACGCCTGCTCCGAAACGGAACGCGGGCGCGCTCCAGCACCCTCCTGCAGCAGGAGCCATGCCAAGAAACCGTCCCGATTTCCAAAAAGCCGGGGAGAACTCGAATGGCCGCGTCGGGACTATATTTTTATGGTTAATTGTCCTTAACCAGTGACGGCGGCCACATACTTTACCCCGTACACTGTGCGGACCGCGATTCCGCTCCGGACAATGGCGGCAGGCGGTGTTTCAGATTGAATGCGGAGAAGCCGCTTCAGGCAGCGGGTGCCGTCCGCTTTTCTGCTGGCGAGGCCAGAAGCCTGACCCGGCCCGTCCGCGCCATGCCGTGGAAGATCCGGCGCGCCAAGAGGGCCGAAAGCGCGGCAACCGGCACTGCCGCGAAGACATCCACCCAATGATGCCCGCCTTCGATAGGCGTCGCAAAAATGACAAGGCCATTCAGCACCAACGCCGCCCAACGCAGCCATCGCACATCGCGCAGATACCAGATCAGCAGAAGCGCCAGCGTTGCATGGTATGACGGAAATCCGATCAGGCCTTTGACATTGTCCGGCGCGATGCGCCCCGGCCCATCGTGCAGCATTTGGATCAGGGCATCGCCATATGCCCCATCGACGGGCACGCCCAACCGTGCCGCCAAGGCGGGATCGAAATGATAGACCGACATGGCGCCGAACGCGGGGAACAAGGTCCATACGAGAAAGCAGATCAGAGCGCCGATCGCGACGGCCAGCACGAACCGGTAGAGCGTTCCGATGCGGCCAAGCAGTCCCAGCACGACCACAGCCAACGCAATCTCCGGCAACAAAACGCCATAGACCACGAACAATATCTTGAGCAGGCCGGGATGATCCGCCATCGCCCGCATCATCGCGGGCCAGTCAAATCCCAAAGCAGCATCCGCCCCGGCCAGCATCGCGTCGATGCGCGGACCCGCTACCGTCAGCAACATGGCATTGAGCACGCTCGCTGCGGCCGTGAAGCCGATCAGAAAGCCGGTACCGAACAACATGGCTGCTATTCGCGGCACCGGCCGCCAGCAGTCATAAAAATAGCCGCCGGCCCACAACAGGCCGGTAATCGCGGCCACGGCGGCATAGGCATGAGCCTCAACCAAAAAAGGCGCTTTGACCGCCCAGAAACAATCAATCAGCCCAATCGCCGCCGTGAGAAAAATCAGCAGCAAGGGAAAATTGCCCGGCACGGCGGGATCTGGCAAAGGCCGGGACGAATGCGGAACATCCTTCATGCCGCAAGCTTCGCCGGAGCCGCATTAAGATTGGGTTTTGCTGTGGGAAAGCCGCTTCAGGGGGCGGCGACAAGGCTCTTGCAATTGGGGGCCGCGTAAGGCCTCCTCCGCCTCGTTTTTTACCCCGCCCCACCCCAAGGTCCGTGTCCATGAACATTCACGAATACCAGGCCAAAGAAGTCCTGCGCGGCTTCGGCGCGCCTGTCCCCAGCGGAAAACCCGCCTTCACGGTGGAAGAAGCCGTTCAAGCCGCACAAAGCCTGCCCGGCCCGGTCTGGGTGGTGAAGGCGCAGATCCATGCCGGCGGCCGCGGCAAGGGCGGCGGCGTCAAGGTGGTGAAATCCATCGACGATGTGAAGAAGGAAGCCGAGCGCATGCTGGGCATGACCTTGGTCACCCATCAGACCGGTCCGGCGGGACGCCTGGTCAAGCGTCTTTATATCGAGGACGGCTCGGCGATCGACCGCGAACTCTATCTCTCCGCCCTGGTCGACCGCGCCACCAGCCGCATCGCTTTCATCGTTTCCACCGAAGGCGGCATGGACATCGAGGAAGTGGCGCACAAGACGCCGGAAAAAATTCAAACCTTCCAGATCGAACCCGCTGTGGGCTATTCGCCTTACATCGGCAACGAGATCGCCACGGCCCTGAAACTGAAAGGCGATGCCGCCAAACAGATCGGCCAAGTGGTCGAGAGCCTCTACGAAGCCTTTGTCGCCAAGGATATGAGCCTGCTCGAAGTCAATCCCCTGGTCGTCACCAAGGAAGGCAAGATCATCTGCCTCGACGCCAAGATCAATTTCGACGACAACTCGCTCTATCGCCACAAGGACATTCAGGCGCTGCGCGATCTGGACGAAGAGGATCCCGCTGAAGTCGAAGCCGGCAAATACGATCTCTCCTATATCAAGCTGGATGGCGAGATCGGCTGCATGGTCAACGGCGCGGGCCTCGCCATGGCGACGATGGACATCATCAAGCTTTACGGCAGCGAGCCCGCCAACTTCCTGGATGTCGGCGGCGGCGCGTCGAAGGAAAAAGTTACCGCGGCCTTCAAGATCATCGTCAGCGATCCCAATGTGAAAGGCATCCTGGTCAACATTTTCGGCGGCATCATGAAATGCGACATCATCGCCGAAGGCATCATCGCCGCCGCGAAAGAGATCTCGCTGAAAGTGCCGCTGGTGGTGCGCCTGGAAGGCACCAATGTCGAATTGGGCAAGGAAATCCTGGCCAAATCCGGCCTCGCCATCACCTCCGCCGACAATCTCGCCGACGCGGCCGAAAAGGTCGTCAAGGCCGTGAAGGGTTCGAAGTAATGTCCATTCTCGTCGACAAGAACACCAAGGTCATCTGCCAGGGCTTCACTGGCAGCCAGGGCACCTTCCACTCCGAACAGGCCATCGCCTATGGCACCAAGATGGTGGGCGGCACCACGCCGGGCAAAGGCGGCCAGACGCATCTGGGTCTGCCCGTATTCGACACCGTGCGCGAAGCCAAGGAGAAAGTCGGCGCCGATGCTTCGGCGATCTATGTGCCGCCGCCGTTTGCCGCCGACGCCATCCTGGAAGCCATCGACGCGGAAATTCCGCTCATCGTCTGCATCACCGAAGGCATTCCGGTCTTGGATATGGTCAAAGTGAAGCGCGCGCTGTCGGGTTCGAAGTCGCGCCTGATCGGCCCCAACTGCCCCGGCGTGATCACGCCTGGCGAATGCAAGATCGGCATCATGCCCGGCCATATCCATCGCCGCGGCAAGGTCGGCATCGTTTCGCGATCCGGCACCCTCACTTATGAAGCGGTGGCGCAGACCACGGCAGTGGGCCTGGGTCAGACCACTTGCGTCGGCATCGGCGGCGATCCGGTCAAGGGCACCGAGCATATCGACGTGCTGGAAATGCTGCTGGCCGATCCGGAAACCGAAAGCATCATCATGATCGGCGAAATTGGCGGCAGCGCCGAGGAAGACGCCGCCGATTTCATCCGCCGTTCCAAAGTGAAGAAGCCCATGGTCGGCTTCATCGCCGGCGTCACCGCTCCCCCGGGCCGCCGCATGGGCCATGCCGGCGCCATCATCTCGGGCGGCAAGGGCGGCGCCGACAGCAAGATCGAAGCGATGAAGGCGGCGGGCATCCGGGTTTCGCCCAATCCGGCGGCCCTGGGCACCACCCTGGTCGAGTTGCTGTCGGGCAAGTAGCCGACACCAACTAAATTCACAGTGCTGCCAACCCCGCGCGAGACCCCTCGCGCGGGGTTTTTGCATCGCAATTGCTGGCCTTTGAGGCCATATTAACTGCATTCACCGTTGAATTGACGGATCAAAGACGGTACCACCCCAGCCACTCAGAAAGCCCGCACTCCCCCGCGGCCCAGGACAGGTTACAGCCTAACAAGCTGACCCTTAAGCATCTGAAATGACAGAACAATCTCCGGCAGACCGTATCCATCGCGCTTCGAACGAGATTTTCGACGCCACCAGCTTTCTTTCCGGCACCAACGCGGCCTTCCTGGAAGGTCTTTACGCCCAGTATCTGGCCAACCCCGGGTCCGTAGACGCGGAATGGCAGGCTTATTTTGCAGGCCTTGGCGAACAAGGCCTGTCCGCCACCCAGCTGGGCCGCGGCCCGGCCTGGAAGCGGGACAGCAAACCCGGCATTCCCGGCGATGAGATCACCGGCGCCCTGACTGGCCAGACCGCCCCCCTGCCCAAGCCGGCCAAGCCCGGCGCCAAGGGCGCCCCCGCCACGGGCGAAAATGCCCGCGCCGTCGCCCAGGATTCCATCCGCGCCATTCAGCTGGTGCGCGCCTATCGCATCATCGGCCATCTGGAAGCCGATCTGGATCCCTTGAAGATCACACCGCGTACGCCGCATCCCCAGCTCGACCCGGCCTTTTACGGCTTCCACGACGCGGAGATGGACAAGCCCATCTTCATCGACGGCGTGATGGGCGTGGAAAGCGCCACGCCGCGCCAGATCGTCGACCTGCTGCAGAAAACCTATTGCGGCCGCATCGGCTATGAATTCATGCACATCACCGATGCCGAGCAGAAAGACTGGCTGCAGCGCCGCATCGAAGGGCCCGACAAAGACATCAGCTTTACGCCCGAAGGCAAGAAGGCGATCCTCAACAAGCTGATCGAAGGCGAAGGCTTCGAGAAATTCGCCGCCAATCGTTTCGTCGGCACCAAGCGCTTTGGCCTGGACGGCGGCGAAGCCACCATCCCCGCGCTGGAACAGATCATCAAGCGCGGCGGCCAGCTGGGCGTGAAGGAAATCGTGCTGGGCATGGCCCATCGCGGCCGCCTCAACGTGCTGGTCAATGTGATGGGCAAGCCCTATCGCCAGCTCTTCCACGAATTCCAGGGCGGCGCCGCCAACCCATCGGAAGTCGAGGGCTCGGGCGACGTCAAATACCATCTGGGCGCGTCGTCGGACCGCGAGTTCGACGGCCATCAGGTGCATCTGTCGCTGACCCCCAACCCGTCGCATCTGGAAATCGTCAATCCGGTGGTCTTGGGCAAGGCGCGCGCCAAGCAGCATCAGCTGCGCGACACGCAAAGCCGCGCTTCGGTCCTGCCGCTTTTGATTCATGGCGATGCCGCTTTCTCGGGCCAGGGCGTGGTGGCGGAATGCTTCGCCGCATCGGGCACCAAGGGTTTCCGCACCGGCGGCACCATCCATTTCATCATCAACAACCAGATCGGCTTCACCACCGCGCCGATCTATTCACGCTCCTCACCCTATTGCACCGATGTGGCGCTGATGGTGCAGGCCCCGATCTTCCATGTGAATGGCGACGATCCAGAAGCCGTGGTGCATGCCGCGCGCATCGCCACCGAATTCCGCCAGCTCTTCCACAAGGATGTGGTGATCGACATGATCTGCTATCGCAGGTTCGGTCACAACGAAACGGACGAGCCGGCATTCACCCAACCGCAGATGTACCGGGTGATCAAGGATCACGCGACCACGCTTCAGCTCTACAGCAAGAAACTGGTCTCCGAAGGCACCCTCACCGACGCCGAGATCGAGGCGATGCAGGCGGCGTTCGTCCAGAAGTTGGACGAGGAATTCAACGCCTCCAAATCGCATCTGCCCAACCGCGCCGATTGGCTGGACGGGCGCTGGGCCGGCTTTGCCGCCGCGCCGAAGAACAGCGACCGCCGCGGCGAGACCGGCGTGCCGGAGGATGTGATCAAGAAGATCGGCAAGGCACTGACGAGCGCCCCCGCCAGCTTCCATTTGCACAAGACCATCGCGCGCCAGCTGGAAGCCAAGGCGCAGATGTTCGAAACCGGCAAGGGTTTCGACTGGGCCACGGCGGAAGCCCTGGCATTCGGCACGCTGCTCGACGAAGGCATCGATATCCGCCTGTCGGGCCAGGACGCCTCGCGCGGCACTTTCTCCCAGCGCCATGCCGCGCTGGTCGATCAGGAAAACGAAGAGCGCTATCTGCCGCTGAACCATATCCGCGAAGGCCAAGGCGAATTCGAAGTCGTCGACACCTTGCTTTCGGAAGAGGCGGTGCTGGGCTTCGAATATGGCTACACCACCGCCGACCCCAAGACCTTGGTCTTGTGGGAAGCGCAGTTCGGCGATTTCGCCAACGGCGCCCAGGTGGTGATGGACCAGTTCATTTCCTCGGGTGAAATGAAATGGTTGCGCATGTCGGGCCTGGTTCTGCTTCTGCCACATGGCTATGAAGGCCAGGGCCCGGAGCATTCCTCCGCCCGGCTGGAGCGCTATCTGCAACTCTGCGCCCAGGACAATATGCAGGTCTGCGCGCCGACCACGCCGGCCAATTATTACCACATGATCCGCCGCCAGATGCACCGGCCGTTCCGCAAGCCCCTGGTGGTGATGACGCCGAAGTCATTGCTGCGTCACAAGCGCTGCGTCTCGTTCCTGTCGGACATGCTGTCGACCAATTCCTTCCATCGCGTGCTGCGCGACCAGGCCGAAGTCGTGCCTGGCGCCACCACGGTGCAGTTGGTGAAGGATGCCGACATCAAGCGGGTGATCCTCTGCTCCGGCAAGGTCTATTTCGACCTGATGGAGGAACGCGAAAAGCGTAACGAGAATCGTATCCAGATCCTGCGCCTGGAACAGCTCTATCCCTTCCCCGACAATGTCCTGGCCGAGGAGCTCAATCGCTTCCCCAAGGCGGAAATCGTCTGGTGCCAGGAAGAGCCCAAGAATCAGGGTGCCTGGACCTTCGTCGCGCCGCGTATCGAGGCCTTGATGGGCAACAAAGCGCGCCTGCGTTATACGGGCCGTCCCGAATATGCCTCCACCGCGGCGGGCCTGATGAAGCAGCATCTGGCCGAACTTGCCGCCTTCCTGAATGACGCTTTGACATTGTGATTTGATCGGCGCGGAACGGCGCCTTCCAAGAGGATAGTATGAGCACCGAGATCAAAGTGCCCGCGATGGGCGAATCCGTGACCGAAGCCACCGTCGCGCGCTGGTTCAAGAAAGAAGGCGAGACCGTCGCCCGCGACGAACCGCTGCTGGAACTGGAAACCGACAAGGTGACGGTGGAAGTGCCCGCGCCTGCCGCCGGCTCCATCGAATCCATCGCCGTCAAGGCCGGCGCCACCGTTCAGGTTGGCGCGATCCTGGGCGCCATTGCCGAGGGCAAAGCCGGCAGCAAGCCCGCTGCTGCTGCTCCGGCCGCCGCGCCGAAGGCCGAAGCGCCCAAGCCTGTCGCGGCACCTGCGCCGGCCGCGCCGAAGACCGACGCGCCCGCCATGCCGGCCGCCCGCCGTATCGCCGAAGAATCCGGCGTCTCCACCGCCTCCGTCGCCGGCACCGGCCGCGATGGCCGCGTCACCAAGGGTGACATGTTGGGCGCCTTGGAAGCCCGCGCGTCCAGCCCTGCTGCTGCTCCTGCCCCTGCCGGTCCGCGCAGCCATGCCGAACGGGAAGAGAAAGTGGCGATGACCCGCCTGCGCAAAACCATCGCGCTGCGCCTCAAGGAATCGCAGAACACCGCCGCCCAGCTCACCACCTTCAACGAAGTGGACATGACCCGGGTGATGGCGCTGCGCACCGAATACAAGGACAGCTTCGAGAAGCGTCATGGCGTGCGCCTGGGCTTCATGGGCTTCTTCGCCAAGGCCTGCGTCGCGGCGCTGAAGGAATTGCCGAATGTGAACGCCGAGATCGAAGGCGACAACATCATCTACAAGAACTATTACGACATCGGCGTTGCGGTCTCGACCGATCGCGGGTTGGTGGTGCCGGTGGTGCGCGATGCCGACCAGCTGTCGCTGGCGGGCATCGAAAAAGCCGTGATGGATTTCGGCCTGCGCGCCCGCGACAACAAGCTGAAGTTGGAAGAGCTGCAAGGCGGCACCTTCTCCATCACCAATGGCGGCGTGTTCGGTTCGCTGATGTCCACCCCTATCCTCAACTCGCCCCAGTCGGGCATTCTGGGCATGCACAAGATCCAGCCGCGTCCGATGGCGATCGACGGCAAGATCGAAATCCGCCCCATGATGTATCTGGCACTGAGCTACGATCACCGCCTGGTCGATGGCCGCGACGCTGTCACCTTTCTGGTGCGGGTGAAGGAAAATCTGGAAGACCCGGAGCGCATGCTCTTGGACGTTTAACTTCCCTTCTGACCTTGGCGTCGGAACAAAAAGGCGGCTTCGGCCGCCTTTTTGTTTACCTGACGGAAAAATAGGCAATTGGGAAAAGGCGCACGCGCGACGCTGCCGCTAGCGCGCCGGCCGCCTTTTTCTTTGGGCGAAAGCCGGGCTGTTGTCGGAACAAATTCTCTCGTGTTCAATTCGCCCAGAGAGATCGAGAGAGAGCGCCATGGCCTATGTCGACGGTTTCATCCTTGCAGTCCCCAAAGACAAGCTCGACGCCTACAAGGCGATGGCGGCGGAATGCGCCCCGATCTGGAAGGAATGCGGCGCCCTCGATTATGTGGAATGCGTGGGCGATGACGTGCCCTATGGCAACCTCACTTCTTTTCCCCGCTCGGTCCAAGCCACCGACGACGAAGTCGTGATCTTTTCCTGGATCGTTTATCCGAACCGCGAAACGCGCGATGCCGCCAACAAGAAAGCGATGGAGGATCCGCGCCTCAAAAAATACGAGAACAACGTGCCCTTCGACGGCAAGCGCATGATCTATGGCGGGTTCAAGCCGTTCCTGGGGCTTTAAGCGATACGCTTATCGAGCACTTCCAGCTTGGCCAGTTCGAGTTTTATTGGTGGTCGAACTGCCCCGCGCCCGAGACCTAGGCTATGCGCTTGTCGAGCACTTCCAGCTTGGCCAGTTCGACATGGGCGCGCAGCTCGATCTGGTCGAGCACGTCCTGCAATTTGGGATCGGCGAAAACATCGTGACGGCGCGTCACCGCCACAGCTAGCCGGTTGAGCGTGGCCCGGGGAATGCCGCCCGCCAACAATCCGTCGCGCACGGAATCCAGGATATCGAGCAGCTGCTCGCCATGGGCCAGGCCCTTGGACCGGCCGTCCGCGGCGTCGCCCATATCCTGCAAGGCCAGAATGGAATCGAGCGCCGCGATCGGTCCTGGGCCGGAAACGATCTGGGCAGGATTTTCCGCGGTATCGGAGATCGTGAAGCCGCCGCCCGTGCTCGCGCTTGCGGGTTTGCGCCGGATGGCGCCGGTTTCGACGCGGCTGGGGCCTTTGATTTCCATGGGCGACATGTCCCATTGCGACACGGCAGCATCGCTGATTGTGGTTAAGAAAGACTTGATTACTGAACCAGCGGGGCGCGCGTCTTGGCCGTGGCTTTCTTCCCCCCGCGCGGCGCAGCCGCTGGCGGGGGGAGATGTCTTTCGAGGGTTTATCCCGAGAAAGACAGATGGGGGTAAACTAAGCCCTGTGGTAGGGATGGCCTGCCAGGATGGTCATGGCCCGATAGACCTGCTCCAGCAGCAGCGCCCGGGCCAGAAGATGCGGCCAGGTTTGCGGCCCGAACGCCAGACTGCGGCTCGCTTTCTTGCCCGGCAACGGCGCCAACCCATCGGGACCGCCGATCACAAAGGCCAGATCCTTGGTGCCGATATCGCGCAAGCTTCCCAGGGTCTCGGCGAAATCTTCCGACGTCATGCCTTTGCCCCGCGCATCCAGCAGCATGATATGCGCGCCGTCCGGCAGCCGGGCCGCCAGCCGCGCCGCCTCGTCATGCATGCGGGTTGCAGCGTCCCGCGCCTTGCCCACGGCCAACTCTTCAACAGCAACCGCAGTGAAACCCATGTTGCGGCCCATCTTCTGGGCGCGATCCAGGAATTCGTCGCACAGCGCACCTTCGGCGGAGCCGCGCCCATGACCGATGGCTAAAATCGTAAGACGCACGTCAGATCAGGCCCGGCCCGGCGATGGGACGTTCCACATGCCTTCGAGATCGTAATAGTCCCGCACTTCCGGGCGGAAGACATGCACGATGATCTCGCCCGCATCGACCAGCACCCAATCGCCCTGGGCGGCGCCGGTGACAGGGCGGGTGCCGTAGCCCTGCTCTTTCAGGCGGCGCGCCAGATGGTCGGCGATCGAGGCCACATGCCGCGACGAACGCCCGCTGGCGATCACTGCGGCGTCGCAAAGCGAGGAGCGGCCATCCAGGTCGATAGTGACGATGGCCTCGGCCTTGTCATCCTCCAGCGAGGCGATGATGCGCTTCAACAAATCGCTTTGCGGCGCGGGCTTGGCCGCTTTCGGCGCGGCGGCCTTCACAGCCTTTTTCGGTTTGGCGGATTTGGCAGCTTTCGCCTTGGTCGGCTTGGAAGCGGTTTTCTTGGTGGCTTTTTGGGCGGCCTTTTTGACGGGCTTTTTGGCGGCTTTCAGGGGGCGATCTCCAGCAATCGGGATAAATCTAGCATGGGCCGGTCAGCGGCCCAATAGGCGGAGCCGCGTGGCGCTCTCGCTGTTCCGCGCCCCATCCAGCACCATCACCAACGGCGGACGCATGGGTGCGCGCGGATCGCGCACCATGCCGAAGCGCCGCACCAGGGGTGCATTCAGCGCCGCCAGAATACTGCCCGGCCGCTGGACCACCGCGATGGGAACGCTGCGGGCAATCTCGTCCCACCGCCGCCAGCGGCTGAATTGTTCCAGATTGTCGCTTCCCATCAGCCACACAAATCTGACCTTTGGAAAGCGGCGCTGCAGGGCTTTCACTGTATCGACCGTGTAGATGGTGCCCAACTTCTGCTCCAGCGCGCTGACATGAATGGCCGGATTGCGCCCCGCGATCCGGCGTGCGCCATCCAGCCGCGCCGCCAAACCTGCCATGGAAGATTTGTCCTTGAGGGGATTGCCCGGGCTGACGAGCCACCAGACAGCGTCCAGCTCCAGCCTCTTGCGCGCGGTTTCGCTGACATAGAGATGTCCGGCATGGGCAGGATTGAAGGACCCGCCCAGAAGGCCGATGCGAAGGCCATCGGCCACCGGTCCGGGAGGCGCGATCCAGTTCAAGAAATTGCCATCAGGAGTGCGCCATCACGGACGGACTTGTCCCATGCCGCGCACCACATATTTGAACGTGGTGAGCTGTTCCACGCCGACAGGGCCGCGCGCATGCAGCTTGCCGGTGCCGATGCCGATTTCGCCGCCCATGCCGAATTCGCCGCCATCGGCGAACTGGGTCGAGGCGTTCCACAGCACAATGGCGCTGTCCAAAGCGTTGAGGAAAATCTCCGCTGCCTGCTCGTCATCCGTGAGGATGGAGTCCGTGTGGTGCGAACCGTAATGCTCGATATGTTGGATCGCGGACTCCAGACCATCGACCACCTTGACCGCGATGATCGCGTCCAGATATTCGGTGCGCCAGTCTTCTTCGCCGGCGGGCTTGGCGGCCGGGAAAACACCACGCACCGCTTCGTCGCCGCGGATTTCACAGCCGGCCTTGGCCAAATCGTCCAGGATGGGAAGACCGTGGCTTTTCAGGACGGCACGATCCAGCAACAGGGTCTCCGCCGCGCCGCAAACCGAGGTGCGGCGCATCTTGGCGTTCAAAACCACCTTGCGCGCCATTTCCAGATCGGCGGCGGCATGGACATAGACATGGCAAAGCCCTTCCAGATGCGCCAGCACCGGCACACGCGCTTCGCGCATCACCCGCCCGGTCAGCCCCTTGCCGCCGCGCGGAATGATCAGGTCGATGGCCCCGTTTAATCCTTCCAGCATCATGCCGACCGCGGCGCGGTCAGTGTTGCGGATATATTGAATGGCGGCTTCGGGAAGTCCGGCAACCTTCAATCCCTCCACCATCGCGGCATGAATGGCGCTGGCGGAATGCAGCGAATCCGAACCGCCGCGCAGGATGGCGACATTGCCCGCCTTCAGCGCGATAGCGCCGGCATCCGCCGTTACGTTGGGGCGCGATTCATAAATGATGCCGATCACGCCAATGGGCGTCGCCACGCGGGCGATGTCGAGCCCATTGGGGCGGGTCCAGCGCGCCAGCTCGCGGCCATTGGGATCGGCCTGGCCCGCGACGTCTTCAATCGCTTTTGCCATGGCTTCGATGCGCGCTTCGGTAAGCGCCAAGCGGTCCTGCATCGCGGCGCCCATATTGTTGGCTTTGGCCGCATCCAGATCGCGCACATTGGCGGCCAGGATTTCGTTTCTGCGGGCACGGATGGCGGAAGCGGCCTGCATCAAGGCCTTGGTCTTGGTGGCGTCATCGGCTTCGCGCAGGGCGCGGGCCGCATCGCGGGCGGCGGCGCCGATCGCCATCATCTCCGCCGCCAAATCTTCCGAACCCAAACGTGCGTCCTTCTTGTCGTGCAGGGTCATGGCTTTTCCGTCATTGCCAGATCGTCGCGATGGATCATTTCGTCCCGGCCACGATAGCCCAGAATGGCCTCGATTTCGACGGTGCGTTTGCCCGCGATCCGCTCTGCGTCGGATGCATTATAGGCCACCAGCCCGCGCGCGATTTCCCGGCCCTGGCGGTCCTTGACCAACACCGTGTCGCCGCGTTCGAAACGGCCATCGACCTGGCGGATGCCCGCGGGCAGCAGGCTTCTGCCCTCACCCAGCGCCTTGACCGCGCCTTCATCGATCATCAGCACGCCTTCCGGCTTCAGCCCGCCCGCGATCCAGCGCTTGCGCGCCAGGGTGGGAGAAAGGCTGGCGCGGAAAATGGTATGCCGCGCGCCGTCGGCAATCGCGGACACGGGATGAAGGCTTTCGCCCTTGGCGATGATCACATCGCAGCCCGCGCCGGTGGCGATTTTGGCGGCGATCAGCTTGGAGGTCATCCCGCCCCGCCCCAGGCCGGAAATGCTGTCGCCGCCCATCGCTTCGATCTCGGCGGTGATGGCGGGTACGTCGGCGATATGTGTGGCGTTGGCGTCGCGCGATGGATTGGCGGTGTAAAGTCCGTCCACATCCGAGAGCAGCACCAGCTTGTCGGCGCCCATCATCGAAGCGACGCGCGCACCCAGCCGGTCATTGTCGCCGAAACGGATTTCCGCCGTCGCCACGGTGTCGTTCTCGTTGATCACCGGTACCGCGCCCAGATCGAGCAAAGTGTTCAGCGTGGCGCGGGCATTGAGATAGCGATGGCGTTCTTCGGTATCGCCCAATGTCAGAAGAATCTGCGCCGCAACCAGATTCTCGCCCGCCAGGATATCCGAATAGGCCTGCGCCAGCCGCACCTGCCCCGCCGCCGCAGCCGCCTGGCTTTCTTCCAGCCTGAGCACGCCCTTGGGCAGTTTCAAAAGATTGCGGCCCAGCGCGATGGAGCCGGACGACACTAGAATCACTTTCGCGCCCTGGCGGCGCAGCGCCGCGACATCGGCGCAAAGCGAAACCAGCCAGTCGCGCCGCAAGCTGCCGCTGGCGCCATCGACCAGCAGCGAGGACCCCACCTTCACCACGATCAATTTGGTGTTGGAAAAGAGCCTGCCGCTCATGGCGTCCATTTCTCTTTCGCCGCCTTGATCGCTTTGGGCGTCTGGGGTTTGCGGCGCTTGCGGATCTCCCTGGCCATTTCCCTCAAGACATCTTCGATGCCCGCACCGGACACGCCGGAGATCAGGTGCACCTGATGGCCACACGCTTTTTCCAGCGCGGCTTTCTTCTTGGCCAGCGCAGCCTTCGGAATGGAATCGATCTTGTTGAGCGCCACGATCTCGTGCTTGTCGCTCAGGCCATGGCCATAGGCTTCCACTTCGCCACGGATGATCTTGTAGGTCTTTGCGACCGCATCGCCGGTGCCGTCCACCAGATGCAGGATGGTGCCGCAGCGTTCGGCATGGCCCAAAAACCGGTCGCCCAGCCCTACACCTTCATGCGCGCCTTCGATCAGGCCTGGCAGATCCGCCAGCACGAAATCCGTTTCGTCGATCTTCACCACACCCAATTGCGGCTCCAGGGTGGTGAAAGGATAATCGGCGATCTTGGGCCGCGCGGCGGAAACGCGCGACAAAAACGTGCTCTTGCCCGCGTTGGGCATGCCGATCAGCCCGGCATCGGCGATCAGCTTCAGCTTCAGGATCAGCGTCTTTTCTTCGCCGGGTTGACCGGGATTGGCATGACGCGGCGCCTGGTTGGTGGGGCTTTTGAAATGCGCGTTGCCGAAGCCGCCATTGCCGCCGCGCAAGAGCCGCACGCGTTGGCCGACATCCGCCAGATCCGCGATCAGGGTCTCGCCGTCTTCTTCATAGACTTGCGTTCCGGGCGGCACTTTCATCACGGCGTCATTGCCATTGGCGCCGGTCATCACCTTGCCCTTGCCGCCTTCGCCATTCTTCGCTTTCACATGCTGCTGGAAGCGGTAGTCGATCAACGTGTTGAGATTGTCGACCGCTTCGATCCAGACATCGCCGCCGCGCCCGCCATCGCCGCCATAAGGCCCGCCATATTCCATGAATTTCTCACGGCGGAACGCAATGCAGCCATTGCCGCCAGCGCCGCTGGAGGCATAGACCTTTGCGATATCCAAGAACTTCATAGCGAGAGCCTTTCAGGCGGCCTTTTTCAGGAGGAAAGCCTCCCGCGTCAACATCATCTCATGGCAGAGCACTTTCACGCCCCGGGCGGCGCAATTGCGCATTCTGCTGCCGTTATGCCGGGCCCCCAGCTTGGCCAGAACATGGCCGGACGCCGGATTGTCGTGAAACCAGCCCGCCCAGATGAAGGGCAGATCCAAACGGTCGAACGCGAACTGGGTCAGGGTGCGGGCCGCCTCGCTGGCATAGCCCAAGCCCCAAAAGGGCTTGCCCAGCCAATAGCCGAACTCCGGACCGGACTTCTCCCTGTGCAATCCGATCCCGCCCAGAAACATCCCGTCCTTCTTGCTGAGGATGGTGAAGGCGTAATAGCCGTCGCCATGACGCCCCCGCTTGGTGATGAAATCTTCCGCATCGTCTTCGGTATAGGGATGCGGCACTTCGGCCAGATTGCGCGACACCGCATAATCGCCCAGCCAAACCGTCATCGCCTGGATGTCGGCGGGCCTGGGCGGCCGCAATATCAGTCTTTCACTCTCCAGAATGGACATGGCGCTTCCCCGCGTTTGTTGGCGAGGGAAACAAAAAAGGGAGATGGCGGACCATCTCCCTCGCATAATGGGCCGCCAATTTCTTGGCGGCCTATGTCTTCAGCCGCCTATTCTGCCGCGATCTTCGCCGCCGGGTTTTGGGCAGCCGTCGTCACGGATACGAACGTGCGGCGCTTGAAACCGGTCTTGAAGGTCACGTTGCCGTCGCAAAGCGCAAAGAGCGTATGATCCTTGCCCATGCCGACATTTTCGCCCGGCCAGAACTTGGTGCCGCGCTGACGCACGATCACGTTGCCGCCGGAAATCTTTTCGCCGCCGAACAGCTTCACGCCCAGGCGCTGACCGGCCGAGTCACGACCGTTACGCGATGAACCGCCTGCTTTCTTGTGCGCCATGACTTATTCCTTGCCGGCCGAAATCGAGAGCACCTTCACGGCGGTGAAGTGCTGGCGATGACCGCGCTTGCGATGGGTGTTCTTGCGGCGCTTCTTCTTGAAGGCCACGACCTTTTCGCCCTGGCCGTGCTCGAGAATTTCGCACTCGACCGAAGCGCCCTTGACCAGCGGCGCGCCCAGCTTGGGCTTGTCGCCGCCCAGCAACAGCACTTCGCCCAAGGTCAGCTTGGAGCCGACATCGCCCTGAAGGCTTTCCACCTTGAGGATCGAATCCTTGGCAACCCGATACTGTTTTCCGCCGGTGCGGACGACCGCGTACATGGTCTAATTCCTTGAAATGAAACGGTTTTCCAGAAACGGCAGGTTCCCGGAGAGCGGCGCACTATACGGAAAGGCGCTTGGCGGTCAAGCCTCAGATGGACAAGGCTTTTGTGTGTGACAATCAGGGCTCGATCACCGGCTTCGCCCGGGTCTTTCGCATGCCGATTTTGGCCACGATGGCGGTGATCAGCAGCGCCACCCCCACCGTCACCGCCACCGTCTTGGCGCTTGAGACATTATACGCGAGCCGCGCCAGATCGTCGGTCGCCCCGGTCAGCAGCATATTGAGCTGCAAGGCATTCTCGATCGCATCCAGCAGCGCCCCCACCGGCGCCACCATGCCCGCCATCAAGACATAGCGGCGAAAGCGGCTCTTTCCCGGGGTGAAGCTTTCCGCCACCACCACGCTGGAAAGAAAGAAGCTGACCGCATAAAGCGGCATCAAAAGGTAATCCAGGCCCAGATCGAAGCCCGCCCGCACCGCGTAAGGCTCGGGTGCCCAGGCATGGAACGCCAGGCGGAACTGGGCCGCGCTGGAAAGGCTTTGCAGGTCGGTGGTGGATACCCCGGTCAGCTTTTTCAGCCACAGATCCATGCCGCCCAAGGCCGCAAAAACGACCAGGCCCAGGACAGTGGACCACAGCCAGCCGCGATCCAGCGTGACTTTCGAGATGCGCATGACACGTTCCGCTCTGCTATAAGCGCCGCATTATGCGGCCCATCGGCGATATTCTCTACAATTTCCACTGGGTGGTGCCAGGCGAATGCGGCCGCATGGCCCAGCCTTGGGCGGGCGGCACCGGACTTTATCTGGAGCGGCGCGGCGTCAAGGCGCTGATCAATCTGCGCGGCCGCAACGACGATCTGTCTTGGTGGAAAAACGAAACCGGCGCCGCCTCGGCCCGGGGCATCGCCCATCTCGATGCCATGCTGGATTCCCGCAAGCTCCCCACGCGCGCCATGCTGGTGCGGCTGATCGAAGCCTTTGACAGTGCGCCCCGGCCTTTTGTTCTCAAATGTTCGGGCGGGCAGGACCGCACCAGTTTCGCCTCCGCGCTCTATCTGATCCATCGCGGCGGCTGGGCGGCGATGGCGGACGCGCGGGCGCAGTACGCGCGCTTTCCCTATCTGCATTTTCCGAAAAAGCATCAGCGCTGGCTGAAGCCGTTTCTGGATTTCGCCGCCGAGGATTCGAAGGGGCTGCCGCTGGCAAGCTGGATCGCCGAACATTATGCGCCGGATCGCCTGAAAGCCTGGCTGGAACGCCATGGCATGGCCGACACCCATGGCGGCATTTTCCTGGCGCCGACACGAAGTCCATTTCAATGGTGAAGTGGGTTCAGTGGTGAACGGCATCGTCCTCGCGCCGGGCGTGATGCTGTGGCGTGAGAAATTTTCCAGAACCGAACAGAAAATGTTGCGGGATGACCTGCTGGCGCGGATCGAAACCGCGCCGTTCTACCGCCCCGTGATGCCGGGATCGGGCAATCCCTTCTCCGTCGAGGAAAGCAATTTTGGCCCGTTGGGCTGGGTGTCCGACAAAAGCGGCTATCGCTATCAGGCCGCCCATCCCGTCACGGGAAGTCCCTGGCCCGCCATTCCCGATGGCTTGATGGCTTTGTGGCGCGAGATCGCCGCGGCGCCCGATCCGGAATGCTGCCTGGTCAATCTCTATCGCGGCACGGCCAAGATGGGGCTGCACCAGGACAAAGACGAGAAAGCCTTGTCCGCTCCGGTGGTGTCGGTTTCGTTGGGGGACGATGCTCTGTTCCGGATCGGCGGAACGGCGCGCAAGGACCCCACGCGGAGCGTAAAACTCTCATCCGGCGATGTGGTGATGTTCGGCGGCCCGGCGCGCCTCGCCTATCACGGCATCGACCGCATTTATCCCGGCACTTCATCCCTGGTCTCGGGCGGCGGCCGAATAAACCTCACGCTTCGGCGGGTGAGCGGCACATAAAAAAACGCCCGATCCTTTTGGGATCGGGCGTTGAATGCGCCGTTACGCGCGTGGGTGCCTGGAGGGGATGACCTGCACCCGCGGAAAACAGGGTTCGGCTTGCGAGCGGGGGGGCAGAGCTTGCCGGACCGCACTGTCTTCCGAGACCAACCTATGCAGGGAAGCCACACTTTTCAAGTTTTTTAGTTTTACAAATCTTTTAGCGTGACAGTTGCGAATATGTCATAGCCGTTAGGTAACCCCCGCATGGGGAACAAGACCCGAACGGTCCGCTATTTGGCCTTCTGTCCGGCATCCTTGGTGGGCGCGGCGAACAGCCCGTCCGGCAAGGCGATCCCCGTCTGCACGCCACTCAGCGCCACGGTGGTCGTCCCGCCCTGATTGTCCTTCACCATCCATTGCCGAAGCTCGATGCCGGGATAGGAAAAGACCAGGGTGATGTTGCTCTGGCTTCGGGTGGTGTTGGCGCGGGCATGCACCACCAGCGCGCCGGGCTGTTCCTCGATACCTGTGACGGCGGTGTTGTGACGAAGATCGACATCCTTGTTCAGCAGGATGTCGAGCGGGGTGTCCGACAAGGCTGTGCGGTCCACCGTATTGAGCCGGGAATTCTTCACATAGATGCTGCCGTCGGTGGCCACGATCAGCACGGGGCTGGGCGGGTTATACGAAAAGCGCAGCTTGCCGGGCCGGGAGAGACTGAATTCGCCCTGCACCATGTCGCCTTCCGGGCCGAGCTGGACGAAATTGCTCTTCAGCGTGTGGATCGCATTGAGATAGGCGCTGAGCTTGTCGAGCTTGGCCGCATCGTCGGGACTGTAAGTGCCCGGATAGCGCGAGGCGCCGCCCAATAGCGCCATGGCTGCGAACGCGGCAAGGATGGCGAGACGGCGCGAGATCGGGTTAAGGTCGTGCATTGCCGATCCACCAAACCATTTCGCCTTCACCCGTGCAACCACACCCCATATCTGCATGACCATGCTTCCGCCATATTCCCGCATCTCGGTTCTGGGCGGCGGCGCCTGGGGCACGGCGCTGGCGATCGCAGCGCTGGCCGCCGGACGCGACACGCTTCTGTGGGCGCGCGAAGATGATGTCGTGACCGCCATCAATCGGGATGGCGAAAACAAGCGCTTCCTGCCCGACGTCTCACTGCCCAAATCCTTGCGTGCGACGGGTACTTTAAAAGACGCCGCGGCGGCCGATGCCTTGCTTGTGGCGGTGCCGGCGCAAGCGCTGGCGGAATTCGCGCGCGCCCTGGCGCCCCTGATCGCGCCGGACACGCCGCTGGTGATCTGTGCCAAGGGCATTGAAAAGAACACCGGCCGGCTGGTGAACGAAGTGCTGCGGGATGCGATGCCCGGCGCAACCCTCGCCATTCTGTCCGGTCCCTCCTTCGCCCGCGATGTGGCGAAAGGATTGCCGACGGCGGTGACCATCGCTGCTCAGGGCGAAATCTCGGCGCGGTTGCAGGCCAGTTTGAATTCGTCCGCCTTCCGCCCCTATGCCAGTGACGACATCACCGGCGTGGCGTTGGGCGGCGCGGCCAAGAATGTGTACGCCATCGCTTGCGGCGTGGTCGAAGGCATGGGCCTTGGCGAAAATGCCCGCGCCGCCTTGTTGGCGCGCAGCTTCGCCGAACTGGCGCGGCTGGGCGAGGCCCTGGGCGCCAAACCCGAGACCTTGATGGGCCTGTCGGGCCTGGGCGATCTGGTCCTCACCGCCACCAGCAAAAGCTCGCGCAATTTCTCTTTCGGCGTGGAATTGGGCCAAGGCAAAAGCGTGGCCGAACTGGATGCGCCCGGCCATCCTTTGGCCGAAGGCGTGGCGACCGCGCCCGCGCTGGTCAAACGGGCCCGCGCCGAAGGTGTCGAACTTCCCATCGCCGAAGCGATGGCGGATCTGCTCAGCGGCGCTCTGCCGCTGGGTGAAGCATTGATGCGGCTGATGAGCAGAAAGTTGAAAACCGAATGAAGTACTGGCTGTTCAAGAGCGAACCCGAAACCTGGTCCTGGGAGATGCAGAAGAAAAAGGGCGCCAAGGGCGAGCCCTGGAGCGGCGTGCGCAATCACACCGCCAAGCTCAACATGGTGGCGATGAAGAAAGGCGATCTGGGCTTTTTCTATCATTCCGGTGACGAGAAGGCAGTGGTGGGCATCGTCGAAGTGATCGGGGAATACCGCCCCGATCCCACCGACGAGAAAGGCATTTTCGGCCTGGTGGATGTAAAGGCGGTGAAAGATTTTCCGAAGCCTGTGTCGCTGGCGGACTGCAAAGCCAATCCCAAGCTCGCCAAAATGAGTCTGGTGACGAGTTTTCGCCTGTCGGTTCAGCCGGTTACGCCCCAGGAATGGAAGATCGTCTGCGCCATGGGCGGCCTGAAGGGCTGACATAGACCTGACAAGGTTGGCGGTTCGCGTTAGGCCTATGATGCTGCCTGGAGGTGCGCATTCGATGCGCGTCAAAAGGAGTTGCAAATGGCCGCTCGCGATATTCTCACGCTTAACACACCGATGGCGGAACGGATCATCCGCCTGCTTTACACCATCGCGCTGGTTCTGATCGCCGTCGGGACTTTGTTCGGCATCGGCCGTGGCGTGATGATCATGACCCATACGCCGATGCAGCGCCCGGCAATCACGTCGAGCGCCAATCCTTCCGGCAACGCCATGACGCCGCAATCCGGCACAGCGGCGCCGCAAGCCGACAACCAGATTGAGCGGCGTGAATTCCGCGACCGCTGGCGGGGCGATCACCGGGGCTGGTATGGCCGCCGGCATTATGGCCCCTTCGGCATGATGCCCCGCTCGCCCATGTTCGGACTGGTGGTGATCATCGGCGCGCTGCTGCGCGGGCTGATCGGCCTTCTGATCGTGCGGGTGTTGGCGGAAATGGGATTGGCCGTGCTGTCCCTGCCCAAGCGGGCCGCCGTCTAAAGATACTTCCGCATAAATAAATTATAGGGTGCAAAGCCGTCGCGTTGATACACCGCGGCGGCTTTGCTGTTTCCGGTCAGAACACCGATGATCAGAACCGCCATGCCCCGTTTGCGTGACCAGTCCTCGCAAGCCGCGATCAATGCCCGGCCATGCCCCGCGCCCCGCGCCGCTTCTTCGACAAACAGTTCGGCGACAAAACCGTAGCGGCGCTCGCTTTCGCGCACGAACAGGTCCCCCGCCTCTTCCAGCACCAACGCCCAGCCCACCGCCCGGCCATTCGCCTCGGCGATGAAAAGCGTACCGCGTTCCGAGACCTGGCGGCGCACATCGGCCCAATGCTCAGACGCAAAGTCCGGATCGAGCCGCCGGTTGGGCTCGAACACATTCTCGAATTTCTGCAGGCCCCAGATAAAGGACAGGATCGCCGGTTCGTCATCCGGCAACCGCGCGGCGCGGATGGTCATGGTCTTAGCCGAGAGCTTTTACAATCTCTTCCGTCATCTTCTTGGCGTCGGCGAACAGCATCATGGTGTTGTCGCGGAAGAAGAGTTCGTTCTCCACACCGGCATAACCCGAACCCATGCCGCGCTTGATGAAAAGCACGGTCTTGGCTTTTTCCACATCCAGGATCGGCATGCCGAAGATGGGAGATTTGGGATCGGTCTTGGCCGAGGGATTGGTGACGTCATTGGCGCCGATCACATAGGCGACATCGGCCTGGGCGAACTGGGAATTGATGTCTTCCAGCTCGAACACCTCGTCGTAAGGCACATTGGCTTCCGCGAGGAGCACATTCATGTGCCCGGGCATGCGGCCCGCCACCGGGTGAATGGCGTAGGACACTTTCACGCCTTCGGCTTTCAGCTTGTCGGCCATTTCGCGCACCGCATGCTGCGCCTGGGCTACAGCCATGCCGTAGCCCGGCACGATGATCACGCTGGAGGCGTTCTTCATGATGAAGGCGGCATCGTCGGCCGAACCTTGCTTGACCGGCCGTGTTTCCTTGGTGCCGCCCGCCGCCGCGGTCTCGCCGCCGAATCCGCCCGCGATCACCGAGATAAAGGAGCGGTTCATGCCTTTGCACATGATGTAGGACAGGATCGCGCCGGATGAGCCCACCAGCGCGCCGGTGATGATCAGCGCGGTGTTCTCAAGCGTGAAGCCGATGCCCGCCGCCGCCCAGCCGGAATAGGAGTTCAGCATCGACACCACCACCGGCATGTCGGCGCCGCCGATGGGAATGATGAGGGTGATGCCGAACACAAAGCTGAGGATGGTGATCGCCCAGAAGGCCCAGTGCGGCTGGTCCATGGTGAAGTAGACAATCAGTCCCACGATCACCAAAAAGATCAGCAGATTGAGCAGATGCCGCGCCGGCAGGATAATCGGCGCGCCCGACATGTTGCCATTGAGTTTGGCGAAGGCGATCAAGGAACCGGCGAAGGTGATGGCTCCGATGGCGACACCCAGCGACATTTCCACCAGGCTCTGGGTGCGGATCGCGCCTTCGGTGCCGATGCCGAAGGCTTCGGGCGAATAGAGCGCCGCGCCCGCCGTCAACACCGCCGCGAGACCGACCAGCGAATGGAATGCCGCCACCAGCTGGGGCATGTTGGTCATGGCAATGCGCTTGGCCATCACCGCGCCGATGGCGCCGCCAATGGCGATGCCGCCGATCACCAGGCCCCAGGTCAGCACATCGGAAACGCCCGCCACCCACAAGGTGGTGAGCACCGCGATCAGCATGCCCAGCATGCCGTTGCGATTGCCGGTACGCGAGGTGGCGGGCGACGACAGGCCCTTCAACGCCAGGATGAAGAGAACGCCCGCGACGAGATAAAGCAGGGCTGAGATATTGGCGCTCATTTCGCGCCTTTCTTCTTATACATCGCCAGCATGCGGGCGGTGACCAGGAAGCCGCCGAAAATGTTCACCGACGCCAGGATCAGGGCGAAGAAACCGAGAAGCTTGGACGTCCAGGATGCCGATCCCATGGCGGGCACAGCCACCGCGATCAGCGCGCCCACGATGATCACCGAGGAAATCGCGTTGGTGACGCTCATCAGCGGGGTATGCAGCGCGGGGGTCACACCCCAGACCACGAAATAACCGACAAAAATCGCCAGCACGAAAATCGAAAGCCGGAAGACAAAGGGATCTATCGCTTCCATAAATGTCCCATCCCTCGAAGCTTGAACGGGCTTCGCTTATGACTTTACTGCCGGATGCACGAGTTCGCCGTCTTTTGCTACGAGAGCACCTTTGACGATCTCGTCGTTCCAGTCGATGGCGAGCGCGCCGGTTTTCTTGTCCACCAAGAGCGACACGAAATTGAACAGGTTGCGGGCATAGAGCGAAGAGGCATCCACCGCCAGCCGTCCCGGCAGATTGGAATAGCCCATGATGGTGACGCCATGGACTTCCACCACTTCGCCGGCTTTGGTGAGGGGTGTGTTGCCGCCTGCTTCCGCCGCCAGATCCACGATCACCGAACCGGGTTTCATGGTCTTGATCATGTCTTCCGACACCAGCACCGGCGCCTTCCGGCCCGGGATCAGCGCGGTGGTGATGATGATGTCCTGCTTCTTGATGGTCTCGGCGATCAACGCGGCCTGCTTGGTCTGATACTCCGCCGACATTTCCTTGGCATAGCCGCCCGCGGTCTGCGCGTTCTTGAATTCCTCGTCCATCACCGCGACGAAAGTGCCGCCCAGCGACTCCACCTGTTCCTTGGTGGCGGGACGCACATCGGTGGCGCTGACGATGGCGCCAAGGCGTTTGGCGGTGGCAATGGCCTGAAGCCCCGCCACACCCACACCCATCACCAGCACCCGGGCCGGAGCAATCGTGCCTGCTGCCGTCATCATCATCGGCATCGCCCGCCCGAATGCGGCGGCGGCGTCAATCACGGCCTTGTAGCCGGCCAGGTTGGATTGGGACGACAGGACGTCCATCGCCTGGGCCCGGGAAATGCGGGGCAGGAACTCCATGGCGAAGGCGGTGGCGCCCTGCCCGGCCAAAGTGGCGATGGCGGCTTTTTCGGTATGGGGCGCCAGCATGGCGGCGACCACCGCGCCCTTTTTCAGCAGGGCGCTTTCGCCGGCTGCGGGTCCCCGGACCTTCAGAACAATATCGGCATCGGCCAGGGCGGACCGGGCATCGGGAGCGATGGCGGCCCCAGCCGCGGCATAGTCGGCATCGGCTATGCGCGCATGCGCGCCCGCGCCGGCTTCCACCGTGACGTCAAGACCCAAGCCTTTGAATTTCTTCACGGATTCCGGCGTCGCGGCAACGCGCGTCTCTCCCGGAACCGTTTCTCTGGGGACTGCGAGTTTCATCCCCAGCCCCCCAACCCTTAACCGTGGGTCCGGAATATGGCCAGGAAGACCATGATCAGCAGGCAGAAGGCCGTCGACCATTTCGCGAAGGTCAAGAACCCCGCATAGGCCCGCTGATGCTGGCTGATATCCATCGAGCCGGGCGTGAAGTGATCGTCGTGATGGTCGGCCATAGGGATTCGCTCTCGGAAAAGAGGCTGCAATATAGCAAACCGAAGCTTTCCGGCAATGGGAGGCCCCGGCCGGGCCATTCCATGCGACAGAAAGCTCCTCTTGACCGCCCTCGGAGCCACAATCCGGCTGCGCCGCCGAAAACCGGCATCAACCCCGAAGGGCCATGCGGCCGCCGCCCAGATTTCACGTGCAATGGTCCACGCTGTGGCCGCCGCATTCTGCATGCCGCGCAACATTCGGCCGGCTCGTCGTCATCACATTTCCGCACGCAGGGACGAGCAATTTCTTCGCGCATTCGCCGCGACCAGCCCGATTCATTTTTCCTTAAGCATAGCGATCCATGTCCCGGACAAGGACAGGCTTAAACCCCCCATTTACCGGCCATGCGCAGAATGCACGCTGCTCAAATTTGGAACAGCAGACATGGCGCAGACAATTCTTGTCGTGGATGACGATCCGGTACAGCGCCGCCTGCTGGAAACCGCGATCACGCGCAGCGGCATGACGGTTGTCACCGCGCCCGGCGGCCAGCCGGCTCTGGATTTGATCAACGGCGTGCGCGGCGAACAGATCACCTTGATGCTGCTCGACCTGGTAATGCCCGACATGGGCGGCATCGAGGTCCTCAATCGGCTGCGCTCCACCAATTCCGACCTGCCGGTGATCGTGCTCACCGCCAAGGGCGGCATCGATTCCGCCGTGGAAGCCATGCGCGCCGGCGCCAACGACTTCCTGGTCAAGCCCGCCAGCCCCGAGCGCATCGCGGTCTCGATCCGCAACCAGCTCAAGATCGGCACCTTGTCCGGCGAAGTGAAGCAGTTGAAGAAGAAGACGGACAACCGCCTCACCTTCGACGATCTGATCGCCGAGGCGCCGGAAATGAAGCAGGTGTTCCGACTGGGCGCTCGCGCCGCGCAATCCGACATCCCCATCCTGATCGAAGGCGAAAGCGGCGCCGGCAAGGAATTGATCGCCCGCGCCATCCAAGGCACCTCGGCGCGCGCCGGCAAGCCTTTCGTCACCGTCAATTGCGGCGCGATTCCGGAAAATCTGATCGAGTCCATTTTGTTCGGCCATGAGAAAGGCTCCTTCACCGGCGCGTCCGACAAGCATCTGGGCAAATTCCAGGAAGCCGATGGCGGCACGTTGTTCCTGGACGAGATCGGCGAACTGCGCCTGGACATGCAGGTCAAGCTGCTGCGCGCCTTGCAGGAAGGCGAAGTGGATCCGGTCGGCTCCAAGCGCCCGGTGAAAGTGAATGTGCGCATCATCTCGGCCACCAACCGCGATCTCGGTCAAATGGCCCGCGAAAACACATTCCGCGAAGACCTGTACTACCGCCTCAACGTTTTCCCCATCCTGGTGCCGTCGCTGCGTGATCGTGCGGGCGACATCGCGCCCTTGGCCCGTCATTTCATTTCCCGCTTTGCCGCCGAAGAGAATAAGCCTGTGGCGGGACTTACCCCTCAGGCAGCGCAACTGATCCAGAACTTCACCTGGCCCGGCAATGTGCGCCAGCTCGAGAACACGATTTTCCGCGCCGTGGTCCTGTGCGACGGCGCCGTGCTGGATGTCTGCGACTTTCCCCAGATCGCCGCGGCGATGGGCGTGGAAGCGGGAACACGCCAGACCATGGCGGCGCCGATGCCGGCCATGAACGCATCCGAGCCTGCCTTGACCATGCATTCGCCTTATGCGCTGCCCGTGACCGACGCGGGCGGCCATATCCGCAAATTCGAGGAACTGGAATCCGAAATCATCCGCATGGCGATCGGCCGCTATGAAGGCCATATGTCGGAAGTGGCGCGGCGTCTGGGCATCGGCCGCTCTACGCTCTATCGCAAGCTGAAGGAATTCGGCCTGGAAGGCGATGACGCTCCCGAGCCAGCCGAAGTCGCGCGCAAAGCAAGCTGACGCTAGCGCATATCCAATGCGTTCAAATAGAGATCCAGGATGGCCTCTTGCTCCTGGAAGTCGGCTTTGTCCAGTTTGCGCATCCGCACCACTTGCCGCATGATTTTGGTGTCGAAGCCCGTGCCCTTGGCCTCGGCATAGACTTCGCGAATATCGGCGGTCAGCGCGTTGCGCTCTTCCTCCAGCCGCTCGATGCGGTCGATGAAGGACTTCAGATGTTCTTTGGCGAAGCCGGATTTGGCCATGGGAAACCTGCGAAACTTTGGGGGAAAAATGAGCGGCGCGGACCCTAGCCGCGCGGAGCGGCGGGCGCAACGCGGCGCGAAATTCTAGCTGTGGGTTTTATGGGATTGCGCGAACGCGGCAAGCTGCTGCGGCGTCGCGTCCTTTTGGTATTTCTTCTTCCATTCGGCAGGCGCCATGCCATAGACCAGGCCCCGCGCCTGGTCTTTTTCCAGCACGATGCCTTTTTCGGCGGCCGCTTCCCGGTACCAGTCGCCCAGGCAATTGCGGCAAAAGCCGCTGATATTCATCAGGTCGATATTCTGGACATCCGTGCGCTCCTGCAGATGCCGCACCAGGCGGCGGAACACGGCGGCTTCCAGTTCGGTCTCGGTCGATTTGTCCATCTAATGCTCCATGTCCGCCAGCGCCGCATCGAGAATGGGTTTCAGCCGCGCCGCGAAAATTTCAGCCTTCCGCCGCTCGCTCAAGAAATCCTGCCGTATCTCGATCAGCACATTGGCATGGCCCGTCTTGGTGCCATGCGTATCCAAGGTATCGCCTTCCAGCGCGCCTGTATAAGGCTCATTGTCGCCCACGCTGAAGCCCGCCAGCGCCAGATGCTTCATCAAGGGCCGCGCCAGGCGCGCGTCACGGCCATAAAGCACGCCCATCTCCCAGGGCCGCTTCACGCCTTTCCAGGCCGGCGTAAATGAGTGAATCGAAACCAAAATCGCACCCGATCCGATGCGCGAAATCTGATCTCGGATCGCGGCATGATAAGGCGCATGAAACCGCGCCAGCCGCCGCGCCACTTCCGCGGCATCGGCGTTGCGATTTCCCGGAACAATGCTGCCGTCCGACAATTTCATCACCAAAGTGGGATCGTCGGCGCCGCGATTGAGATCGATCAGGAGCCGCGATTGGGTTCCCATCAGGGCCGCTGCGCCATAGGCCAGCGCCAGGGCTTGCGTGACAAAAGCAGCGCCGATGTCATAGGCGATATGAGTCTCGAACAGAGGCGCGGGCAATCCCAATCCGTCATAATCCGGCGTCACTCTGTTCGACGCATGGTCGCACAGAAAGAGCAGCTTGCTCGTCCCGCCCGGCGCGGGCGGGATCAGCGTGAAAGGCGCATCCATGATCGGCCGCTTTTAAAAGCCGGAACCCGGCTCCGCAAGCGCGCCCTTGACGGGGGCGGCCCGGCCCAACCAAATGAGCGCCATGCGTCGCATGCTGCTCCCCGCTTTCCTGACGACGCTGGCCGTGCTCCCCGCCGCGCCGGCCTTTGCCGACTTCACTGTTTGCAACAAAAGCCAGTTGGCGGCCCGGGTTGCACTGGGCCGCTTCGACGGCACCCATTGGACCAGCCAGGGCTGGTGGACCATCGCGCCCAAGACCTGCGCCAAACTTTTGAACGGGCCGCTGCAGGCCCGCTATTATTATCTCTACGCAAACGACGGCTTCGGCGGCAGTTGGGAAGGCAGGACCCGTTTCTGCACCAGTGTGGGAACGAAGTTTTTGGCGCCCGGCCGAGGCGATTGCTCGTTGCGGGGACTGGATCAACACGGCTTCTTCGAAGTCGATACCGGCAAATCGCCGGACTGGACGCAGACGCTTTCCAACTAATTTGTTTGCGGAAGGGATGCCTATGAGACGCCAGCGCAAGACCAAGATCGTGGCAACCCTGGGTCCGGCCTCCAACACGCCCGAGATAATGGCGGCCCTGTTCGATGCGGGCGCCGATGTCTTCCGCATCAATATGAGCCATACGCCGCACGAACTTCTGAAGCGCATGCATGACGATCTCAGGGCGCTCGGCGACGCCAAGCGCCGGCCCATCGGCATTCTGGTCGATCTTCAAGGGCCCAAGATCCGGCTTGGAACACTGACGGGCGGGCCACGCAAGCTCCAGGAAGGTGAAAGAATAAGGTTGGTTCTGGGCGAGACCAGCAGGAATGCGAACGAGATTCCCATTCCGCATCCCGAAATCTTCCAGGCAATCAAGCAGAAGCATGCACTTCTGATCGATGACGGCAAAGTGCGCCTGCGCCTGCTCAAGCGCGCAGACACCTATGCCGATGCCGAAGTCGTGGTGGGCGGCGAGATCAAGGACCGCAAGGGCGTCAACATGCCCGACACCTTGCTGCCGATGTCGGCGATCACGCCCAAGGACCGCAGCGATCTGGATGCCGCGATGGAGCTGGGCGTCGATTGGGTGGCGCTATCCTTCGTCCAGCGCCCCGAAGACATCGCGGAAGTGAAAAAGATTGTCGCGGGCCGCGCCGGCGTCTTGGCCAAGATCGAAAAACCCAAGGCGCTCACATGCCTGGACCGCATTCTGGAATTGTCCGACGCGCTGATGGTGGCGCGAGGCGATCTGGGCGTGGAGCTGCCGCTGGAATCGGTGCCCGGCGTGCAGAAGATGATCACCCGCGCCGCGCGCAAGGCGGGCAAGCCGGTGGTGGTGGCAACCCAGATGCTGGAATCGATGATCCAGTCATCGACCCCCACCCGCGCCGAAGTGTCGGACGTCGCCACCGCCGTTTATGACGGCGCCGACGCGGTGATGCTGTCGGCGGAATCCGCCGCGGGCGCGCATCCGGTCGAATCCGTGACGGTCATGGACCGCATCGCCCGCAAGGTTGAATCGGATGTTCTGTATCAGAGCATGATCGACGCCCAGCGCAATCCGCCCGAGGCCACCACTCCGGACGCGATCATGGCGGCGATGCATGAAGTGACCCAGACCATCAATGCCAAGGCCATCATCTGCTGGACCAAATCCGGATCGACCGCGCTTCGCGCCGCGCGCGAACGGGCCCAGGCGCCTATCCTGGCCATCACGCCCAGCATCGATACGGCGCGGCGCCTGTCGCTGGTGTGGGGATTGCACTGCCTGACATCGGGCGATGCGACCAATCTGGACGAGATGGTCGATCAAGCCATCGGATTCGCGGAACGCGAAGGCTTCGCGCAATCTGGCGAGCGGGTGGTGATCACCGGCGGCGTGCCGCTGGGCGTGACAGGCACGACGAATATGCTGCGTGTTGCGATGGTTGGAGCGAGATGATTTTTGCCCCCTCCGGCCTTCGCACCTGATCGGTGCTACGGCCACCTCCCCTTCCAGGCGCTCCGCGCCGAAGGGGGGCGGGGCAGGACCAAGCTTCAAAAAATCGATTTAGATTCCCTGCCCCTCCACCGCCTTCTCCAGCGCTTTGGCGCGTTCGGCAGCAAGGTGCAGTTGCGGGTCCAAGGTCAGAGCGCGGCGAAAGAGTTTCAGCGCGCCCGGCTTGTCGCCATAATCTTCCAGCATCTCACCCAGCTCGGTCATTGCCGCGAAATGCCGGGGATTGGCCGCGATGGCTTTCTGCAAGGAAATCATCGCACCCGCATCGTCGCTGGCCGCTTGCTGCATGCGCGCCCGCATCCGCCAGCCTTCGGCGTAGCGCGGCGCCACCTTGGTGACAGAATCGATCAACGTGCGCGCGGTGGCGTGATCGGCCTGGCCCAGCGCCGATCCCGCGCGCGTCATCAGAAGATCGATGCTGGGGCTGCCCGACGCGCGGAAGAGTTGCGTCAGCTTGTCTTCAATGGGTTTGGCGGTTTCGGCGGAGTCCGCTTTTTTGAGTTCGGCGAACAGCTTGTCCTCCGCGCTCGGTCCCGCGGCGAAGCTCAGGGACGGCGCCAGCAGTAGGAGCGCGGCGATCAGAACGCGGTTTCGCATGGGGAAAAGTTTAGTCTCCCCCAGGCCCAGATGTCATTAAATGGGTTTAGCCCTGACGAGCCTTGAAGCGCGGGTTCTTCTTGTTGATCACATAGACCCGGCCTTTGCGGCGGATGACGCGGCAGTCTTTGTCACGCTTCTTGAGCGAACGGAGGGAATTGCGAACCTTCATGACACTGCCTTTTGACGTCGACCAGGCGGCATGGGCCACCCGCAAAGAGGCGCGGAAGCTATTCGGGCGGGGAAACCCTGTCAACCGCGTAAAAACCCAGGATTTCCGCCAAAAATGGCCAGGAATTCCTCAGAATCGGTGCTAAAAGGGGGGATGCGCCGTCTCACCCGCCTTTTCGCCGCCGCCAGCCTGATGGGCCTGGCCGCCTGCGCCACAAAGCCCCCGCCTGCCCCCATCCCGGTTCCTCCGCCCCGGCCCGCCGCCCAAGCCCCGGGCCCGGCACCCCGGCCCGTAGCGGGAGGGGATGAGAAATTCCAGGCCTTTGTCAGGGACTTTCAGGCCACGGCCCTGGCCCGGGGGGTGACGGCGGAAACCTATGCCAAGGCGATGACCGGCATCGCGCCCATCGCCACCATCAACACCATCATCGCCGAGCAGCCGGAATTCGTGCGGCCGGTCTGGGCCTATCTGGACGGGGCGGTTTCGCAGCGCCGGGTCAATGACGCCAAATTGCTGCTGAATCAGAACGCCGCTCTGCTGGCGGATATCGAAACCCGCACCGGTGTGCCGCGGGAAATACTGGTCGCGATCTGGGGCATGGAAACGGATTATGGCCGCTTCCAGGGCACCGACAATCTTTTCGCCGCGTTGGCGACGCAAGCCTATGACGGTCCGCGCCAGGGGTTCGGGCGGCGGGAATTGATTTCGGCACTGCTGTTGCTGCAGCAGAACAATTACACGCCGTCCGAAATGGTCTCGTCCTGGGCTGGCGCCTTTGGGCAGACCCAATTCATGCCATCGACATTCTTCAAATATGCCACCGATGGCGATGGCGATGGCAAAATCGATCTCTGGCATTCCGCCGCCGACGCGCTGGCTTCCGCCGCGCAGTTATTCCAACGCGAAGGCTGGCAGGCGGGAAAAGCCTGGGTCTATGAAGTCGCCCTGCCCAAGGATTTCGCCTATCAAGACGCCGATCTGGGCACGCTCAAGCCCTTGTCCGAATGGTCGGCGCGCGGCGTGACGCTTTTTTCCGGCGGCGCTTTGCCCGCAGGCGACGACATGGCCGCGCTTTATCTGCCCGCGGGCGCCAACGGCCCGGCGCTGCTGACAATGAACAATTTCCGCATGATCATGAAATATAACAACGCCGCCAGTTACGCCCTGGCGGTCGGCTTGCTGGCGGATCGCGCGATGGATCGCCCGGGCATCCAGGCACCCTGGCCGCGCAGCGAAAAGCCCTTGTCCCGCGCCGAACGTTTGCGCTTTCAGACCGATCTGGCCGCACTGGGATATGACACGGGCGAACTGGATGGATTGCTGGGCCGCAAAACGCGTACCGCGCTGCGCCAGTATCAAACCGCGCGCGGCTTGATTGCGGATGCCTATCCGACCCAGGCGATCCTGACATTGTTGGATACCGACGCGACAAAGGCCACGACAAAGGGTGATTAGTTCAGGGTTTGAAACCCGGGCAATCCACCCGCCCGACTTTGCCATCTGCGCCCGGTGTGAACACGCATTGGCCTTTTGGCCGTCCGGCGGAATCGTAAAGATCGATCGCCCAGTCCGCGTCCCGGCGCGTCATCATCAGAAAACCAAACCCGCCCACCGACAGTCCGTCCTTGACGCTGACGCCGGAGCGGCCCTGAAAGATCGCGCCTTTCAAATTCGCCGGCGTGATATCGAGATTGTCGCCGCCATTGCCCGCCACGATCTGCGGCGGCACCGCGCCGTCATAATTGATCGCTTCGAAGGTATGGATATGCCCCGACAGCATCAGCGCGATATTCGCAGGCAAAGGTGTTTTGCTGGCCGCCGCGATGATGGTGGCATTGCCGCCGATGGGAATGTTGAGCGGACCTGAGATCGCCGCCCAGATCGGGCGGTGCCCGACATACCAGACCGGCGCGGGAACAGCTGCCAGATCCTGAAATTCCTTTTCATAGAGGGGAACCAGCTTGTCATTGATGCTGGTGTCCGGTGCATCGGCATTGTCCATCGCCGCCAGGGTCACACCGCCAAGCGGCACCATGAAGGGCGACAAATGCGGATTGCAGGGCGCGGCGGGATCGAACGCATCCTGTCCAAGCAACCGCAGAAATCCCAAACCGGCCCGCTGACAATCCTCGTGATTGCCGCGCAGGATCACCCAGGGCGCGGCCGCCAGCAGCGGCGCGGCGGGCGAGAAGAAATCCGCATTCCAGCTTGGCCAATTGTCGCCCGATGGCGAGCCTTCACATCCTTTGTTGCCGGGCGGGCACGGCTCTTCGCGATAGAGATAATCCCCGACATGAACCACCAGATCCGGTTTCAATTTCGCCGCGGCCGCCGCGAGCGTTGGAAAGGGCCATGCAGCCGGATCGTTGCAGGCCTGAAGTGCGCCGCCTTTGATGCGGCAGCCGGTATCGCCCAGCACCAGAATGCGATGGGGCGCCGGGACCGGCAGCGGCACCACAGCGTCGTTGATGGAAACCGTGCTGGCACCGCCTGGTATGGGCGCGGTGCAGGTCAGCGGAAAAGCGCCATTGTCCGGCGCGCGGACTGTCATCGCGAATTCGCCCTTGTCGCTTTTCAGGATCGGGCAGTTTTGGTCGCCGGTAATCACACGCGCTTCATAGCCGCCAGCGGCGACCGCCTGGACCCAGGCCTCGATCTGCCCATGAGTCTGATCCTGACTTTGCGCCCGCGCCGGCAGCACGATCATTGTGAGGATCGCTATAAGCTTGAAATTTCTCACACCGCCCCCTTTATCGCATATGCACAATGCCTTGGGGGCATGACATTTGGTATTCCTTACGCTGTATAAAGATAGCGTAAATTAAAAACCTTTGTCACAAGGGCCCCAAAAGGGACCGAACCGTGCCGCGCGTACTAACCGAAACTGACATTGCAGGATTCCGCGAGCGCCTTTGCGAGCTCGCCACGCGCATCTATGTCGAGCGTGGCCCGGAGAATTTTAACATGCGTTTGCTAGCGTCAGAGCTCGGCGTCAGCGCCATGACCCCCTATCGGTATTTCAAGGACAAGGAAGAGATCCTCTCCGCCATCCGGGCCCGGGCCTTCAACCGCTTCGCCGATCAGCTGGAGCGGGCGGTGGAAACTCCCGGCACTTCGCCGGAAAAAAGTCTGGCGGTCGGCAAGGCCTATATCCGCTTCGCTCTGGAAGAGCAGACTTGTTTCCGCCTGATCTTTGATTTCGCCGAATCCAAGAAAGGCACGCCCGTTCCGGAATTGGCTGCTGCCGAAGCCCGCGCCAAGGCGACCATGACCACCCATGTCCGCATGATGGTGAAGGAAGGCTATTTCCACGGCGATCCCGAACTGATCGGCCATGTCCTTTGGGCCGGTCTGCATGGCGTGGTGGTGCTGCATTTGTCCGGCAAGCTTTACGGCGATATCGACCTGTTCAAGCTTCTGGACGAAGTGCGCCGCGTGATGCGGGGCGCCTACGCCGTCAAAATGCCCGCCGAAGCGTGATGCGCCAGGTGCGCCCCACCCCGGGCAGCGCCGCCAGATTGGCATAGGTATCGGCATCGGGCGTGAAATACCGCGTGTCCGCCAGATTGTTCACATTCACATCCGCCTCCCACAGCCCTATTCGCAAAAATGCCGACATGTTTAGCGTGACATAGGACGGAAAGGTAATCGGCTGCGGCACCGTTTGCGCCGTATGCGAGACATAGGTCCCGCCGAATGTTGCGCCCCAATTCTGTTCATCGCTCGTATAAGTGAGATAGGGGCTGATCACCGCGCGCGGAATGAGCGCATATTCATAATCCCCGCCTTTGCCGGGCAGGCTTGAGAAATCGAAGGCGACGTAGCTGCCGCCGAAGCCGCCCGTGGGCGGCACCCCGGCATCGCGCGCGGGAATATACGCAAAGCTGTGATCGGGGCCTTTCACCATGGTGTGCTGCAGACTGCCCGCCAGGGTGGCGCTGAGATTGTCGTTCATCACGTAGCGGATCTCCGCCTCGCCGCCTTCGGAGCGCGTGCCGCGGACATTGGTGATGCCCAGGCCTTGTTCCAATTGGGTGCGTTCCTGCCGGTACCAAGCCACCGATCCCACCAGATGCTGGTCCAGGAAAGCGAATTTCACGCCCGCTTCATTCAGGAAAGACGAAGACAGCCAGGCATTGCTCGCCAACAGCGATGTCGCGACCTGGGATGCCTGGCCGATTTCGATGGCCGAAGATTTGGCGTTGGTGACGTAAGGGATCAGACCCCAATCGGTTTTGTAGCTGAGGCTGGCGGAGTAAGTGAGCGCGCCTTTACCGCCGCGCGCATCCGGCGGCTCGAACGCCATCACGCCCCGGTCCACCGAACGAACATTGTAAGCGTCGTAACGCCCGCCCAGGATCAGATCCAGCCGCTTGTTCCAGGCAATATCGGAGGTCACGAACAGACCTGCATCGCCAGTGCTGGTGCGGACGTCATTCTCCCAGCCCAACCCCACTGCGCCCGGCGGATCGATGTTGAAAGGCGAGTCGATGATGTCGTTGGCCATGGCGCCCACGCTTATGTCGCGCCGGTCCAATGCGATGGCGCCGCTGTTGTAGCTTTCCTTGCCAATGGCGTGCACATAGCGATAGGAGGCCCCGACAATATTCTCAGTGGTGATGGCGCCGAAATCGCGCGCGAAATCATAGCGCGCCCGTACCTCGCCGATCAGGGTGCGATAGGAACCGGGAAAGCCATACGAAACGAAGCGATCGTTGGACAGCGTGTCGACAAAGCCCTGCAGCCGCACGCGGTCCCCGCCATCCAAGGCGCGAACCAATTCGATAAAGCCGGTATGGGTATGGGTGTTGGAAAAATCCACGCCCGGCGCGATGTACACGGTGCGGCCGTCCAGATGCGTGGCGCCGACGCCGGTATCCAGCGCATGGTTGGCATCGACACAGGTGCCGCAACCGGGCACCGCGATGTAGAGCGGCTTGAAATTGGGATCGAAGAAATAGGGATTGCCGCCCAGCTCGTTCAAAGTCAGCCGCCCATTGCCGTCGGCATCCTTCAACGATGTATTGCGGCCAGTGATGTAGGTGCCGTTGTCGATCAGCGCTTGAGTCAACCGGTTCCAGCCCGGCGTCTGCACATCGCCGTTGGAATGGTAATACATGTAATCCGACGACAGCGCCCAGGCGCCGGTCCCGAAATCGCCGGACAATTCCACCAGCTGATGACTGGGATGGATGCCGCGATAAAAACTGAAAGAATCGTCCAGCTCGCCATAGGCATGCACGCCGCCCCGCACGCTGCCCAGATCCAGCGGCAAGCCGATCTGTCCCGTCATGTTGCGCTTGGAATAGCTGCCATAGCTCGCCGTCACTTCGCCCGAAATCACGCTGTCGTCGGACGCCACCACGCTCTTGGGCACGAAATTGATCAGACCGCCCACCTTGCCCGCGCCATAGATGGCGGACGGCGGCCCGCGCAGGATTTCGATCTGCGCCGCATCGCCCAGCGGCGTAGAATATGTGCCGCGATTGTCGGCGCGCTTGAAGCCGCGAAAATAGGATTCCGCCAAAGTGCCGCGCAGATTGACCGCCCCTTCCACGCCATAAAAGCTGGCGGTGTAGGCCGAAGGCGTGATCGCCGTCAGCGTGTCCACGCCGGTCACGCCATAACGGTCGATGGTGGTGTCGCTCACCACCGTCACGGCGCGGGGCGTTTCGATCAGGGGCTTGTCCAGGCCCAGCGCGGTGTCGTTCGGTTTGGTTTCGATCAGGTGCGCGCGATCACCCGTAACCGTGACCGTCTCGATGGTGGCTTCGGCGTTGGCGGCGAGGGGTGCGAAAACCAGAAGGGTGGCAAGCAGGCGGGGAAAAGATCGCATGAACGCTGAGATGGGGTGTGCAATGTCAAATTTCTTCTAACATTTCACATTGAAATGCCAAGCGTGACGGCTGGCCGCACACTAAGGCATTGAATTATCTATTTAATATTCCAGGCCCCGGCGATATCCGCGCTGGAAGCAACCATGGCGCAGTTCAATTCCAGCGCCTTCAGGGCCCCGTCATGCAGGTCTTTTTCATAGGCCGCGACAGCGTCGGCGGCGATGAAGACATGATAGTCGCGCTCGAAGGCATCGCGCGCGGTGGAATCGACGCAGCATTCGGTGGTGAGGCCCGCGATCACCAAAGTGTCCCGCTTGATCCCGCGCAGATGCGCATCGAGGCCGGTTCCTGAAAACGCGTTGTAGCGGCTCTTGGAGAAAACGGCCTCCTTCTCGCGCGGCCGCGGCCCCACAAATTCCGCTCCCCACGTGTCTTCCTGACAGAGCGGCGGATCGTCTTCGGTGCCGCGCCTCTTTTTCCATTCGCGCAACAATGCGGTTTCATCGCTCTCCCGCGTGATCAGCCGCGCGAACAGGCATGGAACATGCGCAGCCCGGGCGGCGTCCGCCAGCAAAACGGCGTTACGAAGCGCCGCGCGCACCATGCTGAGATCGGCGCCCGCCCGGGCCATCGCGCCATCGGGCTCGGCGAAATCCACTTGCATGTCGACCAGCAGCAGAGCGGTGCGTTCCGGTGCGATCCAATCCTCCAGCGTCATGCGCGGGCCCTGAGAAGCGGCAGGATTTCCCGGCCCATCACGGCAATGCCCTCTGCATAGTCGGCGAAGATCAGCATCAGGCCATCCAACGCACAGTCCCCCAGGAAAGTTGCGATCTTCTGGGCGCAGCTTTTGGGCGCGCCGATCACGGTATGGGTCATGAACGCGCCCTTGGCGCGTGCCACCATCGCATTGTCTCCACCCGCAAACGTCGCGCCGTAACTTTCCAACATCCCTAGCACCGCGCCTTCGTCCAGCCCCTCGCGATATTTCTGCGCCGTCGCTTCGGCGGCGGCATCGCTGCCGCCATAAATCACCGTGCACATGGCATAGGTCTTGATGGATTTGTTCAGCCTGGCCGCCAGTTCCCTGGCCTTGAGCGATGCCGCCCGCGTTTCTGCTTCGTCGCGGCCGCCGATGAAACAGATATCGGCCTCGCGCACGGAAAAATCGAACCCCCGGGCCGACATGCCGGCGCAGATCAGATCGGGCCGGCGCAGCGGCTTGGGCTCGGACACACAATCCTTGATGTCGAAATAGCGTCCCTGGAAATCGACTCGCTTCTCGGTCCATAGCCGCTTGACGATGCGGGTCCACTCTTCCGTCAAATCGTAACGCGTGTCGTGATCCAGGCTTTCGTCCCAGGCATCCATCTGCTCGAACTCGCCGCGATAGGCGCCCGCCACGATATTGAGCCCGGCGCGGCCGCCGGAAATGTGATCCAGGGTGGTGATCATCTTCGCGGCCACCACGGGATTGTGCAGGATCGCATGCAAAGTGGCCCAGACTTTGACGCGTTTGGTCAAAGCGGCGATGCCCGCCATCATGGTGACCGATTCCAGCGAGGCGCCCCAATGATCGGTGTCGCCGCCAAAGCCGCGCCATTTGCCCATCGACATCACAAAATCCAGGCCTTCGGCTTCCGCGATCAGCGCGGCGTCCCGGTTCTGCGCCCACCCGCCATCCAGCAGCGGCGTGTTGCGCGACACGATCCAACCGCCGTTCGCCACGGGAAGAAACACGCCAAATTCTGCTGTCACCGTCATGTGGCGAACTTCTTTTGTTTGCGAACGCGCTCACGCGCGCTTCGCGGCGCTCCAGGCAAAAGGATGCCGAACTCCGCGCTCATGCCGGGCTCCGCCGCGGACGATGCATGAAGGCGACGGCAAGCAGCACCAGCAGCACCAGGCCTTCGAGAATGACGAAGGCGGGAACGAAACTGCCGGTGTGATCGGCGACGAAGCCGGCAAAGGCCGGGCCGCCCGAACCCACCACCGAAATGAGATTGACGATGGCGAACAATTCCAGATTGGGCTTACGTCCGAAATAATCCAGCAGCAGAATGGTGGACGCGAAGAAGGTCAGGCCATATCCCACGCCGATGCCAACGGCATAAATCAGCATCAGCGGCAGGTCATGGGCCGCGCTGAGCGCCACCAGACCCACGATCAGCATCGCCAGAGACAACAGCAACAGAATCTTGGCCCCGATCCAACGCACCAGAACACCACCCGCCAGCCGGGCCCCCGCATTGATCAGAGCTTCAGCGCTCATCATGCCGCCCGCCACCGCCGCGGTCACGCCCCGGCTCATCAGATGCGCCACCGATACCGCATTCACGGTGATGCCCACGAACAGAAAGATGCTGTAGGCGGCGGCCAGGATGGCGAATTGCCTTGTGCGCAGCGCCGCTTTGACCGTCCAATCATCCGATCCGGCGGACTTGTCGTCCGCTTCCCGGTGCAGATCGGTTTTTACATCGACCAAGGCCGCGCTCAGCAGCCCCGCAAGCGTCACCAGCAGCAGCGACACAAGCCAATAAGTGCGCCAATTCTGGCTGATCGCGGCAACCCAGAGATAAAGGATCGGCCCCGCCACGCCGCCGAGCCCCCCGACCGTGAAATAGAGCCCGAACGCAAAAGACGGATTGGCATAAAGGCGGGTGAGCAGGTACGTGCCGGGCACCGTCGCCAGCAGCGCGAAACCCAAGCCCAGCAGCACACAACCCAGAAAATACAGCGGCAATCCCTGCGTCAACGCCATGCAAGCGAAAGCCGCACCCATCACCAGACTGCCCGCGGCCAAGGTGGCGCGCACGCCGAACCGCCGGATCATGGTGGCGGGGAGCGTGGCGGTGACGCCGGCGGCAACGCCCAGGAGCGAAAAGCCGGTACCCGCCCCGCCCCAGCTCCAATGCAGTTCGCTGATCATCGCGGGCAGCACCACGCCCAGCGAGCTGAAGGTGGTCGCGGTGATCAGGAAGAACATCATGCTCACCGCGGCGAGCGTGATCCAGGGACGGCTCATGACCCGGTCCAGGCGCGTTTCACATCGGCGGGAAAATCGCCCAGCGCCTCGCGCATCGCATCTTGCGCACGCGCCACGTCATGCGCGGCGATCGCGTCGGCCAGTGCGCGATGCTGGGCCAGGGCCCGCCGGCTCTCCTCCAGCGACGGCTCGCGCATGGTGACCAGCCAAAAGCGAGCGGTCTGGTGATGCAAGGTCATCACCATTTTTGCCAGCACGCGATTGTGGCTGGCGCTGGCCACGGCGATATGGAACGCTTCGTCCATAACTGCCAGAGCCCGCGCGTCATTCTTGGCGATCGCAGCCTCGCCTTCATTCAAAGTGGCCCGGATGGCCGCGATATCCGCGTCGGTGGCAAAGCGCGCCGCCAGGCCCGCGCATTCGACTTCAACCAGGGCGCGGGCGCCAAAGGCGTCGCGCGCCTCCATCAGGTCCAACGGCGCCACCATCGTGCCCACGCGCGCGCGCCGCAGCACCAATCCTTCCAGCGACAACCGCGCCAAGGCTTCGCGAATGCCCGCCAACCCGCCGCCATAGCGCTTGGCCAATGTCTGTTCGTCCAGCCTTTCGCCGGGGGCCAGATGGCCAACGATAATGTCGATCAGAAGCTGGCCGTAAAGGCGCGATTTCAGAAGCTGCGGCGACCATTCGTCCAGCCTGATGTCGTTCGTGCGCGGGGCAATGGTCTTGGCGGCCATAATCGCCGCGCACAATGGTGATGGGCGGGCCGTCTGGCAAGACGTCCCGCACCGAGGCGGAACCTGCTCATTCGGGTGCACATGAAGCGGAAAGCGAATAGGCTGGGGCCGGCACCCATCAAGGAACCGTCATGACGCAGATGCCTTTCAGCCCGTCTTTCATGATCACCCTGATGATCGTCGAGGGCCTGTTCGCCATCCCGGCCGGCATTGTGCTGAAGCGGATCGGCCATTCGGTCTGGTGGGCGCTGCTTTGCTTCATTCCACTGGCCGCGCTTCTTGGCCTTTGGGTGCTGGCCTTCACCAAATGGACGCCGCGCGCGAAAGCCTAAAAGGGGCGTGAAGCGCCGCGCCGTCAGGCCCGGAAACGGGAATACATTTCCGCGATGACATTGACCGCATTGTCGGCTTCGGCGCGGTCGGCCAGCTCGCCGGAAACGCCATAGCCGCGCATATCGCCGCCATTCAGGTCCTGGACCACGATGCCATCGCGCCGCGACAGGATGCTGATGTTCCTGTAGTTGAAGCCGTAATTCACTTCCGGCTGCGGAATGAGCCAGGCGATCTGACCGCGCACGGGAACAAGAGACTCATCCTTCCACCAATCACGCGCCGCATAGCCCGGGCAATTGATCACCACTTTTTCCTTGAGCTGGGTCAGTTCGTTGGGAGAACGGAACTGCTTGCGTACGAATGTGCCGCCCGCGCTGAAGAAATCCGTCATCAGCGTGTGTGCGTATCCGGCAATGTTGAATTGCATATTCTGGGAACGGCGCACATATTTGACGGGAAAGGGCGTCGCGCCCGCCGGCAGCTCCTGCGACTTGGGTGTGATGTCGCGGATCCGGTCCATGTAAGTGGCGAAACCCAGCGTATCCAGCTTCTCCGCTTCCTCACGCAGCTGCTCGACCGGCTCGTCCGACAAGGAATAGCGGTCCGTGAATTCCACCGGCGTTCCCGGCAGCCCCAGATATTGGCGATAGGTCTTGAACGAGAACCGCGCCATCTGTTCCCACACTTCGCCGAATTTCGGTCCGGCAGGTTCTTTCAGCGCGATACGCGAATCCGGCGTCCAGCTTCCCGTGGCGCGGGCCGAGCGGGTCTGGGGCAGAAGATCGCGCGCATAGATGGTGACCTTCGCACCGGCGCGCTGCGCCATGATGGCCGAGGTGAGACCGATGGCGCCGCATCCGATCACGGCAATCTCGGACGGACTGTTTCCCAGCGCCAATTGCAACGCCATGTTGGCCGAGCCCCAGGACAGCGACCAGCCCGAACCGCCATGGCCGTAATTATGCACCACCAGCGTGTCGCCGATTCTTTCGGCCTCGATGCGCGGGCCTTGGGCGCGGAAGGGGCGAAGGCAGACAGTAATGTCGAACAGCCGGTCGGCATGCGCTCTGACCGGCGCCAAGCGGGGCGGAATATCTTGAACGGAAAGCCCGGCAAGGCGAGGTCCCTCGGCGCGCGGCCCCGTGGCGCAACCGGCAAGACCAAGTCCGCCCAATGCCAACGATGTTTGCAACAGACGGCGGCGGTTCAGATCCCGTTCGGCCATCACATGATCCCCCGAAAATCCCTTACGAGTCTAAAGGTTACACAGCGACCCGACCCATGCAAGGCACGCGTTATTTCCTGGCGCGGTCGATCAGATCGCTGGTGCTGCGATCCGGCACCAGCTCCGCCAGCATCACTTCACCGCCGTAAGATGTGACGAAATCGGCGCCGACGATATTTTCACGTTTGTAATCCGCGCCCTTGATCAGAATATCGGGCCGGATCTGCCGGATCAGATTGTCCGGCGTATCCTCCGCGAACATCACCACCAGATCCACCGCCGCCAGCGAAGCCAGGACGATGGCGCGCGCCGTCTCGTCCTGCACCGGACGCCCATCGCCTTTCAGCCGCCGCACCGACGCATCCGCATTCAACCCCACCACCAACCGGTCGCAACGCGCACGCGCCTGGGTGAGAAGAGAGATATGCCCCGGATGCACCAGATCGAAACAGCCATTGGTGAAACCGATCTTGCGGCCTTCGGCGCGCCACAGCGCCAGCCATTCCAGTGCGCGCGCCAAGGGTACGATCTTCTTTTCCACCGACTCCATTTGCCGGGTTTGGAGTTCCGCCGCGATCTCGCCGCCGGTCACTGCTGCGGTTCCCACCTTGGTGACCGCGATGCCTGCCGCGAGATTGGCAAGCCGCGCCGCGCTTTGCAGATCGCTCTGGGCCGCCAGCGACAAGGCCAAGGCCGCCACCACCGTATCGCCCGCGCCGGAAACATCGAATACATCGCGCGCGCGCGACAGGACATGGACAATCTCCCGTCCGCGTTCCGCCAGCGACAATCCCGCCGCGCCCCGCGTCACCAGCACCGCGCCCAGCGACGGCAGCTGAGAGAGAAGAGACTGCGCGGCGTCAGCGACCACCGCGTCGCTGACGGGTTCCATGCCGGTCACAAGACCCGTTTCGCTTCTGTTGGGTGTGATGACGGTGGCGCCGTCATAATGCGAGAACGCCGCGCCCTTCGGATCGACGATGACGGGTTTGCCATGCGACCGCGCCAGCGCGATCAGAGCCTGAACCAACGGGGGGGATAGAAATCCCTTGGCGTAATCGGAGATCACCAGCACATCGTGATGTCCGATAGCCTCACGCGCGGCCGCCAGCGCCATCGCATTCTCGGGGTCCGGCCATCGGGCTTCGCGATCGGCGCGCATCACCTGCTGCTGATCCGCGACGTAGCGGATTTTTTCCGTGGTGCGGGCATCTTCCAGCACCACAAGCGCGTCTTCGATGGCGGGCTCGCGCGCCAGAAGTTCGCCGATATGATCCCCGGCATCGTCCTCGCCCCGGCCGCCAATCAAGGTGGCCCGGCCACCCAGCGAAGCGACGTTGCGCGCGACGTTTCCCGCGCCGCCAAGACTGGTCGTTTCGCGTTCGATCGCCAGGACGGGCACGGGCGCTTCGGGAGAAATGCGGGACACCCGCGCATAGACGAAGCGGTCAAGCATCACATCGCCCACCACCAGCACCCGCGCGTCCTTGAAGCCGGCACTGATGTCCAGCAGCCTCGTCATCAGCCAATGACCTTGGATTTCACCCCAGCCCTTAGCGTTTCAAATCCGCCGGGCCAATACAATCTTTTCGCCGGCTTTTCGCGGGGACCCGCGCCGGAAATCGAAATTCGCCCAGCGCGCCGTCCACCGGCGCGCGCGAGCATCCCTCTCACACCGTCTGACGCGCGTTCAGCTCTTGAACAGAAGCCCCAGCAGCGCAATCACCGCGAACATGCCGACCCAGAACAGGCAGAACTGCGCCGTTCCGCCGACAATGGGGCGATGATCTGTGAGATGATGGTCATGATCCAAGACTGCCATAAGCGAACCTCCCGACCCTTCGAGGGAAAGGCTAAGCCATGATGTCATTAGGGGGAAAGAAAATAGTCGCATTGCAGCGCAGCAATCGTCCCCGCAGTGCGGCGCAAAAAGGCTGTTCGTTAACGGGCGGACCAGGCTTTTCCGCGCCTTGCGGCAGCCGGGAAACCGCCTATCGTCCCGCACCGCAAACGACGGAAACTGGGAGTGTTTTGGTGATCTATTTGATGGGCAGCAAGACGCCCCGCCGCTGCGCCCGGGCGCTCATGCCCTGCCTGATTTTGCTGGCTGGATGCGCGCTGCAGCAGCCTTCCGAAGCACGGAAAACCATGGTCGGCATGTCGAAGGAGGCGGTCCGCGGCTGCATGGGCGCACCGGAGGCAACGGCCGCGAACGGCAATACGGAAACCTGGACCTATGCATCGCCGAACCGGGGAAAATCAGGCGGCCAATGCAAGGCGGATCTGGTGATGACCGCAGGGCGGGTCAGCCGCGTCGATTACCGCGGTGATACCGGCGATCAGGTGACCAGGGGCGGCGTTTGCGGCTTCATTGTCGAGAAATGCGCCCGCCCTTGAATATGGGGCGCCCCGACGGAGCGCCCCATTTCGCATTCCCCTTATGGATTAGCTGTGCACCGTCTCGCCATGGAGATTGATGTCCAGCCCTTCGATTTCGACTTCCTTCGAGACCCTGAGCCCGATCGTGATGTCGATGAGCTTGAGGATGATGAAGGTCGCGATCCCGCAATACAGGAACGTCGCCAACACGCTGTAAAGCTGGATCAGCAATTGATGGCCATTGCCGTCATAAATCCAGCCTTTGCCCAATGAGTTGATCGCGTTCTTGGCGAACACACCGGTGAGCAGCGCACCCAAGGCGCCACCCACGCCATGTACGCCCCAGGCGTCCAGCGCATCGTCATAGCCGATCCACTTCTTCACCCACACCGCCGAGAAGTAGCAGCCAAAACCGGCGGCGAAACCGATGAAGAGCGCGCCACCCGCATCGACAAAGCCGGAGGCCGGGGTGATCGCCACCAGGCCCGCCACCGCGCCGGAAATCATGCCCAGCACCGACGGCTTCTTGGCGATGAACCATTCCGCCGCCATCCAGGCCATCGCGGCGGCGGCCGTTGCGATCTGGGTGGCCGCGGCCGCCATGCCGGCATTGTATCCGGCGGTGACGGCGGAACCCGCATTGAACCCGAACCAGCCCACCCACAACAGGGACGCGCCGATCACGCTATAGACGAGGTTGTTGGGCGCCATGTTTTCCGTGCCGAAGCCCACCCGTTTGCCCAGGACTAGACACGTGACCAGCGCGGCTGTCCCGGCATTCAAATGCACCACCGTGCCGCCCGCATAATCCAGCGCGCCCAATGAACCCAGCCAGCCGCCGCCCCAGACCCAGTGGGCGATGGGGCAATAGACCACCAACAGCCAGATCGACATGAACCAAATGAAAGCGGAAAACTTCATCCGGTCCGCCAGCGCGCCCGCGATCAAGGCGGGCGTGATGATCGCAAAGGTCATCTGGAAGAACATATAGACCGATTCCGGGATCGTGCCCGCCAGCGGGTTGATCGACTTCAGGGTCATCTTGCCCAGCAGAAGCTGATCCACGCTGCCGATGAACTGGTTGGCCGAGGCGCTGGCGTTGGGTGTCAGCGAGATCGAATAGCCGACAATGACCCACAGCAGGGTGATGATGCAGGTGGCGCCGAAGCTCTGCGCCAAGGTGGCGAGCACATTCTTCTTGCGAACCATGCCGGCATAAAACAGGCCCAGGCCCGGAATGGTCATCATCAACACCAGCGCGCTGGATGTCAGCATCCAGGCCGTATCGCCCGCGCTCAAGGGATCCGGCGGCAGCGCGGCGGCCAGCGCCACATGCCCGGTTGCCAGCAATGCCGCCGACGTTGCCAGCGCAAGCGAAGCGGCCTTCTTCCACGAATTCAACATGAAAACTCTCCTGATGGACGGATCAAAGCGCGTCGGAATTGGTTTCACCGGTGCGGATGCGCACCACGTGATCGATGGGGGTGACGAAAATCTTCCCGTCACCGACTTTCCCGGTCCGGGCCTTGGTGGTGATCAATGCGATGACGGCCTCGACCTGCTCCGACGCCACCGCGACCTGGATCTTCGCCTTGGGCACGAAATTCACCGCATATTCGGCGCCGCGATAGATTTCGGTGTGCCCCTTCTGGCGGCCATAGCCTTTGACTTCCGTCACGGTCATGCCTTGCACGCCGATACCGGACAAGGCATCGCGTATCTCATCGAGCTTGAATGGCTTGATGATCGCCGTAATCATTTTCATTCACGATCTCCTTTTCCATGCGGCCGTTCCGGGGTGGAATCAGATCTGCACGCATCGCCCGGCCCCAAAGCCCAACGCCAATTTCTTTTCCTGCTTCTTTCGCGCTGACGCGCGGAAGATGCGAATGACGTTCCGGGGAACGGTTGCGCAAGACAACGCGGATTCGGTTGTCGTGATGCGACATTCGGTCTGAAAAGAGCGGTGGAGCGCGTTGTGTCGTCCGCCCGCAACACCAAAATGTCCACTATTTATGCGGCTGCTGCCTTGTTGGGCATTTTCTATAATTTCCGGACGCGTGCGGCTCGCGCATGTCGCACCAATGAAAAGCCCGCGCACCTTGCGATGCGCGGGCCGATGCGGCGGCGAAAGCCCGCTGCGGTCAGAACAGAATGCCCACTTCCAGCATCACCCGCTCCTGATCGGTGTTGGTGCCGCTGCGGCCAAATCCGGGCCCGGGAAAGCCTTGTGCCGAAAAGAAGGACGGTCCATCCGCGTTGACATAGGAAAGGTCGGCGCGGGCGAAAAAGACCTTGTATTGATAGGTCGGCGTCACGGTGATCGACCAAGCCGCACTGTCATGGCCGTACAAAATCGGATCGAACCCGCTGTCTTGCGCGATATATTCCGCCCGGGCCCCCAGGCTCCAGTTGGGATCGAAGGCATAGCTGGCCAGAACCGCGCCGCTCCAGCTCGATGTCTTGGGAAATGCGCCGATTGCCGGGACTTCGGTATATTGGACGTAAGGCGTGATCAGCAGCGGACCATCCAGATGGGTCCAGATCAAATTATAGACCGACTGATTGGCGACGGGCGCCAAGGGATTGCTTACCGTTCCCAGGACACCGCTTCCCACCGCGCTGATCGTATCGGTGGCGCTAACGGCATAGGCGATCAGACCCGATAGCTGATTATATTTGTTGGTATAAGCCCCGTCATTCAGCGACAGGGAGAATGTCAGCGGGCCCAGAATGTAATTCGCTTGCATGCCGCGGCTGATGGCGGGTTCCTGATTCCACAATAGTCCGCGCTCGATATTGATGTTCTGGAAACTGAACGTGTATTCCGCGCCGATCAGGGTGGGCAGTTTTCCCGCCATGATATTGAAATTGTCGGTCGGCGCGATTTTCGCATAAGCGACCGGTATGGCGCCGAACGCCGCGCTTGCCGTGGTTGCGCGCTGATAGGGCAATCCCAGGGATGGCGTCGCATATTGGCCGGCCTGAACATAAAACTGGAAAAGCCCGTCGGTCTTCTGCACCGAAATTTGGGCGTTGGTGAGATCGATCAGACTTTGCGCGTCGCCAGGCGCCTGGGAATAATTTGATTGGAACATCGCCAGGCCGCTGACGGCGCCGGTGACGTAGATATTGCCGAAATCTCCGCCATCCAGCGTAAATGGATTGGGATTCGCCACCAAAGGTCCTGTCAGTGCCGGTGTCGTCAGTGGGGCGGCGTGCGCGCCGCCGATGCCGAGGGCGCACAAAGTCAGAAAAAATGAAGTCAGGCCATAAAGGCGTATCATACAGCAGCTCCCCTGTTGAAATCCGGCACTTGAAAAAACGCAAGATGCGGATTCACACTCGGGAGCGATGTCGGGAAAAACAATTATACCAAGCAGCAGTCTTTCACGCGCCGACAGCGAAAAATCACGATTGAAGAAATTCGTGTTTGCAAAGCAACACGCAATTGCGCGCTTCTTGCGCAGCTGCTGCCTTATTGGGCCGGTAAGACTGCCGGCTCTCGTTCGCCCGATCTTCGCGATGACCATTCCGATTTTTGCGCGCGATGAATTTCTGGACGCAATGTCCGCACGCTCGCCGCTCTGCTGGCGTCGCATTGCGCGATCGGCCCGGCCCACCGGTTCATGCTGGGCCTTGCCGTGACTTCCCGGGACGATGGACGCTCCCCGCCCCCACGCCAGTTCCGTCCAATGCAGGGCTAATTAACATCTTGCTTTGTCTTACGGAAATAGGAGTTGGGATACGATCCGCTTCGCCGACCGGCACAAACCGGGATCGGCGCCGCGATGCGTTTCAATCGGAGCGGCCGGAAGAACGCCGCCACGTCCCTCTCCTGAATTTGGCTTTCAACGATTGCGGAAGGGGCTGCCGAAAGGCGGCCCTTTTGCTTTTGGGGGACCCTCAACGCAAAATGCGCTGAAACTCGCGTAGTTTCTTGCCCGCCTTGCCCGCCGACGCCTGAAGATCTTCAATTGACCTCTTCTGCTTTTGGGACAAGTCCTCCAGGCCCAGCGTTGCCGCCCCTGCGAATTTGGCCCCGGCCGTCTGGGCCGCGCCGGCAATTGCCCGTCGCTGAGTCTGAATGTCATTGAGCCGGCCCAGCACCTCCTGAAGCCGTTCCAAAGCTTTGAGGCATTTTCTATATCTGCCTCTGTGGCCAAAGAGGTTCTCGAAAAACTCCGCGGCATAGCGGACCTTCTTCACCGCAATGCGAAGCTTGTGCCGGCGGCGGTCATCCAGCCGCTCCATATGATCGATTTCCCTGGCAATCTTCTCTGAGAGATGCAGGAGGGTTTTACGGGCGAAACGCTTGGCCTGCAGAGACCCGAGTGAGGCGAAAGAAATATTTTCACGCCACGCGCCGCCGGCGAGCCATAACGCGATATGCAATTTCAATTGGCGGTATCGCCGGCTCGCCAAGGCCGCCTTGACCTTCTGGAAGCTTGCTTGGCGCTTTCCGACTAGGATTACATGAAGGAACGCGGCTTCTCCCGTCCGGCGGGTCGACCGGGACGCGCGACCGATTTTTTCCTCCAGAAGAATGTCCAAGTCCCGGACCTTGCCCAAAATCCTGTCGAGCCGTTCCAGCTCGGATTTCAGCCTTTGAAATTCCCGATCCCGGACGAGGTTTTTGAAAATCGACATGGCGACGCGAAATCGGCGCATCCCCACCCGCATCTGATGAATCCCTTCCCCGTCGCCATTGCCGACCGCACCCTCGTTACCGATCATGTGCCTCAAGCAGGAGTACGCGATTTCCTCAAAAGCCGCCGCCGTGTCTGCCTTTTTCGACAATAGAATCGTGGCGCCGCAAAACGGTCCTTCCGCCCGCCCGTCCAGAAGTGCCATGCCCCGATCGAGCTTGGTTTGAACGCTGTATCCGATGGGAAGCTGGTTCGACAATTTCCGTGCAATCTTGAATAGCGCGGCCGCGTCACCGGCTTTAAGCTCAAGCTCGACTTCGCTGATAGGGCTCGAACGATCGCCGCAGCGGATTGTCCCCTGGTCTACCGCGAGCTCCACAACATCATTTCCGGACCGTACAGTGCGCGTCAGGCGTCGGACGCGCGTCTCAAAGACAGGCTTCAAACCCCTCGCGGTGATCTTATGCAGCAGGGGGGTCAGTTCGTTTCCCCGCATCAGCGAAAGGTCCGGATGATCGCGAAAGACTTCAGCCTCCCATTCCTTGCGAACAAAAGGATGGCTTCCATTCCGCGCCTTGATTGTTTGGATGCGCCTTTCGCCATCACGCCGGATTCGCAGCGAGAGGCCTCTTTTATAAAGGGCATGCTTCTTCGTGTCGTAGTAAACAGAGACCAGCGTTCGCCGGGTTGCGGGTCCCATGGCATGAACACAGACCCATGGGAGTTTGCTCAGGCGACGTAGGACGCCGACCCGGGCGGCGAATTTTATCTCGATCTCATCGGGCATAGGCTCTACCGATCAAGCGTCATGCCAAGTTGATTTTGTCGGCCATTGCAAGGGCACACGCCCACATGTGTCCTATCCAGCCAGTTGCCTTCGTATTGCCTGCAATTCGCGCCGCCGCTTGGACGTGGTTTTCGGATACTCCATTTCGAGCGCCTCGAATGCATTGAGAATGATCTTGGACACGATCAGTCGCGCATTTTGCTTGTCGTCCGCCGGAACCACATACCAGGGCGCTTCCCGGGTGCTGGTTGCCTCGATGCAGGCTTCATAGGCGCGCATATAATCGTCCCAATATTCCCGCTCCTCGATGTCGCCGATATTGAATTTCCAGTTCTTTTGGGGTTCATCGATGCGGGCCAGGAATCGCTTTCGCTGCTCTTCCTTCGATAGATGCAAAAATACTTTTATGATCTTGGTTCCATTTCGATGCAGGTGCCTCTCGAAATTTCGAATGGATTGGTATCGTTCGTGCCAGATCGTTCCGGCGCGCTTGTGCTTTCCCGGCACCCCTTCGCTGGCAAGAATTTTGCGGTGCACCCGAACGATTAAGACTTCCTCATAGTATGATCGGTTGAAGATGCCTATCCGGCCGCGCTCGGGAAGATCACGCGTGGTGCGCCAGAGGAAGTCATGCTGCAGCTCCGCCGAACTGGGGTGCTTATAGCTGAATACCTGGCACCCCTGCGGATTGATTCCCGACATGACATGCTTGATGACGCTGTCCTTTCCGGCTGCGTCCATGGCCTGGAATATCAGCAGGAATGCCGTCCGGTTGGTCGAGTATAGAAGCTGCTGCTGCGCGCTTAGATGCAGAACGTCCTTCTCCAGCAATTGCTGATAATGTTCCTTGGAATGATAAAGGGGTTCGCCAAGGGTCGGCCACTTTCGAAGATTGATCCGGTCGCCCTCTTTTGCCCGGAACCGATCGGCATGAACCTTCATTGCTTCCCCGCGAAATATCGAAGTGCGCGCCATCTCACGGGAGTTCTCCCGTAAAGCGAAGGATGATCCGCCCCTGACCGGCAGCCGGCACGAATGCGGCAGAGCTGGCACTCTGGTTGCCGATATCGGCTTTCACCTGATAGCGCCCTTGCGGCAGCTGAAACAAAACCCAAGGACCGCTGCAGGATATTGAAAGAAGCTCCTTTCCATCCCGGCTGACAGTGAGGCGCTCGTCGCCCAGATATTGTCCCCCGGGGCCCGCGATTTCCACTTTCAGAGAATAGGCGTTCCAGCGTGGGTCTTGGCGGACATCCAGCCCCACACCGGTGCATACACTCTCAATGCCTTGCACGGATGTTGGCGCATCCGGCACCAGGCTCACCTGCGCCATCGCGGCGGTACTGATGAATAGCCAAGCCAATACCCCGATCCAAGCATTCATTTGCCGGACTCCGAAAAGCAAAAAATAGACCATCGGAGGCTCAGCCTATTGATCGACATCAAGGGAAGCGCGCGCGCATTCCATTTTATATCTCCGTGACCCGATGGACATAGGGGATCGAGCCATGGATTTGCTGGCTGCCATTCATCAACGCCGAGCGGTCCGCAGCTATCGCGATCAGCCCATATCTCGTGAACGATTGCTGGCTCTTATCGAAGCCGCCAGCTGGGCCCCCAGCGCGATGAACGACCAGGATTGGCGCTTTACCGTCATCACGGACCGGAAGATCCTTCGCAGGATTTCGCAGGAAGCCAAGGCGTGGATGCTGAAATCGGGCGAGATGAACTAGCATCTAAGGAGCCTGTTGCTCGATCCGCAGTTCGATCTGTTGCACCATGCCCCCGCGTTAATGGTGATCGCAGCGCCGGCCAATCATAGATTCGGTATCGAAAATTGTGCGCTTGCGGCGGAAAATCTCATGCTGGCGGCCGCCGATATGGGCATGGGCTCTTTCTGGATCGGGCTGGCGCAGGATTGGCTGAATTCCGACGAGGGCCGCAGGTTGCTCGCACTGTCGGCGGATGACCGTGCCATGGCGCCGATCGTCATCGGTTACCCTCAAGGCGAGGTCGGTTTGGTGGCCCGCAAAAAGCCCATCATTACCTGGATAGGGGACGATGGCCCGATGATAGAGGGCGCGCAGCACACCGGTCCTGTCGACGGGCCGGGGATGTACGGTTCTCTCATTCATCCCTGAAGTGCATGGACATCCAAGGAATGATGCGGCGGGCCGGTTGCCGGCCCGCCGCATGCCTTTAGCCAATCGTAACGTTGTTCTCAACCATCTTCACGCCGGGCGCCGACCATGCTGCCCATCCGGCTGCGTTGCGCTCGTGCCAGTCATGAACCTGTCCGGTGAGGGCAACTTTGCCGCCGTCAAGCACAGCAACTTTGACTCGAGCAGCTTCGGTCACGGCATTCCGCTTGAGAGCTTCCTCAATTTTTCGCTTCACATCCTGGGCCTCGACCCGCGGCTTTAGAGTGAGATTGTTGACGATGCCGGCCACGCCCGACAAACGCCGCAGCTCTCTCTCCGCGGCATCCCGCTCGAAATGCCAGTTCACCTCTCCACTGAGGGTGATCCAGCCATCCTGCACTTTGACTTTTACGCCGCGCGGTACGATGGCGCTCCAACCCAGGATGTTGGCCGCCCGGGTGGCGATTTCGTCATCCGCGGTTTTCAAGTCGCCGGGATATCGCACTTCGATCTCTTGCGCGATCGCCCGCACACCCTTCACCCGCTGGGCAATATGTTCGGCAGCAAGCTTTTCTGCATAACTTCCGACGTGCCCGGTCAAGGTAACAACACCTTTGTCGACCACCACGCCGATGTGCGCCGCATTCACGCTGGGATCGAAGTCCAGTTCGTCCAAGACGTCCTGACGGATTTCCTTGTCGCTCATGTCTCTCTCCTTTGATTGCAGCCGAATGGCCATCTCACCGGGTTGCGATTGGGAGCTTCCTGACGAACGCCGAAAGCAGGTCAACCGAAACCAACGGCACCATGCATATTTGCGCATCAGTTCATCCTGTGGTCTTTGCGCAGGATCAACCCCGACGACGGATGGGAAATATCACTTACGGCGGAGGGGTCTGCCAAATGTCATGCGTCGCGCGCTCAAATCAGGAGAGATCGATGCTGGAGGTTCCGAAATGTCCAATCTCGGCATCCGGGCGCGCAAAATCGGCATACGCCTTGCTATCGCCTTGCTGATTATCGTGCTGGCAATGCTGCTCTTCTGCCCCAAGGCCTATTCTCTGTTGTTGGGGTAGCATTCTTTTCATTGGTCCGCACGAGCAGACGCAAAGCGTTTAACGCTCCTCACTTACTCGTGGAAGCTCGAATGGATCAATCGCACCATGGAGATCGGCGCCTTGGTCGCCATCGCCACGCAATCCTGGTTCGGCGGCGTCGGAATATAAGCGCTGGCGGGGTATTTCCGCTCTATGTCATGGCAGGCGGTGACCGCGGCGTCATGGATCCGGGCCTCAAGCTTCTTGACATCTTCCGCCTTGCTGAGATTGAGGTCCGAGAAGTCGACTGTCCGGCGCGCGGTCAAAAGCTGAATTGCCGGCCTTTTTCCAATGGCTGGTTGCAGGGTTCGCATGGTGACCACCTTGGGAGCGGTCACCGTTATCTCTTCGCCAGGCGGACTGACATCACCGGACATGCTCAAGTCTGGCTGCGATAAAGCCTGGGCGGGAGCCATCAGAAGCGCCGCAAAGGCAGATGCCCGGATTAAATCGGATCGCGACCGCATTGGTGATTTCCTCATTGGCCTTCGCGATTTATGGAATGGGTTGGCGTGACTGGCCTTGATTCACCGCAAGCCCCGCCGCGCCTGCTCATAAGCCGAAGGGATAGGATTCCGGCGTGCCCATGGGGCGTTCGGGGCCCAGCGGCGTCACCGCCCGGGTGGTCTCGAACCAGACATAGGCATCGAATTGTTCGCTGAGCACCGCCCGGAAATAGTGGCTCAGCAGTTCCGTATCCGGCCGATAGACCACACCTATCGCACGTTCCAGTCGCGGCAGGGAAAGCAGATCGCGCAGGTCGGCCCTTGAGGTGTTACGCCAGTCGGTCAAGGTTCGGACATGGCCCGCATGGCGAAATAGAAATTCGTAGCTGTCGGAACGGGCGGGGCGCACCGTCTTCACCTCCATGGGCGTGTCCCAGTCAGAGGCGGCCGCCACGGTCCCGCGGTCCGTGCCAAATCCAATTGCAACAGCAGCCTCGCCATACGCGGTGCGGCATAATTCTCCGATATTGAATTCGCCTTCCCAGCCCATCGAAGTCGCAGCCGCGTTTCCGATATGCGAGTTATGCGCCCATACAATGGCTTTCGCCTTTGGCCGATATTGCATCAACCGTTGCAAGGTTTCGAACATATGCCGGTCGCGCAGATTCCAGGATTCGCGCGAGCCTTGATACATGATGCGATAATATTGCTCGGCCGCACGAACGATCCGAGCGTTCTGCGCGGCATCGAAGAATGTGTCGCCATCCCTAATCTCGTAATCAAGGCGCCGCCGCAGTAAATCCATCAGCTGATCGCGAACCTGGGCTTCGCAGGTTTCCCCACCCATCACGGCGGCGTGTCCATATTCCGCGGGCCGATCTTGCCAAGGCGTCAGGCAGCCATAGCGGTACCTCGCCATTCCGGCGGACTTTGGATCGACGCGATCCAGGTATGATAAGACCGCGTGCATGGACGCCGAAAGGCTGTAAATGTCCAGACCCCTAAATTCGACCCGTTGAGCGGGAATGCGATGTTCGTTCTCGTCCCGGAGCCAGTCCACGAACTCGAGAACTTCTTCATTCGCCCACATCCAACTGGGAAAACGTGCAAAGGCTTGGCGGCGGCCCATTTGCGGCGCGCCGTGGCGTACATAACGGTCGATGCGGGCGGCGTCCGGCCAGTCCGCCTCGACGGCCACGATATTGAAACCGCAATTCTGGATGAGATAGCGGGAGATCGCGGCGCGCGCCCGGTAAAATTCGCTGCTGCCATGACTGGCCTCGCCCAGGAGCACCACATCGGCATCCCCATACTGGGCGAACTTTTCCCCAAATGAGCCCGCATGCTCCGGCGGGGGCAGATCATCCGCGACCTGTCCCAAGGTCCGCACCAGAGCCAGATCCGCTGGGGGCAATTCCAGATTTTGCAGACTGGACTTCGTCACGGACGCGCCCCCCCTTGATCGTGACCATCGGGGCGGGGCGGGCCATAGATGTTCAGCAAGGAAATGACTTCACTGTCCTCCGTTTGCCGGAAGTCGTCATAAAAGTTTCCCACGGAGCCGAATGGTTCGGGTACCGAAAGGCAAACGATCTCGTCCGCATCCTCTCGCATTTGTTCCAATGTGTCCCGTGGCGCGACCGGGACGGCCATGACCACCAGCGCCGGATTTCTCCGGCGGGCGCCTTCGAGTGCGGCTCGCATTGTATTTCCCGTGGCAAGACCGTCGTCCACAATAATGGCAATGCGGCCCTTCAAATCCACCGGCCGGCGCGAACCCAGATAATATTTGCGGCGGCGTTCGATCTCTTTCAGTTCGCGAAGGCAGATCTCCCGGAACGCGGCTTCGCTGGTTCTTGTGATCCGCATGATTTCCGAATCCCGCACGACGATGGGATCTGCGCCGTCGATCACCGATCCTACGGCAAGCTCGGGATGATCGGGGGCGCCAACCTTTCTCACCAGCAGCAGATCCAACGGCGCTTTGAGGGCATCCGCAACCTCGGCTGCCACGGGGACGCCGCCGCGCGGCAGCGCCAGAATTACGCAATCCCGCCCTTTAAAGGCGGACAACGCAGCCGCCAATCTCTTGCCCGCATCCTTGCGGTCCCGAAAGATCACGAAAACCTCATGTGGGATTGTCGCTGAGATATCGCTCGAACCAGTTCCGGGCCAGAGCCGTCACCTTCTGCATGGCGCCAGGTTCAGGGAATAGATGCGTGGCCCCAGGCACAATTTCCATGGAAGCCAGCCCCCGCATTCGGGATAGAGCGGCCTGATTGAGTTCGATGACGCCATGGTCGGCGCCCCCCACGATCAGCAAGGTGGGAGAGACCACGCGCGAGAGAGCGTTGCCCGCCAAATCCGGCCTCCCACCGCGCGACACCACAGCCCCTATGCGGGATCCCAGCTTTGCCGCCGTCACCAAGGCGGCCGCCGCGCCGGTACTGGCCCCGAAAAGTCCGATTGATGGGAAATACCCGCCCACATCGTCGGCCCATTCCACGGCGTCGGTCAGGCGGCCGGAAAGGAAGCCAATATCGAAAACCTTTGCCCGCCCGTGTTCGCTCTCCTCTTCCGGTCTCAATAGATCGAAGAGCAGGGTGGCAATGCCCACGCTGTTGAGCGCGTGTGCGACTTCCTGGTTGCGGCCACTGAACCGGCTGGAGCCGCTCCCATGCGCGAACAGGACGAGCGATGAGGCGTGCGGCGGCACGCTCAGGAAGCCGGGGAGCTGCCAGCGACCGACAATGACGTCATGTGTGGTGACGTGCGCGGCTGATTGTGATGGCAAGGCCATATCAACCTCCAAAAAAAGCATAGAAGAAGCGAGCGTCGACGCCTTGATCTGGCTCAATGAGTGTCGAAAGCTACCGCTTTGCGCCGGTATCCAGGCCGAATGGACCTAATTGAGGCTTGCCGACGCAGAAATCGCTATTGTTTCGCCTGCCCACTCCGCGCCCGAGACCGAACGCGGTGCCTGACGGGACGGGGATCGATATGGACCACCAAAGTTCTGCCCTGCCAAACTTCCTGCGGGTTTCTCGCAGCGAGCTTCATGGCTTCCATCACGGCGGCATCGCGTTCACTGCTTCTGAGATATTTCTTGCTGACGACGCAGCCCTTGTTGTCCAGGCTATGGACTCGAAATCTCACCTTCTGTTTCATCGCACCTTCCCTCGGCTTGTGAGTCAAACCTCGCATTCCAGCTTGACGTTTCTTCCTCTTTCCGGAGCCAGCGGATGACCATATTGCCGATGCAGATAGGCCAAATCTCCTGTCGTCGCATGGGGATCTGACCACACGCGAGTCAGACAGACCTGTTCCTTGGCATCGTCCGCATCACATTCCATTTCATATTTCCATGTCTCCACCCGATCTGGCGGGTACGGCAAATAGTCTTTCCGGATCCATCCGGTCCCGGTGAGATGGAAATAGCCTGCCTCGAATCTGGGGTAGGTGCCCAAAACGACCTCCTCACCTTTGCAAGGGGCAAATATCGCCTGGATAGGCCGGGAAAAGCCTTGCGTTGGATCAAGCCGGCGCAAAAGCCCGAAGGGTCCGAGGAATCGCGATGATGGCGAGACGGCCTGTGAACACCTCGATTCATCGCGAAATGTTCCGCCGCGAAGTTTGGAAACTGGGGAATGTTCCTAGCGGCCGAGCGAGCCAACTGAATGTACATTTCATGGCCATTCAAATCGAAAGGCGATTTTTGGTGCGGGGCTCCTGCCGTTACATCGAGGTGGGTGCAGCGTCCCAAATATATGTCGTTCAAGGCTATTTCGCCCGCGTCGACCAACTTCGCGTTCGCATTCGAATTGCATGGGACGAAACGAGCGGGCTCGCGCGTTTCTGACCTTCAAGGGCCCCCGGCATGGGATATGCCGGCAAGAATTCGAATATCCCCATAGCCATTGACCGCGCCGATCGCGCGTTGCGGACGCTGTCGCCGGAACACATCATTCGCAAGAAGCGATATTTCGTCCCCGGCGGCAATAGTCTCACTTGGCCGGTCGACTACTTCGAGGGGCGCAATAGCGGGCTGGTGATAGCGGAAATAGAATTGGAGCGTCCTGACCAGCAATTCGCCCTCCCGCCTTGGATTGGTCCGGAAATAACCTTCGATTCCCGCCACGGCAATTCGCGGCTCGCGAAGCATGGCCTACACCGCATTCCGTTATCGGCGAAAATCCCGCTCGCCGATTTTCTTGCCCATCACGATGCGGCGGCCGCAATCCGGGGCGCTGGCGAAAACCGGACAGAAATCCGCGCGCCCCGATCTGCATCATTCCCCGGGGTCCCAAGGCGATAAAACCGCCTGGCGTTTGATTGGAATCAACCCTTCCGAGGAACCCGCCGTCATAATGATTCAATCGAAAAGGAAGCGAATGATGTCCCGGGAAGATAAGCCATTTTCTCCCACAGAGTATGAGCGCATGGCGCACGATTTGGAAATGATGGCGGAGTCCATCCGTCTCAAGCCTGAAATGAATCACCATTTCGCGCAAAGGCTGGCGTTGCTCGCCAAACAGATGCGCGAGGACCAACGCCGCGAGCATCCCGTGGGAGAGATCCCCCCGTAACCCGGCGGCAATCGAGGCGGGTCAAATGCGCCTGCCGTTCCCCGTGGCAGCATTTCTTTCGAATATGAGCCAGACTTTTATGCACCAAAAACTCTTCGTCGCTTTAGCCATCCTGATTGCCGCGATCAAACTCGATACCGCTGCTGCTGGTGAATTGCGGAACGGATCCGCGGCTTGCGATTTCAATTCCACGCCGATGGGATGCGAATGGAAGCCGAAAGATTGTCATAAACCCACCCGGCCGCTCATAACTGCCTCCACCGTTTCCGGCTACAATCTGGCCGTGAGCGAATTCAACGATTATCTTCAGCGGGCGCAAGAATACAAACAATGCATCATGAATGATGCAAAATCCGACATAGGGGACGGATTTCCCGCGTTGGTCATAAAAAAAGTGAAAGAGGAAACCGAGCAAGTCGACGAAGATATCGACTCTGCGCGCCAGTCTCTCGATCTGGCGAAAATCGGCGCAGATCAATAGCGTTTTCAGGATATTTAACTGAATCCGGTTTGCCGTGTCCGGGCCGACACTTTGAGTCGGACATGCGTAAATCGCGGCGGCGCGGTTTGACGTCAAGATGTTGGGCGGCCAAACGCCACCAGCGCTCCCTCTTTTCTTTCCTGCGATCGGGCTGGGCGCATAGCGACCATTGCGCCTTCGCGACTTAACGCAAAGACACTCTAATGCGAGACCAACACACAGCGGTTGGGGATGCGAAGAAAGTCGCTTGTTACGCCGCCCAGCACCCATTCCCGGAAGCGGCTTTGACCATAAAAGCCCGCCACAATCAGATCTGCAGCTCTTTGATGGCCCAAATCGCTCAGGCAATCGGAATCCACTCCGGTAGACACCACGGCCTCCGGCTCCGCTTTTACACCATGCCGGCCGAGCCAATCGGCGACATCCGCGACATCACGCTTTGATCGCGACATTTCCTCGCCGGGCGCAATTTCGACCACGGTCACATTGCGAGCCATTTTAAGCATCGGGAGCGCATCCATCACAGCGCGGCGGCACTCTCGCGTACCTTTCCAGGCGACGATCACGCGATCGAGCGACAGATCTGCCCGATCTCCTGGAACGATGAGCACGGGGCGTCCCACTTGCATCACCAAATCCGCGATCCCGATCTGTCTGCTGTGATCGAATACCGATGCTTTGATCTCAGGGCCCGTGATCACCAAGTCGGCGGCGCGCCCTTGCTCGGCGATAAAATCCGCAAGCGGACCAAAGCTGATCGCAGCACGCCATTCGACTCCCTTCGCCTTCCCATCCAGCGCCGCATGCAGCTCCAACTCAGCCTGCTTCATTTGCTTTTCGATCAGCTTGCGATCTTCGGTTATTATTCCTCCATCGACATAGGTTTCGTTGTATGCGAGCTGAATTGGCTGACAACCGGCGATGCCGATGACGTGAGCCTGATGCCGCTGGGCCAGACGCGCGGTCAATGCGAGCAGCCTGTCGTTGGGCTGGCCAAGCTCCAGATGCACCATGAGTGTTTTGTAGTTCATTTCCCGCTCCTTGCGACGCAGCGATTACGGCGCCCACCAGTATATTGCGCTAGCAGGGCCGCCATCGCCTTGATCTCGCACAAGAAGGGACGTTGGTTGCGCCGGGCATCGCACCGCCTGCCCGGCGCAGAGCCGCTTTGCCAAACCGCTTTCTTGGAAAGCGTCGAGCTTCGCAATGAGTGAATGCTTTCGGGATCGCATGCGTATCGATGGAATTGAGCGAGATCACGCCGATAGCGCGTAACAGCTTTCCGTCTCCGGCCTCGAACGCTTTTCTGAGGGACCCGGCCCAAAAGGCGCGGCACCTTATCCCGATCCTAGGACATGGTTCCTTGTCCGTTTGCTTCCGAACATGGCGGCGGGATCCACCAGAGGCGAGTGGTTCTGATTAAGCCGCTGTATTTTTTCTGGAAAATGGTGGGCGGTATAGGGATCGAACCTATGGCCCCTACCATGTCAAGGTAGTGCCTTTCCAGCACATTGGGATCCTAAGCTTAGAATTCCACGTGGACAAGTTGTCGCGG
>JADMIO010930433.1_pt1 | contig 63376 bp, 49 predicted proteins | sample 8958161 | NCBI WGS metagenome assembly JADMIO01 (sample SAMN16585339, study PRJNA669376) | soil metagenome | isolation source: Crop rotation soil | place: USA: Cullars Rotation, Alabama | collected 2011
GCCGCGACTTCAAGTCACGTGAATTCCAAGCTTCGGATCCCACTGTGCTGGAAAGCGGCGCACCGTTATCACTTGCGTTACGTGCACTCACTCGAGGGCTCCGAAGAAGACTGGCACCCGTTTTTCAATGCAACCTGGCCGATGGAAGACAACGAGCGGACACTGCTGCAGGAATATGGCATCACGTACGTGCTCGCAGATCCCGACCACGCGGCGCTCATCGATCGCAAGCTGCGAGCGATTGACCGCGCCGTCAACGCCGAATTCCAACGTGACGGTTACGTCCTCTTCAAATTATCGGAGAAGCTGGCTGGAGCTGCGCACGACGTGCAGGAATGACGTGAATTCTCGCGTCAGTCGTCTCCGTGTATGCGCTGCACGCGGCCGCACGTGCGGCACCGCGCCCACAGCCCTTCGCCGGTGCGCAGCCAGCCGTGGACGTTCACGCCGCCACAGTGGCTACACGCGACCGGCTCTTTGAGGTCAGTGGCGCGGCGGCCGGACCTGGCCACCGCGCGGCGTTCTTCGATGCGGCGACGCTCCCCGGCTGATGTCGGCGGCGATGCAGGAAGTCTGAACCCGTAGCCGCAACTCAAACAGCGGACGTGCCACACCCCTTCCACCTGGAGCAGCGGCTCCACCCGGCGTGCATCGTTGCACTCTGGGCAGGCGGGCATGCCGCTGCGCGTAGACGCGGCGAACGGGCCAGAGTCGGATTGTGACAGAGAGGGCGATTATAGCCCTGTGATGTCACAGGCGTATGGCGATTTACTTGATGAATGTACCGTCGCGCAGTTCGGCGTAAGCCTGCTTGAGCTGGTCTTGCGTGTTCATGACAATCGGGCCATACCACGCCACCGGCTCTTCGAGCGGCTTGCCCGAGACGAGCAGAAACCGAAGACCCTCCTCGCCGGCCTGCACGACCACCTCATCCCCGCGATCGAAGAGCACGAGTGAGCGATTGCCCACGTCGTCGAGCGTGGCGCCAGACGCGGTTCCTACGCGATCCGTCTTGACTGCCTGCGGCTCCGAGGCGTCACGGAACGTTCCCGATCCGGCGAAGACGTACGCAAACGCATGACGTGACGTTTCCACCGCCAGACGTTTTTTCGTGCCGGGCGGGACGTAGATGTCGAGATACCGCGGATCGGCAGCGACGCCTTCGACCGGTCCCCTCTTGCCCCAGAATTCTCCGCAGATCACGCGTGCGATCGATCCGTCGTCGTCGGTAACCTCGGGAATGTCACGGGCGGAGACGTCCTGATAGCGAGGGCGTGTCATCTTCAGCGACGCCGGGAGGTTCGCCCACAGCTGAAAGCCGTGCATGCGCCCTTTGCCGTCGCCCTTCGGCATTTCCTGATGAAGGATGCCGCTGCCCGCAGTCATCCACTGCACGTCCCCGGCACCAAGGCTGCCACGGTTACCGAGGCTGTCGCCGTGGTCCACAGTGCCGGCGAGCACATAGGTGATCGTCTCGATGCCGCGATGCGGATGCCACGGAAAGCCGGCGAGATACTCTTCGGGATTGTCGTTCCTGAAATCGTCGAGCAGCAGGAACGGATCGAAATCCGACGTCTTGCCGAAGCCGAAGGCGCGACGCAGGTGGACGCCAGCGCCCTCCATGGTAGGCGTTGATTGAGAGATGCGCTTCACCGCGCGAATAGACATGAACTCCTCGTTTCAGACGGCGCGCGAGGTCACCTTGGCAATGAGCGACGCAAGCTGACGCGCCTCGTCGGCGTTCAAGCTGCCAAAGAGCTGCCGTTCGGTGTCGTCAAGGATGCGCGAGCCTTGCTCGCAGGCCTTGCGTCCAAGAGCCGTCATTACAGCTAGACGCGAACGGCGATCGTTTGGATCCGCAATACGCGCAACAAATCCGTCCGCTTCAAGGCGATCGACGAGCTGGGTGATGTTGGATTTCACGCAGCTGAGTCGTTCGGCAAGCTGTCCCAGGGGAAGCGACTCGCCGGCCGCGGCGAGGGCCTTGAGTGCCGCAAGCTTCGGCAGCGACAATCCGACGTCCGCCAACCGTGCTTCGGCGTGCGACTGGGTGACCTCAGCAGCGTGCAGGAGATTCGCCAATCCCACCGGGTTCTCATCGTTCACATATGTATCATACAGCATGCGATGACGGGGTCAGACCCCAATTTTTGAAAAACCGGGGTCTGACCCCAATTTGGGGAAGAGTGGGGTCAGACCCTTTTAGGGGGTCTGACCACTGAGTTTTTGTTGGACTCAGGGCGTTTTTCGCGAACTGGAAAACCCGTTAGGCCGCGGCGGCGACGACGCGGGAGAATTCGCGGGCCCAGCGGAGGGCGCCGGAATAGGCCTCGGCCAGAAGTGCCGGCGTAAGGCCGGCAGCATGGACGGCGAGTGCGGCCTCGTCCCAGAGGCCGTTCTCGAAGGCGACCGCCGCATCGAGGATGCAGCGCGCCGTGTTCCGATCGGTGCCGAGGACTGCTGCGCGCGCCGACGTCGACAGCGGCAGATCGGCAATCGCTTCCTCGATCGGACGATTGAGCATGGCGTCGAGCAGCGAACAGAGGCCGACGAGGAACATCTCCTGTGCGCCCTCTTCGTCGAGATGGGTGCCGAGCAGTTCACAGCAGCGCGCACGCACGAGCGCCGTCGTGACCAGCTCGTAGGTCCCGCCGGTATTCAATCCGGCGACGCACCACACCGACGCCCAGCTGCGGATGGGTTCGAAGCCAAGCAGCACCAGTGCTTCCTGGATCGAATGAATTTCGCGCCGCAGTCCGAAGGCGGCCGAATTGATGCACCGCAGCACGCGATAGGTGAGCGACACATCGCGCTTGATCAGATCTTCGAGCTCGCTCAGCGAGAGATTCGGCTTATTCAGCGCCGACAGCAGCTGCACATAGGCAAAGCGGCTCGCGGGCACCGGCGCCGCGCTGCACGTCTTCGGCTGGCAGAAGAAGTGACCCTGGAAGAGCGAATACCCCGCGGCACAGGCCGCTTCGAAGGCGGGGCCGCTCTCCACGTTCTCTGCAATCAGCTTGATGCCACTCGACTCCAGATACTCCGCAATCGCCCGTTGATCCGTGCGGCACGTGCGCACCATGTCGACCTTGACGAACTTCGCATACCGCAGCAGCGCGTCCGCATCGGAATCGAGCTCGAAGTCGCACAGTGCCAGCGGGTATCCGGCGTCGTACATGCGCTTGCACATGGTGACGACTTCGTCGTCGATCTCGACGTTACGATGCAGCTCGAACACGACGGCGGCGGGTGGCAGCACCGTCCACGCTTCGCTCACGAGTAGCGACCGGGTGAGGTTCAGGAATGCAGGACGGCCGCCGGTCAGGGTATCGAGGCCGACGTTGAGGACCGCGTCGGTCATGACGCGGGCCGCCGCCAGTTCTGTCGACACATTGGCAGCGCCGCCGTCGGCGCGGTACAACAACTCGTACCCGAACACCTGCCACTTCGCGTCGAGAATGGCCTGTCGAGCAACGTAAAGGGTTTCCCTGGTATCGGCGTTCGGCTGTGGCATGGGTATGGATGCGCGCCGCGCTGAATGCCCGGCGGGCTTCCAGATCAATCGACACCAGGGAGGGAAGCTTGAATTCGGCCTAAACGCCTGGAGCGCCTAGCTTTAGGAGGGCCGTATCAGGGGAGTGCCGCTCGTAGAGCGTGCCGACGGAATCAACTCGGTAATCGCCCACAGCTTCGTCAACCTCATTGCCCAGCAGATCGAGGCGCGGCTGAGCATTCCTGTCACTGTCTTCTATCCCGACAATGTAGGGTGGACGATACACGGTCCCGGTGCCGGTCAGGCGCACGGCGCTGACCCGAGGCGTCCACAGCTGGTGACCGAGGAGGAAAGCCAACACACAAATCAGACCGACAAGTACGCGAACTCGCACGATTCAGGGTCCCCTGGCCGACGGTAGCAACGGAGGTGCCACGATTTATTGATGGCACGGCCGTTGCCTCAGACGCTGAGGGACTTACCAGTGAAATTTTCCAATCAGGTTGCCGCCCTCATCCGAGCTCATCGTCACATCTTCGTCGGAGTGGTGGTGGCGCTGAGCGTGCTCATGTGGAGCGCGATTGGTGTTGCCGCCTGGCTGGTGCACGACATCGTCACCGACCTTCCCGATACGACCGCGCTGCGGGGCATCGGATCGATGTCGCAGGCGACGACGCTCTTCGACGTGCACGATCAGCCGGCGTTCACCATTTACAAGGAACAACGGATCGAGGTGCCACTCGCGCGCGTGTCACCCCAAGTTGTCAAGGCGCTCGTGGCCATCGAGGACCAGCGCTTCTTCGATCATGGCGGCATCGATGTCATCCGCGTGGCGGGTGCAGCGTGGAACAACCTGCGGTCGGGGTGGGGCAGTCAGGGCGGGAGCACGATCACGCAGCAGCTCGCACGTCAGAGTTTCCTGACGCCGCAGAAGACGCTGACGCGGAAGCTCAAGGAAGTGATCGTCGCCGCACGGCTCGAGAACGAATTCTCCAAACAGCAAATCCTTCAGCTCTACTTGAACAAGGTGTACTTCGGCGACGGGCTGTACGGCGTGGAGGCCGCGTCGCTCGGTTACCTTGGCAAACACGCGTCCGATCTGACGGTCGCCGATGCGGCCCTGCTGGCTGGCCTCGTCAAGGCGCCGTCATCCTACGCCCCGACGGTGAGCCTTGAGCGGGCAGTCTCGCGGCGCAATGCTGTGCTGCAGGCGATGCGGCAGGCCGGGTTCATCGACACCGCCGCGTACCAGGCTGCCTCGCGCAGCAAGGTGCAGCTGCGCGACGCGCTGCGCGCACAGGAAAGCTACGGCCAGTACTTCAAAGAAGCCGTTCGCCGGCAGCTCGTCGATCAATTCGGCTGGGAGCGCGTGTACGAGGGCGGCCTGCGTGTATACACCACCGTTGACCTCGACATGCAGAAGGCGGCCGAGTCAGAGGTGCTGCGCGCGATCGGTGAAATCGAAAAGCGGCAGGCGCGCCGCAACAAGGCCGGCGCCGCCGCTGCGAAGGACCCGTTGCAGGCGGCACTGGTGTCGCTCGACCCGCATACGGGCGAAGTCCGCGCGATGGTTGGCGGCCGCAAGTTTGACGACAGCCCCTTCAATCGGGCGATGCAGGCGCGCCGGCAACCGGGATCGGCGTTCAAGCCGTTTGTCTACGCCGCCGCACTCGAGCGCGGCTACACGCCGGCCTCGCTCATCACCGATCTCGATAATCCGATCATGACCTTGCAAGGCGCGTGGGTGCCGGAAGACGGCCACGCCGACAGCGACTCACTGACGATGCGGGCGGCGTTGCGGATCTCGAGCAATCGAGCTGCCGTGCAGATGCTGCAGCAGATTGGTATCGGCCCGACGGTGCGCTATGCCGAGCGGCTGGGACTTGGCACGGTGCCAAGCGTTCCGTCACTCGCGCTGGGATCCGGCGAGGTGACGTTGATGTCGCTGACCGCCGCCTACTCCGCGTTTGCCAATGAGGGCATGTTGCCGACACCGTCCCTGATTCGCCGCGTCGAGACGACCGATGGCCGGGTGCTGTTCAGCGCGAATACGCATCAGGAACGCGCCGTCAGCGAGGCGACCGCCTTTCTGATGACGTCCATGCTCGCCGATGTCATCAACATGGGCACGGCGTGGCCGGCGCGGCGCGTCGGCTTCGTGCGGCCGGCGGCGGGCAAAACGGGTACGACCAACGACTACAAGGACGCGTGGTTCATCGGGTATACGCCGCACCTGGCGACCGGCGTGTGGGTCGGCTATGACCAGCCGCGCACCATCATCGGCAACGGCTACGCCTCGGATCTCGCCGTTCCGCTCTGGGGCCGTTTCATGATGACGGCCACGCGTCAGGATCCGAACGACTGGTTCCGTCCGCCACCGACCGTCACGTCGAGAACCATCTGCCGGTTGAGCGGCAAGCTGGCCACCGACGGGTGCAGCGGCGTCACCGTCGTGGACGACTCCGGCAATCTCACGGTGAAGTCGATGGTCTACACGGATTATTTCGTCCGCGGCACGGAGCCCATTGAGTACTGTCCGCTCCACACGCACGCCTACGGCACCGGGACGGTCGTCGCCACCAGCGGTTCATCGCCTGCGCCGCCAACGCCGTCGACACCGGCCTCGTTGGGCAGCGTCGTGCCGCCGCCGACTGCCGCCGCAGTTGCGGAACAGACGCCGGCCACGGCAACGCCGGCCGCCCCTGGAACAGGCGCTGCCAACGTGCCGAGCGAGCCGTCGCGCCGTGGCTTCTGGTCGCGGTTTTTCCGGCGCGGCAATCAGCCGCGACCTGCCTCTCCTGTTGTATCGCCAGGTGCGAATCCGACGGCGCCTCCCTCGACGCCATCACAACCAGTTACTGACACGGACAGGTAAGCACGGGCCGGCATCGTCCAACATCCCAGCTTCGGTGACACGGCGCGTGTCAATCGAATCCGCAGCCGGTGTAATGCCTTTTCCGTAACCTCGCGACCACCATTCACTGTACCTGCTGCTATGGCCGCCGCTGCGCGCCGACTGTGCAACCGGTTGCCATTGTTGGATAACCTTCGCGAGGTGTGTTAGGTTGCGAGCCGATGTTCAACGTGAGGGCGCGCGCCCGCAGTGTGGTGGCGCGCGTTCGCCAGGTGCTGTACGGCCCGCTGGTAGAGGAGAGCCGTCGGCAGGCGCAGGCGCTCGACAGGCTGCAACTGGTGGTTCGTCGAATCGATGCTCGTACGGCGGCGCGACGGATGGCCCTGGGTCGGCGGGTGCCCGCATCCGCATCCGAGATAGCCCCTCAGCCACCGCAGGTACAGTCCACCGCCTCGATGCCACCCGGTCCCATCGTCGAACTGTCCGCATGCCCGATGTGCGAGCACACTGAATGGACGATGGTGGCCGAATACAACAAGCTGCTGATGATCGACATGAACGTCGATGAAGCGGCAAGACGGTACGATTACTCGCTCTGTCACGGCTGCGGTGTGGTGTTCGCGCGCTTTCGGCCGGCGGGCGAGCGCTATAGATACTTGTTCGATCGGTTCGAGGTGGCCCTCGGCCGCGCGGATGCGGAGATGTCCACCCGCAGCGGCAACGTGGCGCGCACCTCGATGTCCCTGGACGAAGCGCGTCGCAGCGAGCTGCGGCGCCGCCTCGCACACGGCATCTTCGTCTCGGAGCTGTCGGCTCTCCGGCGCCGCGACTACCTGCCGGAATTACAGGAAGACCGGCTCGTCAGCAGCCCGCATGTTGAGCTGCTTGGCTCACTGCTGCGGTTGAAGTCACCGAGAGTTCTCGAGCTGCGCCCACGGCTTGGAGCCATTGGTGCCGGACTGCAGCGCTTGTACGGCGCCGAAGTTTATGCGATGCCTCTGTTCGAGTCGCAGCAGTTCCTGCTCGCCGAAGCCTACGGCATCCGCTCGGACCATCGAATCGACTACGACGCTTTCACGATTCCGTACAACGGATGTTTCGATCTCATCGTGGCAAACCACATGCTCACCCACGCCGCTCGCCCGCGTGAATTTCTCGCGACGCTGCGGCAGCGCTTGAAACCTGGTGGCCATCTCTACCTGTATAACGAGTCGGACGAGGAAGACGTGGTCGAAGGCGGCAAGAATCTGTTCAACAGCCTCAATGCGTTCCACTTTCAGGTGTTTTCAGGGGAGTCGCTGGCCCGGGCATTGAAGGCCTGCCGCTTCGTCCCCGAATTCCTTACCCACCATGTCGGCAGACTGGTCATCCTTGCCTCGGCGGCTGGCGACGAGATCCAGTGGTCGCCGATGGCAAAGAAGGAGCGCAACAAGCGCCTCGGTCTTTATCAGCGAGCGCGGGACCTGGCGATTCTTCGTCTGCCCGCGGACCGTCAGGCACGGTTTCGCCGTGAGTGGGATGCGGTCGTCGAGCGCGCGGTCGTCGGAGGACTTGCAGATTACGACGAGCGAGGCCACCTGCGCATCTCGAAGCCCGCGAGCGATAGGAAGTAGATTCGCCGCGCGACATCTCTTTACGGCGATACATTGCGGCCCCAGCGTCGTTAGTGCTGACATACACGTGCAGCGCGGTCGAGCGCGCGCGTGGCTCCGGCTCCTGCCGGCCGACGGTCCCGATTCAAACACCACTTTTCTAGTTTCGAGCAGCGCGACGCCCGACTGGAAATCGGTAGACCTCGTACTCGCTGTTCGCGAAGACCCTTTGCAGCGGAATGGGGGCCGGATGGACGTAATCTTTCCGCACGAGGAAGTCAGTCCAGCCGTTCGCGCGCGCGGCGTCGAGGATGGCCGGGTTCCAATCGGGCTGTTGCAGCAGCTTCTGCAGCGGACGTCGCGCCTCGACTGGCTCGTAGGAGAAGTTCACGGCAAAGGCCTGATGGCCGAACAGCGCCGGAACCTGCAGTTGGCGATCTTCGCGTGCGAAATTCTGCGCTGGATAGCGGAGATCGTTGGTGACGACGATCGCCCCCCTGGTGGGAATGGCCGCCAGCGCAGCGGCGATCGGCCGGTTGTCGACGTACTCGTAGCCGCTCGACGGGTCGGCGGCGACGGCGACTGTATAGCGGCCCGCCGCGATCATCGCCGGCGCGACCGTCAGTGCAATCGTCACGAGGACAGCGGCGCGGCGGCCTCGCGCAAGGGTCGTCCAGCGATGGCTCGCGAAGCTCAGCGCGAACGCGTGTAAAAGGACGGGCACCGCGTGTGCGATCTGCACCCAATCGTCGCCTGCTCCGCCACCACCCAGGCCAGCGCCGACGTTCTCCAGCCGCGTCACATTCATGACCACCAGGGGAGCAACCGCCATGACCAGCAGTGACGCGCTGCGACGGTCGGCACGCGGCATCCCCACTGAGATCACTATCGCTGCCGGCAGCAGCAGCCACAGTGCGTCGAGCACGAAGCCAACCGCCCCCTCGGTGCCGACCAGCTCGCGCAGATGATAGAAGGGAAACGGCGCCACGCGGAACACCGAGTCGAAGGATGCGAAAAAGAATGCTCCGAAGACGAATGCGAAGACGAGCGCGACGAGTGTTGCCTGCGCCGAGGGCCAGAAGCGGCGCGCCCCGATCGCCTCCCACAGCTCGGCGAGGCCGACACCGGCCATCAGCGCAATGCCGAGCGGGGTTTTCACGAGCACACTACAACCGATGAGAAACGCCGGCAGCCGCCAGCCCCACGTCGAGGCCGCGGCCATTCCGGCGACCGACGCGAGGATCAGGAAATCGCTGGCGACGTTCTGCGCCTCGTTGGAGAGCAACCCCCAAAGGCCAGGATCGAGGAGGCGCCCCCATCCTCCATCGGTTGCGACCGCGTGCCAGAACGGTCTCGCCAGCGACGGCGCCGTGATCAGCAGCAGCGGCACGGCTGCGGCTTGCGGCAGCGCCGGCGCCACGTGCCGGGCGACGGCAAAAGCGCCTGCAATGGAGCCAGCCGCCAGCAGCGGCAGCGTGAGGAGGAACAGGGCGTGGTGCGGCAGAAGTCCTGACCCGCGTGCCAGGAGCGCAGCCACCGCCTGCGTGGCGTAGTGATACGACCGCTGCACGCCGAGGTTGCCGAGCGACGGCGGCGGAAAGACAGTGGCTCGTACCAGGGAGTGCACCTTCTCGAGCGAGTAGGCGGTGTCGATGTTGTAGAAGACGGGCGGAAACGGGCCCGGCGCCATGTAGACGAACGTGCTCATCACGGGCGCGAGCAGCACGAGGGCAACAATGAGTGCCACCGTCGCATCCGGCGTCTGCTTGCGCAACGGCCGCGGCCACGCGATTGCGGCGTGCGGCCGCACGGCGATGGCGGCCGCGACGACGAGGAGTGGTCCGGCAAACCAGGGAATCTGCAGGACGAGCGAGAACAGGAACGCCACTGCCGTCAGCAACAGGCCTGCCACGGTGCGAATGATGGTCAGCGCCAACCCGTCGGGATGCGCGACGAGCAGTGCGCCCGCGACGTAGCCGCCCGCCCACACCTCGATGACGGCAAGCGCGGCCGATGGCCACGTCGCGCCGAACACGGTCATCAGGCCGGCCGCGGCCACCACGCCGATCGCGGTGATCGCAGCGCCCTCCACCGTGCGATGCGGCCTGGACATGTCCGGCCCTGTTGCCCCGTCCGCAGGCAGCGAGACCGACGTCACCAGTTCAGTCCACCACTGGCCGAACGACGGTGCATGGCGGGTGCGTCCGCCGACGAGCGCGAGCACAGCGGCGACCAATCCGATGGCGACGGAGGCTGCGATGATCAGGCGTCCGCGGTCCTGTACGAGCTCGGGTCGGAAGCGGACGCGATTCAGGTGCGCGGTGTCGTCCACGCGCGGATCCTCGACGAGCGCGCGGATGTGTGCCGGTGAGGGCTCGTCAAGGAGGTAGCTCCACGTGCGTCCCTCCGTGGGCTCGCCGTCGTGCAAGCGCAAGCGGTGTTCGAGCTCGTCGCGCTGGGCGTCGGTCACACCCGGAGTCCAGCGGACGTGGATGCTGATCGGTCTGACCGGCCACGCCGCTGTGAGCAGCACGAATGTCAGAACGGCTGCAACCGCGCCGGCGATTGCCGCGGTGCGCAGTGCGCGCCAGGACACCCAGGACATCGGCCATAAGTGTATCCGCCCATCTCACCTGTCCTTTCTTTGCGGCATGCAATATTGTCGAAGCGATGAGTTCCGTCGACGCCGTGATTGTCGGCTCGGGTCCCAACGGCCTGGCGGCCGCGATTACCATCGCCCAGGCCGGGCGGAAAGTGGTGGTGTTCGAGGCTGCGCCCACTGTGGGCGGAGGCTGTCGTTCGACGGAGTTGACACTACCCGGGTTCGTGCACGACGTCTGCTCGGCGGTGCATCCACTGGCCGTCGCATCACCATTCTTCCGCACGCTGCCACTCGAGGGCCGCGGTCTTGCCTGGGTCGAGCCGCCGGCCATGTTTGCGCATCCACTCGACGAGGGTCCACCAGCGATGTCGTACCGATCGATACGACGTACCGCGGATTCGCTGGGTGCCGATGCAGCTGCCTACGAAAAGATCTTTGGACGCCTGGCGGAGCGTTGGCCGCTGGTCGAGGCAGATGCCCTCGCACCATTAGGATGGCCGAAGCATCCGCTGGAGATGGCGAGGTTGGGGTGGCAGTCGCTCCGTGGCGCAGCGCAGTTCGCCCGAAGTACGTTCAAGAGCGCGCGTGCCCGTGCCTTTTTTGCCGGTCTGGCCGGCCACAGCATGGTGCCGCTCACGATGCGGCCAGCGGCCGGAATCGGTCTGGTGCTCGGGGTCACGGCGCACCTCGGCGGATGGTTGTTCCCGCGCGGCGGCGCACAGCAGATCGCCAACGCGCTGGCGGCCCATCTGCGATCGCTTGGCGGCGAAATCGTCCTCGCCGGTCCGGTGCAGTCAGTGGACGATCTCCCGCCGGCCCGCGCCATTCTTTGCGACCTGTCCCCGCGTCCGCTTCTCCGCATCGCCGGACATCGTTTTCCTGCCTCGTACCGCCGAGCGCTCGAGCGATATCGATACGGGATGGGGACCTACAAAGTCGATTGGGCGCTCGACGGCCCAATCCCATGGCGCCATCCCGAATGTGCTGCGGCCGGAGTCGTGCACATCGGCGGGACCCTCGAGGAAATTTGCGCCGCCGAACAGGACGCGTGGGCAGGCGAGGCCCCGCAGCGCCCCTTCGTACTGCTGGCACAACCGTCGTTGTTCGATGCGTCGCGGGCACCAGCCGGGCGGCATGTCGTCTGGGCGTATTGCCACGTGCCGCATGGCTCGGTGGCCGACATGCTGCCCCGCATCGAGGCACAGATTGAACGTTTTGCGCCTGGATTTCGCGATCGCGTGCTGGCTCGCGCCATCATGCAGCCGGCCGACTTCGAACGGTACAATCCGAATCTGGTTGGTGGGGACATTGGATCCGGCGTCACAGACCTGCGGCAACTTTTTACCCGGCCGACGTGGCGTACCTACGGCACTCCCGTTCGTGGCCTCTACATCTGTTCGGCGGCGACGCCTCCCGGCGTGGGCGTGCATGGTATGTGCGGATATTTCGCGGCACGCCGCGCGCTGAACGAAGTGCTGCGAGACTAGGGTTTCGATGCCGTTCCGTTCCATCGTTGGTCACCATCGACTCCTGGCGCTGTTGTCCAGAGCCGCCGCCGCCGAGACGCTGCCGCCAGCGTTGCTGCTGGCAGGTCCCGACGGCGCAGGTAAACGTCAGGCGGCGATTGCCCTTGCGCAAGCGCTCAACTGCCTCTCGCCGATCAGGGAGGGCGAGGGAGGACTACCCCTCGACGCATGCGGCGAGTGCGCTTCCTGCCGCCGTATTCTGCGCGGTGTCCATCCCGACGTCATCACCGTGGTTCCGGGTGATACTGGTTCCATCAAAATCGAACAGGTGCGCGACGTCATCGATCGTGCGTCCTATCGTCCCTTCGAGGGACGACGGCGCGTGGTGATCATTGACGAGGCCGATACGCTAATTCCCGCCGCGCAGAACGCGCTGCTGAAGACACTCGAGGAGCCTCCGTCCACATCAGTGTTCGTCCTGGTCTCGTCGCGGCCCGACGCGCTGCTGCCGACGGTGTTATCCCGGTGTCCGCGGCTGCGGTTTGCGGCCCTGTCGGCTGCCGACGTCGCGGCCGTGTTGATGCGCGCGCATGGCTACAATGACGCTGCTGCCCATGCGGCGGCGGTCGACTCGGCAGGAAGCGTGGGGCAGGCACTGACGGCGGATGCCGCCGATCTCGCCGAGGCGCGTGCCTCCGCGCGCCGGCTACTGCAGCAGGTCGCGCGCGCCCGCGATCCGGGGCGGCGCATTGACGTGGCAAAAGAGTTGACTGGAAAGGCGCGAACACCTGCCGCGGAGCGCGACCAGCTCCGCGCCGTCTTGCGCACCGTCGCCTCCATGCTGCGGGATATCGGTGTGCTGGCGACGAGTGCCGATGCCAGGAGCGTGGCCAATGGCGATTTGGCCGATGAACTTGCCGAGTTGGCGGCGACCATCGATCCGGACCGCACCATTACGGCATTCGGCCTTGTCAACCAGGCCCTCACCGCGCTCGAGCGGAACGCCAGCCCGAAGGTCGTCGCCGACTGGCTGGTACTCCAGCTCTGACCGGCCGTCACCTTTTGGTAGGATCGGCGGCCAGGTCGTGGCTTTCGCATGCGCAGCATAACGGTGTCGTTGCTCGGGTTCGTGATCGTGGCAGTCGCGGTCATGAGCGTACTGATGGCTGTCGTGCCGGTCGATCCGGTACCCCTGAACATCCGTTGGAAACCGGATGTAACCGCGGAGCGACGCGGCGAGCTCGAACGAGAGTTCCAGCTGATCGACGGCCATGCCACCGAGGGCACCACGTGGGCGTACCGTCTGACCGACCCGACCACGTCGCGCATCCGCAGCATCGTGCAGCATCCAAGCGTCGACGACACGGAGCACATCAATCGCGCCAGGTTCCGCCCCGACTTCGCTTTTGACCGCCAGCGGCGCATTGGGGTCTACGGGGTGGTCGCCGGCGTTATTGCCGCCATCGGCCTTCTCGTCTATCAGCGCAAACGGGTGGCAGCGGCGTCGAAGAGCGGGGTTGCGTCCTGATGCTCGGCTCGCTGGCGCTTCGAATCCGCCAGCGCCTGGCGCGTGGGTTCGATCATCCGGTGGCGCGGCGTCTGCGCAAGGTCGAGGCCGACCGGGTTCGCTTTCGCGCCAAGACCAAGGCGGAGCAGGAACGCCTCAAGCGTATGTGCGTCGCCTTGCATCGCCGCGTGCTCAGCCCCGATGTCCTGCACGACGTCCTGCCTCTGCGCGCGCGCACGCTTGCGGCCCGGCGACAGCTGGTGGACGCCGACCACGAGGACGCGCGCATGCAGGCGATCGATCCGGAGTACCGCGATGCGCTGGCGCGTGCCGCCAGTTCCGATCCGATGCTTCACCGCACGGAGATTCAGGGACTGACATGGTGGGTCGCCGCGCCGCCGGCCGTCACCGGTGACGCACTGCGTCGCGCCATCGCCAAGCAACGGTTTCCGTACCGCAACATCAGCCAGACACGTGACCTGGCCATCGGCGCGGTGCTGCTCGACATCGGCGCCAACACGGGACGCATGTCGATTCCGCGCGTCGTGCTGGGGGACGTCAGCCGGGCGTATTGCGCTGAGCCCGACCCGTTGAATTACGCGGCGCTCGTGCGCAACATCGCGGACAACGGCCTGCGCGGTCTCGTGCTGCCCAGTCGTGTGGCGATCGGGTCGGAGGGGCGCACTGCGCAACTGCGGCGTGCCAAATATTCTGGCGGGCATCGCCTCGTCGCCGACGGCGAACAGGGCGACGTCGATGTCGCGTGTCTACGTCTCGACGATTGGGTCGCTCGCTTGGCCATTGATCCGGCGCTCGTGACCTTCGTGAAGGTGGACACGCAAGGTGGGGAAGTGCAGGTGCTTCGCGGCGCGCCGGGGCTCCTCTCACTGTCACACGTGGCCTGGCAGCTCGAGGTCGCGCCGGCGATGCTCGAGCAGTTGGGCACGCCGGTGCGCGAGTTATACGCCGTATGCGAGCGGTGGTTTACGCACTTCATCGACCTGGACAAGCGCGCGCGAGGCGCCAGGGCCCGGCGCGTGCGAGAACTGGCCGAGGCGTTGGCCTACCTGGACGGCGGCGCACAAACGGACATTCTGCTGTTCACGGCCAGCCCCGGTGGGCGCATGCTCACTGAAATGGATGTCCCACCTCGTCGTGAACGTTGACCCTCGTCCCGCCGTCGCGTACGATCACCAGTCAACACCGTGAGAGCTCAAACCGTCGAGGCGCTGGCCATCCGGGGCGGCGCGCCCGTTCGTCCATCTTTTCTTCCCTACCATCAGCCGTTGCTCGACGCCGAGGACGAGCGGGCGGTGGTCGAGACGTTGCGCTCAGGCTGGTTGACGACGGGTCCGCGCACCAAGGCGTTCGAGAAGACACTGGCCGAGTACACAGGCGCCGCACACTGCGTGGCGGTGAATTCGTGCACCGCGGCACTGCACCTGGCCCTCGAGGCGGCCGGCGTGGGCCGTGACGATCAGGTCATCACCTCGCCCATCACGTTTGCGTCGACGGCAAATGTCATCGTCCACTGCGATGCCCGTCCCGTGTTCGTGGACGTTGCACCGGATACGTGCAACATCGATGCGCAGGCGATCGAGGGGGCGATCACGCCGGCGACGAAGGCCGTCATCCCCGTCGATTTCGCAGGCCATCCCTGCGAACTCGACGCGGTGATGACGATCGCGGCGCGCCATGGTCTGACGGTGATCGAGGACGCGGCGCATTCGATTGGCGCCGACTACCATGGACGGCGCGTTGGCGGCATCGCCGACATGACGTGTTTCTCGTTCTACGCGACCAAGAACATCACCAGCGGCGAGGGCGGCGCGCTGACCACCAACCGCGGGGACTGGGCGGAACGGATTGCAGTGATGGCGTTGCACGGCATCAGCCATGACGCGTGGAAGCGCTACAGCACCGAGGGCTACCGCCACTACGACATCATCGCACCCGGGTACAAATACAACATGTTCGATGTGCAGGCGGCGCTCGTCGCGTCACAGTTTGCGAAGCTGCCGTCATTTCACGAGCGTCGCGTGGCGCTCAAGGCGCGTCTCGACGCAGGGCTGCGTGACATTGCGGAGTTGACGTTGCCCGCGGAGCGGCCCGGGGTCGGCCATGCTCACCATCTGTATCCTGTCGTGGTGCGCACGGAAGTGCTTACCGCCGACCGCGATACGATCATGAACGCCATTCAGGCCGAGAATGTCGGCGTGGGCGTCCATTTCCGCGCCGTACATCTGCACCCCTATTACGCCGAGCGGTTCGGCTTTCGCCGCGGCATGTTGCCGCATGCCGAGTACTACTCCGACCGGACGCTCTCGCTGCCGCTCTATCCGAAGATGACCGACGGCGACGCCGATGACGTCGTCGAAGCGGTACGGAAAGTCATTAGCCACTTCCGAAGGTAACTGCATGGAGACGCTGCAGGTTCAGCAACCGTACGGCCTGCGACGCGGCGCGGAAGAATTTCCGCTGATGCTGGTGTTGTCGATCATTTATCCGTGCAATTTCGGCTGTCCGAATTGTCCGTACACGGACGCCAACTCCGACATTCGCCAGTTCTATCATCAGCGCGGCGGCGATCTGTTTCCGGAGCCGTTGTGGAACCGGTTGGCCGCCGAGTGCGGCGAGTACGGCGCCTGGATGCGCTGCACCGGCGGCGGTGAGCCGATGCTGCACCCGCGCATGGTGGACATGATCGAGTTCGCGAAATCCCAGGGCGCACGGGTGTGGCTGAACACCAACGGCAGCATGTTCGGCCCGACGGCGGCGCTGCGGAACAAGCTGCGCCGGATCATCGCGGCAGGCATCGACCTGATCGAATTTTCGATGGACGCTGGCGACGCCGACACCTATGCCATGGTGCGCCCGCCGCACCGCGGCGGACCGCCCCGCGATCCGCAGAAATGGTGGTCGAATGCCGTGGACAACGTCAGGGCGGCGCTGGAGTTGCGCAAGGAACTGGCCGCGCCCACGCGCATCGTCGTGTCGATCATCCGGCAGCAGCAGGTTGAGGGCAAGCTGGACGCCGCCATCGACTTCTGGATCCGACGCATCGGCGTCGATGAGGTCATCACGCGCAAGTTCCTGACGTGGGACGACAATACGCATATCGAACGCGGCCGGGCCCTCGATCCGCATCTCTATAAATCCTTGCCCAGCGCCAAGACCGAACCGTGTGTCTGGCCGTTCGAGCGGCTGAACGTCGACACGTTGGGGCGCATCGCGCTCTGCGGGCAGGATATTTCGTTTCGTACGGCGGAGTTGTTTCCCAACGCCAACGACGTCTCGATCAAGGACATCTGGCGGGGCGAACGTTTCAACTGGTATCGGCGGATGCACCTCGAAGGCCGCGGGGCCGAAGCGTTTCCCTGCCGGGGCTGTTCGGCATGGCTTGCCGGCATTCGCGACTGGGAATACGGCTGGCTCAAGGTGCTCAAGACGTCGGGCGACCACCTCAAAGACGTCATGAAAAAGGATCTCGGCGTCGAGGTGCAGATCTACGAGCCCGACTCCCAGTCCTGACATGCTGACAGGCACGCGCGTCAGGCTCGTGTCGCTGGCCCGCCCGCACCTGGTCGCCACGCGTCGCTGGGCGAACGATCCGGAGATCATGCGGCTGATGGATCGTGCGCAACCGGTTGCGCAGTCCGAGCACGACGCCTGGTTCGAGGGGCTGTCACGGCGCCATGACTGCGCGTATTTCGCCATTGAGACGAGCGAACCACGCCATGTCGGCAACGTATGGCTATGGGCCATCGATCGACGTCACCGCAAGGCCGAAGTGCGGGTGGTGATTGGCGAGGCAACCGCGCGGGGCTGCGGTATCGGTGCCGAGGCAATCGATCTGTTGTGCCGGTACGCCTTCGATGACCTTGGTCTGCACCGTGTCTACGCCTACGTGTTGGCGATCAATCCTTCGGCTCGCCGTGCGTTCGAGCGCGCCGGTTTTGCCTTCGAAGGCACTCTGCGCGACGACCGCTGGAGCGGCGACCGCTTCGTTGACGCCGATCTGCTCGCGCGTCTGCACAGGTGACCGGGTGGACGCAGGTTTGTTTCCCGTACTGAGCGCTCCGGCGCAGGCGTTGGTCCGCGTGGCGTATGGCCTACTGATGCTCGCCACGCTCGTCCAGGCGCTGCCCGAAGCACGTCGTTTCTTCGTCAGTGAACGCTGGGGTGGCTACGCTGCCTCGGCGCGCGATGTCGATCTCATCCAGAATCCAGCGGTGATGCCGATCGTGCTGGCGGTCTGGCTCGGCAGCGCGGTCGCAGTGGTGGCTGGATGGGGCGGTGTCTGGCCGGCGCTGGTCAACCTCGTACTCTGCCGCTACTTCTTTATCCACATGCGCTGGAAAGGCGTGCTGCGCGGCATGGGCGCGCCTGGGTTTCTCGCCTACTGGATGGCCCTCGCCGTCTTCTTGCTCGAATACAGTGCCCGCTACGCGCCGGAGATGCGATCGCTCGCGCTGCTGGTGCTGCAGGTGGATTTCGCGCTCATCATGCTCTCGGCCGGCGTCTACAAGTTCACCGCCGGGTATCCCCGCAACCACGGCATGGAGCTTGGTCTGTGCAATCCGATGTGGGGGTACTGGTGGCGGTTTTACGTGAAGCGGGCACCGCAGAGCGCGCTTTTCTGGATGTTGAATCAGTTGGCGTGGGGCACGGAAGTCGTGGCCGCCGTACTGATGCTCGTGCCGCCCACACGTCTGCTCGGTAGCACGCTGATCGTCTTCAGTTTTCTGTTCATCCTCACGCAGATCCGGCTCGGCTTTCTCTGCGAAATGGTCATCGTCGCCGCGCTGTTGTTCGTGCCGTCGGGGAGCATCGCGGATGGATGGATACGGGACGTGGCCGCGACGCTGGCGGCGGCGGTCCCGCAGCCGCACGGCTCCGCCGCAGTCGCCCTCGTCAATACGGTGCTTGGCGGGGCGCTCTGGGCCTACCTGTTGCTGCTGCCAGTCGCCCATGCGGGTCTCTACTACAACTTCTACGCGCGCCGGGCGTTTCCCGCGCCGCTGCAGCGGATCTTGGATCGGTACGTCAACCTGTTTGGGTTGATCATCTGGCGGGTGTTCTCGGTTGACCTGGTGAATTTTTTCATCGCGGTGTATCGCGAGCCGCGCGCGGGAGGGGAACGGGTGCCGGTGGCGCGACTCGGATCGTGGCCGCGGTTCAACCATGTGGGTGAGATGATCTGTCTGACGTCGTTGTTTACGACGCTCAAGTACTACCCCAGCAACGAGGCTGTGTTCCGCGAGCGGTTGCTTCGCTACGCACGCACTATTCCCCGTCCATCCAGTGATGTGCTGGTGTTCGAGTATGTGTCGGTGGTGAAAGGCGCCACCGGATTCGACTGGGTCAAGGCCGCCGAGTACCGCGTGGATGCCGACGCGGCAACAGTCGAGGAACGGATTGTGCGCGACTCGTTTTCGGCGCGTACCGCGCATGCCGTCTCGCCCGTACATGAGGGTCTCACGCCGGGCAGCTACGCACCGGCACGGCGGTAAATCACGAACCATTCATGTGCGGCATTTGCGGAACATTCGGCAGTGGTGATCGGCGCCTCGTCGATGCCATGCTCGCGACGCTCAGCCACCGTGGTCCGGACGACCAATTCGTCATTGCCGGGAGCAACTTTGCCATCGGCGCGGCGCGGCTGAGCATCCTCGACATCTCCGGCGGCCGGCAGCCGCTGACCAACGAGGACGGGTCGATCGTCGCCGCCCAGAACGGCGAGCTGTATAACTTCCCCGCCATTCGCTCGGCGCTGCTCGCCCGCGGGCACCAGTTGCAGACGCGGACCGACACCGAAGTGTTGCCACACCTCTGGGAAGATCATGGTGAACGGCTGCCCGAAGAGATCGACGGTATGTTTGCAGTCGCCGTCTGGGACGACCGCGCGCAGCGGGGGCTGCTGGCACGCGACCGGATGGGGAAGAAGCCCTTGTACTACTGGGAGCACGAAGGCACCCTGTACTTCGCCTCCGAGCTCAAGGCCCTGCTGGCGATTCCGCAGTTCACGCGACGATTGAACCTCGAAGCGCTACATCACTATCTGAGTTACAAGCACGTGCCGCATCCGCTCACGATCTTCGAAGATGTGCGGATGCTGCCGCCGGCGCACCGGTTGATCTATCGCGCCGGCCGAGCGCCGGCGATCGCTCGCTACTGGCATCTGTCGTTTGCGCCGCAGCCGGAAATCACGCGCCTCGACGAGCCCGCGATCGTTGACGAACTGCTCACGCGCATGCGCACGGCTGTGCGCCGCCGCCTGATGTCAGATGTGCCGGTCGGGTTTTTTCTCAGCGGCGGCCTCGATTCTTCGCTGACCACCGCGTTGGCGACGGAAGTCGCGTCCACGCGGGTCAAAACGTTCACGCTCGTCTATGACGACGGCTCGACCACCACGGGCAAGGAGCAGGATCGCCGCTGGGCACGGTGGGTCGCGGACCGGTTCGGGACCGAGCACCACGAAGAGACGGTCACGTTCGCACATTATCCCGACAGCGTGCGCAAGATTCTGCGGGCCTTCGATGAACCCTTCGCCGGTGTGGTTTCGACGTATTTTCTGTCGCAGCGAATGGCCCGTCACGTCAAGGTCGCGGTGGCCGGCGACGGGGCCGACGAATTGTTCGGGAGCTACCTCTCTCATCGCGTCGCTGCCGGCAATGAGCGACGGCCCGAGCTCGCCGGCTTGCCCGATTGGCAGTGGCGCGAGCGGCTGCTCGTGTTCACCGACCAGGAAAAGGCGGCGCTCTATACGCCGGACGTGCGCGCCAGGCTCGCCTGCGTTCGCACGGCCGATCATCTACGGCGCGCGTTCGACGACCTGACGGCGACCGATCCGCTCAACCGGGTGCTCGAGGCCGAGTTTCGTGGCATCTTTCCCGATCAGGTGCTCACCTTCGTCGATCGCCTGTCAATGGCACACTCACTTGAGGTCCGCAGCGCATTTCTCGACACGAGTGTGGTGGAATTCGTGGCCCGCCTGCCCGGTTCCCTGAAGATCCGCGATGGCGAGACGAAGTACCTATTGAAGCGCGCCGCGGCGCGCTATTTTCCGGATGAGATGATCCATCGGCCAAAGGAAGGATTCCTGATGCCGATCACTGACTGGATGCTCGGCGATCTACGGCCGTGGGTTCGGGAGACGCTCGCGCCGGACCGTCTGGCGATGCATGGATTATTCGAGCCCACGCGGGTCGCGGCGCTTGTCGATCAGTTGTCTGCGCCGGATGCCGATTACCGTTCCGTGAACCGGGTCCTTGCCCTCCTGGTGTTCCAGGAATGGTACGAGATGTATCTCGCGTGACGCCGAGGCAGCGGCAGTTCTGGCTGACTGGACAGGCGCTGGTCACCGTCGTCCTGCTTGCGCTCCTCGCCAGACGCCTCGACTTGCACGCACTCGCGGCGCTGTTCGCCGCGCTCCCCGTCTGGTTGTACGTCGCATCATTGGCGGTCGTGACTGGCGGCCTGGTCGCCTACGCGTGGCGCTGGCGGGTGTTGCTGGCGGCGGCCGGCGTCGACGTGCCGCTGGCGACGGTGATCCGCCAGTATTTCATTGGCGTCTTCCTCAACAACTTTCTTCCCTCAACGGTTGGCGGCGACCTCGCCAAGGTCTATCTCCTGGGACGCGAGCGGGGGTACCGCACCGTCACAGCCTCGGTGCTGCTCGATCGGATTCTTGGCTTGGGTACGCTGGCGGCCTTCGCCTTCGTGCTGCTGATGTCGCTCCCGGTTCGGGCTCCAGTGCTGATCCTGGCACGCGCCGCGGTTGGCGTGCTGACGGTCGTGTCCAGCCTGGTGCTCGGCGTCATCGTCTGCGGCACTGGCGGACTGCCAACGAGGCTGCGGCCGATGGGTGACCGCGCTGTCACCCTCGCGCATCAGCTGCAGCGCCTGCGCGGCGATATGGCGGCTGCGCTGAGGAGGCCGATCGTCATCGGCACGACGATGGCCGTGGTTGCCGGCTATTTCCTCGCGGTTGGCGGAATCTATGTCGCCTTCATTCGCAGTCATCTGGGCACCGCGCCGCCCTTCGCCGAGTTGCTGGCCGTGGCGGCGGCGACCGCGGTACTCAGCAACGTGCCGATTTCGCTGAATGGGCTGGGCGTGCGCGAGCAGCTGCACGTGATATTGCTCGCCCCGCTCGGCGTCCCGCGCGAAGTGGCGGTGGCCATTTCGCTGCTGCTATGGGCCCAGCTGCTGGTGGCCAGCCTCCTGGGACTGGTGTTCTGGCTGTCCGCGCCGGCCATTCCCGCCGACGCTGCCGCGCATCTCGAGACATGACCACGGTGGCGGTGCTGCAGCCCGGGTACCTGCCATGGCTTGGCTTCTTCGATCAGGTGCGCCGCGCGGACGTGTTCGTCTATTACGACGACGTGCAATTCGACAAGCACGGGTGGCGGAATCGCAACCGCATCAAGACGCAGACCGGTCCAGCATGGCTCACTGTGCCGGTGCGACACAGCGGTCGCGGTTTTCCAACGATTCTCGACGTGGAAATCGACGCCGGCGCGCCTTGGGCGAGAAAACACATTGCGAGCATTCGCCAGGCCTATGCGCGTGCGCCGTTTGTTGATCGCTATCTCCCCGCACTCGAACACCTGCTGCGGCACGACTGGCAGCGGCTGGTCGATGTGGACATCGCGTGCGCCGCGTTGATTGCTGACTGGCTTGGCCTGGCGACGCGCATCGAGCGGTCGTCCACGCTGGACATCGGCGGCGAGCGCAGCGAACGCCTGATCAATATCTGCCGCCGTTTCGGCGCTACGCGTTACTTGAGCGGCGACGCGGCGCAGGCCTATCTCGACGTGGCGCTCTTCGCCAGCGCCGGCATCGAGGTGGAATGGCAACACTACGCCCATCCCATCTACCCGCAGCTGCATGGCAGCTTCGTGCCCTATCTCTCGGCCGTGGATCTGGTGTTGAACTGCGGCGACGAGGCGCCGGCGATTGCATTTGGTGCCGGCGCAAACTCAGTCATAGCCGAATAGAATAGAGACCGTCACCGTGAAAACATTTCTCATCACCGGCGGTGCCGGGTTCATCGGCAGCAATCTTGTGCACTTTCTCTACAACACATATCCGGACTGCCGGATTCTCATTCTCGATCTGTTGACGTACGCCGGGAGCCTCGAGAACCTGCCAGTGGGTTTCAACCATGCGGCCAACGGCGGCCGGCTGCAGTTCTGGTATGGGGATGTCCGCAACGCGTCGCTGGTCGACTCGCTGGTGGAAGAAGCGGACGTCGTCGTGCACTTCGCCGCCGAGACGCACGTCACCAGGTCAATCTACGATAATTATCATTTCTTCGAGACCGACGTGCTCGGCACGCAGGTGGTCGCCAACTCGGTGCTCAAGCACATCAAGACCGTCGATCGCTTCATTCACATCTCGACGTCCGAGGTCTACGGCACGGCGCGCGCGCCGCAGATGGACGAAGAGGCACCGCTCATGCCGATGAGCCCGTACGCCAGCGCCAAAGCGGGAGCCGATCGTCTCGTCTATTCGTATTTCATGACCTACAACCTGCCGGCCGTGATCGTGCGTCCATTCAACCAGTTCGGACCACGACAGCACCTGGAAAAGGCGATTCCGCGCTTCATTACGAGTTGCCTCCTCGACGAACCGCTGCGCGTGCACGGTGACGGCTCGGCGGAACGAGACTTCACGCATGTCGAGGACACCTGCCGGGCGCTCGATTGTCTGATGCACTGCGATCGCTCGACGGTGGTGGGTGAGGTCATCAACCTCGGGTACGGTCAGAGCATTTCCCTGAAGACCATGGCGGAAACCATCGTCCGCGAAATGGGCAAGCCGGAGAGTTTGATTACGTACGTCGGCGACAGGCCTGGACAGGTCTTTCGCCACACTGCTGATGCACACAAGGCCGCACGCTTGCTGGGATGGCGCCCGCAGATCACATTCGAAGAGGGCCTGCGCAGAACTATCACCTGGTATTGCGCCAACCGCCCCTGGTGGGAAAAGCAGTTGTGGATGCGCGAGATCCCGATCATCACCAAGACCGGCCGCCGCGAGATGCACTAGAGGTAGCTACCCAGCTACCCAGCTACTGAGCCACCCAGCTACCTCCATCAGTAATCCGCCGATTTTCCCGCCCAGAACGGCTTACGCTCATCCGACAGCGACGATTTGAGCAGCGCCATCGAATCGACGGTGGGCGCGATGCGAAACTGATAGATGTAGCGCTCCAGCGTTTCGGGCTCGGCATCGGCGGGGATGTGCGCGCCATGCGCGCCCACTGAGTTGAGCAACACCAGCATCCGGTTCGGGCGGAACGCCACTTCAGTGACCAGGCGGCAGCGAGCAGCATCGATCCAGTGGGGCGCGGCGCCGCGCGCTTCATCGTCGTTGTCGACCGTATAGAGCGCCGTGCCCCATGCTTCACTGTCCTGCTTTCGCGCCAGATAGACGATACAGGTGATGAATCCCCATTTCGGATCGCGGTGCGGAGGGATGCGATAGCCGCGACGCCGGAGCAGAATGCGGCCGTCGGAACTATGCATGCTGATCGCCGCCGACGGTACCTGCGGCCAATTCGCCGAGATCCATTCGTCGATCGGGTCCTTGAACTTCTCGAGCACCGCTGGAACGATGAAGTCGGGCACGACGGTCGACGCCATGTGGCACCAGACCCGCTGTGAGTAGCTCGGCGCCATCACGAAAGGGACCTGCAGATACTGCTTGTTGACCGGCTTGTCCGAGAAAAGGTCGAGCGGCGGCAGGCCACGGAGGAGTGCACCGTAGAGATCGTCGGGTACCACGTCGTCGACGATCGCGTGTGGAAAGGGGTGTGTCTGCAAGTCGGCGCGGCGAATCGAGCGCGCGATGTGGGCGCCGGTCGTCGCTTTGGCGATGATCCCCTGCAGCCGCTCCTGGTAGGGCTCGAGGTCGGCATTCCTGGCCAGCAGCGCTCGCACCTGGGCATGACGGCGAGAGAGTTCGGCGACTTCCGACCTCAGGGCCTTGAGCTCGGCTGCGATCTCTGCGCATTGCCGGCCAAGGGTCTCCATGCGATTGTGCTGAGCGTCGCCATGTGCCGCGGTATGACGGTTGCGGAAGAGTCCCTGCCAGGGCATAGGTCTGGATTATCCCGCATCGGCGGGCGTGCCAGCCATCGGCACGCCGGCAACCGGCGGCGAGCCGTGATATCGTGACCTGCCGTGCAGTTGACGACGCGGATCAACCACTATTTTCAGCACCGCAAGGAGCGTGAGCGACTGCTGTTCGAAAAGGTCCGGCGCACGCTCACGTGGCCGGCGATTGCCACCCGTCGCTCCGCCGCACGCGGTCTGGCATCGGCGCCGTCGTTCACCATTGACCCGGAGCGTGGGTTTCGCATCTTTCCGCCTGCGACCTTTTCAGAGGCTGACGAAATCGTCGCAACGACTGGTGAGGTCGGTCGCGACGTCGATCTCAGCCGCCCTGGCCTGTCGAAGAAGGCCAAAGCCGGTTTCATGGTGCCCATGATCGACCCGGCCACACTGACCCTGGAGTCGCCCTTTTTGCGCCTGGCATTGCGACCCGACATCATCGGTGCGGTGTCGGCCTATCTTGGTCTGGTGCCGGTGCTCGCGCATCTCAACGTCTATTACTCGGCGGCGGTCAACGCCGAAGCGCGGTCGAGTCAACTGTTCCACTGCGATGCGGACGCAACGAAGCAAGTCAAAATCTTTGTCTTGTGCAGCGACGTGGGTGCGGCCAACGGCCCCCTCACCCTGCTCGACGCCTCGCTGTCACGGCGAGTGCGCGAACGCATCGGCTATCACTTTGGCGGCAAAATCAAAGACAAGCGGCTCACCGATCTGGTGAGCGCGCAGGATCATCACGCCGTGATCGGCCCGGCGGGCACGGTCTGCCTCGCCGATACCACGCAGTGCTTCCACTTCGGCAGTCGCGTCGAGCGCGATACCGGACCGCGCCTGGTCACGATGATTCAGTACCTTCCTCCGGCCTCGTTCATGCTGCCGAGGCATCATCGTCGCGGCGCGCCGTTCCAGCACTTGGCGAGGGCCGACATGAGCCGCCTGCAGCGGTTGGTGTTGGGCGCGGAATAGGAGCGCTCACAGACCGGTGTCCGGCGTTGATGTGAAGCGGCCCCGCATTGCCATCACCGTCGGCGATCCGGCGGGTATCGGTCCGGAGATCGCGCACGCTGCCGCGAACGATACGCGCGTGCGCGACGTCTGCGTACCGCTGATCTATGGGCCACCGCTCGGGGAATCCTTCGCAGCCGGCGTTCTCTCTGCGCGTGCTGGCCGAGCCGCGTATGACATCATTTGTCGTGCGGTGGCCGACGCGCAGCGGGGCGTGATCGATGCCATCGCCACCGCTCCCGTCAATAAGCTAGCCTTTGCTGCCGCCGGCCTGCCGTGGAAAGGCCACACCGACCTGCTGGCTCACCTCACCGGTCGCGGCCACGGTGTGATGATGTTCTGGTCCGAGCCGCTGAAGGTGGTGCTGGCTTCTGTGCATGTGCCTTTGTCGCACGTGCCACAAGTTTTGACTACGCAACTGCTGGTGGATGTCATCGCGGTGACAGCGCAGGAGCTGCCTCGTTTTGGCATCCCCGGCTCACGGCTCGCGCTCGCAGGGCTCAACCCGCATGCGGGCGAACACGGACTGCTCGGCGAGGAGGACGATCGTATCCTGCGCCCTGCGGTCGAAGCGTCGGTAGCGAAAGGCGTCGGCATTTCAGGGCCGATTCCCGGCGACACCGTCTTCGTGCGCGCCTGCCGCGGCGAATTCGACGCGGTCGTTGCCTGCTACCACGATCAAGGGTTGATTCCGGTGAAGCTGCTGGCGTTCGGGCGAGCCGTCAACGTCACCCTTGGACTGCCGATCATCCGCACCTCAGTGGATCACGGCACGGCGTTCGACATCGCGGGCAAAGGGGTGGCCGACCCGTCGAGCATGATCGAGGCGACGCTGCTGGCCGCGCGCCTGGCGGCCGGTGAGAAGGCACACCGTTCGAGTTAATCGAAACACGGCCAGCCGGTCGCCGTGTCTCGCGCCGCTGCGCTATACCGCTTGTTCGCGAAGAGCCTGACGATGCCGGCTCCCGGGACGGCAATGTTCCCGGCAGCAAAGAACTCAGCGTCGAGATAGGCACCGATCAGGGGAAAACGGCCGCGGAATGTCCTATCGTCATCGAACTGTAGCGCCAGAACTGGCGGGTGTGACTGCATGCGGGCGATCGTCTCGTCCTGATGCACCGCAGACGAATACCACGCGCCCAGCACCACGCCGTCTGTCGCGAAGCGGCGTCCCGCCAGCACTGGCACCTCCGGAAATTCGCCAATGATGATCAATCGATCGGCTCGTGGCACGCAGCGGTCGACGTACGCATAGAAGGGCATCAACGCTTCGTCGTAGCGGCTGACTGGCATGGCGCTCTGACGATGCGGGCCGCCCAGCACTTCGGCGACCTCGCCACCCCGCGCTGCCGCGGCGGTGATGCCGGCGGCGAGCCCGCTGCGCTCGAGACGTTCCGGCAGCTCCCCCACGAAGGACACGGTTATCGCCGTCACGCCGATGAGCACGACGCTGACAAACGCCACGAGACGCTGGACGTGTCGCCGGCGCCACGGAGCGGTCCAGCACAGTCCCAGTGCCCACGCGCCCAGAAGCGCCTGCGGTACGACGGCATCGGCGAAGCGAGTGCGCAGGATGTCACGCAGAAACCCGCCATTGACGGCCAGCGCGAGCAGCGCCAGCCCGATGACGAACGCCGTCTCACCACGAGAGTGGGCGGTGCCGCGGATGGCCCGCGCCACCGCACACGCGGCGCAGAACGCCGGCAGGATCCAAAAAAGCCAGAACAGCCACGCGTCCGCATTCTCAGCCGCCTGCAGCCCGGGTGCGAGACGTGCCGGTGAGAGCCGTGCGAGCCACTCGCGCCAGGCAGGGCGCCGCACGCGTCCCAGGCCAGAACTTCCAACGACACGTGCGTCCGCGGCCAATCGCCGCAGGTTGATGTCGCTCGTGTCGTTGACGTGATAGAAACGTTCGTTGCCATTCCCGCGCACGAACTCCAGGCCGTAGGCTCGCTCCAGTGACGCGCGCGTTGCGGGGTCGATCGCCGTCGTCCACTCGATTTGCGCCAGCGGACGCTCGGGCTGGCTGAGGCCGAGGATCGGCTGTCGCTCGACACGGACGAAGGCGGGCCACTTCTTGAGCACGCTGGCGTTCGCTTCGGCTGCCGCATATTCAATGGCGCGCGCGAAATAGTTGCCGAGCCCTCCGTTCAGTTGGACGTACAACGCCCACGGCGTGATAAAGAGTCCAGCGAGCAGCGTCAACACGACGGCGCGTTGCGCCGCGGCTTTCCATCCAGCGGGCCATTCCACGACGACGACGCAGGCAACAGACGCGATGCCGAGGTACAGGCCATGGTCGTGTCGAAACAGGAATGCTGTGGCAATAATTGCCGCCAGGCCTACCAGGCGGTTCCCTGAAGGGCGTGACGCCAGATGCAGCATTGCCAAGGCCCCGGCCGCATACACGAGCATCTTCGGGTAGGCATAGGTGCGAGGGTAGATGGCGACTTCGGCCAGTGTGGCGAGCGACGCCAGCGCGAGCGAGCCCGTCAGCCGATACGCCGCGACGAGCGTGAATGACGCCGCGAGTCCCAGTCCGACGGCCACGACCGACCACTCGGTGGCCATTGCGTTTCCCGCGACCGACCAGGCCAACGCCGATACGGCATATGTCAGGGGCCATCCCGGATCCGAAAAATCCCGAATCGGCCGATCGCCAAGCAGCATTTGCTGCGCCAAAGCGAGATGGGCGTAGTGATCGTTGGAGAACCCTGTGAATGTCAGGAACCGCCAGCCGACGGTGACACCACACGCGGCGACGGCGGCTGCAGCGACCGCGCGCCACCGGCGCTCGGCGTCAGTGGGGTGTGGCACAGTCCAGCGACGCACCTTCGGGGCGATGCGCCTGAAGGATCTCTTGCACCGACGAGGCCGTGGCGACGCACCAGGCACGCTGCCACGTGTCGGCGTCGGGCGATACGCCCGCGTCGAGCAGCAGCTGCACCATCGCCTGCTCGCGTGATGCGGCGGCGGCTGCAAATGGCGTCATCGTTACGGCGTCATCGCCGAGCACGCCGGGACGAATCCTGCCTGGCCGGTGCACGTCGTCGCCGCGGTCAATCATGCGGATGACCGCGCCGGTGTCTCTGAAGGCGGCTGCCTCGGCGAGGTTGTCCGGCCGCACGTGCCACCACGGATGCTCTCCGGTGACGGCCGAGGCCGTCAGCAGAACGATCCACGCCACGGTGATGGTGACAACCGGCAGCGCGAGCACGACAGTGGCGATCCGCGCGCGCATCAGTCCGACCAGAGGCGGCCGGCCCAGTCGGGCCCTCCGAGACGCATGTTTGGATACGCCACGCCGATGGCGTCGGCTCGTAATCGGAGGATGAGCCGCTGCTCCGCGGGATCGCCTGGCCACTCGCCCTGCCGCTTCCAGCGGCCGGGCAACTCGGCCCAGTCGGCCTGATGCCTGACTGCCTGCGCGCGGAGCAGGTAATGCACGCCCAGGCTGCGAACAGACCATCCGACCGCGAGCGCGCCGATCACGACCGTCGCGGCGGCAACGCGTATGAGCGCCTGGTGGGTCATGGCCTGGAGCAGCTCGCGCATGGCGCCATACGCCGCGAGCGCGTAAAACGCGCCCGCGATGCTCATGATTTCGTCTTTCGTATAGGCAAACGACAACACGGCGTTGCCGGCGAGCACCGCGCCGAATATCACCATCATGCGGCCGTTGTCGCCGAACGCGCGGTTCGCATCGATGCGCCTGCCACGTATCTGCCGCCACGCCGCCCACGCGATCAACACGGTTGTTACCAGCGAGGTCGCCAGCGGGATGGTTACACGTGGCAGCATGCGATCGTCGAGCCATGCCCGTACGCCGACGAAGACGCCGGCCTGAGGTTCGGCGAACAAGACTGACAGCGCGGAGGCGACGACGTTGTAGCCGTAGAACCAGAGTGGTGATGCGCCGAAACGTCGCTGCAATTCCGCCGGATCAAGGACGCTCAGCAGGTAGCCTGAGCTGCGTTCCGCCAACGTCGGCAGTCCGGTGTGCGCGGACACGAACCGGTAATACGCGTACACCACGAGCAGCACCGTCATCGTGGTAACGCCGCGCCATGAAATGCCGCGCCAGCCGGCGATCCATGCGGCGGCGGCGACGACCCATACGAGCAGGCCCGACTCCAGGGTCAATGCCGCACACACGAACAGCAGCGAGGCGATCACGTCAATCCACCATCGCGGCCGAGCCTGAGCCAGGTTCAGGGCCGCCAGACAGCAGACGACCATCTCGAGAAAGTGGTTGATCGGAAACGCCTCCTGCACCGTCCCTCGAAAGGTATGCAGACCGACGAGCACGGCCAGGGCAAAAGCGGCGGCGCCCGCATCGATGGTCGACCGCACCTGCAGCGCGCGCACGAAGAGCATCACCCCGACGATGAGCAGCAGCGCATGAAAGCCGCGGAATACCAGCCAGTAGTGATCGCCGCCGCTCAGGTCGAACAGCATCTTGATCTGCGCGATGCGCAACGGACGAAGGTAGGCGTCGTTTCCGACGCTGCCCATGAACGACGACCACGCCGACGGCGATTCGAGCGCGTCGACCATTTCACCGAGGCTGTCGGACACCTGGATAGGCATCCACAGCAGGTCACTCGCGATCGCGGCCGACAGAAAAGCCGCCAGGATGAAGATGGCGAGTCTCGGCGACAGGATCGACGACTGGCGAATCATACGTGTGCACTTACCTGTAGCACGGCCATCCTGTCTGCGCGTCGGTGCCAACCGGGATGCGTCCTCTGAACACCACGACCCGAATGCTGCTGCCATCGTCAACGGCAACGGTCGCAAACGGTTGGTACTGATCCGCGAGATAGCGCTCAACCTGCCAGAAGCGCGTGCGAAACGCGTCGTAGTCGCCCATGTGCAGCGCAAACAGGGCCGCGCGGGCTTTGAGGCGTTCGACCGTTTGCGCCTGGTGAACGATCGAGGAGTACCAGGTGCCGAACACCACGCCGTCGCTGGCGAAGCGTCGCCCGGCCAGCACGGGAATGTCCGGGAACTCTCCGGTGACGATCACGCGATCGGTGGGCTGGGAGCAGCGATCGAGATACGAGAAGAAGGGCATGAGCGCCTGCGCATAACGGCTGGGAGGCGCGGCAGGTTGCCGATGCGGGCCCGTCAACAGGTGCGCGACCTCGAGCGCATGATCACCAATGGCGGCGGCGCCGCGGCCGAGGTCGCTGTCGGCATATTGCCCGCGGACGTCGGAGATGCGGCCAGCGGCTGCGACGGAGACAGCGAGGATGACGAGCGTCGCCACTTGCAGGGCTCGCTGTGCGCCACGTCGCTGCCACGGCTCCATCCAGCACACCCCCAGCAGCCACGCACCGAGCAGCACGGCCGGGACGATCGCGTCAGGGAGCCGCACGTAGAGTGCTTGCCGCAGGAAGCTGCCATCGACCAGCACCGCGATGAGGATGAGGCCGGCGACGACCGGGACTTCGCCCGCTATGCGCAGGGCGCCGCGGCGCGCGCGTCGGTAGGCCACGATGCCGCAGGCTGCCGGCAAGCTCCAGTACAGCCAGAACATCCACGCTTCGGCGTTCGCCATCGGCGTGAACGTATAGGGTCGGACGAACAGAGGAAGTGACGTCAACCTCGTCGCATTGCTCTCGCCCCTGGAGTACTCGATGCCACCTTGGAAGTACGGGATCAGGCCGCCGTTGACCATGACGAACAGGATCCACGGGAGAAGAAACGCCAGCACGGAGAACATCAGGGTGATCACACGGTGAGCGCCGGCCGCCCAGCCGTCGCGACGACTGGCGAGAAGGAGGCACAGGGTGACACCTGTGCCAATGAAAAGTCCATGATCGTGGCGCAGGAGAAACGCGATCGCGATCAGAGCGGCGGTGGCGACGATCCGCCGGCGAGAGGGATTGGAGGCGATGGCGATCATCGCGACGGCGGCCGCGGCGTAGGCCGCAACCTTTGGATACGAGTAGCTTCGCGGGTAGATGAGAATCTCAGTGGCGGTGACAACTATCGCGATGACCAAAGAACCCGACAACCGATAGGCTGCGAGTACCGTCCATGCCGCTCCCAAGGCGAATCCCGCTGCGACGATTGCCCACTCGCCCGCCATCGACCCGTTCGTTAGTACCCATGCCGCGGCCGAGAGCAGATACATGAGCGGCCAGCCGGGATCGGAAAAGTCGCGGATCGGCCGATCCCCAAGCAGCATCTGCTGGGCAAGGGCCACGTGCGCGTAGTGATCGTCGGAAAATCCGCTGAAGGTGAGAAAACGCCAGGCAAGCGCCACCACAAACAATGCGGCCGCAGCTGACGTCGGTGTCATCGTCGCCCCGGCGGTGGACGCCAACCAACGCAGGATGGCGCCGGTGCTGCCGATCGCTTGTGATGGGGTCGTCGCCGCGGCACCCAATGCCCTGGCGGCGGCGCTTGTGGCTCGCATGCCTGGAGATGACACCAGGCCGGCACCGCCGAGCAGGCACAGCGCGAGAGCGCCAACCGCATAGCCGGCGAGCTTGAAGGCCCGGGGCAGCCATGGCGGCGCGCCCGTAATGACACCGCCGCGGCGAGGTGTCATTGGCGGACTCTGGCCAATGTGGAATGTGCGGCGGTTGATGCCGTTGGTGTCGGCCACGGCCGGATGCGTGACGATCGCACGAAGTGCCGGCACGGAAAGATCGCTCGGCACGTACGCCCAGGCCCCATCATTGCGGCGGTCGGCTTCGGTGAGGTGAAGGTCGCGCTCGAAGCGGTGGCGCTCGGCATCGTTCACATTCCGCCAGTAGATGTGCACTCTCGGCTGAGGCGACCCGAAGAGCAGCGGCACGAGCGCTAATAGCGTGCCCGCGGCGACCGCGCTCAGCCCAGCCAGAGGCAACAGGCTAGTGGCTCTCGGCACAGTGGAAGCCAGAAACGGCGCCCGATGGACGATGAGCATCGAGCAAGATGCGCGCCTCCGAGTCTCCAGCCAGGCACCACGCGCGCTGCCACTCGGCCGCATCGTCGAGCGATGCGCCAAGATTGAGCAGTAACTGCACCATCTCGCTCTGCCGAGACACCGCCGCCGCCTCGATTGGGGTCAGCATCAGCGGCTGGTCGGAAATGATGCCGGCTCGTACGGACTGCGGCTGGTTCAGATTGCTGCCGGGTTTCGCCAAGCGCACCACTGCGCCGGCGTCGCGAAAGGCGGCCGCCTCTGAGATGCTGCGTGCCCTGACATTCCACACCGGGTGCGTGCCACTTATTCCGGTGATCGCCAGCATCCCGAGCCAGAGGATGATCGCGATCAGTGGCGGCGCGGCAACAACGGGCACCGTCAATCGGCCCACAGGCGTCCCACCCATTCCGGCCGTCCCACGCGCGTGTTGGGCAGCTCGATGGCGATCGCCTCGTCGCGCAATTGCAGCAGCAGACGTTGATCAGCAGCGTTTGTTGGCCAGTGGCCCGCGCGTCGCCGCTCGTCGGGGAGATCCGTCCAATCCACCTGGTGCTTGATCGCCTGCGAGCGTAGCCCATAGTGCACGCCGAGCATCCGCACCGACCATCCGGCCGTCAGCGTACAGAGCAACACCAGGACGACCGTGCCAGCGTAGCGGCGGGCGGTCTGCACCTGCGGCAGCAGGTCGGCCATCACGCTGTACGCGGCCAGCGCATAGAAGACGCCGGCGACGCTCACAATTTCGTTCTTCGTGTACGCAAACGATAGCGCAGCGTTGGCCGTGAGGACGGCGGCAAAAATTGCCAGCAGCCGTGCACCATCAGACCAACCGTGCGTGCGCAGGCGCAAATGGCGCACCGCACGCCACAGCAGCAACGCGGTCGTGGCCAGTGACGTGACCACCGGAATGACGTCGCGCGGCAGCAGTCGACTATCGCGCCATGCCCGCACGGCGGTGAAGACCCCCGCCTGCGGCTCGGACAACAGCACCGATAGTGCCGAGGTGACGACGTTGTACGCGTAGAACCAGAAGGGGTGCTCGCCAAATCGTTGTTCGAGTGCCGGTGGATCCAGAACCTCAAATAGATAACCTGTACTCCGTTCGGTCAGCCCGGGCACGCCAGTCGAGAGATGCACGAAGCGGAAATAGAGATACCCGGCGACGATCACCGTCATCGCCGCGACGCCTCGCGCGGAGATACCCCTCCAGCCGACGAGCCATGCGGCGAGGGCGACCACCCACACGAGCAGCCCTGACTCGAGCGTCAATGCCGCGGCGACGAGTGCCGCCGCGGCCGCCACATCGACCCAGAGCGCGGGACCACGCCGCGCAAGGTTCACGACGATCAGGCAGAAGACCGCGATTTCGAGAAAATGATTGATGGGGAAGGCCTCGAACAGCATCCCGCGAAAGGTGTGCAGCCCGGTCAACACGACCAGCGCGAAGCTGGCGGCGGCGAAGTCGGTCCATGTTCTGACGGCGAGCGCGGCGATAAACAGCAGCAGCGCGGCGATGAGCAGCAGTGCGTGAAAGCCGCGAAAGGCGAGCCAATAGTGCTGTCCGCCAGCCAGGTCGAATAGTGCCTTGATCTGCGCGATGCGCAGCGGCCGTAAGTACGCCTCGGTGCCCAGGCTCTTGACAAACGAACTGCGCAGAGAAGGTGAATGGCTCGCATCGACGATCTCGTCGACGCTGTCGGCGACCTGGATTGGCATCCACATCAGATCGGCGGCGATCGCGAGCGCCACGAGACAGGCGAACGCGTAGGCGGCGTGACGCGGGCCGATGTGCTGCATTGTGAAGCTTCGTGATTATAAGATACGAAGCTTGCGGCTATCGCCAATCGCCCGACCCCATACATGTATCGACTGGCGCTGATGCGCGTGGTGCGACTGCTGCAACGGTGGCGCGGTTCGGCGGCACGTGTCGATGACGGCCGCGGCCTGTCGCGCGCCCGCGCCGGTGCGATCAAATGGAAGGACCGGGCAACGGCATTGTCCGGTCGCGCGCGACAGACAGCAGCAGAGATGACCGAGCTGCGAGGTCAACTCGAAGCGGCGCACGATCGCGCTGCGACGCTGCACCGCGAGGTGCCATCGGTCGCTCTCGTCCAGCAGACATTCACGTATCGGGCGAAGACGCTTGCTGCGCGTGTCGCCCTACCCGCGTCAGCGCAGCGTGAAGCGCATCTGCTCGCGCGCTCGGATGCCTACCGCCGTGTCGTGGGCGGGGAGCTGCCGCGCGGGCCCATTCATCGGATGGAGGCACACGGCCTCACCTGGTGGCTGCCCGGCCGGGGCGCGCGCACCCACACACCGGAAGAAATGCGTCTGCCGTTTCGCACCATTCTGCAGACGCGCGAGGTGGCCACCGGCGGCATCATGCTCGATCTGGGGGCCAACGTCGGCCGCATGGCGATTCCGCGTCTCATTCTTGGCGACGTCACGGCCGCCTATTGCGCTGAGCCAGACCCGGTGACTTTTGCGTGTCTGGCGCGAAATGTGATCGACAATGGGTTGCGCGGCCTCGTGCTGCCCGATCAGACGGCGATCGGCGACCGAGACGGTACCGTGCCGTTGTTGCGTGCGGGAGCATCGGGCAACTTCAGAGTGCTGCCTGCGGCATCCGCGAATCAGGGACAGCGGACGGTCGAGGTGCCGTGCTGCCGGCTCGACACCTGGGTGGATCGTCTCGAGGTGGATCTCGCCGCGGTGACCTTCATCAAGGTCGACGTTGAAGGATTCGAGCGCCGCGTGCTGGCGGGCGCCGCACGTGTCCTGGCGTGCCGCCACATCGCGTGGCAGATGGAGATCAAGCCGGCCGGCTTGCGCGACGCCGGTGATGACGCGTCAGCGCTGTACGCCGACCTGCAGCAGTGGTTCACGCACTTCATCGATCTCAACCGGCAGGCGACAGGAAAGCGCATTCGTACGATCGCCGAGCTCGCGGCGGCACTGCAGTACATCGCCCCTGACCGTAAAACCGACGTGTTGCTGTTTTCGCATTGACCCATGCGGATCCTGTTCTTCCTGCACAACGTATCGAAGGCGCGCCACTTCGACGGGGTAATGGACACCCTGGTGCGGCGGGGCCACACCGTCGTCCTTGCCGCCGCACGCCAACGCAACCGCGCGCTGGCACTGCCGAAGAATCTCGTTCGCGTCAATCGTGAGCTGATCGCCGCTGGCCAACCCGGACGGGTCGAGATCACTGCATGCCCGGTGCGTCGTCTCGACGCGTGGGCGCTGGCCGCGCCGGCGCTACGCCAGGCACGTGACTACCTGCGCTTTTTCGATTCGCGCTACGCGAACGCGTCCAAGCTCGAACAGCGGGCAGCACGCAACGTGCCCGCCTGGTGGCTCCGCACGCTCGAGCACTATCCGTGGCTGTCGTCGCACTGGCGGATGGCGGCGCGCGCGCTGACGCTTGCCGAAGACGCGATGCCGACCGATCGACTGTTCGACCTGTTCATCGCCTACGAGCAGCCCGACGTCGTCCTCGTCACGCCACTCGTCGACTACGGCTCGTATCAGACCGACTATGTCAAGAGCGCGCATCGGCTTGGCGTGCCGGTGCTGTTCCTGCCGTTCAGTTGGGACAATCTCACCAACCGCGGGCTGATCCGGGTGCAGCCCGATCGGGTGATTGTGTGGAACGACATCCAGCAGCGCGAGGCAGTCGAGCTGCACGGCGTACCACGCGATCGGGTGACGATCACGGGGGCGCCCCGGTTCGACGCCTTTTTTGCGATGCAGCCCGCCACGTCGCGCGACCAGTTCTGCGCGGGCCTCGGCCTCGATGCCGCGCAACCCTTGCTGCTCTACCTGTGCTCGTCGGAGTTTGTCGCCCCGCGCGAGACCGAGTTCGTACTGCGATGGGTGGCGCATCTCCGCCAGTCGTCCGACGAGCGATTGCGCCGCTGTGGCGTCCTCATTCGCCCGCACCCGGCACATCCGAAGCCATGGAAAACGGTGAATCTTGCGTCGCTGCCGAACGTGGCGCTGTGGACGGAGAAGGAGACGATGAACGCCGACCAGGGGTTGTACGACTCATTGCATCATGCCGCCGCGGTGATCGGCCTGAACACCAGCGCGATGATCGAGGCAGGCATCCTCGGGACTCCGGTCTTCACGGTGACCACCGACGAATTTGCCGGCGGCCAGGAGCAGACATTGCACTTTCATTACCTGCGGGCCGTGAATGGCGGCTTGCTGCACGAGGCCGCAGGATTGGAGGAACACGTGCAGCAGTTGAGCGCGGCGCTGCGCGGGACACGCGATGACGGACGTGCGGTACGCTTTGTCGAGCGGTTCGTGCGGCCGCGTGGGCTCGACAAGCCGGTGGCCCCGATCATGGCCGACGAAATCGAACGGGGAGCGGCGATCGACAAGCGTCCAGCGCGGCCTGCGCCATGGCACTACGCGGCACGCGCAGCCATCCGGGCGGCGTTGGCCAGCCGCGCTGTCACGCGCCGCGGCCGGCCCGCTCGACATTAGACGCTGGTGAATCGTGGTTAACCCGACTTGGCCTGCGTGGCAGCCTCGCGCAGTGCGATGCGCGCGTCAATCACCCGTCTTACAGCGCTGACCGGGTCGGCAGGCAGCTCGACCGGCTGTGCCGCCTTACGCGCCAGGAGCCGCATGCGTATGGGCACGCCCTTGGAAAACACCGCGTCGAGATCGTGGAAGGTGCCCACGACTGCCAGGCCGGCGCGCGCGAGCAGGCCGCGCAGACAGGTTTCAGTGAACGCCACGATGTGATGGCTGGGATGCAGGGCGTAATCCACCTCGCCGTGCACGGCCAGTGTGTCGATGCGCGGCACACTGATGAAGCAGTAGCCTTCCGGCAGCAGCGCCGCGGCGAGCTCGCGCAGCGTGTCGAGTGGTCGCGGCAGGTGCTCGAGCACGTGGTAGAGAATCACGAGATCGAACTGCGGCTCGGTTGGTATCGACAGTAGCCGGGCGTGGCGGTCGAATGCCTCGTCCGAGACCGGCTCCAGACCCCACGTCTGCCATCCATGGTCCTGGAACGAATTCAGCCAGGTGCCAGGGCCGCAGCCGAAGTCGAATACCCGCGCGCCGGGACGCGGATGGCTGGCCGGGAAGTACCGGTCGAGCGCGGCGAACATCGCGGGAGCTGCGCCCTTGGTGCGTGTCGCGGCTGGCTTCCGCGGTTTGTCCGGCCGCGAGGTCTCCCACCCACCGCCCGGCGCGTAGAGCGCTGCCAGCGCCTCAGCCGAGGGCTGGGGATACACGAACAGCAGGCCGCATCCCTGACACAGCACGGTGCGCGCCTTGTTCGGCGTCTTCGCCAGGCGCCAGCCTTTGATGGTCTCGGTCTGCTCGCTCGAGCAGGCCGGGCAGACGATGGGTCCCTTCATTGCGCCAAGTCAGTCCGATCGGTTGCACTGCTGTTGCGCGCCGACGAGGAGCGATCGGCGCCGAGCGTACCGAGCGTCGTCGAACGCTGCACGGAGAAGGTGAGCCGCTGCCAGTCGAACGCGCGCCGTTCCTCGAAGAGGGTGACATCGTGCGCGTTCTCGAGATCGGGCCGGCACGCGTGCACGGCATGCCATACGCGGTCGGCGGCATCCCGGGCGCCGTCGATGCCAGAACGAAAGTCGGCGACCAGTGCGGCCGAGGCATTGCAGCTCAACTCCACGCGTCCGACCGCCGTCGTCACGGATAGTCGATAGACGGACCGCACCGAGGCGTCATAGGCGGCAGGGCTGGCGTAGGTGTCTGAATACATAGGATAGTACGAAAACATCGGCGCATGCTCGATAGCCAGTGCCGATACAACGACCTGTTGTGCGATGACGAAGGCGAGCGCCGCCAGTTGTGTGATGGTCACGGGCGCCGTCGATCCTGGGGAAGGCGATGGTGCACGTGGCAAGGCATCGGCTATCGCTTGCCACGGCAGAAACGCCAGCAGCAGGATCCACCACCCTGGCCAGAACACGCCCATGAATAGCCGGAATCCTCCGAGCATCGCCAATGCTGCACCACCGAGCAGCAGACGATAGGCTTCGCTGCGAACAAAGGCGGCAGTCAAGACCAGCGCTTCGGTCGCCAGTGCGAAGAGGGAGGCAACGATGGCGAGCCCAGGGTGGGCGGCTAGCTGCAGTCCCCAGTCGAGCGGGGCATTGGCCGCGTCGGCGATGAAGTGGTACTTAACGGTGCCGTTGAGAACCCAGGCTACCCCGCTCGCCGCGAGCTTGGCCCATGCCGCAGCGGCAAACGCAACGCCAAAGACAAGGCCAGGTACCCAGACGGTGTAGCCATAGGAACGGCCCGCCACGCGCGCCCGCGTCCGACCCCATGCGGCATCGACGCTCCAAGCGTCGCCCCATCGCGACGGGAGCAGCGCGACGAGCGTGACGAGTAGCGTGCTGTGAGGATGAGTACTGTCAAAGGCGACAGCCGCAAACGCCCATACCACTGCCCCGAGCACAAACAGGGCGAAGCTCCATCGCGTGAGAACCCCGACAATGAAGGCCGCACCAGTGAGGATCAACCAGGGCGTCAACATGTTGGCGATCGCCGGATGTCCGCGCAGCCACTGCAACAGCCCGGCTTGAAGATCGCTGTCCACCTGCGGATTGAAGATCATCTCCAGCCGCGCCGCATCAACCGGCCGCGACACGAAGAAGCAGACGACGCAGATGCCAAAGCCGATGCGAAAAGCGGCGGCGGTACGGGCGTCGAGGGATGGGACGCCCCGCGTCAGCGACCGCGCAACGGCGCTGGCGCTGAGACGCTGTGCCGTCTGATGGCTGATCACTGCGGCGGTTGAAACACCCTGCCGGGTCGATCGTGCCACCCATCCGCCAAACGTGGTGCGGCGCGCGCGGAATGCGATTGCCGCGGCCGCGAAAAGGATGGCGAGGCGGTCGCTCACAGCCACGGCGAGGTCGCCCCACGCTCCGAGACGCGACCGGCGGGTGGTTCTGGCGGTGGCCGGTTCGAGCACGGCGCGCGGCCGATCGATGCCGGCCGTGTCCTGCACGGCCGGCTCGTTGACGAGCGCCTGGATGTTCTCGCGCGAGGGATCGAGCAGATCGTAATTCCAGGTCTCGCCCTCGATGTGCACGCCATCGGCAAGGCCATAGCGCGTCTCGAGCCGCTGCCGATCGAGCAGGGTCAGCGCCGCCCGCCACCGTACATGAACGGCTGCGCCCGGCGGGCCGGCCACGGCGCGCGCCGCCAGCGGCAGCACGACCGCCGCCAGAGCAAGCGCCGGCGCCACTCCGTGCCACCATCCGCGCAATTGCATGAGATGTGTGATCTTAGCATCCGCTCCGGTCGCGCGAAGCGCGGCACGGAGAGAGCGGCTCACCGCCACAGGATTCCGCGGGGAGTAAGGGGTCGAGTCCCGTAGCTGGTTGATATAATCCCGCGGGCATGACGGAATTCGACGAGCTCGCATCGCGACTCGCGATGCTCAATGAGAGCGTGGACCGGGTGTTGGGCGAAGTGCGAGAACAGCGCGCGCAGTTGAACCGCCTCGCACTCTGTTATGGCATGGACCTGGCGTGGGATGGCCGGCTGCGCGACAGCACGCGCAGTTTCGAGGTGCCCGAACTCGATGCCCACGTGCAGCGTGCCGTTGCCAACGCGGAGATGCACACCGACCCGTTCCCACATCTGGTGATCGAGACGCTGTTGCCGATTGAAGCGTTTCGCACGCTGCGTGAGGCGGTTCCCCCTGAGCAGTTCTTCGCGGGCGAACCGCATCTGGACCTGAAAGGCATCGGTCAGCCGGGGACGATCATGCCTGCGTCATCGCGTGTCGTATGGAACGCCGCGCATCGCATGATTGGTCGCACCCTGGCGCCGTCGCTCGTCGAACGGTTCCGACCCTTCACACGCGAATTTCTGCGCAAGAGCATGGGAGACGAGGTCGTCGAAGCCGCGACGGCGCTGCCGCTGATGCCACGTGGGTTGCGCCTGATGCTGCGGCGCCCGGGCTGGGAGTTGGCGCCGCACCTCGATCCACGGCACCAGTTCATCACCACGCTGCTGTATCTGGGGGGCCCGGGAGAGCCAGAAAGCTACGGCACGCAGTTGTTTCGGGTACGGGAAGACTTTCTGCCGACGAAGGCGAACACCTTCTATCCGGAAGAAGAGGGCCTGCACTGCGAGCTGGTGAAGACGCTGCCCTATCGCGGCAATGTCTGTCTGTCGTTCCTGAACCTCGGGGGCGGCGCCCATGGTGCGACCCTCCCCGCCGACGCACAACCGCCGGGGATGAAGCGCCTCGTGAGTCAGTTCTATATCGGTCCGCCCAACGACCAGTTGAGCCCGCTCATCGATCGGCTGCCGCCGGAGCGCCAGGCCGCGTGGAGACAGCGGATCAAGAAAAAGGATCTTCGCGCCGCGCGGCGCATGGCCGCGGCGGCAGCGCCGGAGAGGGAAGAGTAACCATGGCGGACAGCGACGACCTCACCCAGCAGATTTCCGCGCTCACCAGCCGTCTCGAATCGGTGCTCGGCGAGCTCGAGGCGCAACGCGTCGAGTTGAAGCGGCTGACGCTCGCGCGCGCGCTCGACGCCGACGAACTCGACAAGCTGCGTACTCTGCACGAGGTCTGGGACATTCGCGCCATCGAGACACACATGCGCGAGGTGATCCGCTCGACGCCCGTGTTCACCGACCCGTTTCCGCACCTCGTCATTGAACCGTTGCTCCCGCCGAAGATATTCCAGGCGCTGCTCGAGGCGGTGCCGCGTGAGGACTTCTTCGACGGCGAAAAGCGCAAGCACCTGGACATGCGCGGCATCGGTCTCACGTCGACGGTCGCCCCGTTGTATTCGACCGCCATCTGGTCGTCGTTCCGGTGGGATATCGTCCGCCGCGTGCTCGGCCCGCTGCTCGGCGAGCGCTTCCGGCCGCACGCGCGTGAGTTCCTGCGCCTCGGGCTCGGCGAGGATTTGGTGGACGAAGCGCTGGCCTTGCCGCTGCAGGCTCACGGGCTGCGACTGATGCTTCGCCGCCCCGGCTGGCGACTGGCGCCTCATCTCGACCCGCGCGATCAGTTCATCACGACGCTGCTCTATCTGGCACGACCGGGGGAACCCGAAACGTACGGTACGCAGCTGTTTCGCGTGCACCGGGACAACTTCGTCTCGGCCTACGCGAATACCTACTATCCCGAGGAAGACGGCATTCGCTGCGAGCTCGTCAAGACGATGCCGTATCGCGGCAATCTGTGTCTCTCCTTCCTCAACATGGGAGGCGGAGCTCATGGTGCGTCGGTGCCAGCCGACGCCGAGCCAGCCAACCTGCGCCGCATCGTGTTTCAGTTCTATCTCGGACCGGAACGGGAACGGCTGGAAGCGCTCGTGCAGCGATTGCCGCCGGAACGCCAGGTGGCATGGACCGAGCGTGCGGGCAAACGCGCGCTGCGCGCGAAGCATCAGGCTGCGGGCGGGTCCGCGGTGTAGATGGGCCGGTGCGTCAGTCGGGCCGGGTGCTCTCGTTGATCAGAACAGCGACTCCCGATTCCTTCGCACACGGCGTGGAGATCGACGCATGAAGCCGCAACAATTGAGCCGCGTCGTCATTGCCGATTCGTTCAGCAAGACACGCGGCCTGCGCTGCGAGCGCCGGTTCCACAGGGCCGTCGAAGGTCAATAACAGCGGGACCACCTGGTTACTTTCCAGGGCCACTGCCCACAGTAATGGCTGCACCATCACGACCTGCCCGCCTGTGAGGATGGGGTGGCGAACGGCAATCGGCTGCTGCGGATTGTGCCCGGCGCGAAGTAGTTCGTAGGTCTGCAACACATCGCCGCTTTGGATGGCGTCGGCCAGTGACAACGATCGCGGCGTGGTAAAGAGCGGCGCGTTTGGAGATTGGATTCGCCATACCTCCAGGGCACTGAGTCCCACGCCCGTCATGACAATCGGCAGGGCCAGCAGCAGTACCAGTACTTCACATCCGCCAAGCCGGCGCATGTGGACGATCATCGACGAGGTCCGATAACCCGCGCCGCCCAACGAGGGAACCGCGTGGGACGAGGCGCGGCTGGGTCGATGCCCTGCTCGAGCATGGATTCCATGACGTCGATGTAAACGGGGCGATGGGCGTAATCGAGACGGCGTTGCGGCAGTCGTACGAACCACTCGCGTTGATTCCCCCATGAATGGAGACGCGCATACTCGAGTGTCGAGATCGACCGTATCTGCCAGGCCGTGGCAAGGAGCATGACGCCCACGCCCATGACCGTGACACGTCTCCGCGGCGCGTTTGCGGCCGACGACACCACCGCGCGCATGGCAAAAAAGGATGTGATCGCGTAAAAAACAGTCGCCACGCCACCCAACCGCTCGCGCGAGTAGTTGAAGCTCAGCGCACCTGTCGCCGACAGCACCAGCACGAAAGCGACGAGCGTGCGCGATTCTTGCGTCCATCCGTGACGGGCCGCAGCGCGGAGGCAACCGAGTCCCCACCACGCTATCGCTGAGGTCAATGCCAGCGAGGAGCCCACCTGGATGATCTGCCACGGTTCGATTCGGCCCTCCGACATCGCTTGCACGGTGCGGAAGATCCCACGGCTCGGTTCTGCAAACAGCACGTTGGCGATGGTGCTTGTCGAACTGTACAGATACATCCAGTACGGGAACGCGCCAAATCGCTCTGCGGCTGCTGTTTTGTCGATTTCGGTGAAACCGAGCCCCACGTCTTGTTCGAACGGTGCCCATGTGCCGCTGCCGATCCAGCGCACCGTCAAGTACGCGACAGTGAAGGCGGCGGTCGCGATGACGAGTCGACGGTTCGCTCCAGGTGCCCCGGTCCACCACGCGCCCACCACCAACGGTACGAGAGCCAACCCTTGTTCCTTGAAACCGACGGCCGTCACCACGCAGGCGGCGAGCAGCAATGTCTGCCAGCGGCCGCCGTGACGATTCAGCAGGATCCACGTGAAGATGGTGATGGCCATGATGACCATCGTGTCGGACATTCCGATCTCGAGATTTTCGAGAAAACCCGCGCTGCCGGTCAGCACCGTCACGGCGAAGGCCGCGGTCACGCCTTCCAGCGCGGTGCGCGGTCGCAGCGACTGCACAAACAGCACCGTGAGGAGCACGGCGGGGCCGATCGTCAGCAGCCGGATCGCCATCAAGCGAGAATCGACCGTTCCTCCTGCGTTCCAGATGACCGAATACAAGACACGAGAGAACGGTCTGTAATACGCCCTGTGCGGATCAAAGAATTGCGCGACCGGTTTTTCGGCGACATCCTCGAGCACCGCCACCATCTCGGTAATCGGAAACGGCGTGTGCCACAACGTCCGACAGAGGATGATGATGAACGGTGCGCAGGCCACGAGGGCGACCGTGCTCCACAGGCCAGGGCGCCCGGGATGTTCGCGTGCCGCGGTCGGCGATTCGGCATTCATGAATGCCCCTGCCCGGACCGCGCGCAGTCGTTGCGCGAGGATTCGCGGCATTGCGACAAGGCTCGAGGCTCTGCCAGAGGCGCCGAGGACCAAGAGGCTCACGGCGCAGGCCACCGCCACCAGCGCAAACCAGTCGGCCGCGAGAATGAGTGCGTCTCCGTGCGCGAAGCGTTGCTGCCGGCGCGTTCTGATGGCGGACTGTTCGATCGCAGCCGTCGAACGTTCAATGTGATGCGTATCCGCGACCGCGGGGGCCTCGATCAGCGCGCGAACATTTTCGATCGAGGGATCGACGAGGTTGTAACGCCAGGTGAAACGGTCGAGTGGTTCACCGTCACGTAGCTGGAACCGGGCTTCGAGTTGTTGACGCGTTGCGGTTGCGACAGACTCGCTCCACCGGACGTGAACAAGTACTCCTGGCGGACCCGCCAGCCAGCGCGCGCCCCCTGCCACAGCGACGGCGGACACCGCAAGCGCGAGTGCCGCCTGTCGCCACCAGCCGGATAGTTGCATCTGAACGGGGATCTTAGTCGTGGGTGGCCCGTGTTCGCCAGCGGGAGGCGTGCCCTTGCTTCATACAGCTGGCGCCTAGGATCGCGGCTGCATGGACGCCGTCGTGTTGGTCGCTCGCCGGAGCGGGCCGATCGACGGCACCGGCCGTGTAACAAAGACGAGCCGGTTCCAGTCGAAGCCGTGGAGTTCACCCTCGAGCGTCACTTCCTGGACGGCCCCGACATTGACCTGACAACTTTCCAGCGTGTGCCACACGTTGGTTTCCGCCTCAGGCGCGCCGGCGAGCGCCGCCTGGAACGCACGCACGAACTCCTCGTAGGGCGGGCAGCGGCGCAGTTCGACGGGGCCGTGTTCCGTGAGAGCTACGAGTCGATATTGAGGCGCCCGCCGCGAGTCCCAATCCGCAGTGCTCGCGTACGTGGTCGAATACATCGGATACCACGAGAACATCGGCGCGAGTTCGAGTTGAATCCTCGAAAGCATGATTTGCTGTTGCATCACCAGCGCAATCATCGTGACTTGCATCGTGCGGACGAGAGACTTGGCTGGCCAGGCACGGATCGCCACGCTGGCCGACGGCCGCTGCGCTGGCGCCGCCACGAGCCCGCTAAAGTACTGCCAGGGCAGGAAGGCGAGGAGCTGAATCCACCACCCGGGCCAGAAGTGGCCCATGAACACGTAAAATCCGCCGACGAGCCCGACCGCAGAGAGCCCGATCACGCCTCGATACCGTTCGTCACGGACAAAGGCGGCCGTGACCACCAGTGCTTCCGTGGCAATCGCAAAGAAAGATGCCGCAATCGCGAGCAACGGATGCTGCACCAGCTGAAGTCCCCATTCAACCGGCGCCCGGTTGGCGTCAGTCACGAAGTGATACTTGATCGTGCCGTTCAGGATCCACGCCGCCGGCGTTGCCGGGACGGTCAATTTCGCCCAGGCGGCGGCGGCAAAGCCGACGCCGAACGCCAGCCCGGGAACCCAGACGCTGTAGCCGTACTCGGCGCCTGGGTCGCCAACGGCGCTGCCGTGTCCTCGCAAACGGCGCAGCCACGCGTCACAGCTCCACGCGTCACCCCATCGCGACGGCAACAGCGCGACAAGCGACAACAGAAATGTGCCAAGAGGGTGAATGCTCTCGAGCGACACGGCCACAAACCCCCACACCACCGTACCGAGGACGAAGAGGGCATAGGAGATTCGAGTACAGAAGCCGATCGTGAACGCGACACCGGTGATCAGGAGCCACGGCGTCAACGCATCGACAATCGCTGGACGGGCGCGAAGCCAATCGAGCACCGCGGCGTGGACGTGACTCTCGACTTCCAAATCGAATGTGGTTTGCAGCCATGACGATTGCACAGGGTGCATCGTAAAGAATGCGACCACCGCGGTGCCAAACACGATCCGAAAGATCCCCGCAGTCACCGCATCAATCCGGGGGATGCCTCGCGTGAGCACTTGTGCCGCCGATGTCGGGGCCACCAACAAAATGATCACGGCACCGGCTAGTCCAATCGACAGGGCGTCGCCGACTCCGACGATCAGGTCGCCAGCGGCGAAGCGCTGGAGGCGCGGCGTGCGCGACGCCGTAGGCGAAACGGTATAGGTGTGCCGATCGATTTCGTGCGTATCTTCGACCGCAGGGTCGTCAACCAGCGCGCGGATGTTATCCGTGGACGCGTCGTTGAGGGTATAGCCCCACGTATACGTGTCATCCAACTTTCGGCGGTCGTCAAGCCGGTAGCGCGCTTCGAGCTGCTGTCGTTGCGCCGCACCGACCGATGGCTTGTACTCAACATGGATTTTGCCACCCTTCGGGCCCGCAATCAGACGGCCGGCAACGGGCAGGGCGGCAGCGATCAACGCCAATACCAGCACAAGCGTGCCCGACCGACGGGACGACGACATCTTCTCTGCCATGGTTACGAACTAGGATTCACGGAACGCGTTCGTCAGCGGATACCGACGGTCGCGGCCGAAGCTCTTGCGCGTGATCTTAACACCGGGTGGCGCCTGCCTCCGTTTGTACTCGGCGCCGTAGAGCAGATGCTGGACGCGCGCCACTGTCTCCCGCGAAAACCCACGCGCCACGATCGCCTCGACACTTTGCTCGTCCTCGACGAGGCCCTGCAGAATCGCGTCGAGCTCGTCGTACGGTGGCAGCGAATCCTGGTCGGTCTGATTCGGCCGCAGCTCCGCAGTTGGCGCTCGGGTGATGGAGGCGTGCGGAATCGCCTGCGCCGACGGACCGAGCGCACCGTCGGGTACGTGGCAGTTTCTCCAGGCGGCCAGCGCGTAGACCTCCGTTTTGTAGACGTCCTTCAACACCGAATAACCGCCGCACATGTCGCCGTACAACGTGGCGTAGCCGACCGACATTTCCGACTTGTTGCCCGTGGTGACGAGCAGCTCGCCAAACTTGTTGGAAAGTGCCATCAGCAGGACACCGCGGGCCCGCGCCTGCAGGTTCTCCTCGGTGGTGTCGCGCGGCCCCGAGAAGAGGGGCGCCAGCGTGGTCTCCATGGCGGCCACCGGGCCTTCGATCGGCAACGTCTCGAGGCGGATGCCGAGCAACCTGGCGCTGTCGGCGGCATCGTCCATGCTCTGCTGGCCGGTGAAGCGTGAGGGCAGGCGGACCCCGCGAACCCGCGCGGCTCCAAGGGCGTCAACCGCCACGGCGGCGGTGAGCGCCGAATCGATACCGCCCGAGAGCCCGAGCACCACGCCACGAAACCCATTCTTGCCGACGTAATCGCGCAGGCCGAGGACCATCGCGCTGTAGACAGACGCCAGCCGATCCGGCGCCGTCCACGTCTCTGTTCCCTCACACCGGTATACGCCGCCTGCGCGCGTCCAGCGCGTCGTCACAACCGCTTCGCGCCAGAACGGCAGCAAGCGGGCGAGCGAGCCGTCGCCGTTCATCGCGAACGAGCCGCCGTCGAAGACAAGCTCGTCCTGCCCGCCTACCTGGTTCACGTAGAGGAGAGGGATACCGGACTCGCGCACGCGTTGTCGCGCGAGATCGAGCCGCTGGTCGAACTTGTCTGCCTCGAAGGGCGAGCCGTTGGGAACGAGCAACAGCGCAGCGCCCGATCGTGAGAGATGCTGCGCGGCTGACGGATACCAGATGTCTTCGCAAATCGGCAGGCCGATGCAGACGTCTCGAAACGTGACTGGCTCGGGCAGAGCGCCTGCCGCGAACACCCGCTTTTCGTCGAACACGCCATAGTTCGGGAGCTCGTGCTTGAAGCGCAGCACGCTGCGGCCGTCAGCGACCAGGGCGGCGGCGTTGTATACGCGCCCGTCCTGCTGCCAGGGGAGCGTCACGACCAACGCCGGTCCGCCTGCACGGCTCTCGCGTTCGAGCTCCGCCAATGCGTGTGCCGCCGCCTGCACCAGCGGTGGACGCAGCACCAGATCTTCCGGTGGGTAGCCGACGAGTACCAGCTCAGAAAATACGACCAGGTCCGCGCCCAGACCTGCCGCCGTGTCACGCGCGCGGCGAACCAGGGCCGCGTTGCCAGCGACATCGCCGACGGTTGGATTCAGTTGCGCGACGGCGATGCTCAGACTCACGTTCGAAGCATAGCGCGCAGTCCGAGGACGGCACACGTCAGTAGCGCGAGAACGCTGGTAGCCGCGCCCACTTGAAAGGCAGGCGACACCAGTGAGAAGGTCACCGTGTGCTGACCGGGGGGCAAGACAATCCCCTGCAGCGACACGTCGGCGTGATAAATCGTGGCGGCCGTGCCGTCGACGCGTGCCTGCCAGCCAGGGTACCACCCTTCGCTGAGGACAAGAAACCCTCCGCTTGTTGTGGCCACGGCGATCGAGAATGCGCCGTCTGTCGCGCGCGTGACGCGCGAGGATGCCTCTCCCTGCCATGCTCTCGGCGCGAGCGGACCGGCATCGACCAGCGCCATGCGTCGCGGGTCGAACCGCTGTCCGTTGGGCAGATATCCGAAGTGTGCGGCGCGCAGCTGATCTCGCTCCGAGAGCGGCACGATCTCCGTCGTCACCCAGGCGCGCGGACGCGCCGTCAGATTCTCGAATGTGACATACGGCTGCTCGTTCTCCGACGATTCGTCTACGGTGCGATCGCTCGTGGCCGACGTGTAAATGGTGTCATGCCGGCGCCACCGCGCCTCGTCCTGCAGGACGAGCTCGGGCATGTGCTGCGGGTGCTGGTGACCCTGGTCGTCCACGACGGTCAGGCGTTGGAGCTCGAGCCATCCGGCTGTCGTGCTCTGAATTTCGAGCCGCGCACGTGCAGTCGGCGCAGGGAGATCCACCGACAGCAGATAGGTCGGCGCTGGTGACGCGGCATCGAACACGTCGATGGCTCTGTGCCGCGCGCGCTGTCGTACGTCCGGGTCGATCAGACCCTGGTCGGCAATCTCGACACCGGCACGAATGTCCTGCTGGAACACCACTCCCTGTGGACTCGTGATACGCAGCGTTCCCACCGCACGTCCCTGCGGAACGTCCTCGCTGCAGCGCAAGTGCCACGCGAGGCGCAGTCCCGCGGTGAGCCCGTCTGCCGGCAGCGAGTAGGAAACCGTTCGCGGGTATTTCTGCCCGCATTCGGGCTCGCCGACGCTCACATCGAGCGGTTCCGCCGACCACAGCACCCCGTGGCGCTCGATCGGGTCGCCGTGTTCGAGGTCCCGCCCTTTCAGCACCAGATATTTGACGGCGAGCAGATCGAGGGTTGGATTTGCCGTGAGCACGATCGGGTCCACACGTCCGTTGACCTGCATCATCGCCAATGCGGAATGGCGCGCCGGCAACAGCTGGCCGAAGCCTCCGAGCAACGGCACATTCCAGAGCCGCCCGTATCCAGCCGGCACGAGCTCGTCCGCGCCGGTGCCAAATGGACTCAGCAGCCGCTGATGCAGTCTGGCGAGGTCGGCACTGAGACGACGCACGTGCACGCTCGGTTGTGTGCCCTGCCACGCGAGTACAGGGGCCTCGAGTCCGCCGATGCTTACACCGTACGGCAAGGCATGGACGAGATCGAACACGGCGACGACGATCAGCGCGCTCGCTGGGAGGCGGTGGCCGGGCCGTACGGCTACGGCGACGCACGCCACTGCGGCCGCGGCGGCAATCGCCAGCTGTGGAACGACGACAGCAGCATAGGACGCGGCCAGCAGATCGGGTGGGGCCGTGCGAAGCGCCAAGGCGCCCACAACGAATACGGACGTGAAGATGAGCAGTGCCGCCGCAAGGCCGCGGCCGCGCACCTCTCGTCGCTGCAGCGCGGCGACGGAGAACCCCGCCAACGCGGCCATGCCGAATGCCGCCAGGGCAAGGTGCCGCGCGACGATACGAAACCGGTCATACAGCGGAATCTTGTAGGCGAGGACCGACAGTGGTGTCGCGTCACCTGCACCGAGCACCAGCCCGACGAGGGTGACCAGCAGCCAGAATGTCACACGCCAGTTGCGCCGCGCGAGCGAGAGTGCGACAAGGGTCAGCAGGATGCCGGCGACGCCCACATACGTGGGGGCTTCGCGTCCTTCGTGCTCGATGCGCGGGAAGAGCACGGACCACATCTGCGCCGGCGTATTCGAGTGGCTGACGAACAGATCGAAGCTGACGAACTGTCTCGCGGTCACGCTCGAGACCTCGAGCTGCGGGAACGTCTTCGCTGCGCTCAACAGTGAGCCGAGCACGAACATTCCAGCAATCGACAGCCAGTAGCGGCGTCCGGCGCGGCCCGCGACACCGCCGATCACGGCGTAGATCGCGGCGGCGAGGCACGCGTACAGTGGCAACTGCGGCTGGCCGATGAGGAACATCGATCCCGCGGTGAAGCCGCCGACAGCGACCCAACGCAGGGAGCCGCTGGCGCGCATACGATCGATGACGAGGAACAGCACCGGTATCCACGCAATCTCGTGCACGAGATTGATATGGGCGATGCGTTCCATCATCGCCTCGGAGAGCGCGTAGGTCGCGCCGGCGAACGCCGCCGCCAGGCGCGAACGCGTCAGCGAGTAGAGGTATGCATACGTGCCGCACGCGGCGATCACGTAGGCCGAGACAATGTAGCCGTTCCACGACTGGACGACCCATCGAAAAAACGCGTTCACGGGATAGAGCGGCGCGTGATCCGATTGCGCGGCGTATAAGTACCCGCCCCACTCAGCACTCGACCAGGGCGAGAACGTGCCGAGAAAGCGGGGCAGAAAGCTGTCAAACAGGTCCGATTCAATCAGATAGGCATGCTCGATGAACGGCCGCGCAAACAGCCAGGCGAAGAGCAGCGTGAAGAGCGCCGCGACCACGAGGGCGTGACAGACGTGCGATGGCAACGGGCGCGCACGCGTCGGCATCGTCATCTGCTCGCGGCCGAACCCGATCGGGTACGATGACCACTGTGGCTGAGAAGACCGAGCGCGATAAGGCGAAGCGCGTCGCCGCCGACAACCGCAAGGCGCGCCACGATTACCACGTGCTCGAGACGTACGAGGCTGGCGTTGCGCTGGTCGGCACAGAGGTCAAAGCGATTCGAGAAGGACGCATCAACCTGCGCGACAGCTTTGCCAGGGTGGAGAATGGCGAGGTGTGGATGTTCAACGTGCACATCAGTCCCTACAGCCACCGCGGCTATGCCTCGCATGACGAGCTCCGTCAGCGCAAGCTGCTGCTGCACCGCCACGAAATCCGCAAGCTCGTCGGACGTACGGCGGAGAAGGGGCTGACGCTCGTCCCCCTCGAGTTGTACTTCAAGAACGGTCGCGCGAAGATACTGCTGGCGCTGGCCAAGGGCAAGCAGGCGCACGATAAGCGCGAGACGATCCGCCGCCGTGAGGTCGATCGCGAAACGCGCGCCGCCATCAAGGAGCGTCAGCGGTAGGTTCGAATTATAACGGCCCCCGCATCCGGCGCCGCCTGTCCCGGCACTTCGGTGCCATTTACCGCTTGAGCGCGATTTCGCTAGGCTGCTCACCTTCACCACGTGTCTGCTGTCGTATCACGCGCCGGGTCGCGCGCGATGGTCGCCGTGGCATTTCGTCCCTAACCGGGACGAGTACACATGCCTGCTCCTCAAACCTTCACCAGCGTGACGAGGCACCCGTTTCGGTCCGGCACCAGCGATGTGCATGGCTTTCTGGCATCCGCCCGTTCGGCAACCGGATGCTTCCTCGACACCAATTCCGCGTACCGGTGGCTGCTCGAGCGACGCCGTACACATCGCTGCCGCATTGAGCCGGTGGCATTCGCCGAGCTGCGTCGCTGGCGCTTCGAAGAGGGCACCGGAAACCTGGTGCACGACACCGGGCGCTTCTTCGGCGTGCACGGCGTTCGCGCACGTTTGGATTTTCCAGCAGCGCTGTCGTTCGATCAGCCGATCATCAACCAGCCGGAGGTCGGACTGCTCGGCATCCTGGCACACCGGTTCGATGGCATGCTCCATTTTCTTCTCCAGGCCAAGATGGAGCCGGGGAACCTCGAGCGTGTACAGTTCTCACCCACCGTTCAGGCCACCCGCAGCAACTTCACGCGCGTGCACGGCGGCGAGCGGCCGCATTACCTCGATTACTTCCGTGCCGGGACCGGCCACCGCGTGCTCGTGGATCAGCTCCAATCCGAGCAGGGAATGTTCTTCCTGCGCAAACGCAATCGCAGCATGATCGTCGAGACGAACGCAGACATTCCGCTGCACGACGGCTTCCAGTGGCTGACCCTCGGACAGGTCAAGCGACTGATGCAGGAGCCGCATACGGTCAATATGGACACGCGCACGGTCATCGCCTCTATTCCGTTGGTCGGCAGCGAAGCCGAGGCACACGAGAGCGGATGGGGACGTTGGCCTGGCGACGAGTCCTTCGCCGACGCGCTTGTCGCTTCCACACTGGCGCGGGATGGCGGGGTTCACACCACGGATGCGCTCCTGAGCTGGCTCACGGACATTCGGTCACATGCCGAGTGTGACGTGCAGCCCTGCGGCCTGAATTCGCTGTGCGGCTGGGAACGGACCGCGACGGAGCTGCGGCGCGCGGATGGCAGGTATTTCCGGATTTTCGGCGTATCGATCGAGTGTGAGGGGCGTGAAGTACCGAGCTGGACGCAGCCGATGGTGCAGCCCATGAATCCGGGCATTTCGGCGTTCGCCGTCAAACGTATCGGTGGTGTGTTGCACTTCCTCGTGCAGGCTCGGATGGAGGTTGGGTTGTGGAACGTGATCGAGCTGGGGCCGACAGTGATGTCGCTGCCAGGTTCGCCCATCGACGAGTACGAGCCGCCGTTCATGTTGCGCGAGGTCATGAACGGGACGGCGGGGATCGTGCGCCATCGGTCGATCCAGTCGGAGGAAGGCGGCCGCTTCTACGAGTACGCCACGGAGAACGTTGTCGTCGAACTCGACGAGGATGGCGACACCGCGGTGCCACCAGGCTACACGTGGGTGACGCTCGGGCAACTCAACGCTCTGATTAAGTGCGGCCACCATGTGAATATCGAAGCGCGCAGCGTCCTGGCCTGCCTCGACGTCGGAACTCCTGACCGGTGCACCTGCTGATCCTCGGTCTCTCCAACATCGTCAACCGCCGCGTGCTGCCAGCGGCCCGCAGCCTCGCACGCGTACGCCAGATCAGCATCGCCTCCCGGAGGATCGCTGCCGCCCGCAGCGATGCGGCCGACAGTCACCCGCCGATCCGCTGGTTCGACGATTACGATCGCGCACTGGCGACGAGCGGCGCGGACGCGGTGTACGTATCGGGCGTGAATGCCGTTCACGAGACGTGGGCCATGAAAGGGCTGGCGCGCGATCTCCACGTGATGATCGACAAGCCGGCGTTTCCGAACGTGCAGGCTGCGGAAGCTGCCGTCGCGCTCGCGCGGCGCCGAGGCCGCGGACTCGCGGAGGCCACGGTGTTTGCCTTTCACCCTCAAGTACACGCGCTGCAGTCGCTCGTCGATCAGGAACGCCACGCGGCAATCCGCGCGACCGCAGTTTTCACGATCCCCGCGCGCGACGCCGGGGACTTCCGGCTGCGATTGGAGTGCGGCGGGGGCAGCTTATACGACCTCGGCCCTTATGCGGTGGCGGCGAACCGACTGCTGTTCCGCGCTGCGCCAGCGGACGTTCACTGCCGAGTTCTGAGCACAACCGCGTCGCCGGCCGTGGACACGTCCTTCAGCGTCCTGATGACGCACCAGCATGGCGGGGCGCTTGCTGGGCATTTTGGGTTCGGGATGAGCTACCTGAATCGCCTCTCTGTGGTGACCTCGACGCGAGCGGTCGATGTGGAACGACTGTTCACGACAGCGCCCGACGCGCCCTGCACGCTCCGCATGACAGAGCGCAGCGGCGACCGTGTTGTGGGCGTGCCCGCCGCGGACGCCTTCTCGCTCTTTCTGAACACATTCATCCACGCGATGGACCGTGGCGATTTTGCGGCGTTCGAGTCGGCCCTCCTGGACGACGCCCGCCTCTTGCAGCGCTGCCGCGAGGCCGCCCGTGCCGCTTAGGACACCGCGAAGCCCGATACCCGTATGGGACTATCGCGTCGAATACGAGCAGGAGCGCGCCGACCTCCTCGATGGGCTCGAGCAGGTGATGGCCTCGGGCCGGCTGATTCTCGGCGAGAGCGTCCGCTCCTTCGAACGCGAATTCTCCGCCTACTGCGGCGCTGCGCACGGCATAGGCGTCAACAGCGGTACTGACGCGCTCGTCCTCGCCTTGCGTGTGCTCCGCATTGGAATGGGCGACGAGGTCATCACCACCTCGAACACTGCGATTCCGACCGTCTCGGCGATCGTCACGGCCGGTGGGACACCGCGCTTTGTCGATATCGACGACTCCACCTATCTGATGGACGTCGCGCAGCTGGGATCGGCGATCACGTCGCGCACCCGCTGCATCATTCCCGTGCACCTGTTCGGGCAGTGCGTAGACATGACTGCCCTCGGCGTCGTCGCGTCGCGCCACAACCTCGCGCTGCTGGAGGACTGCGCCCAGAGCGCGGGCGCGGAGCACCGTGGGCGCAGGGCGGGATCCATGTCCGAGCTCGCGGCGTTTTCGTTCTACCCGACGAAGGTCCTCGGTGGCTACGGCGACGGAGGTATGGTGCTCACCTCCAATGCGGATTTCAACGCACGCCTGCGTCGGCTCCGCATGTACGGCACCGAGCAGGTCTATTTTTCCCACGAGCATGGGTACAATTCGCGCCTCGACGAGCTGCACGCGGAGATGCTCCGCCGGAAGCTGAGACGACTCGGCGCCTACATCGAGCGCCGCCGCGCACTCGCACAGCGATACGACGAGCTGTTACGCGGCTCGGGACTCCGCCTGCCGCAGACCGGGGCTGGAAATGGTCACGTTTACTATCTGTACGTCGTCCGCCATCCCGCACGTGACAGGATTATTCGCGAGCTTGCTGCGCGCGACATCATCGTGAACATCAGCTACCCCAGCCCGATTCATACGATGCCGCCGTACGCGCCGTTCGGAACGGGGCTGGGATCACTGCCGGTGACCGAACAGGCCGCCAAGGAGATTTTCTCGCTGCCGATGTATCCATCGCTGACCAAGGCCGAGCAAGACCGGGTGTGCGAGGCGTTGTACGACATTCTCAGGGTCCTGGACGGAACGTAGCGTGACCGAGTCGGAGGTACACAAGATAGCGGCGGTCGAGCTGTCGCACTGGTGGTACGTCGGCACACGTGACGCGTGTTTCTCCATGCTGGGGCCGCACCTGGCCGGCCGTCGCCACCGGATCCTGGACGTCGGGTGCGGCACGGGCGGAAATCTGCTGCACCTTGCCAGATTCGGCGACGTGCAGGGGATCGACCTCGATCCCGTGTGCGTCGATTACTGCCTCCGCAGGGGACTGCGCTGCCGCGTCGGCACGCTGACAGAGCTCGGCGTGCCGCTGGCATCGTTCGACCTCGTGACTGCCTTCGATGCCCTCTCCCAACTTGACAAAGCGGAGACGGGGATCGCGCTGGCCGGTATCGCCGCTGCCCTGGCGCCGGGAGGGCTGCTGGCATTCCGCGAGCCGGCGATGCGGATCGCGGCCGGCGCTCACGACCGCGCCGTCAACGTTCGGCAGCGCTTCTGTCGTGATGAAGTGATTTCGCGGCTGAAGCGAGTCGGCCTCGTGCCGCTGCGCGTCACCTATCTCAATACGCTCCTTTTTCCTCCGATCGTGCTGGCGCGTCGACTTGGGGGCATTCTTCGCCCGCGCCGTGTGGAATCCGACGTGCAACCGGTACCCGCGGCGCTCAATTTCGCGTTGCTGGCGCTGCTCAGGCTGGAAACGCAGCTGCTCCGCGCGACGGACCTGCCATTCGGCGTCTCGCTGTTTGCTCTGGCGCGCAAGCCGCAGCCCTGCCGGGCGCCGGAGGAATGTTAGAATCCGCGGGGATGCGGCTCAACGTCCGCTGGCGGATGCGTGCGCTCGTCCTGCTGGTGTGCGCCGTGTTGCTGCCCTGGGCCACACGGCTGCTCGTCGGGCCGCCGGGCGCCATCGTCAACGTCCGGTGGCGGCCGTCGGTCGGCGAGGTCGAACGACGGCAGCTCGAACAGCGCTTCCGTCTCAGTGACGGCCAGCGCCTCGATGAATCAACGTGGCGGTATGACCTCCGCGATCCCGCTTCAACGAACCTGGCGGCGATCGTCCGTGCACCAGCGGTCGAGGACACCCACTATATCGATCGCGCGCGCTTCGTGCTGGACGAATCGGCGGTCAGATCCCCGCGCCGGCAGCGACTCGCGCGCGGCAGCGACATCGTCATCGCCATCGACCGGCTCGCGGCGACGCTGGCCGCGATCGCCGCGCTCCTCCTGATCATCGGTGATCCGACACGGGTGACGGATGCGGTACGGTCCCGCCTCAGTAGGCTCCCGCCACACGACACGGCAATCGTCGCGTCAGATCAGCGCACCCAGCAGCCGCTCGGCTGGACGGTGGCGGTGGGAATGGCATCGATGCCTGTCGTGATCATCCTATGCCTCACGCTCTGGCAGACGCCATTCCCGCTGACCGAGGCCGTGGCGTTTTTCGAGGATGCTGTCGAGCAGCCGGCGACCCGGATTCTGAGCCCCGACAAGGCGTACTACCGGCCATTGTCCTATCTGGCGATGTCGGGAATATGGTACGCGCAGGACAGCCTCGTCACAACGCTGGCCACGGTGAAGCTGATGACGATTGCGCCGTTGCTCGTGTTACTCGCGCTCTTTGTGTACCACCTTCGTCCGCAAAATGCGGTCGAGGCAGGCGCCGCGATCGTGGCGGTCGCTGTTCTCATCGGCAGCCCAGGGTTCCGCGACAACCTCGAGATCGGGATCTACGACACCCTAATCGGCATGGCCCTTATGCTCGCGGTGTGGATCGTGCTCAACCGGCCGCGGCGCGCGTGGCATGCTCCGGTCATCGTGCTGTGCACGATTGTCGCGATCGGCTTCAAAGAGCAGGGCCTCGTGCTCGTGCCGCTGGTCATCGGCGCGTGGTGGGCCCGCGCGCCCGGGGCGAGCCGGGGTCTGGCGGCGACGGTGGCCGCGATTGCCGTCGCCTACATCGGATTTCGGCTCAGTGGCAGCATCGTCTGGAAGCCGTTCGAACAGAACATCGGCTACGGGTTCACGGAACTGGACATGCAGGACGCCGCCGCACGCTTCGGAGCCTTTCCGTACTGGATGTACGCGTACAACTCGGGAAGTACGATGGCCAACGTGCTCTTCGGAGAGCCGACGCGCGGAGTGTTTCAGATCGTCCAGGCCATCATCGAAGCGCGCGCGCTGGCCTGGCACGTCATTCAGCTCGTTTCGTCGCTCGCGTTGACCGCCGTGATCGGCTGGTGGGGGATCCGGTGTGTGGGCGGCATCGCCCGCGGCGATAGGTCGCTTGACTCACGTGTGTTCATTTCGCTGGTGCTCGTGCTGCTGGGGTCAGGGGCGCTGAGCTTCAACTACTCGCGTGACCGTCTCGGCGGCTTCGCCGTGGTTTTCTACGCGATGGCCGCGTTCTTCGCCCTCCGCGCCGCGGCCCGCCGCTTGCCGCATCTGCGCCCGACGCGATTCATCGCTGCTGCCGCGGTGCTGATGATCATGGCCGCGGCATGGCAGGTGCGGGTCATTACCACCCTCGAATACACGCGCCTGCACGCATGGGGAAATCAGCGCGAATGGTTTGTCAGGCTGCCGGCCCGGAGGATTGAATACGCCCGCCGAACCACCTACGTGCGAATTATGGAGGCGATGGTTGAGCAGGGGCGGAACCCGTCTGCGCCTCGTCCGACCCACTATCCACGTTGGATCGCCAATGCGATTGGCCAGCCGACGACGGAATGAAGGCACTCGCCGTCGATTGAAGCTTGCGACACACCGGCAGAGACCGTGCCACGAGCCGCGGCGCGGCTACCTGCGACTGGATCAGTAATCGACCAGGTTCTTGCCCGCCCAGAGCGCCTTTCGTTCCTCCGGCAGCTCCGCCTTGAGCATCGCAATCGTCTCGGCGGTCGGGCCGACGCGAAATTGATAAATGTAGCGCTCCAGATTGGCAGGCTGTGCATCGGCCGGAATCTCGGCGCCGTGCGCGCCGTCAGAGTTCAGAAAGGCGAGCAGTCGGTTCGACCGGAAGGCGACGTCCTCGACGAGACGGCACTGTCTCGGATCGATCCAGTACGGCGCCGCGCTGGTGGCTTCGCGGTCGTCCTCCACGGCGTAGAGCTGCGTGCCCCAGGATTCGCTGTCTTTGGGACGCGCGAGATACAGAATGCACGTAATAAACGACCACTTCGGGTCGCGGTGCGGGGCGATGCGATAGCCACGCTGCCGGAACATGATGCGCCCGCCAGTCCCCTTCAGAACGACGGAATCAGCCGAGAGCGAGGGCCAATTGCGGTGAATCCACTCCTCGATCGGGTCGCGGAACTTCTCAATCAGCCGCGGTGCGATGACTGTGGGAATCAACACGTCGGCGAGATAGCGCCACACGCGCTGCGAGTACATCGGCGCGAGCGTGAACGGGACGTCGAGATGTTTGCCAACCGGCTTGGTGGAAAAGGTCTCCAGCGGCGGGATGCCGGTGATCAGACACCGGTAAAGCGCCACGGGCAACAGCCCATCGATGATGGTGTAGGGGAACGGTTGGAGCGTCAGGGGGGCATTGTCAATAGCTTCAGCGACGCGCGCGGTCGTGCGGCGGCGGCTGAGCGTCTTGAGCAGGAATTCCTGCTCCGAATCGAGTTCCGCGTCCCGCTGCAGCACCGCCCGAACGGCGGCCTCGCGTGCGGTCAGGTCCGCCAGGCGCTCGTTGATGGATTTCAGCTGCTCGAGAATCTCCGCATACTTCGACTGTATCGCCGGTTCGGCGGCACTCGTGTCGGCATCCTCTGCGGAGACAAAACCGTCGGTGTCCACGATAGCCATCTGACGTTCCAATTATAACGGCCTCGGACTCTCGCGCGGCTCTTCGGTGCCATTTACCCCATGGCAGCAGTCGGCTATGCTGCGCGTCTCGATCACATGCCTCGCGCCGTATCACGTGCGATGGTCGGCGTCTATCTCCGAACAGGAGTGGTCCCGGCGTCGACCAATGGCGATCCCCGTCGTCATGCGTGGGGCAGGGAGCGCGAGTGGCTACCGTCTGGGGGCCGCGGCGCGCAGTTCGCTCATGAACTCGGGCATCCGGGCATCGCGCAATCGGTGGCCGCGCACGACTGGGATCCCGCGGCTCCAGGGCCGACGCGGCTGCCGAGCGCGGCCTCGTCAATACTTGGTCCGAGCCGGTGACGACAGGGTTCCGCCGATTGGGACGCGACCGCCTCGTCGCGCTCGTGCTTGCCGGGCCGACGCTCGCGAGCGCGATTGGGTTGATCGGCGTTGAAGCCTATCGCCGGCGTAACCCGGCGTCGCCGCTCTTCATCACGCCGGCCTCGGCGTCATTGGCTGCAACGATCCAGCGGCAGGACGCGCTGGCGACGTACGAACTGCTTCGTGGCGGCCGCGACCCGCGCCAACCGATCGCTGTAAGCCATCCGACGCTGACAGGGGGGCGTACGGTGCTGGTTCCCCCCCTTGTCTGGGCCGCAGCCGTCAGCAACCAACAAGTGGCGGCTCTCCTGTTGACATTCGGCCCCCCCATTGATGCGGCGACCCGGCGCAGGGCCGCATGCGTCGCCGCCCGCTTCGACAATGACGAGATTGTCGATACCATTGCTCTGTTCGGCGCGATCACGCCGCCCTGTCATGCCCACGAGGACGACGGCGCCACCCTTCTCCATTGAGCGGCAGCCGCGTCGCCACCGCAGGCAACGGTGTTCCGAGTCGGCCGGCGATCGCATTGGTAGAATGCCTGGTGGGCTTGGGACGTCTCCTCTCGTCGCTCCGCGCGCTGCTGGCGTCGCCGGAGCATCTTGGCGCCGAAATTCGCAGCCTCAAACGGGCGTTACGTGATGCCGAACGCCTGTCGCAGCACCATGCCGAGCAAAGCGTCGCGCGTATCGACGGCCTGCGCGGCGAGATCGAGGCGTTGCGCGTGTCGATGGACGAACGGCTGCTGCAGCAGCAGCTGCGGCTCGGCCGGCTGTCCGCCGTTCTCGACAAACCTGAGATCTCGCCCGTGCTCGGCGGACGGCGTCCGCTGAAGGTCGCGTCCGAGACGAAATCGCCTCGTGGCGTCGACGAAGGCGCGGTCGCCAATGACTGGCTCGAGCTACGGGCGTGCCCGGCCTGCCGCACCGCCGAGCGCACCGTCGTGTGCGAGTGGAACAAGCTCGTGCTGCTCGACACGGCTCCCGACGAGCACGCATGGCGCTATGACTACGCGGTCTGCCATGGGTGCGGCATCCTTTACGCGACGCGGCGTCCGACGGGACGGCGCTACCGGTATCTCGTCGATCATTTTGAAGACGTGATCGACAAGGACGCCGGCAATCCGTTGCTGAACCCGTATCCGCTCACCGACGCCGACCGCGAGCGTTACCGGCAGCTGATTGGCAAAGGAGTGTTCGTGTCGGACCACGAGGGTGGTCCGCACTTGCGAGGGGTGCTCAGCGACCGGCTCGAAAATGCCGCACACGTCGAGTTGCTCGGGTCGCTGCTCGAACCTCGCGGTGCGCGCGTGCTGGAAATCCGGCCTCGTGCCGGAACGATCCTCGAAGGACTGCGGCGCCATTACGGCGCAGACGTCTACGCGATGCCGATCTTCGAGAGCCAGCAGTTCATCATCCAGGAGCTCTACGGCATTCCGACATCGGCGCTCATCGACTTCGACTGCTTCCGCATTCCGTTCGAAGGGACGTTCGATCTGATCGTCTGCAACCACATGTTCAACCATGCGGTGCGGTTGGACGCATTTCTCGCGACGGTGCGCGCCGCACTCAAGCCTGGCGGGTGCGTGTATCTCTACAACGAAATCGATGACAGCGAGTTTCTGGGCGGCGGTCAATCGATGATTGCCACGATGAACCCGCTGCACCTGCAGGCGGCCGACACCGCCTCGCTGGCGCGGGCGGTGGGCGCGGCGGGGTTCTCGCCGGTCTTCGTCAAGGGGCACAAGCGGCGAAATCTATGTCTGATGCGCCGCACCGAGACGATCGACTGGACGCCCATGCCGAGCGACGCGCGCGAGGCCCGGATCGCTGCCTACCGGCACGCTCGCGACCGTGCCGTGCTGCGCGCTCCCGATCACGTGCGGGCGCGCTTTGCCGAGCAGTGGCCGGTGACGGTGGAGCGTGCCGTCGCCGCCGGTCTGGCGCGCTTCGACGAGCAGGGCGCGCTGCGCATCGTCAAGGACTGACTTTTCGTCCGCTGCACGACAGTGCCGTGGCTGTCGGTTGCGCAACATCCTTCGTTCCAGTAGGATAGGCGCCCCGTCATCTCGCAGGACAACCGTGATCCTGGTCGTTCCGTTTCTCGTGGCATTCGTGCTGTCGGCCGCGCTCGTGCCACTGTGCCGGGCGCTGTCTCTCCGTCTAGGCTATCTCACCGTGCCAACGGAGGTCGGTCATCCTCCATCTCGAGCGAAAGCCAGGTTTGGCGGTGCCGTGATTCCGCTGACCGTCTTCGTCTGTTCATTAGCGATCAACGCCTCCCTGGCGGTTCCAGTGTTGATTGCGTGCGGTTGCATATTGTTCTTGTTTGGTATTGCGAGTGACATGTTTGCGATCAAGCCGTCGACCAAGGTCGTCGCGTTGACGGTGATCGGCTGCGCCTTTTTGTTCTTCGACTATCGCCTTCACTGGGCGGAGTCGGTGACGCTCGATAGTGTTCTCACCCTGTTATGGATCGTAGGGGTCACGAGCGCATTCAATCTCCTCGACCACATGGATGGTTTGTGCGGCGGCATTGCGCTGATTGCCGGCATCACGTTCCTCGTCAGTGTGCTTCCCGTCGAGTTTGCAGGACGACTCGTTCCGCAGGTGCAGTACCTGGCAGTCGTGCTGGGAGCTATCGCGGGATTTCTCCTCTACAACATCTCGCCTGCAGCCGTGGCATTGGGCGATAGTGGCAGCCTCTTCGTTGGGTTCAACATGGCGGCGATGACGCTGTTGATTAGTCCTGGCAGAGGTAGCGATCTCCTGTCCATCGTGGCCGTTCCCGTGTTGCTGATGCTGATTCCGATTCTCGACGCGACACTCGTGGCCATTTCACGGGTACTGGCACGGCCAGCGTTTGTGGGGACCGCGTACACATCGCATCGTCTTGTGGCCATTGGACTGCCGGAACGCACAGCGGTCAGAGTCCTGTGGGCGCTGGCTGCGGTCAGCGGCCTGATCGGCGTGCTCGCGGACCGAAGTCAGTCCGGCATCGCCGGCGTCCTCGCCGCAATGTTCACGATTGGTCTCGCACTCTTGGCGGCGTTCCTGATGCGCGTCCAGATTCATGACGACCTCGATCCCAACCAGCCCTTGGGACAGATTACGCCACTGGGCACGGCGGGCGGATACAAGCGGAGGCTCACCGAGGTGCTGCTCGATGTCCTGCTTGTGTCGGTGGCCTACTACGGCGCCTACCGACTCCGCTTCGAGGGGGCGCAGTACACGGCGAATCTTGCTTCGTTCTTGAAGTCGTTCCCGATTGTCCTGGGTGCGCAGGTCTTCGCGCTGTTCGCGGTCGGGGCGTATCGCGGGCTGTGGCGCTATTTCAGTTTGATTGATGGTGTGGTCTTTGCGAAAGGCGTGGCTGTTGGTGTGATCGCCTCGCAGTTGATCATTCTCTATCTGTACCGCTTCCGCGATTTTTCGCTCAGCGTGTTCGTCGTGTACGGGATGTTGCTGTTTCTGCTGCTCGTGGCATCGCGTGCGTCGTTTCGATCGATCCGCGAGTTTGTGCAACGGCAACGTCAAGTGGGTCGAAGGCTTGCGATCTATGGTGTCGGCGACGCCGGGTCGACAACTGTTCGTCGTCTGTTGAACGACTCGCGCAGCGCATACCGCATTATCGGGTTCATCGACGACGACGTGCTCAAGCGCGACGTTCGGGTTTACGGCTATCGCGTTCTCGGCGGATATCAGCAATTGGTCGACCTGATCATGGCTGGTGAGGTGGATGTCGTCCTCCTCGCATACCGGCTACCCGATACATCGGGCCTCAGCCAGTTATGCGCCAGGTATAACGTCACGCTGTATCGCCTTCCACTCGACTGGGTCGAGGTGGGGTCGGTGCAGGTTGGCCGGCAGGCGGCATCGGTGAGCTCGGTGCAACGAGAGTTCCGAGAGGCGGCCTCGGATACGAGCTCGGAGAGCAGAATCGTCAAGCACGCGTTCAGCGTAGACGTCGAGGACTGGTTTCTTTCCAGCACATTGGGATCCTAAGCTTAGAATTCCACGTGGACAAGTTGTCGCGGCCGCTTCTATAGTGTCACCTAAATACTAGTGACTCCAGCGTAACTGGACTGGCCACAGTTAGGCCGCAAATGTAATCACACTGGCTCACCT